>Ga0207966_1002235_pt1 | contig 10069 bp, 4 predicted proteins | sample Knorr_S23_td_NAD_FD_185611 | JGI IMG/M metagenome (GOLD analysis project Ga0207966, IMG submission 185611) | Marine microbial communities from Southern Atlantic Ocean transect - Knorr_S23_td_NADW_ad_2500m_LV_B (SPAdes) (version 2) | ecosystem: Environmental > Aquatic > Marine > Oceanic | place... | reverse complement strand
CATTTAATAAAAGAATTATGTAATGAAGATTGCAGATTACAAGTCCCAACTAGAAATCCTACAAAATCTTACTTTCTGCAACCTTTAGGAGATGTAGGTCAAATTATACCTATTAAATGTGACTTTTCTAACAGAGATGATTTAAAAAAGGTTATAGAAAATGCTGATATCATAATTAATTTAATTGGAATTTTATATGAAAGAAAAAGAGGTGATTTTGAAAATGTACATTTAAATTTTGTAAAAAAAATCGTCGATATCTCTAATACATATACAAACAAAAAAATCATACATTTTTCAGCAATAGGATCAAAAGAAAATACCAATTCTCTTTATGCTCGAACAAAATATCAAGGCGAACAGTATATTTCAAAAAATTTTAAAAATTTTTCTATAATTAAACCAAGTATTATTTTTGGACCGGAAGATAATTTTTTTAATTTTTTTGCTAAAATAAGTCTTTTTAGTCCCATTTTACCATTGATCATGGGAGGAAAGACAAGATTTCAACCAGTTTATGTTACAGATGTTTGTAGGGGCGTAATAAGAATATTAAAGGAAGAAAATATTAAACAACAAATTTATGAGTTTGGAGGCCCTGCAATTTATACATTTAAGGAATTAATGCAAATTTTATTAAAAACAATAAATAGAAAAAGATTTTTATTATATATATCAAAACCAATTGCTTTTTTTTTGGCAACAATATTTGAATTTCTTTCTATTCCACTTTTAACTAAGGAACAGATTAAATTATTAGAAAAGGATAATATAGTATCGAACAAATATTTGAAATTAAGAGATCTTAATGTGACCCCGGTTTCATTGGAGCTTGTAATAGGTGATTATTTAAAAAGATTTGCTAAAAAATAATTATTCCAAAAAGCATCGCAATTATTATTCTATAAATTACAAAAAAAGTTAAATTAATTTTCCTTAAAATTTTAATAAAAAAATCTATGGTTACTAATGCAAATAAAAAACTTAAACAAAATACTGAAAAAATTTCAAGCCAGGAAAATGATGATGTATTTCTTGTTATTTCTATAATACTTAAAAAAACAGCGCCCGATACCGATGGTATTGCCAGATACATGGAATATGTTGCCGCGCTAATTCTATCTAGTCCTAAAAAACGTGCTCCAGAAATACATAATCCAGCTCTACTTGATCCCGGTATTAATGCGAACAATTGAAAAAATCCTATTATTAAAGCATCAAAAATAGTTAAATTTTCTATTTTTTTGTTAATTTTTGATTTATCTGCCAAAAATAAAATAATAGCGAAAAAAATTGTTGCTGTAATTATTGTCCATTTGTTATAAATGATTTGAATTGAACCTAAGGTAATGATTACGCCAAAAATTAGAATTGGAATAGTACTATAAACAATATTTAAAAAAATTTTGGAGTTGATTGTTTTTTCTTTTTTTAAAAGTGAAAAAAAACCAGAAATAAAGAATTTTTTTACATCACATCTGAAATAATATATAACTGCAAATAAAGTGCCAAAATGTGCTGATACCATTAAAGTTAATTTAATATCACTCCAATTAAATAATTCATTCAAAAAAGAAATGTGGCCTGATGAACTAACCGGTAAGAATTCAGTGATACCTTGTATAATAGAAGTTAGAAGAATTTGAATTAAATTTTCTGCTGCCATAAAATTGATTATATAGGTAAATTATTGTAAAAATATGGCAGTTAAGTTGTCTTAATTAGTCGCTATTTTGCTTATTTATTGAAAAAAAACCAATTTTTTTGTATATAAAGAACAAGTAATTATTATATTATATATTTATGACTGTGAAACTTTTACAATTTGTTAATGAAAAACAATCAATGCCTAAAAAACGTACCAGCAAAATACGTTTGGAGGACTTTAAAGAAATTTATAATAATTTCAATGAAAAAGAAGCAAGAAAACAAGCATCTAGATGTTCACAATGTGGTATACCATTTTGTCAAGTGCATTGCCCAGTGCAAAACAATATACCTGATTGGCTTAAATTAGCAGCTGAAAATAGGTTAAAGGAAGCATATGAAATTTCACAATCAACAAATAATTTTCCAGAAATATGCGGTAGCATATGCCCCCAGGATCGGTTGTGTGAAGGAAACTGCGTAATAGAAAAAGGTTTTAAGTCAGTGACTATTGGCCGTGTAGAAAAACATATTACTGATACTGCTTGGGAAAAAGGATGGGTTAAACCAGTAAAACCTCCTAAGGAAATGAATAAATCAATAGGTATTATAGGAGCTGGGCCTGGTGGAATGGCAGCCGCAGAGCAATTAAGAAAAAAGGGGTATCAGGTTATGATATACGATAAATATGATCGACCTGGGGGATTGTTAATTTATGGTATTCCTAATTTTAAATTAGAAAAATATGTAGTCGAAAGAAGGACACAAATTTTGAAAAAAAGTGGAATTATTTTTTATCAAGATTTTGAAGTTGGTAAAACAAAACCTTTTAATTATCTTAAAAAAAAACATGATGCTATTTTAATTGCAACTGGTGTATATAAAGCCCGAGATTTAAATATTCCAGGAATAAAATTATCAAATATTTTTCCTGCACTTGATTTTTTAATTGCAAGCAATAGAAAAGGATTGGGTGATAGTGTTCCAAATTTCGATAATGGAAGATTAAATGCAAAAAAGAAAAATGTTGTTGTTGTAGGTGGAGGAGACACGGCAATGGATTGTGTAAGAACAGCTGTTAGACAAGGAGCAAAAAACGTTAAATGTTTATATAGAAGAAATAGGGAAAATATGCCGGGTTCTATGCGGGAAGTTTTACATGCAGAAGAAGAAGGAGTGGAATTTAAATGGTTATCTGTTCCAATAAATATTTTTGGAAATAAACAAGTAGATGCAATAGAAGTGGCAAAAGTAAAATTAGGAGAACCCGATGCATCAGGAAGAGAATCACCGAAAATTTTAGCAAAAGATACATTTAAATTAAAGGCTGATATGGTTATAAAAGCAATAGGATTTCACCCAGAACCTTTACCTAAATTATTTAATCATCCTTCTTTGCAAGTAACAAAGTGGGGAACTATTAAAATAGATCACGAAACTATGATGACCAATCAACCAGGAATTTTTGCTGCAGGCGATATAGTACGGGGTGCAGCATTAGTTGTTTGGGCAATAAGAGATGGTAGGGATGCCGCAAAATCTATTGATAACTATCTCTCAAAAAATATAAATAAAGAAGAAACCAAACAATTTGCAAGTTTATAGGAATAAAAAAAAACAAAATGAATAAGATAAAATTATTAAAAAAAAATATTTTTGCACTTAGTAAAGCAGGTATCTACAATTCTAAAAACGAACACGATGCTTGCGGTGTTGGTTTAGTTGCAGCAATTGATGGAAATTCAAAAAGAAGTATTGTAGAAGCTGGTATTACTGCGTTAAAAGCTTTGTGGCACAGAGGAGCTGTTGATGCTGACGGCAAAACAGGAGATGGGGCAGGATTACAATTAGCTTACCCACAAGAATTTTTTAAAGATTACATAAGATCTTTAGGTGTTGAACCTTCTAAACAAAATATTGCAGTTGGTATGTTTTTTTTGCCAAGAACAGATCTTTTCAATCAAGAAGTTTGTAGAACAATAGTAGAAAAAGAGATCGTTAATATTGGTAATAAAATTTATTGTTGGAGGTCAGTTCCTATAAATTTAGATGCTCTTGGACAAAAAGCAAATGAAACAAGACCTGAGATAGAACAAATTTTTTTTGAGAACTCAAAAAATTTAAATGAAGTAGAGTTTGAAAAAGAATTATTTATTCTTAGAAGAAAAATAGAAAAAAGGATTCCATCAGATTCAAAAAAAGATTTTTACATATGTTCCTTGTCTTCTAAATCCATAGTTTATAAAGGAATGTTTCTAGCCGAACAAATAGATGTTTTTTACCCAGATTTAAATCATAAAGAATTTACTTCTAATTTTGCTATATTTCATCAAAGATATTCAACAAATACATTTCCAACATGGTCTTTGGCTCAACCCTTTAGAGTTCTATCTCACAATGGAGAAATTAACACTATTCAAGGAAATACAAACTGGTCTGTTATTCATGAACCAAAAATGTTTTCAGAAAAATTAGGGGAAAATATAAATGTAATTAGCCCAATTATACAAACAGGTTCTTCAGATTCTGCTGCACTAGACTCTTTTTATGAATTATTACTACATTCAGGAAAAGAATTACCAATGATTAAATGTTTGACGATTCCAGAAGCAAACTACAAAAACCAAAAAAAACAAGTTAGTGATTTTTATAAATATTGTAACGCTGTTTTAGAACCCTGGGATGGGCCTGCTGCGATTACAGCATTTGGAGGAGATTGGGTAATTGCTGGTATGGATAGAAATGGATTTCGCCCTATGAGGTATACTCTAACTAGTGACAATATTTTATTTGTGGGATCTGAAACAGGAATGGTTGATATTGAATCTACAAAAATTGTCAAGAAAGGGCACGTCCCTCCTGGTCAACTATTGGGTGTGAATTTGAAAGAAGGTAAATTTTTTAGTCCAAAAAAACTTAAAAAATATTTAATAAAAAAAAATCCTTATGGCAAATGGATAAAAAGAATTAAAAATTTCAAATCAATTGTTAAAACTCCAAATCAAAAAACTTTATATTTTGATAACCAAGATCTAAAAAAAAGGCAAATAGTTTCTGGTTGGAATATTGAAGATTTAGAATTAATTTTAGATCCTATGGTTCTTGAGAAAAAAGAAGCAGTCGGATCGATGGGTGATGATACTCCGATTGCGTTACTTTCAAAAAATTATCGAGGCTTGTATCCTTTTTTTCGACAAAATTTTAGCCAAGTAACAAATCCACCAATGGATTCTCTGAGAGAAACAAATGTAATGACTTTAAATACAAGGCTAGGAAACCTGTGCAATATTTTAGAAGAAAATGAAAGACAATGTAATTTTATTTTGCTTGATTCACCTTTTTTGTTTACAGGAGAGTACGAAGCTTTAAAAAAAAGACTTAAAGATAAATCAAAAGAAATACAATGTCTTTTTAACATTAAGAAAACTTCTGAAAATCTAGAGAAATCAATTAAAAAAATTCAACTAGAATCAGAGGAAGCCGTTAGAAGCGGTGTTGAACATTTACTAATAACAGATAGGAAAATGAATGCAGACAAAGCACCGATACCTATGGTTTTAGCAGTAGGAGCAATTCACACACATTTAGTTAGACAAGGTTTAAGAAGTTTTGTTTCAATAAATGTTCAATCTTCAGATACTATGGATGTACATACTTTCGCAGTACTTATTAGTGTTGGTGCCACTACTATAAATCCTTATTTAGTAGAACATACAATTTATGATAGATATAAAAAAGAAATTTTTAATATTAAAGTTTTAAAAGCTTTAGAAAATTATAAATCTGCAATTAATAATGGTCTATTAAAAATAATGTCAAAAATGGGAATTTCAGTTTTAAGTTCCTATAGAGCAGGTTACAATTTTGAAGCCATTGGTTTAAATAGAACTTTAGTTGCTGATTTATTTCCTGGAATGCCTTCAAGAATTTCAGGTTTAGGATATCAAGAAATCGAAAAAAAAGTTACAAATTTGCATTCTAAAGCATTTAATGAAGACGTTATATCTTTACCAATAGGTGGTTTTTACAAATATAGAGAAAATGGTGAAAACCATTATTACCAACCAAATTTAATTCATACATTACAAAATGCTGTTTATACAAATTCTTACGAAAAATTTCAAATTTACAGTAAAGGTGTTGCAAATTCTTCTACAATAAATATTAGAGACCTATTTGAATTTAAAAATGTAAAAAAAGAGATTCCATTAAATCAAGTTGAACCGGAGAAAAATATTTATAAGAGGTTTGGTAGTGGAAGCATGTCTCACGGAGCTTTATCAAAAGAAGCACACGAAACATTAGCAATTGCAATGAATAGAATGGGTGGGTTTTCTTGCAGTGGTGAGGGAGGTGAAGATTCAAAAAGATTTATTAAATTACCAAATGGAGACTCTAAAAATTCCAGGGTTAAACAAATAGCTTCGGGGAGGTTTGGTGTCACTGCGAATTATTTAAATAATTGTGAAGAAATAGAAATTAAAATGGCGCAAGGCGCTAAACCAGGAGAAGGAGGACAACTTCCAGGTTTTAAAGTTACTGAAGAAATAGCTAATTTAAGACACTCCACAAAAGGAGTAACTTTGATTTCTCCACCCCCGCATCATGATATTTATTCAATAGAAGACTTAGCACAATTAATTTATGATTTAAAACAAATCAATCCCAAAGCAAGGGTTTGTGTTAAACTTGTAGCACGATCAGGCATAGGAACAATAGCTGCAGGCGTAGCAAAAGCTAAAGCTGATATCATTTTGATTTCAGGACATTCAGGTGGTACCGGTGCTAGTCCTCAAACAAGTATTAAGTATGCGGGAATCCCATGGGAATTAGGTTTATCAGAAGTACATCAAATATTAGTAATGAATAATCTCCGTCATAAAGTTTCTTTAAGAACTGATGGAGGCATTAAAACAGCTAGAGATATAATTATTGCGTCTATTTTAGGAGCAGAAGAATATGGTATTGGCACAACTGCTTTAGTAGCAATGGGGTGTATCCTTGTCCGTCAATGCCATAGTAATGTATGTCCTGTTGGAATTTGTACTCAAAAACCAGAGTTAAGAAAAAAATTTGAAGGAACCCCAGAAAAAGTTGTTAATCTTTTTACTTTTATAGCACGAGAAACTAGAGAGATTTTATCCAAACTAGGATTTAAATCAATTAATGAGATTATTGGAAAAACTGAGTTATTGAGACAAGTTAGTAAAGATAATATAAGTGTTAATACAGTTGATTTGAATTCTTTACTAGTAAAAGCAGTATCACAATATCCCGTTTATTCCACTATAAAAACTAGAAACGAAGTTCCTGAAACATTAGATAAAAAAATTATTGTTGATTTATTAAAGCAACAAAAAAAACAACAGGTAAAAAAAAGTAGTTTAAAATATTTTATAAAGAATACGGATAGAGCTATCGGTGCAAAATTATCTTCTTTTATTATCAATAATCAATCTCAATTTAAGAAAAAACAAAAAATTCAAATTAAATTAGAAGGAAGTGCTGGCCAATCATTGGGTGCATTTCTTGTAGATCCAATTGAAATTTTTGTTGATGGTGATGCTAATGATTATGTAGGCAAGGGTTTATCAGGAGGTCAAATAGTAATTAAGCCAACAAAAGCATCAAAATTTGTTCCTCATGAGAATGTTATTATTGGCAATACAGTTTTATATGGTGCTACGAGTGGAGAACTATTTGCTAATGGTAAGGCAGGAGAAAGATTTGCAGTTAGAAATTCTGGTGCAAATGCGGTTGTAGAAGGATGTAGCAATAATGGATGTGAATATATGACAGGTGGTAAAGTTGTCATTTTAGGAAAAGTAGGAGAAAATTTTGCTGCAGGAATGACAGGAGGTATGGCATTTATATATGATGTTAAAAATATTCTTCATAATTTTATCAATGACGAGTCAGTAATTTTCCAAAAAGTTGAAGTGACTTATTGGCAAACAGTTTTATTAGATTTATTAAAAAAACATCTAAAATTAACAAATTCTTCTTTAGCAAAATATATAATTCAAAACTGGAAAATAGAAAAAAAGAAATTTTTGCAAGTCACACCTTTAGAAATTCTTGATAAGCTTGAACATCCGGTGTTAATTCAAAATAAAGAAGAATTAGAAAAAAAATTAGCCTAAATTAAAAAATTGTTTTAGCATTTTTTCTTTCTTCTTTTATGTGATCAAAAATATAAAACAAAATTGTAAATTGCATGAACCCAGTTTCTTTTGTTTTATATTCAGGAGATAAAGCTAATATCTCATCTAGATTCCCTGCAATTTTTTTTAACTCTAATTCCAGATTGTTTATTGAAATATCAAATGCATTTATTTCTACCGTTAAATTGTCTTTGGTTTCTTTATAATCAAACTTTTTGACTATTTTGGATAAAGATTCTAAAAACAACAATTTATTTATTCTTTTTTTAAAAATTAATTTAATTTTTGTATCGATACTGGCACTTTTTCTATGTTTTTTTAAATCATTTTTGTTTATAGGATCTATTTGAAAAATTAAATTGGCATATTTTTTTTGTTTTTCAATATAAAGTTTCGAGTCCTTTTTTCTTCTTTTTATTTCTTGTACTATATTTAAGTATTTATAATTCCTCTTTTTTATATCTCTATTTATTTTAAAGTATTTTCTTAAATTGTTTTCAACATCTAAATAAATTGATAGATCTGTACACTCTCTAAGTTTTTTTTGATACAAAGCATGTAATCCTATTACTAGGATAAAATCCTTCTTTTTGATATTTACTTTTTGTAAAAATGTTCCTGTTTCATGATTGTATTCCCTGCAATTTACACCAATTCCTTTTTTTAGAGAAATCGAATCATTTTCAAATTGTTTTAAATTATTTGCTTTGGGATTTAAATGTGTAAGCTTTTTCCACATTTTGGAGTCGCGCTCATAAAGATGATAATCATCGCCATTTAATGATGCTACAGAATTTTCACCAAAGACACCTCCTAAAGCTCTACCCAAGGTATCCTTTCCAGACGCTGAATCTCCACTAATTGCTATTAGTATTGGTTTGTTAATTAGTTTAAAAAATAAATCTTCAAAAATATTTTTCCTTACCATGAAAAAACTTAAAATTAAGCCTACTAATGACAAAATAATTAAACTTCCATTATGGAGAAATTGATAAGATATTCTTTCTATGTTTGCCAAAAAAATTTCAGATAAATCTTTATTTAAGTAATAAATGTCCATAGTAAAAAAATGCACATGTGATCCTTCATCGATTAAAATCTTATTGAAAACAAAAATTATAGAAAATAAAAAAATACCATATTTAAAAAAAATAGAATTAGAATTTATTTGAAAAGCAACTAAAAAAGGAACAACCCACAAATACCAACCAATTTCTGCAGGTGTAAAAATAAGAATAATAAAAAAAGCACTTCCAAGAAAGGAATATAACAAATTAAAATTCATTCTTCCTATTTTGAAAGTTATAAGAATGAGCAAAGTATATATTGTGGGTACTAAATAAAGATTGAAATTTTGTAATAGTGGGACTGATAATTTAAATAAGTTACCTAATGCTGGGTTACCTACTATCATCTCTCTTGCCCCTTCAGAGAGAAAAAAAGGTCCTTGAATTGCTATAATTGTTCCAACAAACAAAAGAATGAATTTCCAAACAATTTTATGATATCTATTATTCAACAAAAGGTATAAACAAATAAATGGTGCAGCTACTAAAACACTTATTTTACAGGCAACCGATAATCCAAGTGTGATAGCTGATATAAAAAAAGACTTTTCTCTAAGAAAATATAAAGATAGCAATAATAATAATGTTGGAAATATGTCTAATTGCCCATGCCAATATGAAATGTATAGAACTATAGGGGAGAGCCAATAAAAGATGATTATTTGAGGAATTTTTTTTTTAATTAATTGAACTAATAAAAATAGAATACATAGATCGGCAATTAAAATGCTTGATTTTAAACCTAAACTTAAAAAATAATTTTTTGCATTAGATGCAAAATTCAGGTTGTCAATTAAATAACCACAGAAACTTAATGGTAAATGCATGATTAACATCGTAGGCCCATAGGGATAAGACATCGGATCTGCACCTGATTCAACAAAATCATTCCATGGATTGAGAGAAAAATTCTCAATTGTAAAACTAATAAAGTTTAAAAACCATTTGTTTTGTATTTCAGGTGCTAATATTACTATGGCTATAGTTTTTAAAAAAAGACCAAACCAAAAGAATTTATTTTGTTTTAATTGGTTTAACAAACTCATTTTATTTGTTCCATAGTTCTGGATTTTTTGTACATATCGCATCAATATGTATTTTTTTTCTTTGAATAAAATTTTTTAATTTTTTTATATTTATTATTGAGGTTTTTTTTATTAATTCAGGAGAAACAATGCATATTTTTATATT
>Ga0207966_1002224_pt1 | contig 10090 bp, 8 predicted proteins | sample Knorr_S23_td_NAD_FD_185611 | JGI IMG/M metagenome (GOLD analysis project Ga0207966, IMG submission 185611) | Marine microbial communities from Southern Atlantic Ocean transect - Knorr_S23_td_NADW_ad_2500m_LV_B (SPAdes) (version 2) | ecosystem: Environmental > Aquatic > Marine > Oceanic | place... | reverse complement strand
TGGAGATGCTTTGTCTCTTATGGTTCGCCTGAATAACTACAGTGAAACAATTGACGAACGTAGTGCTCAAGATGTCATTGATCCCATTACGTTCATCGACGTTGAATTGAGATATTCTGTAAGTAATAACCTTAATGTAGTCTTTGGTGCTAATAATGTGACCAATGCATATCCGAATGAGATTGAAACACGTGCATCTCAAGGTATGCCTTACCCACGTCGTTCACCTTTGGGTTATCACGGAGGTATGACTTACATTAGATTAATGTACGACTTCTAAAATTGCTGAAGCAATTATAGTTAAAAAAGGCGGTGGTTTTCCACCGCCTTTTTTTATACATCAACATGAACATAACATTTAATTTCTAATATGAATTCAGATAATAGAACCATGATCGGTGTTGTAGGCGGCATGGGGCCCTATGCAGGGCTTGATCTTTTGAAAAAGATTTTTGATCTAACCGACGCAACCTGCGACCAAGACCATTTACCTGTAAGCATGCTATCTGTGTCACATTCAATTTCGGACCGTACAGACTTTTTGTTAGGCAAATCCAAGGATAATCCGGCTTTAGCTATAGCGGATGTCATTTGTTCATTATTCAAGCAAGGGGCAACCGTAATCGGGATGCCGTGCAACACTGCTCATGCAGAACCAATATTCAACGAAATACTTAATAGAATACCAAATGAAGTACAATTGGTCCACATGATAAATAAAGTAGCTGATTTTATTAATGAAAATTATCCAACCGTGAAAAATGTTGGCATTTTATCTACAACTGGTACATTTATTTCGAATGTTTATCCAAAATGTTTATCTCAATATGGTTTAAATGGAATTCAAGTTTCAGAGGAAATTCAGGAAAATAATATTAACCCTGCTATTTACAGTTCAAACTATGGAGTAAAAGCACATTCAAATCCTGTGACACAAGAAGCGATAAAAGGATTACATAAGGGTTTAAAATATTTGATCGATAAAGATGCTGAAGCAATTATTCTAGGATGTACAGAAATCCCGCTAGCTATAACAGATGACGAAATCAATGGTATACCGCTAATTGATGCAACAAAAATTCTTGCCCGTGCTTTAATAATGGCGTTTACACCTGAGACCTAAAATAATAAGGTTATTGACTATAATTTAATTGCTATACTTGCGTGCCAGTTTCTTGTAACACGCCATTTGTTCAAACGCTAATTCTTTGGCTTCTGATGGCTGAAATGATCTGCAATCAAATCCTAATGTTTCCTTCATGATATTATATGCGTAATCCGTAAATACAACGGTCCCATCATTTTGTATTTCTTCTATGGAATCCAGCCTCCCAGACTTTTCATTCATCTTAATCGCCTCTTCCAGCGCAATTTCTGGTGGAAGAACAATTTCGGCACCTTTGGCGCTTAATCGTACTGGATAACCGCCCGGCAGACCGTTTGGACCAGGTGAGTGTGTCCGCAATCCTTGGTTAAAAACCATCGCTTTCAAGTTTTTCAGTGCGGACGAAGCAGATACAGTTGTGAAAGCAATTCCCGGAGGATAGAGCTTAACCGCTTCATACATAACTTTATCTGTATCGAATTGTTTGGTAACATCCTCACCTGCAATCATGATTTTCAGAAAATAGGGAGCCCCTGGCTTGTAACCAGCTTCACGCGGATATACCCAGTGTTGATGATGACACACCAAATAGATTTCAATATTGTATCTTGGTACACTTGTTTTTTGGGAAATATAGGTCAAGATTGCCGGGGCAATCAAATCCACATTACCAATACCAATAGTTGGTGCCAACCCGATCTTTCCCAGCACCGGGTTTGTCATGCAGGACAGAGAAGAATTGATATAATAAGGAGATAATCCGGAATCTTTAATTGCTTGGGCAAGATTCATTCCTAAGGTCAATTGACAGGGCAACCAAGCGCCCAAACCCGCCGAACTGATTTTAGCATACAAATCTTTCGGAAGTTGGCGAATCAAGTGCCATGTATGCAAAACGGTACAATTGACAATTGCTGCTGGTCGCTCTCTTTGAATTAGCTCTGTTGTTTTTTCAATTTCAAAAAGATCAATTTTCATCGGATGGAATTTAGGATGCTGCCCATGGTGGGCGGCTCCTATTTCAGCATTATTACATGCCCAACGAGCTTTTTCTTCGTTAATATCGGCAACAATCCACTCAAACTCATCGTTTTCACGAGCTGCAAATTCCAATAGATGCTGCCCAACATTCCCAACACCTACTAATATTATCTTTTCCATTCAATTCTCCTAATTGGTTCAAATGTACGATTACCACAATTAGTGTTACTTTAATTGAATCATGATTTTAATCATAACTCAGAACAAGGGTATAAAAAAAGCCCCGATAAAAATAGGGGCTTTTTTTATTTAATCAAGTAACAAAACCTGTTAATTTCGCGGACCTTTATGGAACATAAGCTCCACCCACACCTAAATCAGCTGGAACGGTCTGCCACATTAGCCATCAATGAGCGCAGTGCTGAAATGGCCGCTGCTGGCCAAACCATTTATCGTTTTGGGTTAGGCCAATCTCCTTTTCCAGTGCCTTATTCGATCGTATCTGCGCTACAGGAAAATGCATATCGCAAAGACTATCTTCCTGTAGAAGGTCTTTATGAATTACGAGAAGCTGTAGCAGAGTATCATAAGGAAACAGATAAGATTGACATTGCAGCTAAGGGGGTGCTAATCAGTCCAGGCTCAAAGGAACTTATTTTCACACTGCAGCTAGCTCTCACTGGTACTACGCTAATCCCTACCCCCTGCTGGGTGTCTTATATGCCACAGGGAAAAATCGTTCAGCGGGAAAGTAAATTTATTCAAACTTGTTTTGAGGACAATTGGCGGTTATTGCCTGAACAACTGGAATTTGTAGTAAAACAAACATCCGGCCCTTATCTACTCATATTGAATTATCCCGGCAATCCGGACGGCGGAACGTATAAGGCAGCAGAATTGGAAGCATTAGCAAATGTGGCTAGAGAAAATAATGTTTTAATTTTATCTGATGAAATCTATGGTCGGCTGCATCATGATGGAAACCATGTTTCTATTGCACGGTATTATCCAGAAGGGACAATTGTGAGTTCAGGGCTTTCTAAATGGTGCGGTGCCGGCGGCTGGCGATTGGGACATTTTGCATTTTCAAAGGAACTTTATTGGCTCAAAGACACCATGGCATTCATTGCCAGCGAAACCTATTCCTGTGTCGCCGCGCCGATTCAACATGCTGCAGTGGCTGCATATAATGATAAAGAAACCGTTGATGAATATTTATTCCATAGTCGCAGGATCCTTAAAGTATTTGGTAACTATTGTGCAGATACTTTGGCTCCTGCTGATGTTAATATTCTTTCGCCGTCAGGCGCATTTTACCTTTTCCCTGATTTCACTGCTTATACAGATAATTTAAATGCCAAGGAGATTCATGATTCGCCAACATTATGTGCAAAGCTTCTTAATGAAACTGGAGTTGCATTGCTTCCTGGAAAAGTTTTTGGCAGGCCTAAAGAAGAATTAAATGCCCGTATGGCATATGTCAACTTTGATGGTGGTGATGCTCTATCCACCAGTAGAGGGATTGCCAATGATAAAGACCTCACTATTGCAGATCTTGGAGATAATGTAAATTTGGTAAAACAAGGAATTGAAAACATTCTTAACTGGATTAATGATTAACATGAAGAATAACTATCTGATAATTTTACTTTTTTTCACCACTCTTAATGGTGCAAGCCCGCAACCCGTATTTGCTCAAAATGGTATGGTTGTTTCCACAAGCAGCCAGGCTTCCGAGGCGGGCATACAGATCATGAAAAAGGGTGGAAATGCAGTTGATGCTGCAGTTGTAACCGGGTTTGCACTTGCAGTTACTTCCTCATCAAACGGGAATATCGGGGGGGGTGGTTTTATGGTTGCCCGTTTGGCGGACGGGACTACTTTTACCCTGGATTATCGAGAAATAGCGCCTGCTGCTGCCCATCGAGATATGTATCTTGATACCAATGGGGATGTCATTGAAAACATGTCTTTACGCACAAGAGCTGCTTCCGGCGTTCCCGGTACTGTGGACGGTCTATTAAAAGTTTGGGAAGATCACGGATCAGGAAATATTTCCAGGAGAGAATTACTGGCACCTGCCATCGCCCTGGCTGAAAAAGGATTTGAATTAAGTCATTACGAAGCTAGTCGGTTCAATAGTTACAAAGAGCTTTTTTCAAAAAATGAAGCGGCTGCGGCTGTGTTCATTCGCAAAGATGGCCTTCTGTGGAAAGCTGGTGATCGCTTAATCCAAAAAGATTTAGCTAAAACATTAAAGCGTATCGCCCGGGAAGGTCGGGATGGATTTTATACTGGTAAAACGGCTGACCTTATTGTAGCAGAAATGAATAGGGGAATAGGTTTGATCTCCAATGAGGATCTATTGAATTATAAATCTAAATACCGTGAACCTGTAATGAGTTCATTCAATGATTATAATTTGCTATCCATGGGTTTGCCCAGCTCCGGTGGAACTATCTTGGTGGAAATGTTTAATATGCTCGAAAACTTTCCGTTGGAAGAGCTGGGTTGGAATTCATCTGATTATATCCATCTTTTAACTGAAGTTGAACGCCGGGCATATGCAGACCGCGCGGAACATCTTGGAGATTCGGATTATTGGGAACCTCCATTATTGATGTTAATAAATAAAGAATATGCTAAAGATCGTATCAGTGACTTTTCACCAGATAAAGCAACACTAAGCAAAGATATTTTTGCCGGTGACCCAAGTGTTTATGAAAGCCGGGAAACAACTCATTTTTCCGTTGTGGATAAAGATGGCAATGCAGTATCAGGTACTACAACTATCAATTTGAGTTACGGTGGTGGTTTTTTGGTCAAAGGTGGCGGCTTTTTCCTGAATAATGAAATGGATGATTTTTCTGCTAAACCTGGTGTGCCCAATGCATTTGGATTGGTTGGCAATGATGCCAATGCCATCGAACCCGGGAAACGTCCCTTAAGTTCTATGACCCCTACTATAGTACTGAAGGATAATAAACCATTTATCATTCTTGGATCTCCTGGTGGTTCAACAATTATAACAACTGTATTACAAACGATATTGAACGTCACAGTTCACAATATGGGTATACAGGAAGCTGTATCAGCACCTAGAATACATTCCCAATGGTTGCCTGATGTAATTATGGCTGAACCATACAGTATAATTAAAGATGTAGAAGAATCACTAAAGAGTAAAGGCCATATAATTGAGCCTTATAAATGGAGTAAAATTGGTGAAATGAACGCAATTCTAATAAATGAAAATGGATATTTTGGTGCCGCAGATACCAGAGGGGAAAACGCGGCTGTAGGCTACTGATTTAATTTACTGCATTAACTGATCTTCGATCAATTGTACAAAGATCGATGACCCCACCAACAGTGCCCGTTCATCAATATCAAAATGAGAACAATGATGCGGTACACTGCGAAAGGGTTTATCTTCCGGTGCAGAGCCAATAAAAAAGAAACAGCCCGGTACTTTTTGGGCATAATAGCTGAAGTCCTCTCCACCCATGGATAAGTATGGATATCCGGCGCCATCTCCAACAATCTTCTTCGCGGACGCTAACAGCTTTTCAAACGTAGCTACAGCATTGATTGTTGGCGGATAACCATCACGGTAATCAAATTCGATTGTGGCACCAAATGTTTGACCTATCCCATCAATAATTTCCTGCATTCGTGTTTTGATCAATATTCGATTTTCTTCAGTATAAGCTCTTGCGGTTCCTTTAAGCACAACTTCATCGGCAATAATATTGAAATTATAACCACCATTGATCATCCCAATAGAAACGACTGTGCTTTCCAGTGGATTGGTATTACGGCTAACAATCGTTTGCAAAGCTGTTATTAAATGCGCTGAAACGACCACTGCATCTACTGATCCTTGAGGTGTCGCACCATGACCGCCTAATCCTTTAATGTTGATCTCAAATTCATCAGCTGCGGCAAGTATAGGCCCTTCCTTTACACCCACTTCACCGTACTTTTGGTAATTCCATAAATGGATGCCGTATACTTCATCCACTCCTTCGAGACAACCATCTTCGATCATGTAACGTGCACCCCCGGCCCCTTCTTCTGCAGGCTGAAATAGAAAGCGCACGGTGCCTTTGATCTTGTCCTTATTATCAGCTAACACTTTTGCAGCGCCTAAAAGCATGGCTGTATGGCCATCGTGACCGCAGGCGTGCATCACGCCATCATTTTGTGATATATAATCTATCTCTCCCGTTTCCTGTATGGGCAGGGCATCCATATCCGCCCGCAGGGCGATTGTGGGCCCGTCTCCACATTTTAGATCACCCACAACCCCAGTCTTACCGATGCCAGTTTGTACACTCATCCCTAATTCTGTTAAACGTTCAGCAGCTATTCCTGCAGTCCGGTAAACATCAAAACTCAATTCAGGATGTTTGTGAATATCCCGGCGGGTGGCAATGATTTCATCTGCAATCTGTTCTATATCTTTACGAATTTTTACACTCATAATTTTTCTCCGATTTTGGATATAATTATTTCCAGTAATTTAGAAAATGTTGAGCTGCTTTTTTGTACTGTTTCAGTGATTTCTTCATGAGTCAACAGGTGTTTAGTTGCGCCTGCAGCATAGTTTGTAAGACAGGCAATCGCCAGGAATTTGGCCATTTCAGAAAAATGAACCATTCAGGCAGAAGTTTCTTCCATAACAGCCAATTGACCGCATCCTGCTGCAATATCAGTTCCTTTACTCCAGCGTACAGTGACCGGAAAAGATGCTTTACTCAAAATATCTATGAAGGATTCGATAATGTGATCTGGAGGTCGTTTATATTTTCCACCGATTTCATTATAGGGAATTACATTCAGTTTACAACGTCTTCCGGCCAGCATTTCAATTAATTTTTCAGCATCATTCATTGCGTCGGTAACTCCTGCCATTAAAACATATTCCAATGTTACTAGGTGTCTCGACAGAGATGAAAAATAATCAATGGCAGTTAACAAATCATCTAATGGATATTTCTTTGCGATGGGCATGGTCTTCAGTCGACTTTCTTGGGAAGATCCATTCAAGCTTATGGCCAGTTTATAACGATGTTTTTCATCTGTATAACGAATGATTTTTGGTACAATCCCCACGGTTGATATTGTGATACGCCATGCTCCGAGTTTAATTCCATTTTTATGATTCATCAAATCAGACGCTGCAATTACTCTTTCGTAATTCAGAAAAGGTTCGCCCATGCCCATAAAAACTAAATTTGTAATGGATGATTTCGTGTGTGAACTGACTTGTAAATACTGGTCTACTATTTCTCCCACAGACAGATTTTTATGAAAACCCATGGACGCGGTTGCACAGAAATCACAATTCACTGCACAACCCACTTGAGATGAAATGCATAATGTTGTACGATTGCCTGCTTTCATAAGGACTGATTCTATTTTTTCGCCCGACTGCAATTCAAAAAGGTACTTGCGGGTGGGTTCTGATAATGAACCGGTAACATGAACCATATTAAGGGGATGAATGATATATTTTTCTTCAAGCATATTACGTAAAATCGTTGGCAAATTGATCATATCAGCAAATGAATTCACTCGACTGCGATAGAGCCACCCGAACAATTGCTGGCCTCGAAATGGAGGTTCTTCCAACACAGAGAAAATGTTTTCCAATTCAGCTGTGTTCAGGCCGATTAGGGCAAGGTTCGATTCAGAGGAGTTCTGCACAGGGGCAGAATTTCGATTATCTGCAAGGGTAGCGCAAGACATTAAGATTGATTCAATTTGAGGTGACCATTAAGTTCGAACCCATTAATTAATTAAATAATATATTCAGGACGAAAACATGTCGACACATAATGATGCACAACTCGTACAGCAATTAGTACAATTCCGCCAGAATTTCATGGATGAGATTGGCAAGGTTATTATCGGTCAGCAAAACATCCTTGATCATTTTCTTATAGCGCTTATTTGTAAAGGACATACTCTGTTAGTGGGTGTGCCGGGATTGGCTAAAACACTATTGATCAAATCTATGGCTGAATTGCTCGATCTCAAGTTCAGTAGAATCCAATTCACTCCAGATCTGATGCCTAGTGATATAACCGGAACGGAAATGATTGAAGAAAATCATACAACAGGAAAACGTCATTTCAGATTTTTTCAGGGGCCTGTATTTGGGAATATAATCCTGGCAGATGAGATTAATCGTACTCCACCAAAAACACAATCTGCACTCTTGCAGGCTATGCAGGAGCACAATGTAACTGCTGGTGGTCAAACTTATGTATTGGATGAACCATTTTTTGTCTTGGCTACGCAAAACCCCATAGAACAGGAAGGAACCTATCCCTTGCCCGAAGCACAGCTGGATCGGTTTATGTTCAACATTAAGATCGACTATCCCAGCCGGGATGAAGAAGTGTCCATTGTGCAAACAACAACAAGTGGTAGTGAAACTGCTCTAAAACCTATTATTTCCAAAGCTCAACTTTTATCATACCAGGAGTTAGTGCGTCGTGTGCCTGTTGCGGAAAATGTTGTTGAATATGCTGTGGACTTTGTTGGAAAGACTCGTCCTAATTCAGATGGATCGCCTGATTTTGTGAATGAGTGGATTGAATGGGGCGCAGGACCACGAGCTTCACAATACCTGATACTAGGAGCCAAGGGGCGCGCTATTCTAGATGGCCGTCCAACGCCAGATATTGCAGATGTCAATGCACTTGCTCTTCCCGTTTTACGCCATCGATTGATAACCAATTTTAATGCAGAAGCTGATGGTATTAATGTGGATGAGATTGTTAACAAATTGATCAGCGAATAATATTGGCTATAGATAAGAAAAAATACCTGCAACCGGAAATCGTTGCAAAACTGGACAATATGGCTCTTCGTGCGCGTCTGGTCGTTGAAGGATATATTATTGGCCAGCATAAAAGTCCCTATCATGGTTTTAGTGTTGAGTTTGCCGAACACCGTGCCTATGGTCCCGGTGATGAAATACGCCATGTAGACTGGAAACTTTACGGTAAAACAGACCGTTATTATGTAAAACAGTACGAAGAAGAAACCAACCTCAAAGCATATATATTGCTCGATACCAGTCGCTCTATGAAGTATACAAGTGGAACAGTTACAAAATTGGATTATGCATCATATTTATCAGCAGCCCTCACCTATCTAATGCTGAATCAACGGGATGGAATTGGTCTCATATTATTTGATGAAAAGATACAAAAATTTATTCCTCCACGTTCTACACCAAGCTACTTGAATACAATTCTCAAAAATCTGGAAAAACCAACACTTGGATCTGATACTGAAATCGGTCTTGTTCTGCATGAAATGGCTGAACGCATCAAAAAGCGTGGATTGGTCATTCTTATTTCCGATCTAATGGATGATCAAGAAACAGTATTAAGCGGATTAAAACATTTCAGGCATAATAAACAGGAAGTTATTCTTTTTCATATTTTGGATCGTAAAGAACTGGATTTCGAATTCAATACCCGTACGCGGTTTAAGGATATGGAAAGTGGCTCATTCCTAACCACTGAACCATGGCAGATCAAAAGTAGCTATAAAAAACGAATCCAACGTTTACAAAATGATTATAAAAAACAATGTCGTGAACAGTTGATCGATTATGTTCCGCTTTTTACAGATCAAAGTTTAGATATAGCTTTAAACGGTTATCTCAATAAGCGGCAAAAGCTGGGATGAAAAATCCCTCGATTTCACGAGTGATTCAATCGGATATATTAAAACGTATTATTAGTCGTATTTCTTGGATTTAGCAAAATACCGTTGTGCTTCAGCCTGTTTACCTTGCTGAATCAAGGCTCGTGCTATACCACGATAATGAGCAGCATTCTCCGGTTCCAGATAAATGAGCTCTTTGTAAAACTTTTCAGCTTTCCGCCATTTTTCATTACTCTCAAACGTTTGTGCCATTCCCAAAATAGCTTCTACATCTTCCGGGTTAAGATCAAGGGCTGAAATAAAATGATCTTC
>Ga0207966_1002222_pt1 | contig 10095 bp, 8 predicted proteins | sample Knorr_S23_td_NAD_FD_185611 | JGI IMG/M metagenome (GOLD analysis project Ga0207966, IMG submission 185611) | Marine microbial communities from Southern Atlantic Ocean transect - Knorr_S23_td_NADW_ad_2500m_LV_B (SPAdes) (version 2) | ecosystem: Environmental > Aquatic > Marine > Oceanic | place... | reverse complement strand
GCTCTGAACATACGCAATATCTCAAAACCGGCCACTTCAACCATGTCACGCCATTCAGATTCACTGAACATTGCCATGCGTACACCGACTTTTTCCGACCACCCATGGCATGCTTCATTCTCTTGATAGTGATCGATTCCAAAGGCGAAGATCCCGTTTTTTTGCAACCACTTGTGTCTTACCGATTCAAGAAAAGCAGGGATCTCGTCCAGGTAGTAGAGAACCTCCATGGAGTGAACCAATTCCACAGGTTCAGCGGGTGACCAAAATTGTAAATCAGCACAGATGTAAGTACCATCTGAATCAATCTCATTTGCTCTATCAATCATCGCAGCAGACCCATCGACACCGATAATGGATTCACAGTTTCCCATTGAGGACAGCATCCGTACGACCCATCCGTTTCCACAACCTGCATCGATTGCCCGAAACTCTTCGAAACTCATTTCCTCAAACGCAGCTGCTAGAATTTCATTCACAGCAGGCGCATGCCCGAGCTCCATGCCCGAATCTTTGCCGAGTTTGACCCAATCCGAGAATACCTCAGTCGCAGGTCGCATATCTGCTGGTGTGTGAATGAATGCTATCGGGTTTGCCTTTGCAACTTATCCGAATCCAATTGTCAGACCGGATGCTAGTTGAATTCGACGAGATCACCCATCGATTCGTAGAGACTCGGCCCACTGCCAAGATAACACAGTGTAGCCCGTCTACTACGGGAATCTTCAGGCTGGGAGTTGTTACCAGTGGCACAATCACCTGTGCAGCCATCGGCGAACGCGATGTATACTCGGCCCTCACGATCGATATGTAGGTCATTGAAATCAAGCAGGTTCCGATTCGAACCCCCAATGTCACGGCAATTCCCACTGTTGAGACAGATGCTACCAATCTGCACAGGATCGGCTGAAGCCCGAAATGTATGGAATACGGGGTTTGGGTCGAGCGCATTCAAACTGTAGGTGACATACAGGTAGTAGCTGACGTTTGCATTGGCATAGTGGGCATTGCCATCCCATGGACTACCGTCAATGTCCGATTCGTTCAATTCAGTCGCGTTGTTGCTCCCAAGGTAAGTAATTGCAATTCTTCCTGGGTCGCCAGCATCAACTTGCGGAAACACTGACGAGATGATTTCGACTGGGCTGATTCGAATACTGTCCTGCCCCCATGATTCGCCCGAATCTGTGCTTATCGACATGTAGACACCTTCGTCAGCTCCAGTCCAGATGTGGTATGCATTGGATTCAGTGTCGGTGGCGACTTCCGAATTCTTGCGTGGATAGGGCGTACCTACATCCTCACCCATGGATCGGTCGAACCAAGTCAATCCATTGTCCTTCGATACGATGACGGTAGGCGTTTCGACTCTGGGAGTCACGTAAACTGTGCCATCCGGTGCAGAAGAGATGGCACCATGCAGTCCGCCATTGGTGGTGGCCAATCCGAAAATCTGTCCACCAGCGTCAAACGTGGCACCACCATCAAAGCTGGTGAAGCAGAAGATTCCGAGGAGTTTGTTGTAACAATAGTACACGGCTTGGTCATAGAAAGCCTGGGAAAATTGGCCGCCGACACCATATCCGCTGCTCGTCCAAGGTCCCGATGCCAATTTGATGTGATCATTTATCGGAGTTGTTCCAGAGTCGTGTGAATTCCCCAGCCAAGTTTCTCCATCATCATCGCTCCAGCATATCCAAGATGTCTCCAGACCCTGCATCTGCACGTTGAATATCCGATCCGTCACAGGGTCGACCCACCCATACGGGTCATTGGTCTGGAATGCGCATAATGGACCCGTCACGTCCTCCCATGATTCGCCATGATCACAAGAACGCATGACCTTCTCAAATGCGATGAAGAAAATGCAACCACTCGACGTGACGCCGATGCTCGGCTCGGCCCCGTCCTCGCCAACGTCGCTGAACACGAAACTGAGATTCAGCAGTGGCACTTCGACGGGCAGGCCATCGGGTCCGGTGACGAAGGTGGTTGGCATGGGGGGGTCCTCGGGTGGTGGTGGCGGAGGCTGGTCCCCGCCAAAGCATCCAGAGAGAACTGCTGACAACATCAGGACGCCGATGAGCAACGCCTTCGCTCGCATGTCCGCAGCGACAGCGCGACCTCGCAATTATCTTGCCCTTGAGCGCAAGGGGGCCAGTACCTCCGCATACAGGCGCATGGGCCCATGAGCCCATATTCGCTGAGAGGGCCGGTTCAGTTGTTGAGGACCTCGAGGATTCGAGCCGCTTTCGCCGCACCGATCCCGCTGACCGTGGCTAACTCCTCGACCGTGGCGGCGGCCACCCCAGCGACGCTCTCGAACCTCTCCAGCAGCCTGTCGGCGGTGGCAGGCCCTACTCCTGGAACGGATTGGAGCATGGCACGACGGTCCGATTCCAGCTCCTTTCGCTCGCGAGTCGCCAGGGCGCCCTCAGATCCGCTCGCATCTAGAATGACTTTCTGACCACCCCAGCCGGCATCGGATACCTCACCCGCCTCGACACTGATCACCGTCTGGGCAGCGGCACCTGCTTGCTCCTCCCGAGTGACTTCGGCTCCGGGCTCTCCCGGCATCTGTCGCTCCACGAAACGCCCCAGTGATTCATCTCCAGCCTCAGCCGCACCCAATCGCTGACGCGCAGCCTTGGTGAGCGCTCCGAGCAGCGCCTGCTCACGACGAGCGGCGATTGCGAGGAAGCGGGCGGTCTCCTCACCATCCGCTGTGGTGACCACCGGCAGGCCGAGGTCGACGGTGAGGGTGGCGAGCGCGCCCATCAGCGCGTTCATGTGCACCGCTCTCTGCATGAACAGGTCCCCTCCCTCGATGAGCAGCAGCGGTCTTGGCGCGGCGCCGACCAACCTGTGCGCCTGTTCCAGCAGCCTGCCGTCGAGCAGCGAGTCCACGAAGTCTCGTACGCGCTTGCGCTCGATGAGCACCCGGTCACCGATCTGGAAGTCTCCGACAGCCAGCGTCTGCACGTCGACATCGATTCCCTGAAGGCGCAGCGAGGCAGCGATTGTCGTGTTCAATTCCCGATGGTCGACCACGATACGGCAGGGGATGTCGGTGGCGTGTTCGAGTGGGTCGGCCGCGTCGGTGGTGAGCGCCTGCACGATGTCCTCGGCGGCGCGTAGTGCCAACCCTTCGAGGTTCACCGGAACCAGTTCCTCGACATCGTCCTCTTCTTGGCCTCCAAGCATCCTCTCTGGTGCCACATCGGACGGGTAGAAGTCGAGTCCTCGTTGTCCACGTGGTCTCAGGCGCTGCGGGTCCACCTGATCCTGCGGGGGGTCCGGTTGCTCATCCGCGTCTGCATCCTCATCCCCTACGATGCGCTCGATGCGCTCTCGCTGGGTGCCGAGTTCAGGCGCCAGTCGCTCCCGCTCGATCTCGACGAACTCCCACGGAGTCTGCTCAGCATCATCGCTCTTGATGGTGAACGCCTGCAGCAGTTCGCCAGCTTGCTTACCGGAAGGTGAGCCACGCGACCGACGGACACGGTCGAGAACCTCGTGCATCCTGCGCTCGCGCGCCAGCGCGCCGGCCCTCGCTCCTTCATCGCGGGTGCCGGTGGCGATGAGCACGAACACCTGGCCCGAGCGATGCCTGCCGGTGCGCCCACGCCTCTGGATGGTGCGGATCTCGCTTCCGACCGGCTCGTAGAAGATGACCCGGTCGGCCCTCGGCACGTCGAGCCCCTCCTCGCCCACCGAGGTGGCTACGAGCACGTTGCACTCTCCATCCCTGAATCGATGCAGCCCCTCGATCTGCTTCCGTTGGGTCATTCCACGGCTGCCTGCTCGACTCGTCTGACCGACGAATCGTTCGGCGATCACGCCCTCGCATCGGTTGAGTCGACTGACGATCTCGTTGACGGTGTCGCGGAAGTGCGCGAACACGATGACCCGACTGTCAGGGTCCTGACGGAGTTGCTCCAGAACCAGTTCCTGCGTGCGGTCGATCTTCCTGTGCAGTTCCGGTGTTTCTGCCAAGGTCTGTCTGAGATCGCGGATTCGCGTATCTTCGAGGAACGCCGCGGCGCTCTTCTGCTCGGCGCCGGTCGCGTTCTCCATCCTGGCCAGCGATTCGCGTGAGGCGGCCACCCCTTGGCAGAGGAGGTAGCCGATCAGGTTCAGCAGCCGTTGCGCCGTCGCGTTCTGGCGGGCGGCGTTGTAGGCCAACCCCTCGCGACGGTTGATGGCGAGCTGGATTCGTCCGCGCGCGTCGACCAGCGCCCCCATGGTCACCCTTCCGGAATGGACGTAGTAACCGAGCCGGCGCAGTTGATCGACCAGAGTGTCGAGCCATCTCTGCAGCGGGGCGGCGAGCAGGCGGAGTTCCTCTGGAACCTCGACCGGCACATCCTGCACCCGCAGTCCGGCAGCGTACGGTTCGAGCAGCGCGTCCTCAGCCCGTCGCGAGTGGATGCGAGACAGACCGAGCCGCTGGCAGACCTCAGTCACCTGCTCATCGGTCGACCCCGGGCTCGCCGTCGCTCCGAGAACGAGGGCATTCGTGGCCTGCTGCCGGTAGAGTTCACCAACCTCTCCGGCGGCGTCCTTGCCGATGGCGTGATGCGCCTCGTCGGCGACCAGCAGGCAGACGTCGGCGAGGTCGATGCTGCCTCGCTGGACATCGTTGCGGATCACCTGTGGAGTCGCTACGATGACCGTTGCTGCATCCCACAGCTTCTGTCGCCGCCTCCAGTCTATAGAACCGTTCAAAGCGACTATGGATTCAGGTCCATCGTCGAGCACCAGCACTTCGCGCAGATTCTCCAGATGCTGGTTCAGGAGGGCATTGGTAGGAGCGATCATCACCACTCTTCCACCATGCTGCCTGAGCCTCTCTGCGATCACCATCCACTCGATGGGGGTCTTGCCCAGCGCAGTAGGCAGTACCAGCAGCGTGGATGCACCCAGGCAGGCATCGACTGCCTCGAGTTGGTAGGCTCGCGCCTCGACGCCTCCCTCAACGAGGCCTGGATGGGAAACTGTGGCGTCCATGGAGCCATCACTGAAAACCCACGGTTCAAAATCGTTACAGCCCAGTTCCATCCATCGAGAGCCAATGTTCTCGGCAGGGGGCAGTCCCTGCCAGGACGTCGGGCCCGTAGGGCCCTCCACAGGCCTCATATAGGGAAGGTTGGTCGGCGGGACGCTCACGCAGTGAGGCACCAGACGTCACAGGGCAATGCAGCAAGCAACCCAAACACCGGAATGCAATCCGGTCGGCGTCACGGTGGCTCCACTACTGCGTGCGCCGGCGGGTCCCCGCCTCGGTGGGGATTTCGTCGAAAACCGCCTGAGGAGGCACCCAACATGGGAGACACGCACAAGCCGAAGCGAGGTAGTATGGCGTTCAGCCCGCGCAAGCGGGCGAGGCGTCACTTCGGACGTGTCAAGTCGTGGCCAGATACCGATTCCAAAGAAGTTCGAGTACAGGGATTCGCCGGCTGGAAGGCCGGCATGACTCACGTGCTGCTGCGCGACCACAACCCCGGAAGCCCAAGTTCTGGCCAAGAGGTCCGCAAAGCGGTCACCGTGGTCGAGGTTCCACCATTGAGGGTCCTCGGGGTGCGAGGCTACCGCATGACCGTCTACGGAATGCAGACCTCCGGTGAAGCGTGGGCCGACTCCGAGAAACTCAGCGAGAGCATTCCGGAGTTGTCCCGTCGCGTTCCAAAGCGACTCGAACACGACAGCGAAGCACATCACGAAGCGCTCTGCGAGAAGGCAGGATCAGGAGGGCTGTGTGAAGTCCGCCTGATCGTGGCGACCCAGCCGCACACCATGAACAGCACCTCCAGCAAGACTCCCGAGTTGATGGAGATGGGCCTCACCGGTGGAGACCTGCAGGCACAGCTGGCGTGGGCGAAGGAGCAGTTCGGCAATGAGGTCGGAATCCAGGACGTCTTCCTCGACGGTGCCGACATCGATGTCGTCGGCATCACCAAGGGCAAAGGATGGCAGGGCTCAGTCAAGCGCTTCGGCGTCAAACTCCTGAGTCACAAGAACAGCAAGCGCCGCCGCCAGGGTGGCAACATGGGAGACTTCGGCACAAGTTACGTGCGCAAGACGATCCGCCAGGCCGGTCAGTTGGGCTATCACCAGCGTACCGAGTTCAACAAGCGCATCCTGCGCATCTCGAAGCCCGAGGACAATGAGATCACCCCGGACGGTGGCTTCCTGCACTACGGCGAGGTCCGCAATCCGTACATCATCATCCAGGGAAGTCTTCCCGGACCGGCCAAGCGTCTGCTCAGGTTCCGAGACGCCGTCCGCCCGCGCAGTGGACAGTCTGCTGTCGAGATAACCTACGTCAGCACAGCGAGCAAGCAGGGGGTATGAGAATGCAGGCGACCACGATCAATCTCGTAAACTCCGTCGAGCAGGAGGAGTTCGAAGCAGGTCTGTTGTCGGAGTCCTACTCCGTATCCAGCAAGAAGGGCAAGAAGTTCAAGCTTCCAACCGCTTTCGATTCCGAGGTGCGCGAGGACCTCATCCGTCAGGCGGTCCACTCCTCACGCGCCAACCGCCGTCAGCCATATGGTCACCGTCGCCACATTGGGCGCCGTCGCCCGCAACCGGGTATGAAACACAGTGTAGAATGGCATGGTAAAGGAACGGGTGTTTCACGAATCATGCGCAAGTCCGGCAGTAGTATAGGTGCCGAGAACCCCCACACTCGAGGAGGTCGCCGTGCGCACGGGCCGCTCGCAGAACGTGATTGGTCACAGAAGATGAACTCGCGCACTCGAACTCAGGCCAGGGACTCCGCCATCGCCGCCACAACCGACGCGGCTCGCGTCTCGGCCCGTGGCCACCGCTTCGCGGATGACGTCAAGTTCCCAATCATCATCGATGGGTACGCCGAGGAGCGCTCCGGAAAGAAGGAGAAGTTCGACATCGAGGATATTCCCGCCCTTTCATCGACGCGTAAGTTCGTCGCCATGATGGAGGCGCTGGGAATCGCAGAAGACCTCGAGCGAGCGAAGAACGGCCGCTCGATCCGTGCCGGCAAGGGCAAGATGCGCGGCAGGCGTCGGCGCACGCCGAAGAGCATCCTGCTGGTCGTCTCAGAACGGGATGGTCTGGCGAAGGGAGCACGTAACGTTCCCGGAGTCGATGTGGCGGTGGCCAAGCACCTGTGCGCCGAGGATCTCGCTCCTGGTGGCGACTGTGCCCGACTGACCGTGTGGACGAAGGCAGCCATCGAGGCACTCTGAGGTGAATGACATGGATCCGTACAAAGTAATCGTGATGCCGTGGATAACGGAGAAGTCGCTCGAGGCCCGTCGGCACGCTGACCCTGACGCGGGATACTACCAGAACAACAACCGGCTCGAATTCATCATCGCTCTTGAAGCGACCAAGGCAGATGTCAAGGAGGCCGTCGAACGGCTGTTCGACGTCAAGGTCGCCAAGGTCAACACGCGCATCACGAAGAATGGCAAGCACGCCACCGTCAAACTGGCGGATGGCTATGATGCAGAGGAGGCGGCGCTCAAGCTGGGCGCCTTCTGAGGTGAGAAGATGGGGAAAAGGATTCGTGCACAACGCAAGGGCTCCAGCCCTCACTATCGCGTCTCCAGCCACCGCTTCGGCGGGGAATCTCGACTGCCGCGGGTCAACGGGGAGATGGGTAAGATCACCGAGATCATCCATTCCTCCGGGCACACCGCTCCACTGGCTCGCCTCACGCTGGAAGATGGGACTTCGGCGATCGTCGTGGCCACTGAAGGACTCGCTATCGGCCAGTCGATCGCCATCGGTGACAAGGTACAACTCAAACCCGGAAACATCACCGAACTCTCACGGATTCCTGAAGGGACACCGATCAACAACGTCGAGTTACGACCAGGGGACGGAGGTCGCCTGGCGCGCAGCGGCGGTAACCACGCAACCCTCGAGACCCGCATGGGTGACAGAGTCCGCATCCGCCTGCCCTCAGGTCGGCTCAAGGACCTGCCCGCAGCCTGCCGCGCCAGCATCGGCGTGCTGGCTGGAGGCGGCCGCGCCGAGAAGCCGCTGATGAAGGCGGGGACGGCCTTCCACAAGGCGAAGGCGCGCGGCAAGAAGTACCCCACGGTCAGCGGCGTGGCAATGAATCCCGTCGACCACCCGCACGGTGGTGGCAACCACCAGGCCGTCCACGGCCCCAACTCAGTATCGCACGGCTCACCACCCGGACAGAAGGTCGGCATGATAGCGCCGAGCAGGACCGGGCGCGGCGGCCGCAGCAAGAAGAAGAAGGAGTGACAGTCATGGCACGCAGACGCAAGAAGTCATTCCGGACACCGAAGGCGGTCCGCCGTCAGGCGCGCAAGCGCAAGATGGGCGTGGCCGAGCGTCGCAAGCGAGAGTTCACCTATCGTGGTCACACGTTGCCCGAACTGCAGGCCATGCCGTTGTGGGGTGAGGATGGTGACGAGAACACCATCGCCATCATCGATCTGTTCTCCGCACGGGCACGCCGTTCGCTCAGTCACGGACTCTCTCGGGAGAATCAGCACCTTCTCGATTGCATCCGGAACAGCGGCGAGGACGACGTGGTGCGTACTCATCGCCGCGACATGGTCATCCTGCCGGAGATGGTCGGCAAGAAGATCGCCGTACACAACGGTCGTCAGTTCATCCAGGTCGATATCCAGCCCGAGATGATCGGTGGCTTCCTGGGTGAGTACGCCCTCACCCGGAACCGTGGGATACACAGCGGTCCGGGCGTTGGTGCGACCAGATCGAGCAAGCACGTGGCATTGAAGTGAGGTGAACAGAATGAGTCGTAACCGGGAAAAGCCGCAGAAGGGATACACCCAACTGCTCGAAGGCAACCGTCTCGCCACCGCGCGTGTCACGAATGTCGACATCCATCACAAGCACTCAGTGCAGATCGCCCGGCACATCAAGGGGATGTTCGCAGCGAATGCCGTCGACTACCTCGAGCAGGTCACCAAACTGAAGCGCGCGGTACCGTACGTCGCTCGTCATCGCAAGGGTCGCGGCGGGAACACGATGGCGGGTCACCGCAAGGGAGCGATGGGACCGGGGCGCTACCCGGTCAAGGCGTCGAATGTGTTCATCAAACTCATCCAGAGCGCCATGGACAACGCTCGCCAGCATCATGAGGACATCGAGCCCGAGGAGATGCTCATCACCCACATCGCCGCACACCGCGGAGAGATCAAAGAGGGCATGCGCCCCCGAGCGCGCGGGCGAGCCACACCCAAGAATCACTACCAGGTCAATCTGGAGATCTTCCTCGAGGCATATGGAGACGATGAAGGGGAAGACGAGGAGGAGTTCTGAGGAGGACTACGAAAATGAGCAACAAGAGTCAGATTCGCAAGTTCGTCGACACCAACGTCGAGCGTCAGCTCGTGCGCGAGTACCTGCTCAAGGAGACCGAGCGGGCCGGTTTCGGCGGGCTGCACTTCGAACGGGCGTTCGAGGGTACATCGATGTGCACCAAAATCACGCTCAAGGCTGAGCGGGTTGGCATGGTCATCGGGCGCAAGGGGAAGATCATCAACGAGTTGCAGCGCAGGATTCGCGAGGACTTCAACCTCGAGAATCCGAAACTCCAGGTGGAGGAGATCGCCAAGCCGTCGCTCAACGCCCAAGTGATGGCGAGCAAGTTGGCCAGCGCTCTGGAGCGCGGCTGGTACTTCCGCCGCGCTGGGCACAGCAGCGTACTGCAGATCATCGAATCGGGCGCTCGGGGGGTACTCATCGTCCTGAATGGAAAGGTCACCGGCGGGAGACACCGCACGCAGAAGTTCACCGCTGGGCACATCAAGTACTGTGGGGAAACGGCGCTTGAGCACATGGAGATCGGATTCGCGACAGCCGTGAAGAAACTCGGGACCATCGGCTGCACTGTCGCCATCATGCGCGCAGGTGCCAAATTGCCTCATGAGATCGAGTTGCGCTCGCGGGACGAGGTCGGACTTGAGCCGATCGTCATCCCGGCGATCACATCCAAGGACATCGTCGAGGAAGCGGAACCCGCAGAGGAAGCCACAGAGGAAGCCACAGAGGAAGCCACAGAGGAAGCCACAGAGGAAGCCACAGAGGAAGCCACAGAGGAAG
>Ga0207966_1002221_pt1 | contig 10095 bp, 12 predicted proteins | sample Knorr_S23_td_NAD_FD_185611 | JGI IMG/M metagenome (GOLD analysis project Ga0207966, IMG submission 185611) | Marine microbial communities from Southern Atlantic Ocean transect - Knorr_S23_td_NADW_ad_2500m_LV_B (SPAdes) (version 2) | ecosystem: Environmental > Aquatic > Marine > Oceanic | place... | reverse complement strand
TGGAAGAGAAAAACTTAGTCAAGCTTTAATAGATAACCCTCCTATTGAACATCCTGTTATCAGAACACACCCTATTACAGGAAAAAAACTCATTTTCGTAAATAGTCTTTTCACTTTAAAGATAAAATCTATGAGTGATTCAGAATCTAAAGGATTACTTGATTTTCTTTGTGAACACATTAAGCAAGAAAAATACCAATGTAGATTTTCTTGGGAAGTTAACTCTATAGCTTTCTGGGACAATCGATCAGTTATTCATAAACCGGATAATAATTACTGGCCTCAGGTTAGAAGAATGGAGAGAATAACTATAGATGATACTCAATCGCCTTATTAAGTTTTAGATCGAAAGAAATTTACCCACCATTTTGCAACAGTTTCATTATCTGGTGTTTCTTTCTCAAGATTATCCACTGCTCTCCTATATACCTCCTCTCCTAACACTTTTCTCCTTATAGTTGCTACATCACGCACATAATCAGGTGTGAATTCTGGATGCCCTTGATGTGAAAATATGTGATTTTCTATACAGAACATGGCTATGGGTACTTTTTCAGTTGAGGCAATTAACTTAGCATTAGGAGGTAGTTGGGTAACTTGATCTTTGTGGCTATGAAGAAGCTTTACTGAAGAATCATCTCTTTTTATCCAAGGTAAGTCTTCTGCAAAATTATAGGTTTGGTTTCCAATCGTCCAACCTGATTCTGCTTCTTTAGCTTCTCCGCCTAAAACCTGAGCTATCAGTTGATGTCCAAAGCAAACTCCTATCAGAGGCTTCTTAAGTTGATGCAGTTCTAGTACAAATCTTTTTAGCCTTTTAATCCAATCAACTTCATCGTATACACTAAATCTACTCCCGGTTATAAGATAGCCCTGACATTCGTCAATATTCTTAGGATAAACTCCTTCAACTACTTCAAAAATTTTTAATGATATGGAAGAATCTACTTTACCAAATATGTATTCATAAAAATCAGCCATATCTCCATGCGTAACTCTTAATTTATCCATTACATGGTCTGTTAACAATATTCCTAGCTTCATAGCCTTTCTTTCTTTAGAAGACATGACTATAAACCAATAGACTGATATTCTTAATTCTTTTAAAGAGGAGAAAATAATGAGATCAGATTATGAATTTTTGACCACTGAAATAAATGGTCATGTGCTAGAGGTTACTATAAACAGACCTGATGTAATGAATGCACTTCATCCCCCTTCGCATATAGAATTTGATGAAGTCTGGAATGAATTTGATAAAGATGAAAATCTTTGGGTAGGTATTATTACTGGAGCTGGTGACAGAGCCTTTTCAGCAGGTAACGATCTTAAATATCAAGCCTCTGGAGGAGATAGATCAGGTATGCCTAGTACTGGATTTGCTGGCTTAACTAGTAGATTTAATTTGAATAAACCCCTTATTGCTGCAGTTAATGGTGTTTCCATGGGAGGAGGATTCGAAATAGCCTTAGCCTGTGACTTAATAATTGCATCAGACAACGCTCGCTTTGCTCTTCCTGAACCTAAAGTAGGATTAGCAGCGCTAGCTGGGGGCATGCAAAGATTACCCAGACAAATTGGAATGAAAAATGCTATGGGTATGATGCTAACTGGAAGACACGTAGGGGCAGAGGAAGCTAAAGAGTTAGGCATAGTTAATGAAGTAGTTTCCCAGCCAGAATTGATGGACACTGCAAGAAGGTGGGCAATAGATATTGAAGCTTGTTCTCCTATGTCTATCAGGGCAACTAAACAAGTTGCTTATCAGAGTTTAAATGAATCTGATTTAGAGAAGTCAATGCAAGCTCAGTATTCTGCTGTAGGAGACTTGTTAAGCAGCGAAGATTTCGTAGAAGGCCCTGTAGCTTTCGCAGAAAAAAGAGCACCTGAATGGAAAGGCCGATAATCAAGATAATTCTAATTACTCTTTTTTCTTTAATGGTTGGAGTAATAGAATCAAATGATGAGGTGAGTAACTTTGGTATCGTAATTCATGGAGGGGCTGGTTCTTTTTCTGATCTCGACGAGAAGGCAATTAACTCTTATGAAACTGGTATTAATGAAGCCTTATCCGCTGGATATAAAATTCTAGAACAAGGTGGTTCAAGTTTAGATGCAGTTACTGCTGCTGTAGTAATTCTGGAAGATCTGCCATTATTTAATGCGGGTAAAGGTTCTGTCTATACGGAGATGGAAACTCAAGAAATGGATTCATCAATCATGGATGGAGAAAGTGGTAAGGGAGGTGCAGTTGCTGGTGTTAGCAAAGTTAAAAATCCAGTTCTCTTAGCACGAAAAGTGATGGAGAAGACAGAACATGTAATGTTAATGGGTAGAGGAGCAGAAAAATTTGCAAAAGAAATAGGTATAGAACTAGTTGACCCTTCTTATTTTTATTCAGAGAAAAATTTAAAAAGAGTAAGGAAAAGTAAAGAGGATGAAAAACTAGGCACAGTTGGAGCCGCAGCTTTAGACCAATCAGGTAACTTAGCAGCTGCAACCTCAACGGGAGGAAGGACAAATAAAATGACAGGAAGAGTTGGTGACTCGCCAATCCTCGGCGCAGGAACTTGGGCTCAAAATGGGTTATGCGCTGTTTCTGGAACCGGACACGGGGAATATTTTATGCGCTTACTAACGGCCGCTGATGTCTGTAAGTTAATGGAATATTCTGGCCTTTCACTAGAAGAATCTACCAACTTAGTTGTGAGCAAATTAACTCAAGCTGGCGCGGAAGGTGGAATAATTTCAATAGATTCGAATGGAAATATATCTGCTAAGTTTAATACCAAAGGCATGGCCAGAGGTTATCAAACTAATCAAATTCCAAGGACCTTCAGAGTTTATAAAAAGAACTAATTAAAGCCTCTTCATTTAATAGGCAATCTAGGAAGGCATCATTTCTTCAAATCGTTCTTGTAGCCTTTGCATTCCGCTAATCCATCTATCTCTATCTGTTCCTTTTCTTTTAACGTATTCAAGAACTTCAGCATGTGGAGTAACTAAGAATCTATCTTTTTCAATTGCATCAAGCACATCTTTAGCCGCTTCTTCGGGTTCTATCATTCCGTCTATTCCCGCAACACCAGGGCCTCCTGCTGTCATGGCTGTTCTCACTGCCTGAGGGCATAAGCAAGACACACCAATTCCCTTTGAGCCATAAGAAATCTTTATCCACTCTGCAAAACTTACTGCGGCGGCTTTAGTTACAGAATATCCTGCGGAACCTATTTGAGTTAATAAGCCAGCTGCAGAAGCAGTGCTCATTAAATACCCTTCACCACGTTCTAGCATTTGAGGAAGAACATTTCTTGCAGCATAAATATGTGACATAACATTTACCTCCCAGATATTCTGCCAATCTTCGGTTTTTACATCCATGAAACCATGGACTCCACCTATGCCCGCATTTGAACAAAATATATCAATACCACCAGACAGTTCATTTGCTTTATCAACGACTTTAATAATATCTGTTTCTTGTCCGACATTAGCTTCAACAGCTAGGCCATTAACATCATTTGCGGTATCTTGAGCACCTTCTAAATTCATATCCACTGCGACCACTGATTGAGCTCCAGCTTCATAAAAGGCTACTGACAATGCTTTTCCAATGCCACTGGCTGCACCAGTTACAACTACTCGCTTATTTTTTATTTGCATATTTTTTTCCTTATCCTAAACCCAGTTGCTTAATAGCATCTTCACGCATTTGCTTTTTAGCTGTTTTTCCTGAAGCAATTCTCGGTAGCTCTTCTTCTTGAAACCACATGTAAGAAGGAATTTTATATTTAGCAATTTTTCCTTCTAAGAAAGAAGATATTTCTGCTTCTGTAGCAGTATTTCCTGGGTTTAAAGCAATCCTGGTTGCTAAATTTTCTCCAAGACGTTCATCTGGAACACCAAAAACAGAAGCCTCCAAGATAGCAGGGTGCTCTGATAAAACAGCTTCAATCTCTAAACAAGCTATATTCTCCCCCCCTCTTATAACTATATCTTTTATTCTATCTTTAATATAAAGAAAGCCATCCTCATCTAAGCAGCCAACATCCCCGCTTCTAAACCAACCCTCCGAATCTAATGCTTCAGTTGTTGCTTCTTCATTTTTTAAATAGCAACGAAAATTTGAGACAGACTTTATGCAGACTTCTCCTGTTTTACCTGTAGGTACTTGCCTGCCCTCTTCATTAATAATCTTTAATTCATGAATTAACGGTGTAGGGAATCCCGCAGTGTCTGGTTTATCGTAAAGTAATTTTCCACTTGCATTAGTTCCACCAGCATTGGTCTCAGTTAAACCATAACCTACTCCTGCGATTTTAGTTGGGTGATTTTTTTCTTGCGATTTAACTTGTTCTGGCGGTCTTGCTGCACCTCCTCCGCCCAAGCTCACTAGACTTGAAACATCTGTATCAGGATTAGCCTCGCTTGCATTTAAAATATCTTGTGTCATCGTCGGCACCCCGGAGAAGGAAGTAACTCTATACTTCTCAATCAGTTCAATTGCCTTTAGGGGGTCCCATTTGTACATCAGAACAATACGAGTAGCAGAGATCAAAGAAAGCAGAAAGTTAGAATGAGATCCAGTTACATGGAATAACGGAACTGCTGCTAAAGTACAGGGAGAATCTGCTTGAACAAAGGTTTCTCCACTTTCTGATTCTAATTGAGAAGCCATTGTAGCTAAAAAGGCCCAAGCAACAGGGGTATTAATGATGGAGCGGTGGGTTGTGACAACTCCCTTTGGGTAACCTGTGCTTCCCGATGTGTACATAATGCTCGCATCGTCTTCTGGATCTATTTCCACTTGGGGGAAAGCTTCTTTTGGTAGTACTAACTCTTCAAGTGCAACAGTATTAGTAAAGACATTTGCATCGCAACGAACTGATATCCTTGGTACATCTTCTACCAAACCTTCTAATCTTTGTAATCTTTCATCGTCACCTATAAATACTTTAGCTTCACTGTGCGTGATTCCATAATCAAGTTCTTCGCCTTGCCACCATGAATTAAGTGGAACTGCGACGCATCCTATAGAGGTGACAGCCATGTAGCTATAAATCCACTCAGGATAATTTCTCATTGAAAAAGCAACGGCATCGCCTTTTTTTAGCCGATATTGATCTATCAGGACATGGGCTAAACCAGCTGCATTATTAAGAACTTCCTGGTACTTATAAGACTCATCTTCATAAGCTAGAAACTCCCATTCGCCATGAATTAAAGCAAATTGAAAATATTCATAAAGATTTTGGGGTACATTTACAAAGACATTGTATTCGTTACCTCGAATAGTCTTTTTTTGTAATTCAAACATGCCCTCCTTGGACAGTTCTGTTGCTAACGTTTCCCTTCCTTCTTGCTTGGTAAATTCATCTACATGCATCTTTACTTCCCTGTAAAATTAGGCTCCCTTTTTTCAATAAAGTGCGCTACACCCTCTTTAAAATCTTCAGTATCAAAACTATCTACCATTGCTTGCATTGAGCTCTTCAGATTTTCTTCAATACTCTCAGCTTGCGCATTGTATATTTGTTCTTTCATCACTCTTACTGATCTCGGTGAAACCAACGTAGCTAACTCTTTAGCGTAATCAAACACGGCTGATTCAAACTCTTCTTCAGGAAAAGTTTTATTAACTATTCCCATGGACTCTGCTTCGTCAGCAGTGAATTTCCTAGATGAAAAAAGAATGTCATTAGCTCGGGCAATGCCCACCAATCTTGGTAAAATCCAACCAACTCCCCACTCAGCTATTAACCCTCTTTTAGAAAATGCACTAGAAAAAACTGCACCTTCCTTTGCAAACCTAATATCGCAGTAAAGTGCCATAATAAAACCCACTCCAGCAGCAGGACCATTTATAGCTGCAATTATCGGTTTGGGCAAGGTAGGAAAGTAGCTGAAGCCTCCATCAAAGCCCTTTACGTTATTAGCTGCATAGTTCCTTTCTTCTGCTTCTACTTGGTCTCCTTGAGATTTACCTTCACTGGTAGCTGCTAAACCATCCATATCCGCTCCTGCACAAAAACCTCTGCCTGCTCCAGTTATGATAATGACTTTAACTTCATCATCTTTACAAGCGTCATCTAATTTTTCTCTCAAGCCTGCTCTTATTTCATCATTTACTGCATTCAAACGATCCGGTCTATTAAGGGTGACTGTGGCCACTCCTTCTCTTTTTTCAAACAATACTGCTTCACTCATTTTTATCTCCTAAGATGTTGACCCACCATCAATTACTAAAGTGTGTCCATTAACAAAACTTCCAGCACTGGAAGCTAGAAATACAGCCGCCCCACCTATCTCATCAGGCTCCCCAATTCTTTTTAAAGGGCAAGAAGCCGTTGATTGCTTAAGAATGTCTGGATTTTCCCAAAGGGCTTTTGCAAAATCTGTTCTAAATAACCCAGGCGCTATCGCATTAGTTCTTACATTGTGAGGACCAAACTCTATGGCAAGGTTTTTCACTAACATTATGTCTGCTGCCTTAGATATATCATAAGCTCCGAGTACCGCACTGCCTCTTAATCCACCGACCGAAGATACTATAATAATATTTCCATCTTTCCTCTCTATCATTTCTGGAAGTACCATATTACAAAGCAGATGATTACTTTTGATATTGTTATTCATGACCTTGTCAAAAGCCTCTTCTGGTATATCCAAAAGAGAACCAAAGAAAGGATTAGTTGCAGCGTTACAGACTAAAATATCAACCTTGCCAAATTGATTCCTAGTTTCGTCCACAAGCATTTGCATAGCTGCCTTGTCTGAAATATTACAAGGAATAACTATAGCTTCTCCATCTTGACCTTCACAGGCAGCGTTTATTTCTTTGGCTGTTTCTTCACAAACATCCACCTTACGACTTGAAACTACTACCTTAGCTCCTTGTAAAGCCATCTGCATGGCAATGGATTTACCTATCCCTTTAGAAGAACCCGTGATGATGGCACTTTTCCCAGTTAAATTGAACATCTCTCCTCCTGTATGTTGAAAAACCAGTTTACCTTAGTTAAATAAAGGAAAGAATACCCTTTTGAATTTGTCTTTTTATTAAAGCACTACAGTTGAATCAGGTTCATCAATAACTTTATTTTCTATGTACCCTAATTCAGCTATTGATATTTTAATAACATCTCCCTTTTTTAAGAATTTTCCTGCAACCACGCCTACGCCTCCTGGAGTCCCTGTTAAAACTAAGTCACCTGGTTCAAGAGTAAACGCAGTTGAAAGATGCTCCACTAAATCAAAACAATTAAAAATTAAATGCTTTGTATTTGACGACTGTCTTTGTTCCCCATTAACTTCCGTGAATAGGTCTAAATTATGAGGATCAGTAATTTCATCCGGAGTGACAATGGCTGGTCCGAATGGACAATGTGTATCAAAAGATTTACCTATCGTAAAGGTAGGAACTCTTAGCTGCCAATCACGAACACTTAGATCATTTGCAATAGTGTAACCTGCAATAACCTCATGGGCTTTTTCTTTTGGAACATGTCGACACTTCTTCCCAATAACAAATGTAAGTTCTCCTTCAAAATCTAGCATTTCTGAAACTTTGGGATCATGAATATCTTCGTAAGGTCCAGTTGCAGATAAGGACTGCTTATTAAATATCATCGGCACAACTGGAGTCTCCATCTCTCTTCCTGCAGCTCTCACTTCTTCTAGGTGATCAGCGTAATTTAATCCAATTGCAATTATTTTAGGTGGACGAAAAATTGGTGCTAACAACTTTACATCTGATAAAGAAATCTTACTTTTAGGGCTTTTACACAAATCTACAGCTTTATTTGTAGCGCTCTCTCCAGCTTCTAAAAAAGAGAGCATATCCGTTGGTAGAGAAGGATCATTAATAAAAGGAACAATTTCATCTAGTTCTAATGAGCCTATGCCCTCATTATCGTCTAATTTGTATGAAATTAGTTTCATACCAGTAATTATAATGGAGAATAAAATCTAGTCAGATTAATATGTTTATTGAAACATCACCAATTTGTCATTGATATAGTTTTATGAAGCTTGAATGGTCACACACAGTATTAAACATAAAAGACTCCGTAAAAATACTAGAGTTTTATACAAAAACACTTGGCTTTAAGTTAAGCGACAGAGGTCCTATAACAGAAAACGGCCCTGAGATAATTTTTGTTAGTCAAGATTCCGACGAACATCATCAATTAGCTTTTACTGTTGAAAGAGAAGATGTAGATAAACCTACTTCATTGAATCACCTTTCCTTTAGAGTGAAAACTTTTGATGAAGTACAAGAAGTAAAAGAAAGACTAGATTCTATTGATGTCCAGTATTTACCATTATGTCATGGCAATGCCCTCTCTCTTTACTTTAATGACCCTGAAGGAAATGGTATTGAAGTTTTTTTTGACACCCCTTGGGATGTAGCGCAACCTCAAGGAGTTGTTTGGGACACAAACCTTACCGAGAAAGAAGCCTTAGAATGGGTAGAAAGAACTTTTGAAAATGAACCAAAGTTTGCAAAAAGAGAGGAAAGCGATAGAGAGTTCGTTAATCGAAAATGAAAAATAATTTAATCTATATAAATTTAATTTAAGTATTAGTATAAAAGGCATATAGAAACTTAAGGAGAAAAGATGACTAAATCAGAAAAACCTGTAGCAATAATAACAGGAGGAAGTAGAGGTGTAGGTGAGGCTACAGCAAAACTACTGGCTTCCGAGGGATGGAATATAACTATTACATGTACCTCAACAATTGAAGATGCCAATAAAGTAGTGGAGGATTGTGAAAAATTAGGTGTTGAAGGTCTTGCAATTAAAGCGGATGTTTCTGATGACAAAGCATGTAGAAAAACTATTGAAGAAACGATTGCTAAATGGGGTCGAATAGACTGCCTAGTCAATAATGCTGGAACTACCAAATTTGTATTTGACCACTCGAACCTAGAAGGTTTAGACGCAGAAGACTTTCTTCATATATATAAAGTAAATGTAGTGGGACCATTTCAAATGGTTAGAGCCTGTAAAGAATATTTATTAAAAAGCGACAATCCAAGTGTAGTAAATATATCTTCTATTGCTGGAATTAAAGGTATTGGAAGTTCAATGGCCTATGCTTCTTCCAAAGGAGCTTTAAATACTATGACTAAATCCATGGCCAGAAATTTAGGTCCGATTCGAGTAAATGCAGTATGTCCAGGTTTTATCCAGGGTGAGTGGCTAAAAAAAGGTCTAGGGGATGATCTTTACAATGCCGCCTTAAAAAATACAGAGAATAATACTCCACTTGGCCTCGCGGTAACCCCAGAACAAGTGGCAGATGTTATTTACAATTTCATAGACGTCTTAAAAACTGTTACAGGTGAAACCTTTTTAGTTGACGGAGGATTTCATTTAACTATCTGATTCTACAAACTAAGCTTTATTTTTTGTTTCTTAAATTGATTACCCCTATTTTTTCTATTTATGAAGACTAAATATGATGTAGCAGTTATTGGTCTAGGTCCTGCAGGCACACTCACTTCTTTATTACTTAGTGACGCTTCAGTGAATGTCATAGGTATCGACAAAGAAAAGGATATTTATAATCTTCCACGAGCTGTAACCATCGATGACGAAGGCTTAGTCTAAATAAATTGGTTCACATTCATAGACTAGTAAATAACATTCCTCTTCAGATTTAGTTACTTGACCCCAAAGCCTGCAATATTTAACTCCATCAGATCTAGTTTCAAATTCAACCTGGGTAACTTCTAAGCGGTCTATTAGAACACTAGTCTCATTTTTGAATACTTCGTAAAAGCTACCTATAAAAGCAGTTTTGCCAGACACTTTAGTAGCGTAGTACATTCTCATTTCATTTTCGGTAACAAACATGAAATCAGAATCCCCTGTCCATTTAGCCCCAATAATATCTTGTTGACTTGAGCAAGCTGTAAAGAAAAAAACTCCAAGGACTAAAAGCTTATTTTTTCTTTTTAGAAGTTCTGTAATCACCAAATTTTGAATCCCTTTTAGAAAGAGCTTGAGTCAATCCTTCAGATAGTTCTTTTAAATGATCTCTAGTGGCTTTTGAATGCATGGCTAATGCTTGGATTTCAGTACCGGC
>Ga0207966_1002216_pt1 | contig 10108 bp, 9 predicted proteins | sample Knorr_S23_td_NAD_FD_185611 | JGI IMG/M metagenome (GOLD analysis project Ga0207966, IMG submission 185611) | Marine microbial communities from Southern Atlantic Ocean transect - Knorr_S23_td_NADW_ad_2500m_LV_B (SPAdes) (version 2) | ecosystem: Environmental > Aquatic > Marine > Oceanic | place... | reverse complement strand
GAGTACAACAACCGGCCAGGGTCGTCCAAAACGTGGTGTAAGCCCAGCATGTGCCCCACCTCATGACTGCTGACGCGCCGGTCAAACACCGAGGGCTCGTCGATCACGAAGAAGGTGCGGGACCGGAAGGGATTGATACCGTTTGGGCCGCCGACTCTTCGAAGATAAAAACCGTTTATCGTTGAGGTCTGGGATAAGGCAATCCCTCCGCCCACCTCACGGAAGAAGGGGCGCAGATCCCCCGCCAGCATCCCCCGGAGCATCGGTTCCGGGACTTCCACCGATTCGACTGTATCTAATTCCAACCGAATGCCGGCCTGACTCCATATCTCGTTCATTCCTTCAAGAATCTCCCGCAGATCGGCTTCCGTGCGGTGGGTAGAGATCTCGAGATCAGGATCCTCTTCGTCGTCCATCAGCAGGAAGAGGGAGATGCTCAGGCTGATGATTTCTCTCGGCTCCTCAGTGGCCTCCGGGACGCCGGTTGGTGATTCCTGGGTAGGAATGGATTCCCCGGCAACAACCACAGTGGGATTCCCCAACGTGAGATTCTCTACCGGCGAACTTTCAGAGGGAGTAAGCGATTCTTCTTCTAACGTGAGGCTGCTACACGCAGCAACGGCCATTGCTAGCAGAATCGGAATCAGGAAAAATTCTAACCGCATTGACACCTCAGGCATTAAGGCCGGCCAAGAGCAACCGGTCCAAATACCATAGATGCCATTCATCATCGATTCGATTCGAGGAAGCGGCGGCGTTCACCACATAGACGGAACCTGGGACAGAATCCCATCGAATCGAACTCGGCGGCCCGCCAAGGAGCTTTGCTGTTCTCTATGCCTTAACCCTTTGCGGGCCGAACGCGGGCATAACTTGTTTTGCGAAGCGGGTCATCTGCTCTTTGAACTGCTGGATCGAGGCGCCCATGGGAAATCCCAGCATTACGTGCTCTAGGCCGGGATACTTGTCCTCTATCTCTTTCAGGTAGGCGATGGTCTCTTCCGGGCTGCCGGCGAACCAGGCCCGCTTTTGGATCACGTCGCGGAAGTTGGCGCCGGCGGCGATGTGCCGGGCCGCGCCGCCGGGACCGGTCTGCTCCATGTTATCGTCGCTGTAGCGCAACATCCCCAGAGGGGCGGCAAACTTTACGTGCTCTTCGAACAATGGCTCCAGGGCCTTCTCCGCCTTCTCGTGACTATCGTCTATGTAGCACCACAATCCCAAGCCCAGGTTCTCCCCCAAGTGTAACTCCCGGCCGGCTCGGGCGTTGGCCTCCTGATACCGGTGGGCCCAGTCGTCCACGTACTCTTCTCCGGTGCCCAGAATCATCCCCTTGATACCCCACTTTGCCATGAAATTAAGGGCTCTGTCGGTGCCGCTAACTATTGGCTGCCAAGTTTCCACCGGCAGGTTGGCCGGACGCGGGACCAGAGTTAACTCCTTTAGCTGGTATCCCCGGTAAGAGACCTCCGGGGGAAGGGTGTAGTGTTTGCCTTGGTGGGTGAAGGACTCTTGATTGAAGGCCTTCATGATGATCTCGAACTGCTCCTCAAAGAGCTCCCGGTTGGCATCGGCGTCGATCAAGGGCGCGCCGAAGGATTCCACCTCACGGGTGTGATAACCCCGCCCGACGCCGAATATGACGCGGCCGCCGGTGAGGATGTCCACCATGGCGAAGTCCTCGGCTAACCGTATCGGATGCCACATGGGAAGAACGTTGAAGCCGCAGCCGAACTTTATCCGCTTGGTGTGTTGGGCCAGGTACTGGCTGAGGATCAGCAGATTGGGGATACACTCGTAGCCTTCCCGCTGGAAGTGGTGCTCCGCCATCCACAGGATGTCGTAACCCAAGTCCTCCATGAAGATGGCCGATTCTCTGGCGATGTCAAAGGCCTTGGAAAGACGATCATTCGAGTACCGTCGGTCGTCGTGAGGGGTGCCGCTATAACCGATACCCTCTCCTTCCAGGACATGTCCGGCGTACAGCGCGGAGAACGACTTAATCATAATGACTCCTCATCTAAATAGTTAAAAACGCAGTTACGGGAAAGTCTACTTCAACCTTTGGCTAGCCAATCTCGCGCCTTCAGCCAACGCCTCAAACTTGGCCCACATGATCGATAGATGCTGCCGGGCGTACAAAGCGCCTTGAGCGAAACCGCAATCGGCCCCGGCGATCACCCTTTCCTTGCCCACGACACGAGCATAATTTATGATCCTCTCCGCCACCGTTTCCGGATGCTCCACCACAGCTGTAGTATGGGCGATCACGCCGGGGATGAGGACTTTGTTGTCCGGCAGTTTCACGTCTTCCCACACCTTCCATTCCCATGAATGCCGCGGGTTCGCCGCCTCGATGGAATAGGCCTGGGCGTTGACCGACAAAATCAGGCCCACCACATCTCTGAGAGATAGGTCGCCCAAGTGGGGCCCCTGCCAGCTCCCCCAGCACAGATGATAACGAACTCTGTCTTCCGGGATCCCGTTCAACGCATGATTCAACGCCTCGATGTACATGACTTGGAGCTTGCGATACTCCTCCATCGTTGGGTGGGGAATCATCATGTCCCAGGTTTCGCCTAGACCCGGGTCGTCTATCTGAAGGATAAACCCGGCATCGACGATGGCCTTGTATTCGGTTTTCATGGCATCGGCAATGGCGAAGCGGTACTCCTCTTCAGTGGCATAGTGTTGGTTCTGGTCCCGGCCGATCATGCTTGGGGCGATGGAGGGCACGAATGCTTCCTCAACGTTTACGCCCTTCAGCGCCGCTTTAAAGTTGTCCAAATCCCTCTGCAGCAGGTCTTGACCCATATAAGAGATCGGACCCGTGCACACGGTGGGCGGAGCAACCGGTGGCATCGCCCGTGGTAAATAATCGGCGTAGTAATCCCGGAAAGCCCGCCACTCGTGCCGGCTCTCTATTCGCCGCGCCCACGGTCCCGCCAAGTTAGACGCCGGCATCGAGGGCTCTTCCATATCGACTTGAGTGAATCCGGTCAGCCGCTCGTCGGTATAAAGGATGAAGCTGGTTTTGCTCATCTCGCCATCGGATACAACGTCGATACGAGCCTCATTCTGCCTCCGCACCACATCGGCGACAGCCTCCTGCACGCGGTCGGCCAACTCCTTCTCATCAACGTGTTCACCTCCCAACCGGGCACGCAGCATCTCCTTGACGCCTTCCGGACGAGGTATGCTGCCGACGTGAGTAGTCAAGATCCGATCACGGCTGGTTTTCAAGGCACAACCCCCAAAGACGATTCCGTAGGCATTTGAAGGGAATTATACAAAAACCAGGAATCTAAAGGTAGATTGATCAATTTGGCCTATTCATCCTAAGCCGATTTTCTCACGAGTTAGCGCTACCGATGTGCGAGTAGGCTCGATCGTACAGTCATGATTCACAAAACCGTTTTACTCGGTTAAGTACACGGGGTACCCTGTCGTCACGATTCCAAGTTAAGGAGGCATGCAACGTGGAACTATTACCGGAACGGCTTGCATGGTACATCGCTGGACCGCTCATAGTACTGCTGGTTGTAGCTCTGTATGCTGTCGCAAACAAGCATCTAGGCGTTACTACCTCCTACCTACAAGTTATGACCTTCGTGAAAAGCCCTCGAACGGCGGAGATGTGGCGAGTCTGGCTCTTCGCCGGGCTCGTCGGAGGCTCATTGATCGCGGCTTTCCTCAAGGGTGGCCCATCGCCTAATTTCACATACGGTGCGCTCGGCAACCTGCTGCCGATTGCCACCATCGTGCCGGTCCTTTTTGTTGGTGGGATGCTCATGGGATTCAGAGCCCGTTGGGGCGGCGGCTGTACTTCGGGGCACGGCATCACCGGCGCGGCCATCTTGTCCCGCGGCGCCTTGGTTGGAATCGTCACCATCATGGCAACCGCCATTGGAATCACTTTGATTGTGCACCTGATCACGGGAGGCAGATTATGAACCTCTTCGTTATTCTGATAGGGATGGCATTTGGATTTTTGATCGTGGCCTCGGGGCTAAGTAGTTACACGGTGATTCACGACATGCTGTTGCTCCGGGGACCCGATGTCTTCCTTCTTATGGGGTCTTCATTCGCCGTTGCGATGCCATTGCTTTGGATACTCCGGCGGCGCAAATGGAAGACGCCAATGGCCGGTGAGCTGAGCTTAAATCAGGTCCCGAACGAACGAAAACACGTTTTCGGGGGAGCTATATTCGGGGCGGGTTGGGCCACCGCGGGCACCTGTCCAGGTCCGGCCATTGGCATGACCGCCAGTGGCGGCCTGCTAGGACTAGTGGTGATGGCGGGTTTGGGTTCAGGGATAATTCTGCGAAACTTGGTGGCGGGAAACATCTTTTCCAGGCGCGATCCGCCACTAGATCAGGCTCAACCCGCAACCAATTCGTAAGGTATCGAATTTAAGAATTAAGCGGCAAAGAGAGGGGGCAGCTTGATGCTGCCCCTGAGCGCACGGCACTGACTCCATTCCGTGGGCAGGCCGGCGCCCTTCCAGCCCTGCATACCACCATCCATATATGAAACGTTCGTGAACCCCATCTCCTTGAGTAGCTTCGCGCCCATCGCCGCTAGGTTGCCAACACCGCACGTTGTAATAACCTGACGCGACCGGTCCGCGAGGCGGATGTCACGACGATCTTCAGGCACTTCCAGGTCCGCCCGTATTGGCAAACTACCCAGCGATATGTTCACCATATTGTGGGCTTTCTGATCAGCCGGGATGTTTTCGGCATCTCGCACTTCCAGCAGAAGCGCGTCAGGGTTTTCCTGAAACAACCGCTGTGCCTCCACGAGGCTTACGCCAGGGACCGCTGCCTTTGCTTCTTGAACCATCTGCATAAAGGTCTTCGCCATTGGGATTTCCTCCTGGATTAATCATCAACGCCATGATGACCCAAACTGGCGCCGGTGCTAATTGTCGCATAAGTTACTTATCGCAGTCAGAGTCGACCCAGCAACCCCAACTGAGATCGGTTTGTTTCACCGCAGCATCGGCCTGGTTGCAAATCGATAAGAAGGAAAAACAGTGTACTCCGGCGTAATTTTCCCGCATAATTGCCGCGATCACTTTGAGATTTCTTTCCCCAATTATTCACTGAACAAACTTTGGAGGCGCTTGAATGAAACTGTTAACTTACGATTCAGGAAGCGGTCCCCGCTGCGGCGTCCTGCGGGGCGACGACGTGGTGGACGTGGCGGACCTGTTGGGCGTTAACCAGCCTTTGCAGGACGTCCGGGCGCTCCTGGAGCTAAGCGAATCCGCTGTCGATCAGGTACGAACCGCCTTGGCAAGCAACTCCGCCGCGCCGTCCGTACCCTTGGCCAGCGTACGGCTCCGGTCTCCGGTGCTTCAACCGCCGACGGTCCGTGACTACATGATCTACGAAGAACACGCCACCGGCCAAGGCACCAGGACCCGGGAAGAGGCCTGGTACCGAATGCCCATCTTCTACTTTTCCAACCCTCTTTGCATCGTCGGCCCCGACGACGAGATACCATTCCCCTCGGCGTCGGACATGCTGGACTACGAGCTTGAGATTGGGTGCGTCATTCGGAAGGAAGGCCGCAACGTATCGGAAGCCGACGCCATGGACTACATCGCCGGCTTCTTGATATTCAACGATTGGAGCTGCCGGGATATACAGCGGGACGAGAGCTCCGTGGGGCTGGGCCCCGCCAAAGGGAAAGATTCGGCATCCAGCCTGGGACCATGGCTGGTGACTACCGACGAATTGGCTCCTCTCATACGCAACGGACGACTCCAGGTCAAGTGCCATGCGAGGGTTAATGGAGACTTCTGGCTCAAGGACGGCGACGGCGGCGTACCCTATCACACCTGGGGCGCGGTGATAGAGCGGGCATCCAAGGACAGCCGCATCGTGCCCGGCGACGTCCTGGGCAGCGGCACCGTGGGCGGAGGGTCCATCGGGGAAGCCATCCGTAAGGGCGTCGAAAAGGCCCGTTTCCTTCAGCCCGGCGACGTGGTGGAGCACGAAGTTGAAGGCATCGGCATCCTGCGCAACACCATCGGCCTCAAGATAGGCTACGACCCGGATTACCGTTACAAACCCAAAGAGCAACCGGCCCTGCCGGAGCGGGGGATAGCCAAGGACTACAGATACGAGTTCAAGCTACCCTAAGCCTGACCGTTCAGAGCCGCTTTACTGGTCCCGTTGATTGCTTGAAAGAAGTCTGCGCCTCCAGATCGGAATGAGCTTGCCATATTTCTCGCCTACGGCTATCAACGGCAACGTGAGCAGTCCCAAGGCTAATAGGATCATACGCAAGCGGCGCGGCCTATATTCTAGCCGCACTTGGTGGTCGCCTACAGGTAGTTGAATCCCTATAAAACTGGGCATCAGCATGACCGTACGCGTCTCTACTCCATCTACGGTGGCCCGCCAGTTGGGATGATAGGTCGCTTTCAAAAGCAGCAGGCTTTCGCGCTCCACGTATACGTCCGCCACAAAAACATTGGCGCCGACTTCCTGAGCGGCCACAGTACCCCGAGATGGACCGGAGGAGATTTCGAACTCCCTAATCAGATCCCAGGATTGGGCTAAAGGTAGTGGCGCCGCCCTTCCTTTTGTCGTGCCGGACCCGCCGATGCTTACCACTGGATGCTGTTTGACGCTCGATTGATCACTGGCCAGCCAACTTGATACCCCCTCGAAGAAGCCGGACCTGTCCCCAGCAAAAGACTGATCGGCGCCGACCAAGTCAAAATAACCCGTTGTCTCCACTTGATATAAGCGATGGCGGCCAAATTTCCGGATCGGGCTCGCGAAGCCCGGTAATGTACGCCCTTCGGGGGCCACCACATACCGAATGTTGTAGATATTGTAATGCTCCCACCTTTTCTCGTCGAAAAGGACCAATCCTGCGCTGTTAAGGGAATGGGCATGGGGATAGAAGCTCAACATGTCCATTCCCTCAGCGATGAGCAAGGCATATACCGGAACACTGCCAACCAGGTAGTCACCGCCCCAATTATTTTGCAGACCGGCATAGACCCGGCCTGGCGGAAGCTCCGCTAATGTCTCATAAAGGGCTCTTAGATCCCGGTCCTCGGAAGCCATCACCTGCTTGTTTTCACTCAGCAATCTGGAATTCAGCTCCAGATAAGACGACCTTTCTCCGTAGACGGGGAACAAAAGCAGCGCGGTCAACACCAGGGGCACCACGAGATACCGCACGTTTGCCCGGGAGATCGCCCAACGCCAGGGAGCAGCCAAGGCAATGGCTATCATGTAGATGCCGCCCAGGTGGACGCCGGCGATCAGACGATGGAGGGGAAGATCTCTGGTCATAGGCACCAGGTCTAAGAGCGCGCCCCAGGTTGGCCTCCCAAAATAGAAGAGCAGCCATAACGTGAATACCGCTACCGGAACTAAGTATCGCTCATCTCTCCAACGCCACAAACAGATCCCAAATCCGGCCACCAAGAGAATGGTCAATGAGGGGAACCGGTTGAAGTCAAACAAGTCTCCCACGGCCAGGGTATGAAGCACCCAGGAATGCCCAAAGGAATTTAATTTTTCCGGCGCCTCCCAAACACTAGGCCCCAGTAAGGAGAACGTCCGGTCCAAGAAAAAAGGGACCAGGAAATAAGAAGTCACCACCATAACCAACAACAGAAGGATCAGCAGCCGCTTCCACCTCCTCCACATGGCGCCCCATGGGGATTCCGAGGTCAACAATCCCACGGTTGGCACCAAGGTCAGAACGCCGAGGGTGACGAAGGCAATATATCCGTATATCAGGTGCGATGTAAGCGTAGCCGCGAGCAACAGGGTCGTCCAAAAGTATCCCCTCCCCTCGCGCAGAACCCGGTACCCCAACGCCAGGGTTGGAGGTAAGAGCACCATTGCCCAAAGCTGAGTATAAAGCTCATACCCACGCCAAACGTAGCTCATAAAGTCGAGGCCAAAAAGACCGTCTGTCGCCGTAAGCGATGCGACAAGGCCACCCATGGCGGACGACAGTTGGTCAAATCCGAAGCGCCTCATAGACCAGTAGATGGAAAGAGGGAAAAGGCTCAGCAGTAAATAGCTCGTCCATTTCACCAGGTCGAGCGGGGTGAATACACCTAGTGTAAGAACATAGATAAGTGCGGTGGATAGATAGGGCTAGTGTTGGTAATGATGGAACAAGGGGAAACCCATGCCCACGGTGGCAAGCCACGGGTCGGTGAGATTCTGCTCCCCGGTGATGGCCTGCACCGCGAGTTCCGTTGCCAGCAGGGCCAGAACGCTGTCGTTCAGATCTGGGACCCTAACTGCCACTTCGGGATAAAGGTGGTATAGGTTGAATGCCACTGCGACCAGAAGCATGAAAAGCGGCAAGAGGGATTCGAGCCTGCGAAACCATCGAGAGGGCTCAACGTTATCGTTGCGGCGTCCGAGGAAACGCGTTCCAACGGCATGCCAAAAGGTTATGTCGAAGGGCAAGGTTATACCCTATCGGGCTAAATTGATGCAATTATACAATAGGCAGGGTTAAGATCTGGCAACCTGGCTAGCCAGATGACCTGCGTCAAGGCCTGAATGCGCCGGCTTGAAAGGATGGCCGCCCCAACCCCAGAAACAACCTCCTTCACATGGAGGGTCGGACAGTTGATCAGAGGCCAGATACCCGGACGGTGGGCACGGCGTCAATATGCTGCACGGTACAACACTATTATTTCATGCCCTCCATTGAGAGAATCTAGGCTGTGATATCATCGCCCACGGTATACGGGAGCAAGGAATATCCGAAAAACTCCGAGCACTCATCAACGTTGCTCTGAGCTTATCTCATAGAAGCGCCATCGCTGCTCCCTTTGATTAACCTCAAGGAGGTCTGACCCATGCCTCTACCTCCAGATAGGATGGATTACAGTCCAATCATCGACCGGCCCATCATAAAGTGGCCCAACAACGCCCGGGTCGCCTTCTGGGTCGCGCCGAACATCGAGCACTACGAGTACATGCCTCTCATGGACGGCGTGCGCAATCCTTGGCCTCGAACGCCCCATCCCGATGTGCAACAGTATTCGTCCCACGAGTTCGGCAACAGGGTGGGGTTCTGGCGGTTACTGGAGATCTTGGACCGGTACAACATCAAATGCTCCACCACTCTGAGCCTCGGTGTGCTGGAACACTTCCCAGAGATAGCCGAGGCCATGCTGAAACGGGACTGGATCTTCGTGAACCACGGTTTTTACAACACCCGTTACGTGACCACTTACTCGGAGGAGCAGGAGCGGGAGTTTCTGCATGAATGTGTGGAGAAGTTCAAACGCTTCACCGGCCGCCAGATCAAAGGCCACTCGGGTCCGGCGGCCTCTAACACGGAGAACACGCCCGACCTTTTGGCCGAAGCGGGTTTCATCTACCAAACCGACTGGAAGATCGACGACCAGCCATTGCCCATCAAAGTCAGGTCAGGGCGTCTGGTCTGCGTGCCCTACACCTCGGAGTTGAACGACGCTCCCCTTTACCGTCACAACTACGAGGCGGATTACTACGCGGAGATCTGCAAAGCCCAGTTCGACCAACTGTACGAGGAAGGGCAGGAAAGCGGCCGGTGCATGGTCATCGCCTTCCATCCCTACGCCACCGGCCGGCCCCACCGGGCCAAATATCTGGATGAAGTGCTCAGCTACATCATGTCCCATGATGGCGTGTGGCAGACCACCACCGACGAGATAGCGGAATATTATCTGGCCAACTATTACGACCAAGCCATCGCCCACGCCCAAAGGATGAACGTGTAGCCGTAGGGGCGCAAGATGTAGGGGCGCATGGCCATGCGTCCCTACACACCGCCGACATCGATCGACAAGGAGCCGATTTATGCCCGTAGAGTTTTATCACGGCATGGACCACCAGCACTACGACTGGAACCCGCTTAACGGCGACAGAGGCGTGCTGCGGTGGCCGGACAACGCCCGGGTAGCCCTGGCCGTCATGCTCACCCTGGACCACATGGAATGGCGTGTCCCGGAAGGGGCGTTTCAGTCCGCGTCGCTGGCCGGTGGCTACGGACCGTCGCCCTTTCCCGACGTCACCCGCTGGTCTCACCGGGAGTACGGTCACCGGGTGGGCGTCTACCG
>Ga0207966_1002213_pt1 | contig 10112 bp, 6 predicted proteins | sample Knorr_S23_td_NAD_FD_185611 | JGI IMG/M metagenome (GOLD analysis project Ga0207966, IMG submission 185611) | Marine microbial communities from Southern Atlantic Ocean transect - Knorr_S23_td_NADW_ad_2500m_LV_B (SPAdes) (version 2) | ecosystem: Environmental > Aquatic > Marine > Oceanic | place... | reverse complement strand
AGCCGGTGATCTGGTAGATGGGTGTCTTGATCTTCGAGTGGATATCTCCGAAATGCTGGAACTCGCCGTTCTGGTTGCGGTGATATGCCTGCAGCTGGTCGTTCAACTCCGAAAAGACGGCACCGGGAATATCACCGAGCGGCAGCCACCACATGTACTTCCCGCGCTCAACCTCGTCCCAGCGTTGGGACGCCTCACCCGGTGTCGTCGGGCCGTCGGTGAGTTCGGCCCTGCGACGCATGTCAGCGGCCATCATGTAGGCCCACTCGAGCCGGCGCCCGGTTTCAAAGACGCCGAAGTTTATATCGAGAATATTCTGTGAAATTCCGCTTGCAAGGGTTGATGTCAGGCTGGACGGCTGTGAGTCGAGCATCATCCATATCGCCCACGATGCATTCGAGTGACCCCACGTGCCAACCCGGCCATCGCTCCACTCAAGTTTCGCCGCCCACTCGATCGTGTCGTAGCCGTCCGGGGTGTCGTGGGTCTCTGTGCGCTCCCGCCACATCCATTCGTAGTCGCCATCGGAGGCATAGCGGCCCCTGAAGTCCTGCAACACAACGCAGTAGCCTCGCTGTGCGAGATCGGTGGCGACCTCGATGTAGCGGGGAGTGAGCTTCTGGTATGGGGTACGGCAGACCAATGTCGGGTTTTTGTCCGGGCCAGCGGGGTGGTAGACATCGGCCCGCAGCGTCACGCCGTCGCGGGTGACCATCTCTAGATCGCTCTCGACAACAATTTCAAGTGGGTTGGAATTCGGATATTTCTTGTCGGGTGTGGTCATGGCCGAAACATGCTAACCCCGAGATTCGATACAAGGGGACAGGCCGAGCCGGCCACCTGCGCCGCGGGGAACTCGCTTCAGAACTCCCATGTGTGCGCAATTTACGGAAAAACGTGTCGAGTGAACATAATATCGAAGCGTTCGGTGGCGAAAACCTAATCGATTTATCCGTTACTGCGCGCAACGGTAAATTCAATGCCGACCAGGACGTTATTGACGCGGCTGTGATTGTCTTCGGCCGCTGATATCCCGATAAGTTCCGCGATATTACCGCTCGGGCCAGGGTACTTTCATCATTTCGTCGCCCCAGATGATCTTGCCGTCCCAGGCTTTCGCGGCTTCGATCTCGCGCGGACCTTTCATTTCTGCGGTTGTAAGGCGCGCACCGATGTGGACCATCACGAGCTGCTTCACGCCGGCCTCGGCCGCGGTTTCGGCGGCACCCTGAATTGACGAAGACGCCCCGGCATGCTCATTACCGTCCATCCGGTCGTGCGATTCCCAGCACATCATCATTAACACATCGGCCCCACGCGCCAGTTCCGTAACTGTGTCGCAGGGGGTGGTGTCGCCCGTCAGGACCACCGAGCCGTCTGACGTGTCGATGCGGTAGGCAAGTGAATCTAAATACGGCTGTACATGCTCGGCGCGGGCCGCGGTGACCTCCCAGTTTGCACCCGACTTGATGAGCCCTGGACCCATGTTGTGGGGATCGACTTCAGGTTTTTTGCGGGGCAGGATCCCGCCGCGGTCGGCGAAGGTTATTTGCGAGGCAGGGTGGTTTACGCGGGCCTTCCAGTCGTGGGCAAAGAGCCCTGTGTCTTCGTCGATGATTCCGTTGGTGAACTCCTCGGTGAGTCGCGGACCGTAGACGTTGAGCATCCTGTCGGTCGGGATCATCTGGTCCCAGCGCGTCAGGATGAAGGTCGGGAAGTCGGCATCGTGATCGAAGTGGTGGTGGGTGAAAAAGACGTTATCGATCTCGGTGGTCGAAATACCGGCTCGGGCAAGTTTCCAGGTGGTGGCTGGCCCGCAGTCGAACAGCAACTTCTCGTCGCCGACCTGCACCACGTAGGAAGAACCAAAGCGGTCGGGGAGTGGCGTTGGCGTGCCGCACCCGATGATAGTGACTTCAAGTGCAAGTGATCGTTTTGCGCTCATGCCGGCTCCACCGCTATTTATTGAGATTGTCCGGGCCGCAGGTTACAGGTTTGCTGGCAGGCGTGAGATGCTGAGCGATTGACGTATTGGCGAGTCTTCCCTCGCCGGGTGAGCCGATAGCACTCAGCAAGGGTCAGCCGGTTAGACCGGCGCTTGCCATTTTCGCAAGGAACGTGACTAAGTCACCCCACGGTTTCCGACACCGCTGCAATAACCGTTTCGTCGCCGCGCTCGGCGGCCATTACCATTTCCATCATCTGGGCCATGCGCTCCTGAAACATCTTCAGTTGGTCCAGCACGGCCATCAGCTCGTCGATCCACTCGGGGTCGTCGCGGTCTATCTCGACCCTGATCTGCATGTGACCCACATCGACGCCGGTACCGAGTTGCTTCTGGAGCGGAACACGTGCGCCACCGGTTGGCTCTTTCAGTGTGAGCGTCGCCCGCGTCTCTTTGGCGACGACGAGTTCAACACCGGCCTGCTCGGCCATCGATCGCATCCTCGCCATCTTCATCAGTAATTTCACATGGGTGGGCATCGGGCCGAATCGGTCTCGGATTTCCTCGTCGAGGTCGTCGATTTCCGACTCAACCCTGATCCTGGCAAGGCGCTGGTAGATCGATAGCCTCTGTGCAAGGTCTTCGATATAGCTGTCAGGAATTCGGGCGTCGATGCCGATATCTACCCGCACGGTCGAAAACTCCCGAACGGGTGGTGTGGCCGTGCTGTCGCTGCTATCGGCTTCTTTTAGCTGGCGTACGGCCTCGGCCAGGAGCTTCGTGTAGAGATCGAACCCGATAGCTGAAATCTGCCCCGACTGTTCGGCGCCCAGCAGGTTTCCGATTCCGCGTATTTCCAGGTCGCGCAACGCTATCTGGAACCCGGCCCCGAGTTCGGTGGCCGCAAGAATCGTGTTGAGTCGTTGTTCGGCCTGTTCGGTGAGTTGTTTTGCCCGCGGGACCATCAGGTAGGCGTAGGCGCGGTTCGCGCCGCGACCAATGCGCCCGCGGAGCTGGTAAAGCTGGGACAGGCCGAACATATCGGCCCGGTCGATTATCAGGGTGTTGGCGTTTGGCAGGTCAAGTCCGGATTCGATGATCGTGGTGCACAGCAAAACGTTGAACTCGCCGCGCTCGAACTCGGCCATCACCCGTTCAAGATCGTCTTCCGGCATCTGTCCGTGCCCGATCTGGAGGTTCGCCTCGGGCACAAGTTTTTGAATCTTGTTGGCGACCAGCTCGATGTTCTTGACGCGGTTGTGCAGGTAAAACACCTGGCCGCCACGGTCGAGTTCTCTCAGGATCGCCTCGCGGACGAGGTCATCGGAATCTTCGGAAACATAGGTTTTTATTGGCAACCGCTCTTCGGGAGGAGTCTCGATCGTGCTCATATCGCGAACTCCGGCCAGCGACATGTGGAGAGTGCGCGGAATTGGCGTGGCACTGAGCGTCATCACATCGACCTGCGTGCGCAGTTGTTTGAGACGTTCCTTGTGCGAGACGCCGAACTTGTGCTCTTCGTCGATGATCACGAGCCCGAGATCTTTGAACCGGACATCTTTTTGTAGCAGGCGGTGTGTGCCAATGACGATATCGACGCTGCCGTCGGCAATTTTGACGATGATCTCTTTCTGTTGCCTGTCACTCCGGAACCTCGAAAGCATTTCGACCGCGACCGGGAAGGGCTCAAGCCGATCGGTAAACGTTTCCAGGTGTTGCTGGGCCAGCACCGTAGTGGGAACCAGGATCGCAACCTGTCGACCTGACTGAACGGCCTTAAACGCCGCCCGCAGGGCGATTTCTGTCTTGCCGTAGCCAACGTCGCCACAGACCAGGCGGTCCATCGGACTGGACGATTCCATGTCGGCCTTCACAGCCTCAATAGTGGTGAGCTGATCGGGTGTTTCTTCGTAAGGGAAGCTGGCCTCGAGTGAATCCTGCCAGGGCGTATCGGCGGAGGCGGCAAAACCGGTCGCAACCTGGCGCGAGGCGTAGAGGGCGATCAGTTCACCGGCCAGTTGTTCGGTTGCCCGTTTTGCCCGCGCTCGCGCCTTGTTCCATTCCTGGGTGCCGAGGCGGGTGAGTTTGGGTGCTGCATCGGCCGTGCCGTGGTAAAGCTGTATTCGGTCGAGATGATCTGTTGGAACGTACAGTTTGTCGTCTTCGGCGTATTCGAGGACGAGATACTCCTGGCCTTCTGAGCCCATGACTTTCGTGCCGACGAAACGGGCCACGCCGTGTTCGATGTGAACTACGTACGACCCCGGTTTCAGTTGCTCGAGCGCGGGGCCCTTGCGAATGGGTCGCTTACGAATGCGACGTCGTTCTTTTTGTATGCCGAAAACCTCGGCATCGCTCATGACCGAAACTGTAGAACCGTCGGCAGTGTCGATCGAAAAGCCGTTCAGCAGGTGGCCGGTTACGATTTGGACTTCGCCCTGCTCGGGGGCAACCGCAAGGGTCTTTGCAAGCACCGTTTCGATTTCCTGCTCGTGCGCGAGTTCATGGAATCGCTGGGCATGATTCGTAATCACGACTGTGCGCTTCTTTTCCGCAACGCCGTTCTTGATGAGTTCGAGCGCCTTCTCGACACCGCCACCCACCAGTGCAGACGGGTTGATAGGCAGCCCAAGCGAGCCGTCGGGAAGTTCTGAATCGACACCCCAGGGCGAGAGTGTCACGCTTTTTGGCCGCGCGCTCATGGCATCCGAAATAAACCCCCACTCAATGTGGGGTTGTGCGAATCCGGCAGGTACATCGCCGCGTTTTTCCTTCGCACTTCGCAATTGCACCAGCCGACGGTCCAGTGAACGTGACATCTCCTCGATCGCGCCGGGTCGTAAAACTACCATGAGGCTTTCGGCGGACAGATAGTCAAAAATGTTGCCCAGGTTGAAGAAACCCGCGTAGAACGAAACCTCGTCAAGCGACTCGCCTGCGAGCATCTGGCTAAGGTCTGATGGAATACGGCGTTGCGCTTCCTCGGAGGTACCGATCAGTTCCATCGCCCCGAGCAATTCCTGAACGCGGTCTTCGCTGGCCAAGCGGGGTAGGGTTTCGCGCGCAGGCGGGATCGTGATTGATCGGATTTTTCCGGTCGACCGCTGAGTACTGGGGTCGAAATGACGGATCGTTTCGATCTCATCGTCAAATAGTTCGATGCGGACCGGTCTATCGCGCGATACGGGGAAGATATCGAGTATTCCGCCGCGCCTTGAAATAGTGCCGGGTATCTCGACAGTTGGTTCGTGTGAATACCCCATGTCGAGCCACTGGCGGACCTGTGCTTCGAGGTTGATGCCGTCCCGCACACTGAGTAGGTGCGTGGATGAGTCGAATGCAGCCCGTTCGAGCGTTGCCTGAGTAGCCGCGCGAATCGACGCCACGACCAGGGGTTTCTTCACGCCCTTGATTTCGCCCCGTAGTGCGGCGAGGGCTCGGAGTCGCTGATGGCTTGCGCCAAGGTCCGGGACATATCGTTCAAACGGGATGTCTTCGGACTCGGCAAAATGGAATATCGGAGCGTCGTCACCAAGCCAAGTGAACAGCCTGTCGTGGAGCTTTCGCGCCGATTCAGGGTTCGGGGTTAAAACGAACATGGGCGCGTCGCTCTCGCGCCAGAGCGCCGCCACCACGTATTCGGTGGCCGGGTCTGGGGCTATCGCTGCCGCCCGGGCCCTGGGGGCGCGGAGGCTATTTAGAAGCGCCGCAAACTGCTCGGTCTCGCCGAGCAGCGGGAGCAACCCCGACAGACTCATTCACACTTCCGAATACCCGATATTCGGGTTTCGCGTTATCGTGGTCACAAATCATGACCAACACACAGAGAGGGCCATCGGAGCAAAACCGGTGACCTTGGTGTAGTCCCATGCTAGCACTGCGAGGTCCCGACGATACAAAATAACCACGGTGGTTTTCAGCCACAATCGTGGCACCGAACATGGGGTTTGCGAGACAATCAACTGATGGCATCTGGAAAAACAATAAAATCGCGACAGGACTTGCCATCGGGCTCAGGGCGACCGAAGCGGGTGGTCGTCAAACTGGGCACAAACCTGCTTACGGGCGGGAGCGACGCGCTCGACATCGAGACCATTGGATCGATTTTCAAGCAGGTTTCCGCCGTTAAAGCGACCGGGGTCGAAGTCCTGATCGTTACCTCCGGGGCAGTGGCCGCCGGGCGCGGGCCACTGTCGCGAACACCGGGCCGTGACAGGTTGCAAAAAGGAACAGTGGCCTACAGGCAGGCACTTGCTGCACTCGGACAACCCCAGTTGATGATGACGTTCGAGCAGCTTTTCGCCGAGTTTGGGGTGGAGATCGCCCAGGCGCTGATATCCCGCGGCGATCTGCAGAGCCGCGCCCGTTACCTGAACGTTCGTAACACGCTCGAAGCACTCCTTTCGATCGGTGCGGTGCCAGTGCTTAACGAGAATGACGTGGTTGCCGTGGAGGAACTTGCGGGGGAGGTTTACGGCGATAACGACCGCCTTTCGGCAATGGTGGCAAACGCCATCGATGCCGACCTGCTGATACTCCTCGGCGAAATGGAGGGTCTGTACACTACCGACCCCAATATCGACAGGACCGCCAAACTCATCCCGATCGTATCGGAAATCAACGCAGCCGTAGAGAAAGCCGCCCGCGGGCCACACGACAACCGTGGTAGTGGCGGAATGGCAAGCAAGCTCGATGCAGCCCGACTTGCAATGGACTCGGGGATACCGATGGTCATCGCTTCGGGTCGCATCGACGGCGTCGTGGAGGCGATCTGCGCGGGAGAAAAAATCGGCACGCGATTCGAGGCGGATGTTTCGCGACGGGAAAGCCGCAAACGCTGGATACTTACCGGCCGTTCCGAGCACCGGGGCAGCGTCGCGGTCGATGCCGGAGCGGCGAATGCGCTGCAGAACCGTGGCAACAGTCTTTTGCCGGTTGGGATAGTTTCGGTTGTCGGCCCGTTCGAGCGGGGCGATATCATTGAGGTGACAGAAACTGATGGAACGACGATCGGTTGGGGGCTAACCTCTTACCCGTCGAGCGAAGTCGAGTTGATAAAAGGTAAGAATTCAAAGGAGCTTCCCGAGCTTTTGGGCCACTATTACGGTGCCGAGGTTATCCACCGCAACAATATGGCCCTGCGTTAGCCGGGTATCGCCGAAAAACCTGCCGGATCCTGAACAATGACTACTATTGCACAATCTCTCCACGACCAGACCGTCGCGACCGCCGCTGCGGCCCGTCGACTGGCGGCTGCGTCGACCGAGGTAAAAAACGCGGCGCTTATCGCTATTGCCGAACAGATCGAATCGAACAGCGCCAGTATTTTGCGAGCAAACGGGCAAGATCTCGATGCGGCGAAGCGGGACGGTCTCAGTTTCCACATGCTCGACCGGATGACACTGAACGAGGCCCGCGTAAAAGACATGGCCGACGCTGCCCGCAATATCGCTTCTTTAGATGATCCTATCGGCGAAATACTGGAACATCGCGAACTGCCAAATGGTCTTGATCTTGAACAAGTACGAGTACCTTTGGGCGTGATCGGTGTGATATACGAGAGCCGCCCGAACGTTACGATCGATATTGCGACGCTGTGCCTGAAATCCGGCAATGGTGTTGTTCTGCGGGGCGGGAAGGAATGCATCATCACAAACACGGTGCTCGCGGGCATCGTGAAGGATGCGATCGAGAGTGCGGGGATACCGCGTGATGTGGTGCTGTTCATCGAATCGACCGATCGTGCACTCGTCGGAGAGATGCTCGAAATGGATGATGTGATCGACCTGATGATCCCCCGCGGCAGCGCCGACCTTGTCAACTTTGTCGGCCAGAACGCAAAGATGCCTGCAATCACCGGCGGAGTTGGGGTTTCTCACACCTATGTCGACGCCAGCGCGGATCTCAATAAAGCCCTTGCGATCGTGGTGAATGCCAAGGTCCAGCGGCCTACCGTTTGCAACGCCCTCGATACGGTGCTGGTGCACCAGGGGGTCGCCAGGGATTTTCTGCCCCGGCTGGCAACTGAATTCGGGGTTCACGATGTGGAACTGCGCGCCGACGGTCGAGCCATGAGCGTTCTCGGCGCCCTTGCCGGCGGGGCGCACGTTTCACCTGCAAAATCGGACGATTTCGGAACCGAATTCCTGGCGCTAATCGCCTCGGTAAAGATCGTCGATTCGATTGACGATGCATTCGACCACATCGTCGAATACGGTTCCCGCCATTCGGAGGCAATCGTGGCGGAGGACGCGGAAACGGTCGAGCGATTTCTTAACGAGGTCGACGCCGGGGTTGTGTTTGCAAACACGTCGACTCGCTTCAACGACGGCGCCGAATTCGGACTTGGAGCCGAGGTGGCGATTTCAACCAACAAGCTCCACGCTCGCGGCCCGATGGGTCTGAAGGAAATCACCAGCTACAAGTGGAAGGTCCGCGGACAGGGCCAGATCAGGCATTAATCAGCATGGCGCAGTACTACTTTGAACGCGAGGTCCGCACTTCCAACGGCGAGTGTTACACGGTTCTTGAAGACGGCCAGTCGATCGGTCGGCTCGACCTTCACTTCGTGCCGGGCATCGTTCATGGCACGCTTGTCGTATCTGAATCCCTGACCCAGGATGCGATCCAGGAACTGATGTCGATGATCGACGAAGACCTGACCGATGCGATCGGGGTCGAGCGAGACGACCTGGTGATTCACGTGCACCAGGGTCGCGATCTGGGCGTGTTTACGCACAACGACCCGAACATCCACGAAGGCCACGGCGACAGCGGCACGACCACACCACCCGCGGGGGCGTAGAACCGCTCGCCCCTAGGCCTTCACTGCGCACTGATCGTAGAGGTCGACGAGTAGCGTTCTTGTCCGCTCCAGTTGCCTGTTGAGTCGGCGGCCTTCCCGGTTCTCGCGGCCCTCGAACGCCTCGCCTATTCGTTGTTCGAGGTCGAGTTTTTCCTCCTCGGCCTCCTCGATTCGGCGTTCCAAAGAGGCAACGTCTACACGTTGCTCGGCCCGTTCGACCCTCGGCCGCTTGCGATCAGCACCTCTGGTTGCCACGCGGCCGGTTTCGCCAGGTGCCGACCTGTATCGCGCCTGCCAGAACTCCGAAAAGTTCCCTTCGAACGAAACGAGATCGCGGTCTTCGAGCTCGATCACCCGGTCAACGACCTTGTCGAGAAAATACCTGTCGTACGAAACAACGAGGATCGAGCCCTCGTAATCGGCAAGCGCGTCTTCAACAGCTTCTCGGGCGGGAATATCGAGGTAGTTCGTCAGTTCGGCGAGTATCAGGAAGTTGGGCTTCAGTTTCATCAACGCCGCAAGCTGCAGGCGGTTGTGTTCTCCACCGGAGAGATCGGAAACTCGTTTGCGCAGATCCTCCCGTGTGAACAGGAAATTTCTTAACAGGCCGAATGCGACCGTCTCGTTGCTCTCGGGGAGCGATGCCATCATCTCTTCAGGGATTGTCCGGTCTCCATCGAGCACCTCCTGCTGCTGCGCCGCGTAACCGGTCCTGATGCTCGGACCGATGCGGATCATCGCGTTGTCCCACTCCCCTTCCGCGACGATATCCCGAGCAATGACGTTTTGCCGCTGCCGTTGGGTCCGACCATCGCCACCCGCTCGCCGCTGGTGATGTCGAGGTCTACGTTTTCGAAAAGTGACAGATCGCCAAACGATTTGCTGTAGCCACGCAGCTGCAAGACAATGTTCGCACGGGTTTTTTCGGTCGCGAATTCGGCGTCGATCGCGGAAACGCCCAGGGTCGGTTTTTCGACGGCCTCGCCTCTTCTCTGGCGAGTTACGAGCGCCGTGCGCGTAGCCGTTTGCCCGCCTTCGGGTTGGGGCGGGCGCGGGCAGTCAGTTCGAGTCGTTTTACAAGTGCTTCGAGTTGCGCCAGTCGTTTCTGATTCGCACTGTAATCGGCCTGCTGGGCGAGGAACTGCCGGAGGTGAGTAGCCCGGTAGGTCGAGTAGCCGCCCTCGTACCGTTTCACCCGGCCGTCTTCCAGTGTCAGAATCCCCTGGACGACACGGTCGAGGGTATGGCGGTTATGGGAGACGATCAGCACCATGCCCTTGAAGTTAATCAGGAACTCTTCGAGCCACGCCAGCCCCATGAAATCGAGGTGGTTGCCAGGTTCGTCAAGCACGAGAAAGTCAG
>Ga0207966_1002208_pt1 | contig 10119 bp, 4 predicted proteins | sample Knorr_S23_td_NAD_FD_185611 | JGI IMG/M metagenome (GOLD analysis project Ga0207966, IMG submission 185611) | Marine microbial communities from Southern Atlantic Ocean transect - Knorr_S23_td_NADW_ad_2500m_LV_B (SPAdes) (version 2) | ecosystem: Environmental > Aquatic > Marine > Oceanic | place... | reverse complement strand
AAAATATAAAAAATCTTTAACATCGTATTCAAAATCTAACCATGACCCTCTGTTAGGAATAACTCTACAATTAAATAATAATTTTCCACCATCAATATAATAACAAATCGTTTCGATTATGGTTAGAATCCTGGTTGAACCGTTTGCAATGAATTGGCGTAAAATAATCCTGGCAGCTCTCGTAGTATGCACTGTATTTACTGCCTGCGAAAAAGTAAAAAGTGCATCTGATGATGTACCGAATATCGTAACCGCAGACATCCAGGTGGGCATTGAGAAATATATCGAGGAACAGACGAAGCTGGGTGACGGCTATTTCAAGATGTCATTTAAAGATCAGAGACTCAATCTCAAACTGGTGCGTGTTCATACAGAATATCTTGCCAATCTAGGACCGCAACGACACTTTGCCTGCGTTGATCTTGCAAGTACAGATGGTTTTGTTTACGATGTAGACTTTTTTCTATCTGGCGATCCTGGTGATATGACTATTACAGAAACCACTGTTCATAAGACCAATGGTCAACCTCTATATTTGTGGGAACAGAAACAGGATAAAACCTGGCATCGTGTTCCTTCAGATAATGCTTCACCAGAACTTCTAGGTGTCATTAAAGAAAATGACCGATTCGAATTTACTTATCGAGCTACTTTACCGGAAATTAACGAAACGAGCCGTCTGTGGATTCCATTACCAGTTTCCGATGAATATCAATCGGTAGAATTGAAATATTTTAAATCTACATTATCGTACGAAATTCTCGAAGACAATGAATATGGTAATAAAATGTATTTCATGGAATTAAATCCTGAAAATGGAGGAGAAATTATTGAAATTTGTTATTTAGTGAATCGTCGAGAAAAAGGTGTTTACGAAGATAAATTTCTTGACCCGAATAAATATTTAGGTCCCAATCGTATGGTTCCATCCAGTAATGAATTTAGCCAAATTGCAAAAAATGTTGTAGAAGGTAAACTAGGTAATCTTGCTAAAGCTCGAGCTTTGTATGATCATACAATTGACCGCATGAAATATATAAAATATGGTGAAGGGTGGGGCAAGGGCGATGCCGTTTATGCTTGTGATGTAAAGTCCGGAAATTGTACAGATTTTCATTCGTACTTTATTGCATTAGCTCGTTCCGTTGATATCCCTGCACGTTTTGCAATAGGTGCATCTATTCCTTCATCACGAAACGATGGTGGCATTGATGGATATCATTGTTGGGCAGAATTTTATACTGATGGAAATTGGTGGCCTATTGATATCAGTGAGGGCGACAAGTGTTCAGCCCTGTCTACATATTACTTTGGGCATAATCCAGCAAACCGCATAGAGTTTAGTCATGGACGCGATCTTGTGGTTGAACCTGGCCCAACTTCCGGTCCAATCAATTTTCTTGCATATCCTGTATTAGAGATTGGTGGAGAAATCGCAAAAGCCAAAGTCGAGTTCTTCTTCAAACGGATTCCATCTCCTGTATAATAAAATCCCTCTTAAAAATTCAAAAAAATAAATCCCCAATTTTATTGGGGTTTTTTGTTTTAAGTTTCTCGTGTGAAAAAGATGTCACATTTCTTCTTAAGTTTTAATTACTAACTCTAATATCTTAATATTGAATATGAAAAATTTAAAACTATTTTTATTACCCTTATTTAATTTGACGATAATATTTGGCGCTACTACTCTACAATCACCATCTCAATTTCTGGGTTATGAATTAGGAGATAAATTCACCTTTCATCATGACGCTGTGGATTATTTTGAACATGTATCAACAGTTTCAAAACATGTTGAATTGATCACTTACGGTGAAACCTATGAAGGTCGCCCACTTATTGTTTCCGTTATCACGCACCCAAATAATAAAGAATCTGTGGAATCAATCAGGACGAATCATTTAATTACATCTGGGTTAATGAAAGGTGAAAAAACGGAGAATCCTTTATCCGTTGTTTGGTTGAGTTATTCGGTGCATGGGAATGAATCCAGTTCTATGGAAGCAGCCATAAAAACATTGCATACATTTGCTGACACGAACAATGTTGCGCAACTGAAATGGTTAGAGAAAGTCGTATTGATGATTGATCCTTGTATTAATCCTGATGGACGAGACCGCTATGCAAATTTTCACCGCATGACAGGCAATTTAATTCCCGATGTAGATGCCACAACAAGAGAACACCGAGAACCATGGCCTGGTGGGCGGACCAACCATTATTATCATGACTTGAATCGAGATTGGGTGTGGCAAAGCCAGCAGGAGTCTCAACAACGTCTTAAATTATATAATCAATGGTTGCCACACATTCATGTGGATTATCATGAGCAATCCTATAATGATCCTTATTATTTCGCCCCGGCTGTTGAACCATATCATGAATTGATTACGCCATGGCAAAGAGAATTTCAAGCTATCATTGGTGATAATAACGCAAAATATTTTGATGAACGTCAATTGCTTTACTTTCGGAACGAAGAATTTGATTTGTTGTACCCGGGTTATGGCGACACTTATCCCATATACAAAGGTGCCATAGGTATGACCTATGAAAAAGCCGGCAGTGGCGCCGGCGGGGTTGCGGTAATAACATCCGATACAGACACACTCACCTTAAAGGAGAGATTAAATCATCATTATTGGACAGGGTTGGCTACAGTGGAAGCAGCTTATTATAACGCTGGCAGGGTCATTCAAGAATTCCAGGATTATTATAAAAAGGCAAATTCAAATCCTGACGGTGAATACAAAAATTATATCATTTCGGCTCGTGAAAATCATAAACATAGAAAAATGGATTTATTAGAATTACTTGATGTAAATGGTATTCAATATTTCTATCCTTTTTCTCCAGGAGAAAAATTGAAAGATGCTTTTCATTATCAATCAGGTGAAAAAGAGAATGTGGTGATCAATGAAGATGATATAATTATTCCATCTAAACAACATTTCTCTGTTTTAACTCAAACGTTGTTTGAACCTAAGACTCAATTGTCCGATACATTGACCTATGATATTACAGCTTGGGCATTACCATACGTATTTGGATTAAATGCCTACGCAACCGAAGATGAGATTAAACTGGGTAATCCGGTAAAAATAAACAAGCAGCAACCAACTGCAACTTTTGGAAAGGGCCAATACGGATTAATCGTTGAATGGGGCACTATGAATTCATTGAAATTTCTGGCAGAAATATTGAAGCAAAAAGTAACAGTTCGGATGGCAGAAAAACCATTTTCAATTCGGAATTACTCGTTCAATCCGGGAACACTATTTATTTCACCACGGGGAAATGAGTTTTTAGGTGATAAGTTGTATGAAATTGTAAAAAAGGCTCAATTAGAACACAATCCTTTTGCAGTGAGCACTTTAACCGGAAAATCTGATAGTGGTAAGGATTTGGGATCCTCATATTTTCGTGTAATAAAACATCCACGAATTGGATTGATCTCAGGTGATGGCATTTCCAGCAGTAATTTCGGAGAAATATGGCATTATTTTGAACAGCAGATCGGCTATCCCGTTTCGATTTTCAAATCATCAGATTTTAAATCAATCCCTTTTGATAAACTGGACGTTTTGATATTACCCAGTGGGAGTTATGGATTTTTAAAAACAGAGGTCACTGCCGATGAAAAATTGAAAAAAGAAACAAAAGCTTCGAGCCTGATCAAGAAATCACCACCATCGGAGTTAATTCAATGGGTGAACAAGGGTGGCCGACTCGTTGTCATTGGTTCCGCCATGGAAAAATTCGTGGATCAAAAAGGGTATGGCTTGGTGAAATATGAATCAGAAGCGGCCAAAAAAGAAGCGAAAAAGAATGACGAAATACAAAAATTAGGCGAACGGGAAAGAAAGTACGGCGACAAACAACGTAAAAAATTGATTGATAATATGTATGGCAGCATCGTAAAAGTGAACATGGATAATTCTCACCCCTTGGCTTTTGGTTATCAAGATTCTTATTATGCCTTAAAAATGGAGAAGAAGTTGTACCCTTTATTGCCGAAAGGATGGAATGTGGGTATTTTAAAAGGTTCAGAGTCTCATATTGCCGGATTCATGGGTAACCGCATCAAGAAGAAAATAAAGAATAATCTCATGTTTGGTGTGTATGAAGCGAAGAGCGGTAGGATAATTTATATCGCAGATAATCCTTTATTCCGATCTTTTTGGTACAATGGAAAGCTCCTGTTTGGGAATGCAGTATTTATTGTCGGGAAATAGTCCAGAAAAAATCCTAATCTCTATGTAAACTTGGCGGATGCATCGCCCACTACTTTTTTATTCTCTACTTTCTTGGTTAACAATTGTACAAGCCAATCATCGTGGTCGACCATCTATTGAGTCTTTAGTAGATCCGTTCAAGCAAAACTATTCTGCCAGAATCGGGGATTATCCTTTTCCCACAAACCCAATGAATGACCGTGCAAAGGGATACCTTATCCAAGGTAAAGCTCAAACTGCTCTGGCTAACTATGGGAATTACATTGATATTGAAGTCAATCCCAATGGTGCCTGGGGAGATTTTGCATACCTATATGAAGTTACATTCCTGGCCGGGATTCCAGGGCAATCTTATACCTCAAACTATTCTTGGGGATTAACAGAATCCATTGTAGATGATGAAGGATTTCCCAAATACAGCATTTGGGAATCTCAGGATGCTTATGAGGCTTGGTATTCTGAAGGAGATACAAATTTTGTGGGAATATTATTCGATGCTGAAAATGACTTTGGACGGTGGGAGCCGGACAGTATTTCAAGAAAATTGTCCACGGATTTTATTACAGATTCCTATCAATGGTGTCTGGATCATGAACAAAAAAAATTATACTTAAGCACTTTTGGAGAAGTGGATCCAAATAGATCAAGTTCCAGGATCGGGTTGATCTATCCTTGGGCATTGAGACCTGATCTTATCAGTCGTGAAGATCAATTTGATCATTACGATTATGGTCCAGATCAGGAAGAATGGACAAAAGATGATCATTATTTTTATTATGGCGCCAATACTGCGGAATCCTGTTTAACCTATTATTCTCCATCTTATAACACGGATTGGCAGCCCGTATCCATGGCAAGGATTAATTCTCATAACACGGATGTAAATGCTGGTGATTTATTTGGAAACACGTATGTGACCGACCCGGGAGATACATACCCATTGCTAGCTCATTCCGGATATTCACAAACCTGGCCGAAAAAGGTGAACACCGCCACGGGCGAATATGAATCTTATTGGCCGGGATGGTGGGCACAGGATTATAATATCAATCTTCCCGGATGCTCCAATTCACGGAAAGATCCGAATTGTTGGGAGGAAGTGCCGGGTCGGTTTGTCTCTGATATGGATGTCTATATGGAATTTGATGATCGTTGGGCTCATCGTGGCAACCAGGTGAATACCAATAATGAATATAATCAAACTGGGTATCCCATGGGATTACGGGTAATGTCTACGGCACATTCTTATGGTGTTTCCTATGCGGAAGATATATTGTTTGTCACTGTGAAAGTGCGGAACGAAAGCGGGGATTGGTGTGCTGAAGACGAATATGGAGAACCGATTTTGGATGACCAGGGAAACCAGAAGTGTGGTGAAGGTATGATTATGCCAGATGGAACAAAATTAAATCGAGGTAAAGGTTTTAATTACAAAGGACAAACTCTAGGTTTTTGGATGGATGGAGTCATTTTGACCAGTGATAAATATGGAAATAATAGCTATTGGAGCAGCGCAGATGATTTCATGAAATATTATTGGGAGATCTTCGAGGTTAATCATGAACGCTTATTAATCAGTATGGCCATGATTGGAGACTATGATGGTGTCTCTTCTGGTGCCTATGGGTATGCCATGGATCCAAACTCATCAAATCCGGGAAATGAATTTGGATTAGTCGCTACACAATTACTGGATTCTCCAAGGGCAACAGTGCCTGTAGATTTGGATAATGATGGCACAATTGACATTTTTCCAGGTGAACCATTAAAAATGACCGATTGGCACTGGCTGGATTGGTATGCCCGCCCTGGTGTGACGCACCCTGAAAGTCTCTCCGGAGATTGCTATGCGGGAACACCGGGATGTCCCCAAGCTAGGAATAAGGAAGAACTATTCTATAAACTCATGGTTGGAGATACAGCAAATTTGAGTGATAATGAAAACGCCTGGCATTTCCACACGGATCATCCTGGGACAGATTTGGGTTCTGAACTCAATCCGCACTTTGATTCCTTGGAAGGGATAGAGGAAGAACCCTTATTTCAAAGACCACCTGACGGTGTTGATCCTCTTGTTCTTATGAACTGCGGCCCTTTTGATCTACCAGTGGGTCGTGAAGTTCCCTTTTCTTTTTGCATTATCTTTGGTCAGGATGAAGATGATTTGATCAACAATGCCAAATTTGCGCAAGTCATGTATAATTCTCGATACCAGGGATTCACACCACCAACTCGCCCCACAGTGCATGCAGTACCCGAATACGAGAAAGTTAAGTTGTATTGGAATAATATTGCAGAATCTTCGGTAGATGTTGTGACCAGTTATGCGGATTTTGAAGGTTACAAAATATATAGGAGCTTGGATGGAGGAGAGACTTGGGGATCAGCAAATGATATGATCTACGATACGGACGGTATTTTCGTTGGCTGGCGCCCTTTTAAACAATTTGATCTTTCTGCCGAAATGGATTCTTTACATTGCATTTATCAATTAGATGAAAACTGTGAATCGGAAGGGGTTCGCGGGCATTCAATTAAAGGGCAAGATCCATATTTTCCGTGGTTCAGCCTTGGAGAAGACACGGGTTTTGATATGATCCGCCTGAACGAACCCTACGTAGTTGAAAGCGATACATTTTGGTACATGTACGAAGACGATGCAGTGACTAACGGTGTGGAGTATACCTACTCTGTTGTGGCCTATGATATGGGCGTGGAACCACCTTATAAAGTAACTTACCATCAAGTAGGGGTTGGTCAGTATGAAACTGTGATCGATACAAATTACTCAAATCCAGATAAATGGGCAGATCCGGATGGCTATGCTTCTATCCAAAATTCAAAAGGGACAACTATTTTAGATCGAAATTTTGTCCAGACTTATCCTGGTGTTACACCTGAAACCAATTTGAAGCATGTAGGTGTTGTACCAAATCCGTATTTCGTAAGATCAAAATTCAAAGAAACAAAACATTTAAGACAGATCCGCTTTACTAATTTGACAAAAAGTTGTACTATCAAAATATTCACCATTACCGGCGAACATGTAAGTACCATTGAACATGAAAGTGAAAGTTCCGGTAATGCATGGTGGGATATGAGAACTGTGAATAATCAGGAAGTGGCACCGGGACTCTATATTTTTCATGTGATGGAAAAGGATGGTGTTAGCCAAGATCCATTTATAGGTAAATTTGCCGTTATTCGATGAAATATCTTTTAATTATACTTTTTTTCTCAACTATTCTCATATCCCAAACTAAACCTATCCAAGGGAGTGTTTTTGACGAAAAAGGAGATCCTCTATTCAATGTGAATGTTGTGTCGAAACCATCTAACACTGGTACTCAATCGGATGATAAGGGTGAATTTATTTTTGAAATTCCCATCGGTGACCGACAAATAATTTTAGATCATATTGGATACGAAAAGGAAACATTAAATGCCATTCTTTTTAAAAATGGTACGAGCGTGACTTTAAATCCAAAAGTCCTAGAATTGAAACCGCTAGATGTGACAGGGACAGGGCGAGAACAGTTTAGTCCATTTGAAACGAAGAATAGTGTCATTATCCTGGATACAGAAGAATTGGCTGTCAGAGGATTTGTTGATATTGGGGATGCATTATTCTCGGAGCAATCTATCGTTATGAATGAAACGATGAATGGACAAAAGTCAATTTCAATTCGTGCATCAGCACCTGAAGAAATGATCTATCTCTATGACGGAATTCGCATCAATACCTTAGGCGATCCATTATTGGATCTGTCTATTTTTTCAGCATCGGGGTTATCCGGGATAGAATTGGTGAAAGGTGGACATGAAAAAGGACTGTCATCATCCGGCACTATTAATTTTATACCAAAATTGACTTATGGTTCTAGCGCATCATTCACCCAACAATTTGGAACTTACAACTATGGTGGATTTGATGGGTTTGGATCCATAGGCTCTTCACTTGTCTCATTAAATGGAGGCATAGGTGAAGGGCGATTCTCACAAATTTATGTTGATACTAAGATTGGGGATGCACTTACTAAGAAACCGGAAATAACAACGAGTCATCAGCGACAGTTTGGACATCTTGGCATTAAGAATGGTCATAACCTTGAATTTCGATTCATGGGATTCAAGAATGGGAAACAATTCCAAAATGATCGAACTGGCAATTCCGTTTCGATTGATATGGAAAACGTTATAGGGAAAATAATTCATTTAAGTCCAATAGGTGGAGAGATCATTTTTTTTGGATTATTTCAAAATAATTTAGGCAGTGAGTTAACGAACTTTTATACAATTAATAAGGAAGATTCAAATAATGGTTTTGGTTTTTCTTTTGAGAAACCCATTCGGAGTGCAGTGGCTAAATTTAATGGAGAAACTAATTATTTAACATCAAACTGGGTTATCGATAGTTTAACTTTTATTACAAAAAGAGTTAATTCCATTTTTACCGGATCATTTGAATTGGTGCAACCAGAAAGGAACCAAGGTATTCAATTGAAGGATGTAAAGATAGTTTTAAGCAAGCATCTTATTTCTGATACACCTGATTCATCCGTTAATGAAATTATGGATACGGAGACCTGGGATGAATCAAGCTCAATGTTTACAGGGTCAATCGTTAGTAGCATATCTCAAAAGCGAATCATGCTTTATACGAATCTAGGGAATGTATTTCGTCTACCAAGTTTAAATGAAAGATTTTCAAATCATATTCGTTCCACTAACCAGGGTACTATAGGGTTGATACCGGAATATAAAAAGCTATTTGAAATGGGGATCAAGATTGAGAATGAAAATGACACTGAAAAACCAGACTATTCAATAAATATATCAGGATTTAATTACCACTATTCAAATAAGATAAAACAAGTCCAATTGACTGGTGTCCCCGTTCAGTTTCCAATAAATATCGGTGAAGCAAGTCTGTCAGGTTTTGACTCAAATTTGTCATTTAGTTCCAAAACAAAATGGTTCAATTTTTCATCTTCCTACGCCTATTATTTTTTTTCTGATCCAATGGCATTCCAATTACAACCGGACAAAATGGTGCGAAATAAAATAACTTTAAAAATAAGATGGTTTCAACTAGATCTTATCCATCGTTCAGAAAGCGTCCGCCAAGTTACCTCCATTAATTCAACAGGGACATTTCTTGATAATAGACTTGATGCGATTAAAACCTACGATGCCAATTTATCTTTAAAATTAAAGTTTCGAGATTACAAAGGAACAATCAGTTTTTCGGGTAAAAATCTGAATAATGAATCACAGGAATTGAATGGAATTTCCCTTTTTGACCAAAGATATTATCTGAATCTTGGACTTTCATGGAAATAAAGAACAAAACAATCATTTTCCTGTTAATCTCATTATTCTCCTGCACATCCAATCCGTTTTGGGATGACTCCGGCACAATAGAAATGAAAATAACTGGGAAGGTAATAACCGAGAATAATCAAACGAATGTTCCCGTTTCAGTTTGGTTGGAAACATTTGACCTATATACAACTACGGATTCCGTCGGTTATTTTTCAATTTCCATCAATAATTCTCAAACATCATACGGTAGTATGAATGGGCCTGTAAATCTATATCTCTATATTCATAATTATGAGTTGGATTCGGTCACTGTTTATTTTACCAATGGTATGTTTTCAAAAGAGCAGACCGATTTTTCTGAAGATGGAGAATTGCTAAACCCAGTGGAAATGAAAAAAATCTTATCAGGAGAAGTTATACTTCACTTTAATAAAAATTCAATTCAAACTCGGGATACCTTACGTGTGTCTTTTAATCTTGAAACCCATTCAGCCGTTTCAATAGATACCTACAAATACATTTTACAATGGGACGGTTCTGATTTCCATTCGGGGTTATT
>Ga0207966_1002206_pt1 | contig 10122 bp, 6 predicted proteins | sample Knorr_S23_td_NAD_FD_185611 | JGI IMG/M metagenome (GOLD analysis project Ga0207966, IMG submission 185611) | Marine microbial communities from Southern Atlantic Ocean transect - Knorr_S23_td_NADW_ad_2500m_LV_B (SPAdes) (version 2) | ecosystem: Environmental > Aquatic > Marine > Oceanic | place... | reverse complement strand
CTCTCCGGTGGATTCCTCTACCTTCGACAGCCACACGGCTGCGTTGTAAACGAAGGGTCAACGGAAATCATAAAAGGTGGTGAACTGGGCATCGGCCATGGTGTTACCTCCCAAAATTCGCCAGCCCGCGCGTCTGTGCGCACGTTTGGCCTGAGCGTACGATAGTCGTACGGATCGATTGTATCCACCGCGCGAAAGGTTGTCAAAGCACTTCGTGCAGGTTTTAGGTCATTTCAGCTAACCATATCGGGGCGCTTTCATACCTGGTTTCTGAGCCTGTCATGCTATAATTTTCGCTCCGGCCCCGCTCATGAAAGGAGGCCCTCCCACGCCTGATTCCCGGCCGCCAACCCGTATCTCTTTGGACCGAGTCGCCGGAGGCGTCAGCGGTGGCGCATTGGCGGTGTTCAACTCCTTGCGCCGGCGCTCGGCGGAAAAAGGGCTTCCCGTTTACCTGGTGGGCGGCCCGGTGCGCGACGCCGTGCTTGGCCTGCCGGTGGCCAACGACCTGGACTTTGTCTTGGCCGGCGATGCGCCGGCCCTGGCGGCAGATCTGGCGGAAGAGCTTGGCGGCGAGGTAACCGTGCACACCAGGTTCGGCACGGCCACCGTACTGGTCGATGGAGACCGGATCGATATCGTCACCGCCAGAAAGGAGCTCTATCCGTTCCCAGGGTCGCTACCTGAAGTTTCTGCCAGCAACCTTGATGACGACCTGGCCCGCCGGGATTTCTCCGTCAATGCCATGGCGCTGCCACTGTCCGAGGACTCCCCAGAAGTCATCGATCCCCACCGCGGTCTGGAAGACTTAGCGAACAGGTCCGTGGCGACTCTGCATCCAGGCAGCTTTACCGACGACCCCACGCGTTTGATGCGGGCCGTTCGCTACGAACAGAGGCTGGAGTTTCAGATCAGCGAGACCACGTTGGTGGAGATGAAACAGACCTCAGCCAGTGGCCACGCGGACGCGGTATCCGGAGACCGTTGGCGGCATGAATTTCAAAAGATCTTCGAAGAACACCGGGCTGCCGAGATGCTGGTTCGGGCGATCGAACTGAGTGTGTTGCCGGCGATTCACCCGGCGTTGACCGATGCGCAATGGCTGGCCGGACTTGCCGCGAAGACAAACTCACCTCCGACCGATTATCTGGCCGCCCTGGCGGTGCCGTTATCCGCCGCCGATGGGGAGGGCGTGAGCCGGCGGCTGAACCTTCCCACTGATTGGGCGCGGGTGGTACGTGATACCATTGCGTTGAGAGAAGCTGAGTCCTCCTTCGACGGACCGGTTTCCCGGATCAGCCGATATTTGGACGGCTTGGATCCCAACGCCATAGCGGCCTTTGCCCGTATCTCCGAGGATCCACAGGTTGCGGCGAGGCTAAGCAGGTATCTTGATGAATGGCGGCTGGTGAGTCCGGTCTTGAGCGGCGACGATCTGCTGGCGATGGGTGTTCCCCCCGGCGTCAAGATCGGCGAGATATTGCGGGAGCTGAACGCGGCGAAATTGGACGGCCTGGTATCCAGCGAAGCTGACGAACGGGCCCTGGTGCAGCAGATTATCTCGCGAAGTAGTTGATCACTGCGGGATGGCGGATTTATAGATGGCAGAACAGATGGGCGCCCCGGAAAACCTGGAAACACCTGAGAACGATCTGGAGTCCTGCGTCATCTGCGGCGACGCTCTGGACGGCATCCAAGAAACGTCCTGTCAGATGTGCGGCGGAAAGTTCCACCAGCCGTGGAGCCAAGACAGCGAAGTACCCCAATGCGGCCGTATCGGCAGCCACGAAGACGCATTCGCCATAGTATTCCTATGCGATGACTGCTACTACGGACGCCGCCCCTAGCACCCACCAACCCCTGAATCTTTAAAATAATGACGGCTGATAACTGATAGCTGTCAGCTGACTTCAAGGAGAACACGGCCATGCAAGCAGTCTATATCGAAGCCCACGGCGGCCCCGAGGTTCTGACCTACGGCGAACGCCCGGAGCCACAAGTGCAGGCGGACGAGGTCAAGATCAAGGTCAGGGCCACGGCGCTGAACCGCCTGGACCTCTACACCAGGGACGGCGGCCGGGGGCTGGAGCGGGAGTTTCCGCCGCCCTTGATCCTCGGCGGCGACTGCGCCGGTGAGATCGCGGAGGTCGGTGACGGCGTGGCCGGTTTCAAACCCGGCGACAGGGTTGTCATTAACCCCCGTCTGAGTTGCATGCAATGTGCGCCGTGCCTGGCGGGCCAGGACGATCTCTGCCGCCGCTCCCGGTTTTTGGGCAGCGCCATCGACGGCAGCTACGCTGATTACATCTCACTTCCGGCCGCCAATGCCCACCTTTTGGCCGATAGCGTGTCCTTCGAGCATGCCGCGGCGGCCCCCACCACTTACCTGCCGGTCTGGAACATGTTGGTGCGGCGGCTGCAACTGAAATCGTGGCAGACGGTCCTGGTGCTCTCGGCCTCGGCCGGGGTCGGCACCGCCGCAATCCAGGTGGCCAAGGATGTCATCGGCGCCAAGGTCATCGCCACCACCAGCAGCGCCGAGAAAGCGGCCAAGGCGATAGCTCTGGGCGCGGACGTGGTGATCAACTACAAAGAGGAAGACATCCGGGAGCGGGTGCGGGAGATCACCGGCGGAGCGGGGGTCGACTGTGTGGTCGACCACGTAGGCGCCGACTTCTTCGGCCCGGCCTTTGCCTCGCTGCGGACCGGCGGACGCTACGGCATCTGCGGCGCGACCACCGGCCTGCGCACCGAATTGCACCTCGGGCAGCTATTCAGCCAGCAAAAAGAGATCTACGGCGTCTACATGGGCACCAAAGAGGATATGCGGGAGATTGTGGAACTGATGAACCGGGGCGCGGTCAGACCCGTGGTCGACCGGACCTTCCCCCTAGCCGAAGCCGCCGCCGCCCACAGATACATGGACGAGACCAGCTTCTTCGGCAAGCTGATACTGACGCAGGATTAGCGGGCGCCGCCCCACAAAGACGAACACTACAAAGAGAGAAAACCCCCTCTCCCGCTCACGGGAGAGGGTTGGGGTGAGGGCCGGCGTTTCCGGGAGATTCGGTTTGTTGTCGAGCGGTGGTTCGGCGGGCTTACCACGAACGGAATCGGGGAATGCTCACCACGAACGGAATCAGCGGATGCTCACCATGAACGGGTGCGTGGCCGCACCACTAACCGAGGGCCAAGTTTTAAACCTCAGGGATTCAGGCCATCACCGGGAAGACGGGGCGATGGCGTAGGCGCCGGTCTTCAACCGGCCCCGCGGTCAGGAGGTCAGATCCGTCAATGTAAACCGGGACAGCCTCGCACCGTGATCTGGTTTGGGGATTCGAAAGTGGCCTTTCCATAGCCAGGCGGGTTAAAAACCCGCGCCTACGGACATTGGTTGACGCAGTGGGTCTTGATGCTGGCCTCTACCGAAAAGACTGGGCTAAGGATGACCTGCCAGTACCGTTCGTCGTGAGCGCGTCGAACGATGTGCCTGGCCCAAGCTCTCCTGCGAAAGCACCCTTTACCCCTCAGATTTTTTCCGCAACCGCTGCCCGTGGAACAGATATTGCTGGGCGTAGCCGCCGTAGCGGCCGAAGTGGTCTTGGGCCCACGCCAGGAGTTCTTTGTCGGGCGGGGTTTTCTGATCGGGGAAGTACCATTCCGCCAAAGCCCGGCGTATCCATACGTCTATGGGAAACGCTTCCAGTTTCTCCAAGGAAAACACGGCGATACAGTCGGCTATCTTTGGGCCGATGCCCTTCATCTCCATCAACGCCGCCTTGGCCTCCGGGTAGGGCATGCGCACCAACGCAGGCAGGTCGAGCCTCCCCTGCAAGACAGCTCTCGACGCTTGGTCCACGTAGGGCGCCCGAAACCCCAGGCCCAACCGCCGCAGTTCGCCTTCTCCCGCTTCCGCCAGGTCGGCGGGTGACGGGAAGGTGTGGCGGGTCTGGCCGTTCAACTGAAGAGGACTGCCAAACTCATCAGACATACGCTCCATAAGTTGGTGGATGCGGGCGATGTTGTTGTTGGCGGAGCAGATGAAGGCGACAAGACATTCCCAGGGCTCGGTGCGCAGTATCCGAAGGCCCGGATACTTGCTGACCATGGCCGCCACCCGGCTGTCACGGTTGATGTCCGAGTAGATGGCGTCGATGTCATCGTCCAGCCGGAAGTAGTCGCGCAGCATGGATGCCGCCGCGGCTTCTGGGGACGGGCTCGATGAGAACTCTACGACTTGCCCCTTCTGACGTATCTGGATGAACTCACCGCGGACGACTCCCGAATACCACCCGTCCGATTTCTTCCAACGGTGGGCCTGCCCGCTCTCCAAGCTGGATCCCAGGTCAAAAGGCTGCTCAATAGTCAGTTCCACACTTCACTCCCTCTAGGACTGCTTAGGGAATCTAAGATTTCCTGGGTAATCTCGTTTAGTTCTCGATTTGAAACCTAGCGATAGATATCGTCTATCAAATGGTTATATACCCGTCGGCCTAAATCGGTCAGGTGATAAACGGTTCGCGGCATTGCGTGGAGGGACGAATGCAAACCTCTAGAGTTGAGAGCGGCACCGGGACGATTTTCAGGCTCGATTACTCCGGCCAAGAATAACCAATCCACACCAGCAGTAGCCAGTTGATGTGCCTCCCAATTCCCGTCTTTTCTAAACTGCTCCACCAGAGTTCCTAGTATGGAGTGGTAATCCAAGCCAATAATCAATTTTTTCGCGAGCACTATGAACAGCTGTGCACCTGTGACTACCTCGCTTCCTTCCGCTAGACTCTTCTGTCTAAGGAAACTGATAGCAATGCTCACGTCATCGCCATGTGATTTCGCTAATTCTCGAATTGCCTCATTGCGTTGTCGATATGGAGCGCGGATAAAGTTGAATACGAAAATTACGAAGAATAAGACGACCATACCAAACACAAACCCGAGAAATGTACCAATAGCTGTGGTAGTTCGTCCGTCAGATTCTGGAGCCGAATAGGCTACTAATGCCCCGGTGCTAGCCGCTATCGCTGATGCGCCTAGAATATTAAAAATTCAGAACCAGACCCATGAGCCCTTTCGGAACTTTTCAGAATCCGTCCAGGCTCTACGCAAGGAAAATCGCGGCGGATTTGTATTCGTATTGCTCTGACCAGGTGTAGGCATGTGGATAATTCAGAGGAATAGTTTTGGCGAATCTAGCTCAAGCGATCCACTGTTTGGCCAATTGGCCGGTGTTGCTTAGATTGCAGGGCTGGAGGGTGCACGGAGGTATCGACCTAAGGAACGAGCTCCCGTAATTGCTTGCGGTGATGCGGTTGTCCATGATCACGATGGTCCCCTTATCCTCTTTGTTGCGGATCAGCCGGCCAAAGCCCTGACGGAACCGGAGCACGGCTTGGGGGACGGAGTATTCGCTGAAGGGGTTTGAGTACTGGTCCGAGCGTGCTTTGACTATGGGGTCGGTGGGCACTTGGAAGGGCAACCGCGTCAGCACCAAGGCTTTCAGCAATCCGGGCGGCATATCAACCCCTTCCCAGAAGCTGCTGGTGCCCAGAAGGACGCTGTTCGGTTCCTCGGCGAAGCGAGTCATCAACTGCTGGGCCGAGCCGTCGACGCTCTGCGCCAGCACCTGCACGTCTTCGCCCATCAACGGGGCGCGGAGCCGCTGTGCCACCGCCCGCAGCGACGCATACGACGTGAATAGTGCCATGGTCCGACCCTTCATGGTCGTACCCAGGTCGGTCAAGACCTTGACCATAGCATCGACGTAGCGGTCGGAGTTGGGCGCCGGCATGTCTTCGGGAATCAGGAGCAGCGCCGCCTTCCGGTAGTCGAAGGGCGAGCCCACCAAGAGTTCTTGGGAGTCGCTGCCGACGCCGACCCGGCTTTTAAAGTATTCAAAGTTTCCTTCGGTGCTGAGGGTGGCGCTGGTCAGGACCACGCTGTCTTTCTGCTGGAACAACTCCGCGGACAGCGTGCTGCTGATGTCCAAGGGCGCTGAGTTCAGCGAAACGGTGGCGTTGCCCCTGACCTGATCGTTGCTGATCCAATGGATGTCGTCGTCCATGGGGTTGCCCAAGATAGAACTCAGATTGTCCCGAAGGCTCTCCACGTCGTCCATCAGGTTGGCGGTCTCCATGACCAATGCCGGTTGGTCGTTGGCGGCGGGAAGCTTGGTCGACTCCAAGAAACGGTGCAACCGCCCTACGGTCTGCGCGGCCTGCTGCAGCCCCACGTCCAGGTTCTCCCAGGCCAGATGCAGGTCGGTCCAACGCTGGGTGTTCCGTACCTGGGAGGTGATCAGAAATTGGTTGTTATTGTCGCGGGAGCCCGACTTCTGGTTGGCCTGGAACCGCTCAACCTCGGCCCAGAGGCGGGCCCAGATCTGCCGGGTCTTTGCGCTCTCTTCCTCTACGCCGGATACCGCGGTGTCGGCGTCCTCACGCACGGATGAGGCCATGCCCTCGGCGGTTATGGCCTGGCGGACCTGGACGGTCAACCTTATCTGCGGTTCCCAGATCTCGTCCAGCTTGTCTTGGGAGACGTTGAATCCCAATTGCCGAGTGGCTTCGTCTTCCAGGTTGTGGGCCTCGTCGATGACCAGGTGTTGGTACTCGGGGATCAGTCCGCCGCCCCGGGCCAGGTCCGACAGCAGCAGGGCATGGTTCACTACTACGATATGGGCCTGCTCCGCCCGCTCTCTGGCGGCGCGAAGGAAGCAGGGAGAGCCGTCCCGAAGTCCGGGGCAGAACCCCTTCTCTCCGGCTGAGATGTGATTCCAAGAAGCAAAGTCCCGGCCGGATAGATTGATCTCCGCCCGGTCGCCGCTCAGGGTGCTCTGCATCCAGACCGAGGTCTTGGACAGCAGGCGGGCGTCGTCGATGGTCGGCGATTCGCTGCGGGCCAGATGGTTCCAGCGCCGGAGACAAAGATAATTGGCCCGGCCCTTGAGCAATGCGGCTTTGAGCACGCCCTCTTCGACTAGCCCTGATTTTTCCAAAACTTCGATGAGCGCGGGGATGTCCTTGTTCATCAACTGCTCTTGCAGATTGATGGTGTTGGTGGAGATGACCACGCGCTGCCCCTTGGATATGGCGAACAGCGCCGCGGGCAGGAGGTAGGCCATGGACTTGCCCACGCCGGTGCCGCCCTCCACCACCAGATGCTGGTTGTGGTACATGGCTTCGGTGACGCCGTTCAACATCTCTTCCTGCTCTGGCCGGTGCTCGAACCCGGAAAACACCTTGGCGAAGGGGCCGTTCTGGGCCAAGAGCCCGGCGACCTTGTCCTCGTTAAGGTCGCTCAGGGCCGGGTCGGCGCGGCGTTTCTCCGGAGAGCCCAGCCGGATGGCAAGCTGTTCCAGATCAAGGCCTGTGAGTCCCACCGATGATGTTTGGGCGTCGCCTGTGCCCTCGAGGCCGGCCAATATCCCGCTGATGGACCAGCGGCTGCGGGCGGCCAGATTGGAGAGATAACTCAGCAGCCCGGAATCCTGCTCGGCAGCCAGCCGCAGCAGCTTGATGTAGACGTTCTTGGTGGCCATGGCGTCGGCCAGCGCCCGGTGGGCGTCGTTGTGCTCCACCTGGAAGTGGGCTGTCAGGTATTTCAGCGAATACTGCCGGGACTGGGGCATGAAGACCGAGGCCAGGTCCCAAGTGTCGTAGGACGGGTTGCTGAGGGACACGCCGTTGCTGGCCAGGAACCCGATGTCGAACTGGATGTTATGGCCGATGATGGGGTCCGCGCCAAGAAACTCTTCTATCTCCGAGGCGACCGAAGAGAAGAACGGCGCGCGCTTGACCTGTTGTGGGGTGATGTGGGTCAAGCGCTGGATGAACTCGGGGATGGGAACGCCGGGGTTGACCAGTGTCTGATAGGTCTCGATGACCTCGTCGCCGCGAAAGCGCACCGCGCCGATCTCGAGGATCTGGTGGCGGTTTGAGTCCAGGCCGGTGGTCTCCAGGTCCAGGGCCACGTTGACCTGTTCAAAAGGGGAAATGTCCGTATCGAATAGCACCATTTGACTCCCGTCACAACCTCACATCACACGTTTACATAACTATAGGATAACCCATAGCCATGACTGGGGCAGTTTAGCACGGGATGCGGGAGTGTTCGACCCCAAAGTTTCAGTTTTAGGGGCAGTTTCAGGAGTCAACGATCGCCATCGGAGTTCGGAGATACCAGGTCCCGTTGGCTGGCATAGATCGCAGCCTCAGTCCGGTTGGCGGCGCCGGTCTTGTTGAGGATGTTTCCCACGTGCGTGGTGACGGTCCGTACGCTGATGATAAGTTCTTCGGCGATCTCCCGGTTGGTGCGGCCGGCGGCGATCAGGCGAATGACCTCGACCTCTCTTTGTGTTAGGCCGTCCGGAAATTCGGGCGTTTGGACCGGGACCGACTCCGCTTTTTCTTGAAGCACCGCTGAACGTGCCGAAAGCGGCGACATGCCTAGCTCGCTGGAGATGGAGCCAGACTCGTTCAGCAGGTCTACCGCCTTGGCTAGATCCCCCGCCTTGTTGCGTTCGATCAACATGGCGGCGTAGTCATAGCAGGTCCAAGCCAACTCCGGCCTATTTCCGGCCTTGTGGCAGAACGCCAGGGCGTCCTCGAAGTGGGCCATTGCTTGATCTAATTTTCCCATGGTCTGGGCGAGGAGCCCCAAGATACGGTCGCCGGATATATTCAGATAGGTACCGAGGATCATGATATTGCTATCGGACAACTGACCTGCTAGAAACTCCAGCAACAAAAGGGACGGCTTGTCCGCCCCATGCAGGTCATCTAGCACCAACATCAATGGTTGGGAGCGGGCAGCGTTCACTAGAAAATGAGAGATCGAGTCAAATAGACGGAAGCGCGCTTGCTCCGGCTCAAGAGGGGACGCCGGCTCGAGGCCGGGCAGCTTTTCGCTGACCAGGAGTATGATCTCGGAAATGTCCGCGGCCCCCGGACCCATCTGGTCGAGAAGGGGTTCGGGGTCGCACCCATGAATATAAGATCGTATGGGCTGGACCCAGGGCCAGTGGACACAATCGGACTACCGATTTACCTTTGCGGTACATCGGTAAAATGACACCCCGAGGAGGTTCCCCGGCGACGGGCTAGGGTCTCATGTGTTGGCAACCAGCAAAAGTGGGACACTTTTGCTGGTTGCCAACATCCCGCTCACCTTAGGATCGGTCAAAGTTAAGGAACTGCTACTCAGTTACAGATAGTGATTCGCACTTATTTTTCGTTCACTTAGTTACTCAATGTATACATAAGAAATGATGCATACATTGGCAACTATCGCTCTTTAAGAGCCATCGAAGGGTTAGCCGGTGGCCATTTTATATTCCCCGATAGATTGTCGCCGGAGGACTCACTGATTTAAATAAAGGAGAAGGCTTGCGCGCAAGTTGCCTCAATCAGCCGCATCTACTGTTTGGCCGCGACTACTTAATTGTAGGCCCGGATAACCATTCTGGGCTAATTCGTCGCAGGCTCTCTTGTAGCGGTCGAAGCCCCCAACGTACGGCATGAATACGCGGGGTTTGCCCGGAACGTTAGCACCGACATACCAAGAGTTTGCGAGTGGATAAAGCGTCGAGTCCGCGATGTCATTGTTGTGCAGTACCCAGGCATCCTCAGCCTGCTGCTCAACATTGAATCGGGTAAAGCCGTTGAGTCGCATATACTCCAGGAATTCGGCGATCCACTCAGTATGCTGCTCGCCACCCAGGATCATCTGAGTCTTTACCGATGGGCTCTGAGGTCCGGTGATCATGAACAGATTTGGGAAGCCGGCCATCGCCAGCCCCATGAAGCAACGCGGTCCATTCGACCATTTGTCCTGGATGGTAAGTCCTGCTCCATTGTCCAGTTCGATATTGCGCAGCGCCCCGGTCATCGCATCGAAGCCGGTTGCGAAAACTACCGCGTCCAGTTCGTAATCGTTCCCATCGGCTGTCCGTAATCCCTCCGGGGTGAATCGCTCGATTGGGGCTTCGCGAATATCGACCAGAGTGACGTTGTCTTGGTTGTAGGTCTCGAAGTATCCGCTGTCGAGTATCAGGCGCTTGGTTCCAATCGGGTGGTCGTACGGAATAAGCTTCTCCGCCACTTTCGGATCCTTGACGGTCTGCCG
>Ga0207966_1002205_pt1 | contig 10128 bp, 8 predicted proteins | sample Knorr_S23_td_NAD_FD_185611 | JGI IMG/M metagenome (GOLD analysis project Ga0207966, IMG submission 185611) | Marine microbial communities from Southern Atlantic Ocean transect - Knorr_S23_td_NADW_ad_2500m_LV_B (SPAdes) (version 2) | ecosystem: Environmental > Aquatic > Marine > Oceanic | place... | reverse complement strand
TGTGTTTGTTACTTCTGGAGATTTACCACTATTAGACGAAGAAATTATTCAAATCATGACTGAAAAATTTAATTCAAAAAATGTTTGGACTAGTTTTCTGGTGTCTAAGAAATTTTTGAATTCCTTAGGTTTGGAATCTAACTTGTTGATCAATTCTGGTGATATTGATTGTGTACATACTGGAATTTCTATTATTAATGCTGATAAAATCCAAAATTTGGATCCAATTAAAGAAAATTACATAATTTTAGATGACAAGAGAATATCTTTTAATTTGAACACAAAGAAGGACTACGAATTACTCAACAGTTCCTGAAATTTTTCCTATTATTCGTGCCTTTGAACCCCTAGGTTCTGATATTACATTACCACAAGACTTGCATGTAACAGATGTTGTTGCATGTGAATAAACAATATTTTCTTTTTCACATTCTTTACAATTAACTTTGAGAAATTTACTATTTGGCTCTGGTATGAGAACATGTTCTTTTTTCATTTTGCAACCAACTCAAATTTTCTGATTCTTATACCTTTTTTCATAGATTTCTTCTTACAGTCTGGGCATGAGAAAACCTGTGTAACCTTCTTTGTTGTTTTTGCTGGCTTCGCAAGTTTGGGAAATTTTTGTCCTCCATACCCTTTTTTTCGTAATGCATGCCTTCTTTCTCCAGCAGCAGTACCCCTACGTTTGCCGGCCTTGTAAATAGAAATCTTTTGTATAGTATGTTTATTGCATTTTGGGCAGAAACGATTAATCTCTTTAGGTATGTTCACAGTTAAAATCCGAGTCTGCCGATAATTTAAACTTGGTCTCCAATCTATAATAACACGAATGCGTATCATAGAGCGTTGTTCCTTAAGTTATCTAAAAGTATCCAAACTCTAAATGAAGTTGCTATTGGTGACAGAGATGCTACTCTTATTTTAGAAAACTGTTCATTGTTCAACGTTTATTCACGTGAGATTTTACCAGAAACCCAAATAGCTATATCCCAAGATCGAATTGCCTATGTTGGTAAAGACGCATCTCATACAAAAGGAAAAAAAACTATTACAATTAATTTAGAAAAAAAATATGTTACTCCAGGGTTTGCTGATCCTCACATTCATTTAGATCAATTTGTTTCGCCCACTGAATTTGTAAAAAAATCTCTTCTATGTGGTGTGACATCACTTTTTTCTGATCCTATAGATATAGTAAGTACTTGTGGCTATAGAGGATTCAAAGAATTTGTTAAGATGACATCTGGGCTTCCAGCACGTTTTTTCCATGTTGTACCAGGTGGAGTCCCAGTTGATAGGAAATTCAGCAACGGAAAAGCACTCAATCTAACTGAAGCAAAATCTGCACTCAAAATTCCAGGCGTTCTTGGTTTGGGCGAAGTATTTTCATGGACAAAAGTAACAAAACGTGATTCTCAGACAATGAAAATGTTATCAACGATGCTTGAAAATAATTGTGTAATTAACGGTCATACAGCTGGTGCGTCTGGTAAAAAACTAAACGCTTACGTGTCATCCGGTATTTTGTCTTGCCATGAACCAATAAATTTTGATCAGGTTTTAGAACGGCTAAGACTAGGAATGTGGATAATGATAAGGGAAGGTTCTATTCGTAGGGATCTAAAAGATATTGTTCCGCTAGTACTCTCAAACAAAACCTATACCGACAGATTGATGTTTTGCTCTGATGGGCTTGATCCAGCTGACATCACAAAGTTTGGTCACATTGATCATTGTATACGGGAATCAGTAAAACTAGGTCTTAACCAAATAGATGCAATTTCTATGGCATCAAAAAACTGTTTTGATTATTATAATCTGGGAAAGGATTTGGGTGGAATTGCTCCAGGAAAACTTGCAGATATTTTAGTTTTTGACGATCTAATCAAAATGAGACCAAAGAAAGTTTTTGTTGGTGGTCAGTTGGTTGTATCAAATGGTGCTATCGTGCGTAAAATCAAAAATCATACAGTGCCTAAATGGATGACAAAAACTGTCAAGCTGCATAAATTTTCAGACGAAGATTTTACGGTAAGAACCAAAGATAATTCTGCTAACGTTAACGTGATAAATATGAAGACAGAAATTATAACAGAAAAGACAGGTGAAAATTTGCCAGTAAAAGACGGAAATGTTATTGCATCTACAGACAAAGATGTATGGAAGGTCGCTGCTTTTGATCGAACATTTGGAACAGCAAAACACACAGTTGGATTTTTGAAGAATTTTGGTGCCAAAATAGGAGCATTTGCATCAACATGGAACTTTCATGAAAACAATATGATCGTAATTGGTTCTAATGAAAAAGACATGGCTAAGGCAGCCAACAGTCTTGTCACTACTCAAGGTGGTATGGTAGTAATTAGTGACGAAAAAATTCTGTCGTTAATGCCTCTACAAATGGCTGGTATTGTATCTACAGATAGCTTTGAAACAGTTTTGGAAAACTTTGCAAACCTAAACGCTGTATTAGCAGACGCTGGCTGTAAATTTAAGAAACCTCATCTAATTCCACTTTTTTTGCCGTTTCTTGCCTTGCCAGATATACGAATACTAAGCACTGGGCTAGTTGATGTCAAGAATCGTTCATTTCTAAAAATCGTTACGTGTTAGAATATTAAGGGGAATAAACCAAATTTTATTGAAATGGCATCAATACAACAAACACCGCAAGGTCCAGTTTTAGTCCTAAAGGAAAGCGCACTTCAGCAAAAGGGGCGTGATGCACAAAAAAATAATATTGCTGCCGCAAAACTGGTAGCAGAACTAGTTAAAACAAGTCTGGGCCCACGTGGTTTAGACAAAATGCTGGTGGATTCACTAGGAGATGTCACAATTACAAATGATGGTGCTACAATTCTAAAGGAAATTGATGCTCAGCATCCTGCCGCAAAAATGATGGTTGAAATATCCAAAACTATTGATACTGAGGTGGGTGATGGGACAACCTCTTCTGTTATTTTTGCTGGAGCATTATTAGAAAAAGCAGAAAAACTTCTTGAAAAAGATGTACACTCTACAGTGATTATTGATGGATATGAGGCTGCCTCTACAAAGGCTCTTGAGTTATTAGGAGAACTGGCAAAGGTAATCAAACCGGATGATCGAGAATCATTAATTAAAATTGCAAAAACTAGCATGCAATCTAAACTAGTTTCTGAGGATAGTGTACCTCTGTCAAAATTAGTTGTTGACGCAATTCTGAAAATTGTAGAAATAGATGGTGATAAACATTCTGTTGATCTTGATAATCTCAAAGTAGAGAAAAAAGCAGGCGGTTCTATTGATGATACTAGTTTAATCAACGGTATAGTTCTTGACAAAGAAATTGTTCATAGTGGCATGCCAACAAAGATTGAAAAAGCTAGAATAGCACTTGTTAACGCTGCACTTGAAGTAGAGAAGACTGAGATGAGCGCCGAAATTAGAATCTCTGATCCAACTCAAATGCAACAATTCTTAGAAGAAGAAAATAAGATGTTAAAATCAATGGTAGATAAAGTACACAGTATTGGTGCTAACGTACTAATCTGCCAAAAAGGAATTGATGATATTGCACAACATTATCTTTCTAAACACGGAATTTTATCTGTACGAAGAGTAAAAGAAAGTGATATGACTAAACTGGCAAAAGCCACTAGTGGAAGAATTTCTACAAACCTTGATGATATTTCAGCGAATGATTTGGGTTCTGCCGAAATTGTACACCAGAAAAAAGTAGAATCAGACAAATGGGTATTCATAGAGGGATGCAAAAACCCTCGTTCAGTAACAGTTCTCATCCGAGGTGGCTCGCAAAGAGTAGTTGATGAAGTAGACCGTTCTTTACACGATGCGTTGATGGTGGTCAAAGACGTTGTTGAAAAACCATCAATTGTGGCTGGTGGTGGTTCACCGGAAGCATATCTATCAACTGAGTTAAACGAGTGGTCAGGTAGCTATGATGGTAGGGAACAGCTTGCTATCAAACAGTATGCTGAAGCATTAGAGACAATTCCATTAACAATAGCAGAAAACGCAGGAATGGATCCAATCGACACAATTATCGCATTACGTGCAAACCAAAGCAGCGGTAAACAAACAATGGGAATTAATGCAAAGGAAGGCAAAATTGGAAATATGTTCTCTTTGGATATAGTGGAACCATTGGCAGTAAAAGAACAAATTATAAAATCAGCTACAGAGGCAGCTTGCATGATTCTTAGAATTGATGATGTGATTGCAGTTTCTGGCGGTCCAGGAGCTGGCGGTATGCCACCAATGGGATAAACTGTTCTTAGATCTAACTGACATAGAGAAAAGGGCTCATTAAATATTATTTAACATAAAAACTAATAACAACACAATTTTTTTCATCAATTACTGATTTGGATTATATTCCTTGTTTATTTTATAGATGATAGCACCTGTTACTGCACCACTGTTATCACTCTCAAATGATGGTGAGACGTATACCAATTGAAATGGACCATCTCCATCTGAAGGAAACTTAATGTCTCTTACATAGATGGCAGTATAACCTGGCTTGAAAGTTTCTGATTGCATTTCAGTATTATCAGGATTTACATACACCAAAAGCGTAAATGGTATCAATTTTCCTAAAAGTGTTTCATTCCAGAATTTATCAGTATAACCTGTAAATTCTGGATTATAATAATCCAGAATAGGTAAACCTGCTATTTTAATGAACCAAAAAACCTTAGTTTCATCACCGCCGTTTTGCCTAAGCGTATACATTGGCATCATATTTTCTTCAGACAATCTTTCCACAGCAAGATTTATCAGAATATAGTCAGCATCTAATCCAGTTATTATTGGTGGATAAACATACAATTCTGATTCCCAGTAGTCAAATAACGTAGAGTATTTGGAAGCTACAACAGGATCATATGTCTTTTCTAATGAAGAATCATCATTCCAGTCTTTAAACGAAGTAAATTTTTCTTGTTCTATATCAAAAACACCATCTACTGATACTGAAGCCGTAACTGGTAAAGTCACATAGTATGAACTTATGTCAGTTTCTGTATTATTCGTTAAAATTTGCCAAGCATTATCTGGTGTGCTAAATAATGTAGATGCTATTTTCATAATCTGCCAATCTATCAGTGTAGCATTATCGGCTAAAGTTTTTCTCTCACCAAGTGTGCTAATCCAGTATCCATAATCCCACCAGGCTGCGATAACAGCATCTTTAGGAGTATTTTCCCTTACCCATTGCATGGCATCTGGCCAATCATTCGTAGAAATATCAAATTTGCTGCCACTGTGCAGTATGGAAATAGGTATTCCCACATTGTTATTTGACCAGTTAAGTCTTTCAGGATAAACCATTGGTATCATTAACAAGATTACAATTACCACAAGAAAAGAAATTTTAATTGTTGTACTTGTAGGTTTTTGCAGTCCTTTTAGGATTCTTGATATTAAAATTGATAAGCCTAAAGATGCAAGTATTATAATAGATATAGAGCCAAACACCTCTAATCTCACAAACGCAGAGCTGAAATAGACTCCAACAAGTCCTATGATAAGAGCAAATGCCGCCATTTCGCCTTTAATCTTGAAATAATAGTTTACTTTTTTCTGCAAGAGTAACCATGCTCCTATTCCTGCGAAGATCATCAAAATTGAGAAAAAGTAAAATGAAATGTCAAGGGATGTTGTTGCATGCTCAGACACAGAATCATTAAGCATATCAGTTGTAATCAAAAGGGGATTTGCAGCGTTAAGATATCTGAAGTTAGGTAAATTGATAACGCCTGAAGAGACTATTGCAATTCCAGATATTATAGATCCTCCTAAAAGTGCAAGACTGATACGTAACTGTGATTTGCTGAACATTCTCCTGACTGCAATACACGCTACCAGAAATGCAGTACATCCAATCAGAAAAAATCCGTTAAGACCTGAAATAAACGCAATACCAGTTTTCTCAAACGATGCAGTTACCAAAAGGAATACAGATGTGAAAATGATCGACGTCAATATAACAAATTTGCTATCTTTTCTTAGAAACGGTAGCGCTAGAAATAAAATTCCTATAGGCAATATGAAAAACTGGATGCCTCCCCACGATGCAATACCAAAGGCTAGTAAAATTCCAGCCCCTACAATCTTTGCGATGGATATTTTTCCTTTGTCTGATTTTAAACCACTAAGAAGAAGGTAAACAGCTAATAATCCATAAAAAAGACCCAGTGGTTCGGACTTGAACCAGCCTATTGATCCTCTCATAATGAGTATAGGGGAGATAGCAAACAAAAGTGAGGCAAAAAGTCCAGCTGTTGTGCCCCCTATTGTTCTAACTAGTGCAAACACAACAACCGTAGTAAGCGAACCAATAACCACTGGAAACCAGATAGCAAAATCATACAGACTAGAACCCATGCCAAAAATCTGGTAAAGTGTTGCTGCAGTAGTATGAAGCATTACTTGTGACGTGGCTGAAATATCTCTTCCATATGGATGCCAACTTAAATCATCATGCCATTCTAAATATGCTGGTAGTCCGTTTTCTACAATAAACTCAGTTGCCCGGTAATTAAAAAATGGATCAAATTCATTTAATTCAAAACCATATTCTAAAGGCTGTATTCGTATGATGAAAGTTAATGAAAAGGCAAGAACAAGTATTCCAATTATCAGCAGAGAACGCAGATGGTGCGACGACTTTTCAGCTTTAATTAATTTTTTATCTAATTGCAACAAAATTAATCAAAATCTCTTTCTTAATATTCTTTGTAAAAAAATAGAAATTATTCATCTTTAGATTCATTAAACCTAGTCCTGAAATCTATACTATTATCTGAGCTAAGATACATTCTACAAATTAATCCAAGGGCTTAAAAAGTAACTACCGTAAATCTCATGAATGAATATCCTTTTCATTTCCCCTGTTTTTTCTGGTGGCATTGGAGGTCATGCTGCTATGCTCGCTGACAAATTATCTGATTATGGTTATAAAGTAAAAAAAATGCAAGTACCACACATACCAATAAAAAATTTGAAAAATCCAAGCTTTGCATTATTTAGCAGTTTGAAAAGTCTTACAAATCGAGAATCATTTGATGTTGTCCATGGTTTTAACATTCCATCTGCATACGCAATGAAATACGCAAAAGGTAAGAAAAAAGTTCTTTCGGTTCATGGTGTATTTAGTGAACAAGTTGATACTTTACACTCAAAATCTGTATCCTCAGTTGCAAAGATTGCCGAATCACAGGTTTTAAAGTGGCCTGACAAATTAACAACTGATTCAAGGGCAACACAAAAACTGTATAAAGAAAAATTTGATCTTAATTTCGAATATCTCCCTTCCCCCTTAGATATACAAAAATTCAGTAGTATTTCTGACGTTCCAAAAATTGAAAAACAAGTAGCATATGTTGGTAGAGATAGTTATGAGAAGGGTATTGATATTTTAAAACAGGCAGAATCAAAAATAAATGGTCGCGTTATATACTGTACAGATCGTTCTTGGGACGATGCTATGAAAATAATAAAATCATCACAAGTGATTGTGGTTCCATCTAGAATGGAAAGCCTTCCTACTACAGTTAAAGAAGCATTTTATCTTAATGTTCCAGTCGTTGCAACTAATGTTGGTGGAATTCCAGAATTAATAAAAGATAATGAAACAGGAATATTAGTTCCGTCAGAGAATCCGGATAAACTTGCTGATGCAGTAAATGAGTTATTATCTGATAAGCGAAAAGCAGAAAGATTAGCAAATAACGGAAATATATTCGTTAAAAGTAATATGACATGGGATATTATTTTACCAAAATATATTCAATTTTATGAAGATCTTTTAACAATGCCCTAACTGATTACTTTGTTTACACGCTCACAAATTTCTAACAGTTGATCATTGGCAAGCGATGGATAAGATGGTAATGATAGAACCTCCTTAGCAAATTTTTCACTATTAGGTAATTTATAATCATATTCTAGATATAATGGTTGTAAATGAATTGGTTTTTCATAGTATATTGCAGACCCAATATTGTTATTTGTTAATTCCTCGCGTATTTTATCTCTCTTTTCATGACGTATTACTATTTGATGATACACTGATTTACCATTTTCATTTTCAGGCAAAATACAATCTTCAATTAAATTTTCTTTGTAAATTGATACAATTTCTCTTCTCCGTGAATTTTTTTCATCAAGATGTTTTAGCTGAATTCTGCCTATAGCTGCATTTATTGTATTTAATCTCATAGTGAATCCCAATTTATCAAATTCATTCTTTGTTTTTCTACCATTATCTCTGACTGATTTTATTTTATCAGCAATTTCTTCATTATTTGTAGTAGACATTCCACCATCACCCCCAACGGTCATGTTTTTTGTTGGATAAAATGAAAAACATCCAACATCTGAAAGACTTCCAACTTTTTTGTTCCTATATATTGCACCATGTGCTTGGCACGCATCTTCGATAATTGGAATTTTTTGTTCTTCTGCAAAGGTCTTCACAGAATCAAAATCACACGGATTACCATAAATGTGAACAGGAATTATTGCATTCACTTTTTCTGTAATGCTACTGACATCAATTCCTCCATCCCTTACATCTATGTCAGTTAAAATTGCCTGTGCATTTGTCATACGAATGCAATTTGCTGATGCAATGAAAGAATTAGTTGGTGTCGCAACTTTTTGGATATTTCCGTCTATATCTAATGCCATTAACGAAAGTTGTAATGCACTATTTCCAGAATTAACCGATACTGCATATTTTGTACCAATATATCTTGCAAATTCCTCTTCAAACTTTGAAACGCTTTCTCCATTAACAAACGATTCATTTCTTAATGCATCAACAGCAGCTTCTTCCATCTCATCAGTGAATTCTTGAACAAAAAATGGGATTTTCATATACTTTCTTTAAATAATTCTATTTATTTTATACATTAATCTTCCTACAAATTGTTCAGATTATTTTTTGACGTGTGAATTTAGTATTTGAATAAATTTTTTTGTTGCAACTTCCCAACTATATGTTTCTTCAACAAACTTTCTACCTTCATTGCCCATTTGCTCCGCTAGTTTTTTATCTGTAAGCAATAATTTTATTTTTTCAATTAATTGTTTATGATTACCTTTTTCTACCAAAAATCCAGTTATACTATCTTTCATCATTTCCGGGTTTCCTCCAACGTTAGTTGCAATAACCGGCCTTTTCATTAATTGGGCTTCTTTAAGAGATAATGAAGACAAATCCATTCCTGTTATCAACGCATAGATATCAATCTCACTTAAGAACTCTCTAACTTTATCTGGATATTCTAGTTTTCCTAACCAATGGAAGTTTTCATATTTTTCTAATTCTGTAAGTATTCTTTCTTCAAAGGGTCCATGTCCTGCCCAATAAAATTGAACATCAGGTAATTTTTCTAAAACTTTTTTCAAAATCAACATCTCTGATGTTTTACCCCACCAATTCGCACGTTGAACCAATCCTACACATGGATGCTTCAATTTCATTCCATCTACTTTGTACCACCTTGTTGCATCTACTCCCTCAAAAAAAACATCTGTTTTTTGGTTTGGCACATTTTCATTAGTAATTTTTTCTAAATATTTGCAAATAGGCAAGATTATTTTTGCCTCGCTAAAAATCCTTTTTGCAATTTGATCCCATTTTCGAAGCGCAATGCTTTTTGGAAATGATTTGTATATTGTTTTTTTATACCAAGCAAGTTCTGACCAATAATGTCCTCGCAGAAGTACAAGTAGTGGTATATTTTTTTCTAACGCAGCAATTCCAAAATGTTTTTCTCTGTCTATAAAAATTGCATCAGGTTTGAACTCTTCTATTAATTTATTGAATTGTTTTTTAGTTTGAAACCAATTTTTTATTTTTCTACTTGGAAAACCATCACAGTAATCTGTATCAAGAACCAGCTTGGTCTCTACACCTAATTCATTTAATTTATTTGAAAATGCTTTTAGGTGAAAAAAAAATGAACTTGAACCCCCGATTAAAAGTTTCAATTTTACCACAAATTCCTATATTTCATTAAATTTTTTTGAAGAAATTATGTCTTTTATCCAGTCTACTAACATAATTGACGGTTTCCAACCAATCTCTTTTTTAATTAAATCAATGTTTGC
>Ga0207966_1002198_pt1 | contig 10143 bp, 6 predicted proteins | sample Knorr_S23_td_NAD_FD_185611 | JGI IMG/M metagenome (GOLD analysis project Ga0207966, IMG submission 185611) | Marine microbial communities from Southern Atlantic Ocean transect - Knorr_S23_td_NADW_ad_2500m_LV_B (SPAdes) (version 2) | ecosystem: Environmental > Aquatic > Marine > Oceanic | place... | reverse complement strand
CTTGATCTGGTGCTCCGGCTTCAGAATCAGTCTGTGCGAAATGGCCAGCGTGGCCACCGATTTCACGTCGTCCGGCGTCACGAAGTCACGCCCGCGCATCGCGGCAGCCGCACGTCCTGTCTTGAGCAGCGCCTGCGAACCACGGGGTGAGGCGCCGACGAGCACACGGGGATCCTCTCGCGTGCGGGCGACGAGCTCTACCATGTACATCCGCACAGCGGGGTCGACGTAGATGTCCTCAATCGCTTGTTGCATGGCGACGACACGCTGTGGGTCGGTGATGACCTCGACGTCAACGGCGTCCTTCTTGCGCTCGATACGTCGGGCGAGAATCTCGTCCTCATCGGCGCGGTCTGGGTAGCCGACGCTCATCTTGAACATGAATCGGTCCAACTGAGCCTCGGGCAGTGGGTAGGTTCCCTCCTGCTCGACCGGGTTCTGCGTCGCCATCGTCAGGAAAGGCGATGGCAACTTGTGGGTCACTGTTCCGATGGTCACCTGCTTCTCTTGCATCGCCTCGAGCAGAGCAGCCTGCGTCTTCGGCGGCGCACGGTTGATCTCGTCAGACAGCAGCAGGTTGCAGAAGATCGGTCCGGGCTTGAATGTGAACTCGCCCTTCTTGGCGTCGTAGATGTTCGTGCCGGTGATGTCTGCTGGCAGCAGGTCAGGCGTGAACGAGACACGCTTGAAGTCACAACCGAGCGCGTCGGCGAACGTGTTCGTCATCAAGGTCTTGGCCAGTCCGGGATAGTCCTCGAACAGCAGGTTACCGTTCGACAGGATGTCAACCAGCACGTTGTCGATCACGTGCGCCTTGCCGATGATCACCTTCGCGACCTCGGCACAGATTGCCTGTCCAATAGCTCCTACTGCAGCTAGTCGTTCTTTCACTTCAGGACTACTTTCGTGCCGGGGCTTCGCCGCTTGGGCCTGATAGCCAGCCTGCACCGCGCCAGCCTGGGCTGGGGGTGGTGGGGTGGCTGCCGCGGGTGCGGCGGGTTGTCCTCCGGGTGGGGGTGGTGGTGTTTGCATCTTTCATCTCTCCTTCTTGTTCTCTTTTCACTTCTTCCCCCATCTGCGGATTGTCTGCAACAGCTGTCGCTTCTCCTCGGGGGAATAGGTTCTCTGCTGGCTGTAGGCCAGTTCAACGAGCCTCGGGTCGCCGATCATCGACTGCGTCTCAGCCGGTGTCTTCTGGGCCATCTCGTCCCTGGTCAGGTCATAGAACAGCCTGATCTTGGTCATCAGCGCCTCGCGCATACGCTGCTGGTATGACTCGGGGTCAATCTTGTTCGGGCGCTCGCGGAAGCGGGTGAGGTCGAACACATGGCGCCAGTTCTCCTTCTCGGGAACCACCATGATGGAGACCAGCAGGAGGAGCAGCAGGTTGAGCACTATCAACCACTTGAGAAAGTCGTCGGAGGTGAGCAGCACAATGGTACTCATCGTCTCGATGAACGGGTTAGATAGGGCGCCAGTGACGTGCCTGCTCTCATCGAACACGATGCGGAATTCACTGAATTGCAAGCGAATCGAATAGGGGAGCATCTCGTTGTCGAACTCCATCATGTCGTAGATCAGCGCGGCGAAGTAGAGTTCGTTCCCCTTCCAGGCGCTGTCGCCGGACAACTGCCGCTGCCAGCAGGCGATCAACTCGGTGTCGCAGGTCTGGCGCACATCTGTCTCTGATGCCCTGTCTGCGTCCCAGAAGCGGTTCGAGATTGGTTCGGGGTCCGACATGAACACGATCGACCCGGTCACATCGAGAGAACCGTAGGTCGAGCCGTCCTCACCCGCCAGTCGGCGCAGGTCATTCGCCTCGATATGCGGGTAATCGATGCGCAGGAGGAGGGAGAGGTTGCTGATTGGGTTACGGGGGTCGTCACAACCGTTCGAGCCCACCCTGTCGACACAGGCAGTGTCACTCGCCATCGCCAGCGTGCGCACGAAGCGCGGAAGGTAATCGGGATGCTCCACATTGTCGGTGGCGACCGACTCCCAGCGCATCGCGGTGGGTGACTTGAACATCACAGGCATCCGACAGCCGTCCACCTCGCCATTGTCTATCTGCGTCTGGGTGCAGCCGGGCGGCTTGAATCCGCCACCGGCCCAGTTGTCGTTGTTGACGTCCTCGCGGATGGATGCGAGCGCCCACACCTGCCCCCAGTTCTCGGCGCCGCTTGAGCCGTCGTCCGTGTAGGTGCGCCAGGTCTGGAACTTGTCGAGCAGTGGGTCTCCGAGATAGGTCACCCCGAACTTGGCGGCCAGTCGGTTGGCGTTCGTGTTGTCCGCAGCGACGACGACCTTGCCGCCTCGTTCGGTGACGAAGCGGAAGATGGAGTCAGCCTCGGTCTCGTCGATCGGCTTCTCCGGGTCGGCTATGACGAGCAGTGTGCGGTGCGGATCCTTCCAGTCGTTGACGAGCATCGGGGTGGACATCGTGTTGGCGATTTCGTATCCCTCCTCATCTCCGAGAGTGTTGCGCATGTCGGTCACCTGGCCGAGAATCGCCCGCTCATCGTCGCCGCTGGAAACGTAGGCTGAATAGTAGGTCTGCTTGTTGGCGGCGACCAATGTCATCGTCAGCAGCATGGTGACGATCAGAATGGCGAACACAGCTCCGATTATGGTGCCGAAATGGCTCTTGGATTCAGACTCCTCAGCCATTGATTCATACATCCCTGAAAGTGTCACCCAGACCTATGGTACACTCGCTGGCCGCGGGAATGAAGTTTTGCAAATATAGGTTGGGGCAGCACGATTGGGCCCTCTGGGCTATTCTTTGAGAGGTTTCAACAGACCCCTTTCAGTATCATTCTGCTCACCGGGTGACTCGGGCGGGCGGCGCGCGGGCGCCCGCCATGGCCCGGAAGCGGTGGTGAAATGCCGGTATCATTCCCGTCGGCGCAGCAGCGCCGCCCCGGCGAGCGCCGCCAGCGGCAGCCAGATGGGCAGCGGCGCGAAGTTGCTCGAGATGACCTCGTCGTCACCATTTGAATCGCCACCACCTGAACTCGAACCGCCGCCGCCGCTCCCGCCGACCGGCTCCGACTCGATCTTCAGCGTGATCTCCTCGCTGTCGGCGGTGCGCAACGTGCCGACGTTCCAGTCGCCCTGGGATTGGATCGACAGTTCGATCCTGCAGGTCTTCGTCGGATGGCTTGGAGATGCGCTGGCGGTCAGGTTGACCGTATGTGTGCCCCCCTTGGCGATGCTGACGCCGAGCAGCGTCTGCTCGCCGCTGACCTCGAGCAGCGGACAGGTGTCATCGACGGTCGCCACCCTCACCGAGTCCGGAGCGTTGCCGTTGTTGGTCACCACCGCGGTCAGTTCGGTTGCGGTACCGGCGTTGGATGCCCCGGAAGGGTCCTCCAGATAGAGGTCGAGATCAACGATATGCGGTATCACCAGCATGCCCTCGTTGTCTGTGTCCGCATCGGGTACGGGCGCCATGACACTGCCCAATGCGGCGAGGCGCCCCTCCACCTCGTAATCATCCGACTGCCCGGCGTCGAAGTCGATCACTGTCACTCCCTTGACGGTGAACGTGAACGTCTCGTTGTCACCTGCGCCGACCTCGACCTCGTCCGGTCCGCTCACGTCGGCTGAGAAGGGAAGATCGTACTCTATGGTCACAGTGATGCTGTTCGTCTCGTAGTCGTTGCGCACCCAGAAGGATAACCCAACCTCCCCGTCATCTCCCAGGGTGAAATTCACCTCTTCGCTCCCGGGCGCGGGCGTGAGGCCCATCTCCCAGCCAATGGGGACCTCCTGCGCAGCAGCGGGTGCGCTCGCCAGCATTCCCAGCAAGAGCAGAGCGGTCAGCAGTTGTGGCATGCGCATCTTCTCACCTCGTCAGTTCCCAGCCTCGACTCTTTCCAGCGGCGCCAGCGCCCTGCGTGTCAGCACGCGCACCATCTTCTTCCGGTATGAGGGTGGGAACCAGGTGTTGTTCACCGGCTTGACGGCCTTCTGTACCGCCACCGCCAAGGCATTCACACTCTCGACTCCAGCCCATCCTTCACGCGCCTCATCAGCCAGTTCTTGATGCAACCGCGGTATCGACTCCAACGCTGTGGAGGCGACGCGCAGCCCGCCCAGGTTTCCATCCTCATCGATCCTCCAGGCAGCAGCGATTCCGGCTTCGGGGAAGTCCCATGATTCGCGCAGGCGCAGTTTCTGGTAGTCCCCCTGCCAATCCTCGGCGTCATCGGGAAGCGTGAGGTGGGTGACCATCTCTCCCTCCTTGAGCACATTGCGGGTGATGCCGTCCTCCTGGAAGAACTCGGCGAGCGGCAGCGAGCGTGAACCGTCGGGGCTAGACAGGTGGATGGTGGCATCGAGGGCGAGCAGAGGTGCGGCGAGGTCGGCTTGGTAAGTGGCTACGCACAACTCGTTCTGGTGGGATATCACACGGCAGTCAGCACCGGTCCCACAATCACATTTTATGCACCAGTCGATCGAGCGCCGCCACTCTTCACCCTGATTGAACCAGAAGCAGCGGGTGTCGAGGCAGATGTTACCGCCCACCGTTCCTGAGCGGCGGATCATCACCGAGGCGATGGTGCCGGCGGTCTGCCGGAGCAGGGGGTGACAGGAATCCGAGGTCGCCAGCGCCTGCAGGCGGACCATGGCACCGATGTGGGTAGGCTCTAGGGTTGAGAGTTCGCTCACCTTCGCCAGCGAGATCACGTGCGGCTTCGAGTTCAGGTGCCACTTGTAGTTGGGCAGCAGGTCGGTGCCACCGGCGATCCAATCGAAGTCGCAGTCCTCATCCGCAAGTTCACCAGCGATGGTCATCGCACTGTCCAGTGATTCGGGGAGATGCAGCTCGAACGGTGGCATGCGCATCAGGAATCACCTCCCTGATGGCGGCGCTCGACGTGCAGCCAGGCGCTGCCTGCCAGCCGTGGTGATTCGAGATACTCTTCATCGGGCAGGACCACCGCCGTCCACGACTCGTCCTGTTCGTCAGCGGGGATGGTGGCATCGAGGCCGAACAGGGCGCCGTTGTGGTACTGCTCGCGCTCTTCGTCCAGTTTACGCTCGAGGTCGCGCAGGGCATGCTCATCGGCGCGCTCCCTGAGCACATGGTGCAGGGGCGAGTGTTCGAGGATGGGTGAGGGCAGGTCGAGCGCATCGTCGATTCCCAGTTCCTTGCAGCGCTTCTCGGTCTCCCTGTGCACCAGCGCGGGGGCGAGCGGCAGTTCGTGGATGCGAATGCCGATGGCGTCGTAGACGGCGTTGCAGATGGCGGGCAGGATCGGGAGCAGCGGCCCTTCTCCCGCCTCCTTCGCCCCGAACGGCCCCTCCGGGTCGTTGCTCTCGACGATGATCGGCGTGACCTCAGGCATCTCGTGGACGGTGGGGATCTTGTAGTCCAGCAGGTCGGCGTTCAGCAGATTGCCCGAACGGCCGTAGCGCATCTCCTCAGAGAGCACCTGGCCCATCCCCATGTGGATCGAGCCGATCATCTGGCCCTCGACAGCCAACGGATTGAGCGCCTTGCCGCAATCGTGCGCAGCCCACACCTTGAGCACGGAAGTCTGGCCGGTCTCGACGTCGACCTTCACCTCGGCGACGTACGCGCTGAACGAATATGCGGGTGCCAAACCGGCGGCCGCTCCCTTGTGAGTTCGTCCCATGGGTGGCGTTCTATAGGAACCTGAGGAGACCAGCGCACCGCGGTCCTCCTGCGCCTTCTGCAACGCTTCAAGATACGAGACACCGACCTCTGGTTCGTCCTTGCTGAAGATCCTGCGGTCGCCGATCACCAGTCGATCCGTGGGTGCACCGGTGATCATCGAGGTTGCATCGAGAAGTTCCTGGCGGATCTCCATGGCCGCGCTGATGGCCGCGTTGCAGTTCATGAACGTCACACGGCTGGAATAGGAGCCGAGGTCGACCGGGCCGGTGTCCGTTTCCCGTGAGCGGATGCGGATCATGTCGAGCGGCAGTCCGAGCACCTCGGCGACGGACAGCGCGACGACTGTGTCCGATCCTTGACCGATCTCGGCAGCTCCGGTGTGCACGGTCACCCCGCCGTCCATGTCCACCTTGAGGTGGACGGTGGCGTGCGGGAACTTGTTCGGCTCCCAGTGAATCGGCAGGGCGCTTCCGGAGATGAAGAAGCCACAGCCGATTCCGAATCCGTGTCCGAGAGGCAGTTTGCGGAAGCGGTCATCCCAGCCCGAGGCCTGGCGCACCCGCTCGAGGCACTCGCGCATCCCGATGCTGGTGATGCGGAACCCGGTGATGGTGCGACTCATCGGTGGCAGCAGGTTGGCGAGCCGGAAGTCGATCGGGTCGACGCTCAACTGCTCGCACACGTCATCGATGCCGACCTCGACGGCGCAGCGCGAGTTGACCGCACCATGTCCGCGCATCGCTCCGCTGGCCGGCTTGTTCGTCCACACTCGTGTACCGGTGTAGTGGAACCCGCCGATCTCGTAGGGGGCGGTGTGCAGCACACCGTTGTAGTAGGTGGTCACATGTCCGAACGAGGCGAACGCACCTCCATCGAGCAGGGCGTCCGTCTCCATGCCGCACAGCCGCCCTTGCTTGTCAACGTGAATCGCCATCTCAAGGCGCGAGGGATGCCTGCCGCGATTGACGTAGAACACCTCATCGCGATCGAAGGTGATGCGAACCGGCCGCCCCGACTTGCGGGCTAGGATGGCGGCGCACATCTCGTGCGGGAACGGGTCGGACTTGCCCCCGAATCCGCCACCCACAGCAGTGCGGAAGACGTTGATCTGGTGCATCGGGATGTCGAGCACGTCAGCCAGCGCCCGATGGACGTAGTGCGGAACCTGTTGCGGCGTGTAGAGCGTCAGCCTCCCATTCGGCTCCCAGTGAGCGGCGACAGCGTGCGGCTCGGTGAACCCATGATTCGCCCCGGCGAAATACCAGTTAGAGGTGTGCGTGGCCACCGCCGAATCTCGCATCGCAGAAATGTCGCCGAACTCCTGGAAGACCCGTTTCTGAACGTTCGATGAACCGATGTGATACTTGCCTCGGTCGTGGATCGGCTCCTCGGCATCCTTCAGCCCGTCGCGCATGTCGTGCACCGCATCGAGGACTTCGTAGTCGACCTCGATGAGCCTCAATGCCTCCAACGCCGTCAGTTCATCCTCAGCCGCCACACACGCTACCAGATCACCGACGTGCCTCACTTTCTCCTGAGCCATCGCATGTTCGTCCTTGGTCACCGGCAGCACGCCGAAGCAAGTAGGTGCCTCGCTGCCGGTGGACACTGCAACCACCCCTGGAAGCGCCTCGGCGGCCGAGGTGTCGATCGAAATGATGCGAGCGTAGTGGTGCGGCGAGCGCAGGATCCTGCCGAACAACTCGCCTGGCAATCTGATGTCATCGCCGTACTTCGCTTGCCCCATCACCTTCCAGCGGCTGTCCACCATCGGTGTGCGCCGTCCGATGGCAGTTCCGGTGATCAGCGAGTCATGGCGGTTGGGTCCCTGCGGCTGGGCGAGAGTGCCGCCCTGGCTCTCTGGGATGCGTGACTCGTCCCGTAGTTCACTGAACTTCTCGGAACCACCACTGCCCGGACGAGCGAACGGAAGTTTGCCAGGCTGCTGCTTGTAGCCGATCATCTCCTCATCGTCACTCATCGGGGACCACCTCCAATTCCTCGGTTCCGACTTCAACGGCCGGCATACCGGGGTGTGGGTCGGGCATGGGGTCGGTGGAATCGGCAGTCTTCTCACCCGAGGTGATGATCATCGACGCCGCCCGCACCGAATCGACGATCTGCTGGTAGCCCGTGCAACGGCACAGGTTGCCGTCGATGGCCGCCTTGATCTCGGCTTCATTCGGTTCCGGATTCTCCTCCAGCAGCGCCGAGATGACCACCAGAAACCCAGGTGTGCAGAAGCCGCACTGGCTCCCCCCATGCGTGGTGAACGTCTCTTGGATCGGATGCAGATGGTGGCCGTCGGCCAGCCCTTCGACGGTGGTGAGCGCACAGCCGGCAGCCTCGTGAGCGAGCATCAGGCAGGAGAGTCGCGGCTCACCGTCGACCAGCACCGAGCAGCAGCCGCAGGTTCCCATGTCGCAGCCTCGCTTGACGCCGAGGGTGCCGACCTGGTCACGCAGAACATCGAGCAGGATGGCGTTGCTCTCGACGTGGATGTCGACCTCGGTGCCGTTCACGCTGGCCGACCAAGGCGATTCGCTGGGAGCGGGGAGCATCGGGACCCTGATACGAACCATGCTCTTGCTTCCCAAAGGCTCCGCGCATCCGTTGCCGCCTTGCAGTGCTGCCCAGATGACACCGCTCATTGATGCTTCGCCTCAGGGAGGCGAAGCGGCCGCGCTCATGCGCAGGTCATGCCCGCACGAGCCGCCACCTTCTCAGGATGTCGTTCGCCGTCTGACCATCTCGTGGTCATCAACTCCGGTGGGGGGAGGATTCCAGTCTGGATCACCCGGCAGCACGAGGGAGCGCCCGATGTCGTCCAAGCGAACCGCCAGATCGCGTTGGCCGGCCTGCAGTTCGTTCCACGGTATCGAACCGTCGCGCAGTCGGAACCACCTGCGCCAGGTCCTCCACGAGAGCAGCGCTCTCCTCCACAGAATCAGATGCAGTCGAGCACTTAGCGGCCAGCCGAACAGCAGCAGCACAGCCATCAGCAGCAGCGGTACTTCGAGCAGGTAGGGTTGGATGAGTGGCAGCACACCATAGCTCGGGACGGACCAGACGGGGCTGGTCGGGGTGGTGATCAGCCAGGCGACCGGGAGGGAGATGAGCAGCCACCACAATGGAAGCAGGAGGAACGCGATGGCGATCTTGTAGGTGCCCGCGGCAGACGCCATCTTCTCCTCGAATGGTCTCGCCAACTTGCCTGCCAGACGGTAAGGGGGGTATGATCCGATCATCGCTCCCCAGGCCATCATGCCGATGATCCAGACTGAAGACCACACCAGCAGCACCGCCGCTTTGGCCAGTTCATAGTAGCCGGGCCGTGAGTCCCGCTCGTAGAGTTCGAACTCCTTCAGGCCATGCTCCTGCATCCGCTCCGAATGCGCCGCGACCTCACCCCTGAGTCCCTCCGCCTGTTCGGGCTGCTCCTCGAGCATGTGCAACCACGCAGCACGTGTTCGTTGCGCCCCGAGAACCGATTCCGCATAGGTTGGGGCGCCCCTCCTCCCCTCAGCCCGCGCTCGGTGCACCCAGACGAGGCTGCGGGTGCGCCAGAGCAGTTTGCGGTCATCCCAGTTGTCGAGCCCTTGGCTCGAGCGTTCCATCTCGACTGCCAGCAGGCCGGTGACCGCTTGCACCCATGCACGGTCCGCTGCTTCGGCCGCGTCGAACTCGGCAAGGAGTTCCTGACTTGGCTCGGGGGCACCATCTTCCTCTGGCAGTGGTGGCAGTTGCATCGGGGGGTGGACCTGCAGCAATCCACGTTCGCGGAACTTGTTCTGGTCAGTGTAGTGGATTCCGACCGGGACCAGCGCAGGATCGGGAACTCCGGCCTCCCTGGAGCGGCGGATGGCGCGCAGCATGATTCGTGCCGGACCGGTCTTGATTCGCTCAGGCCGGCTGCCGAGGTGCGCCGTCCCTTCAGGGTAGATCGCGCAGCGACCCTGCTCGACGAGGATTCCGGCAAGCGTGTCCAGCAGACCCTCGTTGGCTGCACCTCGTTCTGCCTGCGCTCCTTTCTCTCCTTTGTCAATCGCTCTATAGATGGGTTTCGCTCCGACGGAGCGCATCACCCTACCGAGGATGGGGTAGTTGAACAGCGTGTGCTTAGCGGCGAAGGTCAACTGGCCCGGGATGCTGGAGAACATGAACAACGGGTCGATCATCGAGCCAGGATGCCAGGCGGCGAACAGCACACCCCCCTCTTCGGGTATCCACTCGTGGTCGACGATGGCGTGCTCTCGGAACCAGGTGTCGCAGATTCCTCGTGACAACCATCGGATGGAGCGGTAGGAGCGCGGTGGCCGCGCATCGCCCTCGTGCAGCCACGCCATGACCCTCCGCACAGGGCATCCGGCACATAGCCGAACCCCCGGCCATTGTTCGCGGTGACACCGACCTCGGCTGAAGTAACCGTCTCTCTCTCTGTGTTCTAGTCTACACAACGTTCAATTCTCCCGGCGCGCGCGAGGGGTGGGGGACTG
>Ga0207966_1002193_pt1 | contig 10164 bp, 10 predicted proteins | sample Knorr_S23_td_NAD_FD_185611 | JGI IMG/M metagenome (GOLD analysis project Ga0207966, IMG submission 185611) | Marine microbial communities from Southern Atlantic Ocean transect - Knorr_S23_td_NADW_ad_2500m_LV_B (SPAdes) (version 2) | ecosystem: Environmental > Aquatic > Marine > Oceanic | place... | reverse complement strand
ATCAACTAACCAGTGTAGAATTTTTGACCCTTTTTTTGGTGCAAATAAAGTAGATCTGTGGGGGTAAACCGATCGCCATGTTTTTCTGCCAATCGTTCCATTGTTGCAACAATTTGATCCACTCCCATTGCATCAATCAATCTAAAGGGCCCGCCCATAAATGGAGGGAAGCCCATGCCAAAAATAGCGCCAATATCGCCGTCCTGCGGTGATTCAATGATTTCCCCTTGAAGCGCTACTACTGCTTCGTTGATCATACACATAAACAAACGATCTTGGATATCCTGCACCTCAATCTTAATTTTTTGATCTCGAGCAAGAATTTTATCTACTTCTGGATTAAATTTGATCTGCTCCCCAGTTTTTTTGTTGTAGATGTAAAAACCACTACCGCCTTTCTTACCAAGAAGCCCGCCTTTGTCATACAGCGTTTTTGCACTCAATGAAATCGGACCCGACTGGTTTTCATCCAACTGATCCAGCATCTCTTCACTCATCACGCTTGCACAAATATCAAGTCCAACCTGATCCATGAGAGATAGAGGACCTATGGGCAATCCCTTGGCCTTAATGGCTCGGTCGATGCTTGCCACGTCCCCTCCTTCATCAACCATCAGTAAAGCCTCATTCATGTAGGGTGAAAGTATACGATTGACGTAGAAACCTGGACTATCCTTAACGATGATGCAAGTTTTACCCTGTTTTACCCCGATGTCATAACAGGCAGCAGCAACTTGATCCGCTGTAGTTTTGGTTCTTACTATTTCGAGTAAGGGCATTAACGGCACTGGGGAAAAATAATGCATTCCAATGATGTTTTCTGGACGTTTTGCCGACACTGCCATTTCGGTAATTGAAAGAGATGAAGTATTGGAAGCAATAATTGTATCGTCGTTTGTGTGCGATTCCACCTCTGCAATAATCTCCTTTTTTAACTCGATATTTTCGAAAACTGCTTCGATAACCAAATCGACTCTTGAAAGATCAGAAAATTCGATGTTGCCGCTCATGCGGTGGATGATTCGCTTGGCGTCAAGGGGTGAAAGTGCCTTCTGTTTGACTTTCTTTTGTAGCCGCTTCCATATCATCTGTTTGGATTGGCTGATTGTTGCATCGCTGACGTCTTTGATGAAGACATCTATGCCATTCTTGATTGAAACTTCGGCAATTCCGGCGCCCATAAAACCTGCCCCCAAAACACCAATCCTGCTGATGGGTTTTGTATTTAATCCTATGGGGTTTTTCTTTTTTGCAGTTGAGCTAAAAAATATTCTCATCAGTTCCTTGCTGACATCACCAATAATTAATTTTTCACAGTTTTCAGACTCAGCTAGATAACCTGCTTGCATCCCTTTTTTAAAACCAGTCTGAACTGAGTCAATAATCGCCAATGGCGCAGGGTAAAACCCTTGGGTCATTTTCATTATCCTTTTGCGTGCTTGGTTGAATACGATTTGATTGCCCAGAAAAGTATGATCAAGAAAACGATTTAGAATGGGTATTTTTCTTTGGCGTCGAGTTGGTTTCTTTGCGAGAGATTTGGCTAAGATACATGCAGCAGCTAAAAGTTTGTTTTTGTTAACCAACTCATCAACCAAACCAATCTTTCGTGCCTTATAGGCAAAAATATTCTTCCCTGTGACCATCATATCAAGGGCGTTGCTTAATCCAATTAAACGCGGCAACCTCTGGGTTCCTCCACCTGCAGGAAGAATTCCCAATTTTACCTCGGGAAGACCAAATTTGGTCGAGGGATGATTCGAGGCAATCCGCCCCTTACAAGCAAGTGCAATTTCTGTTCCCAAACCATAGCAGGTACCGTGTACAGCAGCTACGATTGGTTTAGGAAAATCCTCAATATATTGCAAAATTCGGTGCCCTTCTTGGAAAAAGGGTAAAAAATCACCTTCCTTTTCAGCTTTAAAAGAGTTGATATCAAAACCCGCTACAAAATCTTTTTTCTTGCTGATGAGAACAACAGCCGATAGAGAGTCGTCATTAGCAATACCATCGAATATTTCTTCAAAATTCGACATTGAATCGAACGACAGAATGTTTTGCTCTGAGTTTGCTTTATCCAGCCAAACTACTGCAATACCATCCTTATGTTCTATTTGTATATTTGTTTCAGTCTCAGGACTCATGAATATTTTCAATGGTATCGTTCCAAGATCATGGCATGACCATGTGCACCTGCGGCACAAGCTGCAATCAAGGCATAGTTGGATTTTTGCTTGAGCATTTTATTCGATGCCATAGTGACCAACCGGGCTCCGGTTGCACCAAAAGGATGTCCAATAGAGAGAGAGCCGCCTTGGGTGTTTATTTTTTCCATCGGAATTTTACCCAGCATTTGCTTCAATCCTAGTTTCTCCGTTGCAAATGCATCCGATTCCAGTGCTTTCAGAACAGCGAGGACTTGACCAGCGAATGCCTCATGCAACTCAAATACATCAATGTCATCCAGAGTTAAGCCAGTTTTTTGCAACACTTTTGGTATTGCATACGCGGGGCCCAATAACAGCTCATCATCCAAGCTTTGTCCGGTGAATGCAAAGTCTATAATTCTAGATTTTGGTCTTAAATTTAATTCCAAGGCTTTGTCTTCAGTCATGATTAATGTGGCTGCAGCACCATCGGTTAGAAATGAAGAATTGGCAGCTGTAAAAGTTCCGTATTTTCGATCAAAAGCGGGTTTTAAATTTGCAATTCCCTCGGCTGTGGTATCACCTCGAATGCCGTTGTCTTCTTTAATCGATTTGAAATTGGGGGGCAGAGACACCTCAATGATATCCTCAAAGGATCCTTCTTCTGTTGCTTTCGCTGCTAGTTGATGGGATCGTGCTGCAAAAGCATCGGTTTCTTCTCTGGACACACCAAATCTAGACGCGATGATTTCTCCGTCCTCTCCCATTGTTCGATTAGTTGAAAACTCAGCAATACTTGGAGGGTCTGGGAAAAAATCACTGGGCCTTAGAGAAAATAAGAATCTGAGACCCTGCATTGGTGTTTTTATTTTTTGTGCTTGGATTAGTTTTTTTCGCATCTTCTTCTTATAACCAATAGGTGTATCGGAAGCACAATCAACGCCACCGGCGATAATCACTTCGGCTTGACCCGATAGGATTTCCCCTATGGCATCGGCGATGGCTCTATTGGCTGAAATACAGGCTTGGCTGACGGTATGGCATGGCGCTGATTCTGGAACACCTGCGAGAAGTGCTGACTCTCTAGCCACATTGTGAGTTTTAACATTGGCAACCACATTGCCCATCACAACTCCATCTATCTCTGTTGGATTGATCCCTGTCCTGGAGAGCAGGCCTTTGATTGCCAAGTGCCCCAATTCATAGGTTGCAAGATCTGCATATCCTGTGCCAGCCCTCAAAAAAGGTGTTCGCACACCGTCAACAAAAACAATATTTCTTTCTAAACTCATTAACGCTTATACCTCTTACGAATGAGGGACTGATCATACTATCAAAAATAACCTTTCATTGTTAAGGTGCATTTTTTGCTTTGCTCAAAATACAATCTACAATACCCATTGATTCAAAATAATAAACTTCTGAACTGAAAAATATCGTATGAAAAACACGCGAATACAGCGTTTTCTTTGCAGTCCGATCAAACAAAATCAAAATCAGGTAACACTGACTGGGGATACCGCTCACCATCTAATTCGTGTGTTGCGTTTAAAAATTGGGGACAGGTTATGTGTATTCGATCAGAGTGGGTATGAATGGGATGCAGAAATTAGGGCTAAAAAAAGACAATCGGTCGAAGTCGTCTTACTCAATTGCCATCAGCCTGATGTTGAATCTCCCTTGCAAATAACTCTTCTGCAATCAATATCTAAGAGCAATCGAATGGATTTAATTATGCAAAAAGCAACTGAATTGGGCGTTCATAGAATTGTACCGATGCTGTCTAAAAATACTGTTGTTCGGTTAAATGCCAAGAATACCCCAAGAAAAATGAATCATTGGAAAAAAATAACAATCGGTGCCAGTGAACAATCTGGAAGGGTACGCTTGCCCGAAATTCTCGAACCTCAAGAGTTAAATCAGGACCTTTTAAGTCAATATAAACAGGGAATAGGGTTTTTTTTAGACACTACTGGAACAGATAATTTTAGTGCAGAGAAAGCTACAAATATTACAGTAGCCATAGGACCAGAAGGAGGTTTCAGTAATGACGAAAAAACAATGGCAGAAAAATCTGGCTATAAAATTGTTAAAACCGGGCCCAGACTTCTTAGAACAGAAACGGCCCCGATTATGGCTTTGAGTATCCTTCAATACCTTTATGGAGATTTAGTTAATTAGTTTAGAATGAAATCAACCTGATAGAAAAAAAGACATGACAAAAAAGAAATTAGCAGTGGTTATGGACCCGATAGCGGAAATCATTCCAGAAAAAGATGGGACGCTTGGTCTGTTGCTGGAAGCCCAATCCAGGTCTTACGAACTGATTTATTTTGAGCAACAGGATCTAAGGATAATAAACGGAATCGCTATGGGTTCTGGCAGGCAGTTGACGGTTGAAGACAATGTAACTACCTGGTTCTCCCTGTCTGACAAAAACGAGATCCCATTATCAGAGTTTGATGTTATCTTGATGAGAAAAGATCCGCCCTTTAATACAGAGTATATTTACACTACTTACATGCTTGATCTTGCAGAGTCCTCAGGGGTACTGGTCATTAATAGCCCCGTGTCGTTAAGAAATTTTAATGAAAAAGTAAGCGTTAGTTGTTTCCCTGAGTGTGCTGCACCCTCTTTGGTGACATCCTCGATAAATCATTTACAGAATTTTCTCAAACTGCATAAAAAGATTGTGGTCAAACCGCTCGATGGAATGGGTGGAAAATCAATTTTTGTTATCGCTGAAGGCGATTTAAACACCAACTCCATATTGGAGATCATCACCCATGAAAACAGAGAGACGGTCATGGCTCAATTGTATATTCCAGAAGTTCTTGAAGGAGACAAGAGAATACATATAGTTGATGGAAAACACGCAGATGTGTTACTTGCTCGGATACCACTGAAAACAGACAATCGAGGAAATCTGGTCGCGGGAGCTCAACCCAAAACTCAAGCCCTGAGTGAAAATGATAAACGCATCTGCAATCTAATCGGTCCAAAATTACAAGCCAGCGGTATTTATTTTGCTGGGATAGATGTCATCGGCAATTTTCTTACTGAGATCAACATAACCAGCCCAACTGGGATGAGAGAGATAAAAAAATACGCTGACTATGATGTGGTTGGTATCTTTTTTGATCTAATGGAAAAGAAACTAAATGATTAATAAAACAAATCAAATCAATAATTTTGTTGGGCAGTTGCTCATTGCGTCTCCCAGTCTTAACGACCCTAATTTTCATCAAACCGTAACTTATATTTGCGAAAACGATGAGTCTGGTTCATTCGGCTTGATCATCAACAGACCCATGAAAACCAATATTTCTGAAGTGCTCAATCAACTCAACCTAGATACCCCCAATGAACCGGGAAATTTCCCTGTCCTTCAAGGCGGACCTGTCGGCCTGGAACGAGGCTTTGTGTTGCACAAAGAAGGAGAATGGGAAAATACATCCAAGATTAATGAAGACATTTCCATAACCACTTCCAAGGATATACTTCTTTCAATGGCATCAGGCAATGGTCCCTCTGAATCACTGCTTATCCTTGGTTATTCTGGCTGGGGGGCTGGACAATTGGAGCAAGAATTAAAAACTAATTCCTGGATTAATGCCCCGGCGAGTCAGGATATATTGTTTACTGTGCCCTATAAAAATCGCTGGAAGGAAGCCATCAATCTCCTAGGCATCAACGTCAGCAACATCAGCGGTCAAATAGGCCATGCTTAGCATATTGGGTATCGCATTTCACAGTTATTAATAATCGATGAATTTGAAGCCTAACAGCGTTCTGATTGGCTTTGACTTTGGCACAAAAAAAATGGGTGTTGCCGTAGCCCAATGCATAACCAAAACAGCAACTCCCTTGAATGTTCTTCAAATTAAGAACGGCAATCCCAACTGGGAGCAACTGGATCAAATAATCAATGATTACAAACCGGATTTGGCAATCATTGGATACCCCGGTAAAAACAATAAAAGCACTTCTCTTTTAACCGATAAAATTGAAAAGTTTGGATCTGCAATTGAAAAACATTATACAATGCCCACAATATTTTTTGATGAGAGTTATAGCACAATCATGGCCAGACATGAACTCAGAGATCTACGTAGAGATCGAATTCTGAGTAGAAGAATAAAAAGAGGACAAGTGGACAGCATGGCTGCAAAAATAATTCTTGAGCAATGGTTAAAGTTAGAAACTCTGGGATGAAAAATTATCATTAACCAAGAGATTCAATAATGATGGTGTAACAAAGTGAAACATCTGCTTTATCTAAAAGAACTAAACCAAAGAACAATATTAAAACTTCTTGCAAAAGCAGAAACATTTTTATCCACCAACAACTTTCCACCACCACAAGATAAAAACCTCCAAGGCATTACCTTGGCAAATTTATTTCTAGAACCCAGCACTAGAACCAGAAGCTCGTTTCAAATTGCAGCCAAAAGGCTCGGAGCGGATGTTTTGAATATCGATGAGCAACATTCTTCTAGAACTAAAGGCGAAACCATAATCGATACGATCCGAACATTGGAAGCAATGGGAGTCAACTACTTTGTAGTCCGACATAAAGAAAGAGGTATCCTGTCAAAAATTGTTGCAAACGTAGATTTAGACTCGCATGTTATTAATGGAGGTGAGTCTGTTGACTCTCATCCAACTCAGGGATTATTAGATTTGCTAACAATAAAAAAACACAAGAAAGGATTTGATCAAATCAAAGTTGCCATCGTCGGAGATATAAAACATTCTCGTGTGGCCAGGTCTTTGGCTGAAGGTTTGGCTACCATGGCGGTCAAAACATTGACCCTGATCGCCCCGGAAGAATTCAAACCAGATATGAAGTTCTACCCCAATGCAGAACACTGTAAAAATCTTGATCAAGGATTAGTCAATGCTGATGTTGTGGTGGCTCTTAGAGTGCAAAGAGAAAGAATCGAGAGTCTCACAGAAACAATTAGTCCGGATCATTACTTTGAAAAATATGGGTTAACAATGAAGCGATTGGAGCCGTGCAATGATGATGTTATCGTCATGCACCCTGGACCTATGAATCGTGGTGTAGAAATTTCAGATGAGGTAGCAGATGGGGCAAATTCTGTGATCAGAGAGCAAATCACCAATGGCATTGCGATAAGAATGGCACTGTTATCAATGATGCAAGCAGAAGTGATGAAATAATGGTGCACCGATCTGCGACAGTTTTTGAAGAAAAATCCAGGGTTATTCAACAAATAGACTTCGCTGGGGAACAATTCGTACTAACTCTTGAAGCTCACAAATCTTCGATAACCGCCTTACCTGGCGAATTTGCCTTCGTTGATTGTGGTGAAAATATACTGTTGAGGAGACCACTGTCTTACCTAAGAGCGAACAAAGAACAAAAAACGGTTGAATTTCTATACAAAATCATCGGTCCAGGTCTCGAAGCCCTAAGTAAACTTCAACCAGGTGATGAGGTGAGTCTAATGGGTCCAATCGGCACAGGTTTTAACTTCGAAAAACCTAACCAAATCCCAGTTGTAATCGGTGGAGGCGTTGGCATTCCTCCAGTGCTTTTCTTAGCAGAATACCTAAAGAATCTAAATCAAGGGCATGCACCGATTGCGTTTTTTGGTTCTGAACTCCCCTTTCCTTTTGCAACGGTGAAATCCTTAATAACAGTCAATGGCATGAAAAATAACAACAACACTTCTATTGTTGACATGGAAAACAAAAACATTCCCTGCCGTTTAGCCAGCCTGAATGACTTCGAGGGTTGCTACCAGGGGTATGTGACAGCATTGGCTGAACAATGGATTCGAACACTGAGTAAAGAAGAATTAAAACGAATTGTCATTTACGCATGTGGACCAGAGCCAATGCTGCAAGCTGCTGCCAAACTCGCTGAAGTTTACCAAATTGATTGTCAGTTATCGCTTGAGGAATTTATGGCGTGTGCAATTGGTGGTTGTGCAGGGTGTGTGGTTGAAGTGACACTTCCAGAAGGTGTTGCAATGAAAAGGGTCTGTGTTGATGGTCCCGTATTCGATGCACAAAGCATTTTCCCAAGATGATTGACATTGAAAAAAATTATCAATCGTTGCAATCCAGAATTCAGTCCTCTTTGGCATTAACTGGCCAGGAAAAATCTGGCTTTACAATCGTCGCAGTCAGCAAGAAGAAATCATTGGCCGAGATTGAAACAGCGTACCGACTAGGCCTGAACCATTTTGGAGAAAATTACGTGCAAGAAGCCGTACAAAAAATAAAAAGCTTCCACCATAAAGCAACCTGGCATTTTATTGGCTCCATTCAATCCAACAAAGCCAAACCCATTTCAGAATATTTTGATTGGGTGCATACCATAACCAGATACAGCATAGCTGAGAAACTGGATAAATATAGGCCCAAGTCCATGCCTCCGCTCCATGTCTGTATCCAGATACAACTGCATCAAGATGATTCCAGAAACAGTCTGCCAATAAACAAATTACCTGAAATGGCGACAAAAGTTGAAAATTTGCCAAATTTAAAATTGAGAGGTCTCATGGGCATGACCCGTTTTGGTGCATCTGAAGAAGAACGACATCAAAGCTACAAAACAATGGAAATGGCATCTGAGTCTCTCAAGAATAATGGATTTGAAATAGACACGTTGTCTATGGGGATGTCTGATGATCTTGAAATAGCGATTCACAATCATGCAAATATGATTAGAATAGGCACTGCATTATTTGGGCCAAGGCAATAAAAAATGAATCATGAAAATAAAAAAATAGCTTTTATTGGTGGTGGTATGGTTGCCGAAGCAATGATCAGAGGAATGATTCTTCACGGTCACAATCCCAGAAGCATATTTGTCTCAGACCCATCACAAAAAAGAAGGGAGCTTCTGGCTGTCTTGAACGGTCGACTTAATATTGAGACTGACAACAATTTAGTTGCCGAGGTCTGTGACGTTTTGGTTTTAGCACTTAAACCACAAATTTTTGTTGATGTTGTCGAAAAGATTGCTGAAACGCACAAAAAAAACGCTTCGGTCATTGTCTCAGTAGCTGCGGGTATTGCACTTGAGACTTTGAAATCTATTTTTGGTGATACATCAAAACTCTGCCGGGTCATGCCAAACCAGCCTTGTCTTATAGGCAGGGGGGTGTCAGCATTAATCGCCAGCAATCTGAATGAAGATGAGAAAGCCTTGGCTTCTTATTTATTCGATTCCGTGGGTAAATCCATTTGGATTGAAAATGAAGATTGGATGCATACGGTTACTGCTATTTCAGGAAACGGTCCTGCCTACTTTTACCATATGATGGAATTATTAACTGAATCAGCAAAAATTGCTGGTATACCTGAACAGATTGCACAAGAACTGGTCATTCACACAGCAATTGGATCCAGTCAACTCGCCCTAAATAGTTCCGATGATTTTGCAACACTTCGAAAAAAAGTGATGTCTCCAGGAGGAACCACTGAAGCAGCATTTGAATCACTTGAAAACAACAACATTCAATCGATCTGGAAACAGGCCATCGATGCTGCTACCCAAAGATCAATTGAATTGGGCAACCAAGACTCTGATAATGAATCCGAATAAACCAATCATAAAATCTAATGGAAAATGTATTCTTATTTTTGTTCCGGACGTTCGTTGACTTTATTACCATTGTTTTGATTTTGAGGCTAATTGCCTCCCGCTGGATTAGTGCAAACAATCCAATCCATCAATCAATAGTTCTGATTACCGGTCCAATCATTAGACCTTTTACTTCAAGGTTTTCAAAACGGTCGTCTCTCGGAATTATATTGATTAGCCTTTGTCTGCTCATTGAACTCTTCGCCTTGTGGTTCATGACGACGATTAATTGTCTGAACGGACCCAATTTCCTTCAACTCATTGGCCTGAGCACAATGAAATTGATGATCCTGTTTTTGAGGATATTTTTTATCAGCATATTGGCCCATGTCATACTAACTTGGCTCAGCCCCAATAGTTTTACTCCTGCAACACGGTTTATTGGTGAACTGG
>Ga0207966_1002192_pt1 | contig 10172 bp, 4 predicted proteins | sample Knorr_S23_td_NAD_FD_185611 | JGI IMG/M metagenome (GOLD analysis project Ga0207966, IMG submission 185611) | Marine microbial communities from Southern Atlantic Ocean transect - Knorr_S23_td_NADW_ad_2500m_LV_B (SPAdes) (version 2) | ecosystem: Environmental > Aquatic > Marine > Oceanic | place... | reverse complement strand
CTGAGTGGTCAGATTCAGGTCGACACGGTCCAGATTCTCATCGCCGAACAGATGTGTGTGACGAGTGACGATGACCAGATCACGACCGGGCACCAACATCCCGGGAACGGATACGTAACTGTCGACAAGTCGCGGCTTGTGAATGACACCGCCCCACAGTTTGACCCCGCCGGCATCCCCGGACACCGACACCGGGACATCGTGCATCCCCTCTACAGGCGTGCTCGCGTTCACCGCCGCCCGCACCACCGGTCCAAGCCCGGTCACGTTCTCCGTGAGATCGTAACTGAATCCGAGCAGGCTGAGGCGGAGGGTGTGGTTCTGTGGCGCATTGTTAACGAAATCGACCGTCACCGGAACCTCGCTCCAATTACGAGAGGATGCGGGATTGGGTGTCCAACTGGGCTGAAGCGAGTTCATCGACTGCAACGCGTAGCCATCCAGCGGGATGAGAACGGTTTCCGAACCCGAGAGGTTACGTTGGGAGAGAAGGTTCACACCCGCGACGCTGAGATTTCGGACCAGACCGGAGCCTCCGTCGGATGGTGAAAGTTCGATGGCGAGCAAGCCACCGGTCACGAAAGCCCTGTCTGGAATCAGCACATAATCCGTGACTGGCCCACCCACGCCACTGTACTGCCAACCTCGTAGTGGATCAGGTACATTCGACTGCCACGCACGGAACCCATCCTGCCATCCCAGTTGATTTCGCCCTTGAGAACCGCGGAACTCCCAGTCAGGTGTGCCGTCGTCACCGACGTCGACTGTGACGTTGAGCGCCGGCTCGAGCATGCGCCCGTCCACTCGAAGACTTTCCAGCCAGCCTCCGGGTTGCAGGAATATGTCGACATTGTAAGCAACCAGCGGTTTCACTCTCTGCACAGACTGGTTGTAGAGCGCGCTGTGATGGAAAGAGATGCCGCGTTCATTGGTGAGAGTGATGAGCACGCCCGCTCCGACACCGGTGATATCGAATGTGCGCATGGGCGCGTTGGCGTAGATCAGCGGGCCGGTGATCGACTCGGTGATGATGCCGACATTGGTCACTCGCCCAGATGTACGATTGGCGATGAGGCCTGCTGACAACTGCCATCCGTTGGTGGTGTCATGGGCGTCGAAATGGCGAACGCCGCCGATACGGAGTTCCTGCACCCGCGGGGTCTGCTCCGGGTTGGTGGTTCCAAGCACCAGTTTGACGCGGATCTGGTCCGGAAGTGAACCCGGCAGTGGAGTCAGGGGGAAGGTTCCGTTGGCGTAAATCTGTGCGCCGCTGTCATTGACCAGCTGGCCGTAGACGTAGGTGCCCTCGGGGACGATGGCCTGGATGTCCAGGCTGCCCAGCCCACCCCTGTGGACGTCGATGAGGTCGGAGAGCCAGGTCCCCTCGGTCTTGAACCAGTCGACGTAGATGCCGACGTCGTCGAGATACCAGCCATCCGATTCGACGTATGTGTCGGTGAAGAATGAGAAGCGTAACTGGATGTTCTGCCCGCCGTATTGGCTCACGTCCACCTCTTTGGTCACCCACGACTTGTTCACGTTAGCGGAGCCGCGCTGACCTTCGCAGGTCGGCTTGACGTTGTGGCCGTCGAACGCCCACAGGCTGTAGATCTCGCTCTGTCCGTTGAGCAGTTGCAATGTGTCGTAGAAGTCGTAAGTCTGCTGAGCGTACGGTGTCCAGATCCGACCGTCCGTGGAGACTGACAGGATGCCGCCGTCCCAGCCGGTCTCGGCGCAGATGAACGAGTTGAACGAGATGCGGGCGTGGCTGCCTGCCGGGATGAGCAGAGGTGGAGATGTGAGGTGGGTCCAGGTATCAGGCTGGTACAGCGTACTATGTCCTATGCCGGCAATCTTCGTTCCCGAGGCCGGCTGGTCGGGCCCGTAGGTCGCGTTGGCAAGCCAGTCCTGGAACGACCATCCGAGACCACGCACAGTATCTATGGTCCATCCAGCGGGCACGAGCGGCGCGTCCTCGAACGAGTCCCAGGCGTAGGATGGCCCGTCCACACCCAGATTCGTGTGGTGCTGCCACTCGTCAACCGCGACACCGATGCCGGCATGCACCGGATTGCCCTGCGAGGCATTGGTGAAGTTGTAGTAGAGGTGAGTGCGTTGATTGGCGCCTGTGCCGGAGACAACCTCGAGGTCGTCGATGAACACGCCTTCAGGAGGATCGATGGTGGTGCCACCGTAGCCAGAACCGGGGAAGCTGTCCGTGAGTACGCGGAAGCGTAGGAAGACCGAACTGTTGCCCGAGAGTGACTGTGGAAGTGGATGGCCGACGCGCTTCCAGCCGCGTGAGTCATCGACGTAGACCTGCCCACCGATGAGCATCCCCGCGCCGGGTATTCCGCCGGGTTGGGTGATGCCGGTCCAAGCACCTGCGGCCGAGAAGTACTCGACGAAGTAATTGTCGAAGGTGTTCCCTTCAAGATCGAAGTCGACGGCGTAGTTGAGCATGATCGGCCCGCTGGCATTCGAAAGATTGACCGTGAACACCAGCGAAGCGTTGGCGCCCTGCGCGTACTCGTCGGTGAGGTTGCCATGGAACCAGGTCCCGAGGTCGGCTCCGCGGTTGGTCAGGTTGACGTGGTCGAGGAACCATCCCGGTCGCTGCACGCTGCTGTTGATGTCGGTCCAGACCACGAAGCGGAAGCGCAGTGAACTGGCGTTGGCAACACCCTGCTGACTGTCGAGGTTGAAGTTGGCCGTCGTCCAGCGGGTGGCATCCGTTGAAGCCCATACCCTGAACCCCGGTCCTCCCGCACCCAGAGGGGCAGGAGCGCTCACATCGACGAGGTTGTTGTAGCCGTCATCGGGAACGATGTAGCGCCAGGTCTGGCCCTGGTCCGTGGACATCTCGACCCACGCGCCATCTGCGGAGCCGTTTGGCGCGTACGGGGTGTACATGTGCTCCCAGTGCCTGAAGGTGAGGTTCAGTTCGTTGATGACACTGGGGACCGGGAAGTCGGGGCTCTCCAGCCAGGAGTGCACACCGTTCGGGAGCGCGCTGGCGGCTCTAGTGGCAGCGACGTAGCGACCGTGCGCGGCGCCGATGGGGATCAGCCCACCGCTCGACTCTCGCCCGGTGCCGTTCACGACCCCGGGGATGCCGAGCATGTCGTGCACCTCCCATATCCCAGAGGTTCCACCCATGTCCCACCCGACCAGATCACGTTGCAGGGTCTCGAAGTCGTCGATGCGACCGACAGAGTGGTTGGCTTCGAGACTCAACTCGCGACCGAAGTGGTGGGTCGTCGTGTTGAGCGTCAGTCCCATGCTGAAGTTCAGTCCGCCCGGCTTGTCCGCCACCCACTCGATTCCCGTGCCGATGTCGCGCATCCCGTCCTCGCTCACCTCCAGCCAAGCATCGAGCACCGTGTCGTTGCGCGGGAGCTCGAAACCATCCACCAAGGTGGTGCCGCCGTTGGGTGCGGGCACCTGCACCACGGAGGGGCCCGACCAGTTGCTGAGCGCGGCACCGGCGAGCGGCAGCGCGGAAGAGAACAGCATGAGCGCTGTGAGCAGGAGCGGGAGTGCGGAACGGCGTTGACGCGACATGGCTCAGCCTCGGCAGCATCGTGAGCAGACAGACACCGTTTGAATCCATCCCGAGCAGGTTCGCGTCCGCATGACTCGGCGTGTGCGATGCTGAAGCATTGATAGGATGTCGTCCGGCAGGGATGGGGGACTCGCGAGGAGATGTGCTTGAATCAACAGGAGGAAACCCCGTCCGCTGCTCATCTACAGGCGATTGAGAGCCAGTTGTTCGCGCTGGTTAGGCAGCAAGCGAAGCGTAATCATCCAGTCGATTTGCCCCGACCCGACTTCTGGGAACAGGTCTCCATGCTGCTGCAGCACATCGAGGTTGAACTGACCGAACTCGGACGCACCGAAGGGTGGAGCGTGCGCGCCCAGAACCTGTCGCGACGGCAGGCCAACCTGCGCCGCGCGGTGTCGGACCTCACCCAGCACCGGCTGACCGCGTTCGTTCGCCATGCTTCTGCAAGCAACCTCGCCGCTGCTCGATTCGGAGATGCGGCGGCCGAACCGCGTGCCGTGCTGTCTCCGCTCGACTGGACAAGGCACGACAGCAGCGAGCGCGCATTCCACGATGGGCTGCGGGAGTTGATCGAGCGCTACAAGCACCAGGTCTCGTGGGCGGCCCTGCAACAAGGGATGGTCGCCGAGAACATGCCGACGATCACCCTTGAGCCGGGGTCCACCCAACTCGACGAGTTCATCGAAGACGACGGAGGCTTGACCGGAGAGGGCGCGCCCGATATCGCACCACCGGAAATCGAGCCGGAGCCGTTCATCGACCCTGACGAGGACGAGGAGGAGCGCATCGCCAGGACGAATGACGGATGGCCAGCGAAGGTACACATCGACGCCGCCAAGTTCGGGGAGCAGCCAGATGATGAGGACGCATCCGATTCCTCTGGGAATGATGCCGAGGAGAGCCAGGATGAGGTGGACTCTGTAGGGATGCTGAGAATACGCATGCTGACCGACTTGGCCGAGCCGATCCTCGATGCTGAGGGAAACGAACTCGAACTCATGCAGGGCGACATCGAGTTCTGCGAGGCCACGATGGCCGAGGGACTGATCACCGCTGGACTCGCCGAGGACGCTTCACTGTGAGCGAATTCACGTAGCGCCGCGCAGAGTGATCTCGATGGTCACCGTGTCGGGGATGTCGAGGGTGCGCACCACGCGTGCCAGCACCGCCTCGTCCTTGATAGAGTTGATTTCCAACTCGATGAGTCGCTTGTGCACGCGCATCTCCCAGTGGTCGAACGTCTCGCTACCCTCGCCATCGGGTGATTTGCGGCAGGGGACGATCAAGCGGCGCGTGGGCAACGGAATCGGTCCGCGCAGCTTCACGCCCGTCGACTGCGATATCTGCTTGATGCTCTGACAGACCTGATCAACGTGCTCGTGGTTCAGGCCGGTCAGTTTGATGGAGGTGATGGACATATGTCCACCTCTCCCATTCTTCCAGCGCGCTCGAGTCTCACTTCTTCTCGATCTTAATGCAGACGCCGGCGGCGACGGTCTTGCCCATGTCGCGGATGGCGAAGCGGGACAACTCGGGGAAGGTATCCATCTGCTCGATTGCCATCGGCTTGGTAGGCTGGAAGCGAACCATTGCAGCATCACCGGTGACAAGGAAGTCCGGGTTGGCGGTCTTCTCACCCTTCGCCGTCCGCTCGAGCAGTTCGACGAAGCGGACCGCCACCTGTGAGGTGTGAGCGTGGAACACCGGAGTGTAACCTGCGCCGATCGCCTTGGGGATATCCATCAACTGGATCTGTCCGACGAAGGTCTCGTCGTGGCGCACGAAGGTGGGCTCGTTGTCGGTGTAACCGCAGACATCGCCACGGCGAATCTCGTTGGCGGCGAGGCCACGGACGTTGAATCCGACGTTGTCACCGGGCTCTGCCCTGTCGACGATGGTGTGGTGCATCTCGATGCTCTTGATCTCGGCGCTCTTCTGGCTGGGGTTGAACGTGACCGTCTTGCCGGAGTTCAGCACACCCGTCTCGACCTTGCCGACCGGAACAGTACCGATTCCACCGATCTTGTAGACGTCCTGAATCGGCAGGCGCAGCGGCTTGTCGACAGGCTTGTCTGGCATCGTGACGGCGTCAATCGCCTCGAACAGGGTCGGACCGTCGTACCAACTCGAGTCCTCGCTGCGGTTGAACACATTGCCACCTCCGAGCGCACTGCACGGGATGAACGAGCAATCGTCAGGGTTGAAGCCAGCCATCCTGAGCAGGCTGCTGGTATCCTCGACGACCTCGTTGAAGCGATCCTGACTCCAGTCGACACCGGGCATGTCCATCTTGTTGACGTTGATGATGAGTTCCTTGACCCCCAGCACGCGAGCGAGGAAGGTGTGCTCCTTGGTCTGCGGTTGCACCGAGTCGTTGGCGGCCACGCACAGCACCGCGGCGTCGGCCTGGCTGGTCCCGGTGATCATGTTCTTGACGAAGTCTCGGTGACCGGGCGCGTCGATGACGGTCCAGTAGTAGTTCGGTGTGAAGAACTCCTTGTGTGCGACATCGATGGTGATACCGCGTTCACGCTCTTCCTTGAGGTTGTCCATCACGTACGCGAATCCGAATCCAGCCTTGCCACGCTCGGCCGCTTCCTTCTCGAATCCGTCGATGACGTGCTGTTCGATGTGGCCGCTGTCCAGCAACAACCGTCCGACGGTCGTTGACTTTCCGTGATCGACGTGTCCGATGAACACGATGTTCAGATGCGACTTGCTCTTGTCTTCCCACTGCGAACCCATGGTATTCTCACTCCTACGAGCAACCCGCCGACCGCCCTCCCCTATTTCAACCTCATGCCCGTACCCGTGAGGGCGAAGACGGCTAATTCGTTGCACTGAACGCCGAATGGCCCTCATTTGTAGACGAGTTCGATACGGAACTCATCGATCACGGTGTCATGCTGCTCCTCGTTGACGATGTCGATCGTCCAGATTCCGTCGTAATACTGGCGGAAGTCTCCTGAACTGGATTGCATCAGCAAGCAGTAGTTGTCGTCCGCGCAGCCGCTGTAGTAACTGCTGCCGCGCTGTTCGTTGGTGATCGCCGAGGAGTTGCGCACATCCTCGTCGGTCTCGTTGTACGCATACAGGTTGAGTTCGTTGGCAACATCGATTCCGACGGTGTCGTCCTCTTGGGGATAGACGAGGTAGAAGTAGACCTTGGAGAGGCGATGGGGGCCTAGCGGCGGATAGTCGTAGATGGTCGGGAACGTCTTGGTGATCGTCGGTGCATTACCGGTGAGATTGCGGTCGATGGTCAGTTCTCTCCAGCTGGCGCGGGCGTTCACGTGCACCCACATGTCCTCGCTCGCTGACATGCCGTTGTTGTCGGTGACGGTCAGTTGCACTCGCCACTCTCCTGCCGTGGTCGACCACTGGTAGGTCTCCCCGGTGGCATCCACGTCGTTGTCCACTTCGCCGTCGGAGTCGCTGTCGACCTCGATGTCCAGGTCCCATTCCCAAGCGGTGAGCCACGCTTCGTCGCTGCCCGCTTCGCTTTCGGACGCATCGAGGGTGATGGTCGTGGTCGGCTCGTAGACATCGTCGCTCTCGGCCATCTCGTCGCACAGCCAGATGAGGATGTAGGTTCCCGATGCGGATGGTTCGCCATCGTCGCAATCGTTCATCTTCGAGGCGGCGATTTCGGGAATCGGCTCGGAGGCGCCGGCGGGAACTATGGTGAGCGTCTTCTCGACCGTCGCCTCGAAGTCGCCGTCGGACACTTTGAGCTTCACCGTGTAGGTGCCGGACTGGCTGTAGGTGTGCGAGATCGCGGCACCAGTGCCGGTGCCGCCGTCGCCGAAGGTCCACGAGTAGGTGAGCGAGTCACCATCCGGGTCGGAGGCCGAGGCGGTGAAGTGCAGTTCGTCCCCGGTGCGGTAGGTGCCGGTCTCCGTGATGTCGAACGATGCGGTGGGTGCCGAGTTGCTGCGGAAGGAGTCGAGACACCCGGCCAGCCCGGAAGCGGCGAGCAGCAGCGTGACGAGCAGCAACGCGAGTGAGCGGTTCCTCTGCATCAGGAAGACAACGCGAGCCCGTCATCCATCAACCATTCGCCTGCGCGCGCAGTGTCAGAACGAGAACAGGGTGGCTTGGCGGTTGCCTTTGAGCAGGTCGTCCGCGCTCCAGCCGAACGCCTCGCTGATCCTGCCGAGCGCGGTGGCGATGCGCTTGGCGTAGAACTCCGGGTCGTAATCCGTCTGCTCGACGCCGGTCTCTTCCTGCATCCAGGCCTCGATCGTCATGGGACTCTTCTTCCCGTCGGTGACCAGCCAGCCGACCTTCATTCCCGGTGTGAAGTTCAAGCCGGCGGCGATCCTCTGCTTGGCGGCGCGCACGAACGGAAGGCCGTCGGGATTGGTGTAGACTCGGGTGAAGTCGATGCTGCCATCCGCGTTGACTCGACCTTTGCAGGACCTGCTGATCACCAGGTCCGCAGGATCGACCTCGCGGGCGCGCACTCGCTCGATGAGTTGCAGGATGTGCTGAACTGCCTCATTCGATTCGCCATCGAGGATCAACTCGAACATCCCGGTCATCACATCGGTGAGCAGGTTGAACGAATCGGACCTCCTGACCTCGTAGCCGCGCACGAGCATCTCGCTCCGCGGCCACACCTTGCGGCCGACGTAGCGCTTCTTGGCGCCGTGGCTGAAGAACACCGACAGACCGGCCTCGAACTCCAGTTCAGCACCTTCCACGCTGTACTTCTCAGCGAGTTCCTGGCCGAATCCAATCAATTCTGCACATGTCCGCTCCCACGCCTCCCGGTCAGCGCCCTCATCCGGCTCGACCGTGGGTGCTGACTCCGCTATCGGTGCGCTCACGAACACGGAATCTGTATCTGAGTAGACGACCGGGTGTCCTTCATCCTCGAGTTGCTGGATGATCTGCTTGATGTTCGAGCGCGCCCAGGCGGTGATGCTGGCACCGAGCTGCGGGTGGGTGAAGCGGTAGAAGTTCGAGGCGAACACGCCGTAGAACGAATTCATCAGGATCTTGACGGCGAACTGCATCTGGTCGTGGAACATCTCGGCTGATCCATCTCCACCCTCTTGGGCATCGGCGAGCGCACGCTTGTGGATGTCGCGTTGTTCCATCAGGTGTTCCAACAGTTGGGGCACAAGGCCGCGGCGGGAGCTGGCTGGGAGGAAGGAGGCACCGAAAGGGGATTCGTGAGCGTCTTCAGGAACTTCCTCGTCGGGGCGCTTGCGCTCATCGATGCGGGTGGTGTAGCAGACGTTGTTGCTGATCATGATCGACGGGTACATCGACTTGAAGTCGAGCACGGCGACCCACGGTTGCAGGCCCGCTTCCACCTCGTGGACGTATCCTCCCTCGATCTGCTTGCTCTTCCCGCCCCTGTGGGTCCTGGGTACGGCCACTCCTTCACGGTCGGCCAAGCGGATGACCAGACTGTCGATCCACTGACTCGTCGTACCCGCGGTAGCCACCTCCAACGGAACTCGCGCCACCGCCGCCAACGCCTCCTTGCGCTCGACGGCGTGGATGTGACTGAGGATCTCCAGCGGCAGGATGGCGTCACGCAGGCAGTATTCCAACACCAGGTCCGGGTCCTTCGCCCACTCCTCATCCATCTTGCTCGCATCGACGTCGAGCTTGTGCAGGTCGTCGCGCTCGGGCCAGAGCAACTCGGCCACGAAGCGCAGCGTCTCCCGCTGCGGCCTGAGCGTCATCCGCGCCTGCCACCAGGCGTCGAGCACGCAGCGGCCGTGCAGCCGCCATGTGCGCCGAGCGGTGTCCCTCTTCGGCAGCAGGCGCCCGCCATCCGCGTCGAGAATGGGAACTCGACCCCAGCCGAACAATTCGGCCGCTGCTTGGATGTCCGTGCCTTGCGCGAGCGCCTTCATCCGCGATTCGATGCGCGGCAGATCGAAGTTGTCGACGTTGTAGCCGGTGATGATGTCCGGATCGGTTTCGCGCACCAGACGGGTCAAGCCTTCGAGGATCTCGCGCTCGCTGCCGCGGAATGTGTGCTCGGTGCGCTCGTCTCCCCTCTGCACGACGGCCGCCGCGCACAGGATGGTCTCCTCGGCGATCGACGTCTCCAAGTCGAACGAGAACAACACGAACGGCGCTGGAAACGCCTCGCATTGGGTGATCTGGGTCAGGTTGCAACTGACGATCAGGTCCACCGGGTAGAGTCCCTCGCCTCCAGACTCGCGGACGCGCTCAGCCGATTCCGTTCTGGCCTCATCTCCCCGATGAGTGTCGGGCAGAGTGGCCAACAATTCCTCAGGTGCATTGTCTGAAGCCCACAGCACCTCGGCATCGGCACGGATGTGCGGGCCGACATCGTTGTCGTAGAACAGCCGGTTGACGAACACTATGTCCGCACTGGTCGTCTCCCAGTCAGCCTCCAATTTCTCACGTACACGCGGTCCGGTGGTCATCGCCCACGGCTGTTTGATCTCAACTCGCCAATGAGGCTTGGTCCCGAGTTCGGTCCACTTCTCCTGTGGCTCATGAACGCGTGTCACCCCGTTCGTCTGACGTACCCGCTCAAGTCGTTGCTCGATGTCCTCCGGGAGTTCTGCTGTCGGGCGTCCGGGGACGGCTATCTCCAGGTAAGGTCGCATCC
>Ga0207966_1002189_pt1 | contig 10185 bp, 9 predicted proteins | sample Knorr_S23_td_NAD_FD_185611 | JGI IMG/M metagenome (GOLD analysis project Ga0207966, IMG submission 185611) | Marine microbial communities from Southern Atlantic Ocean transect - Knorr_S23_td_NADW_ad_2500m_LV_B (SPAdes) (version 2) | ecosystem: Environmental > Aquatic > Marine > Oceanic | place... | reverse complement strand
TCGGCGCTGACGTCATGATGGGACATGACCCGCATTGCCGCCGTTGGGTTCAGAAATACCGAGATCCCCAGGCAGCCAACGGCGCGGCTCGAGCAGGGCGCCGGTCCGGGCGACGACAACGCTCAGCCCGATGACCGAACTCGTTCGAACGGGCGGATGCCTGTGTGGTGGGGTCCACTTCGAGATGCAGGGAAGCCTGCGCGCGGTTCTCGCCTGCCATTGCTCTCAGTGCCGAAAAACCAGCGGCCATTTTTGGGCTGCTACCGAAGTTCACCGGGACCAGATCGATATTTTCGACAAAGGAACATTGCGCTGGTACCGCTCGTCCGACCACGCCCAGCGAGGTTTCTGTAATCGCTGTGGCGCGAGTTTGTTCTGGCGACGAGTCGGTCGAGAAGAATTCCTTTCCATTGGTGCCGGGTGTATTGATGCGCCGACCGGGCTGGTTACCCGGGCCCACATCTTTGTTGACGACGCTTCTGATTATTACGAGGTTTCGCCTAGCGAAGCGCAGTGGGCGGGGTCGCCTCAGGATTTCAATTCTGAGCCTATTGCGCCATCTAATGGCGATGAATTCCGATGACGCCGTCAGCGTTGGCTGAAATTCCTAAATGACCACAGGCGTCATCCGTAAGATGGTGGTCGAAGCCACCGAGCCGGTGTCTTACTGGTTGCCAATGGGTGAAGAGCGCCTCGAGTTGAAATCGTTGCTCGGATCGCAGGTCACTCTTGAATTTACGGGTCAGATTTACTGCATTGAATGCGGACGAAAAACCAACAAGAGTTTCAATCAGGGATACTGTTTTCCGTGCGTGCGCAGTCTCGCAGCTTGTGATATGTGCATCGTCAAGCCGGAACTTTGTCACTATGACCAAGGTACCTGCAGGGAGCCGGCTTGGGGAGAATCTCACTGTATGCGGCCGCACGTGGTGTATCTCGCCAATTCATCGGGTCTCAAGGTCGGAATTACCCGTGCCAGCCAGGTGCCAACCCGCTGGATCGATCAGGGAGCTGTTCAGGCGTTACCGCTGTACGAGGTCGATTCCCGCCTGCAATCGGGTTGGCTGGAGGTGGCTCTGAAGCGCTATATCAGTGACCGGACCGACTGGCGCGCGATGTTAAAAGGGGATCCATCGCAACTTGATCTGTTGGTGGAGCGAGACCGCTTGCTGGGTGAAGCGTCAGTCGATCTAGCGCAGTGTCAGCTGAAAATCGGGAGTGCGGCAATGCGTTCGTTGGAAGGCGCGCAAGAAGCTCGCTTCAAATACCCGGTTCTACACTATCCCGAGAAGATCAAGGCGCATAATTTCGATAAACAAGCCCGCGTCGAGGGTTGCCTGCAGGGCGTAAAGGGCCAGTACATGATTCTTGATACGGGTGTCCTTAATATTCGCAAGTTCGCAGGTTACGAAGTCGACCTGCAGCGAGATTAATCGGCAGTCGCAGTCCAGCGTTTCGAACTCGTTGACGCACCGATCCGGCAGTGCTTTTTGATCATCTAGCCGAACATGAGGGGTCGACTGGCACCGCTTGTCAGCGGTTCTCCGCTGCCGTCCTGCGAGGCAATCCCCACGGGCCGACGACGACTTCGTTTCCGGGCGTGGGTTCTGCCGGTACGTTCAAAGACAGGAGCAACGACAACAGCGCAATTCCCGAGCCGATCAGAAATACCGCTGCCGGCGAGACCAGCCACAGGATCCCGAGGAATACCGGTAGAATGACTGCTGCCACGTGATTGATGGTGAAACTGACACTGGCAGTGGCCGCGATGTCGGCCGGGTCCGCAATTTTCTGAAAATAGGTCTTGATGGCGATGGCAAGTGCGAAGAAAAAATGATCGATGATATAGAGTCCTGCCGCGATGCCCGCGTTGTCCACGAAAGCATAGGCTGTAAAGACGATGATAAGGCCGGAATACTCGAAAACCAGTGCCCGTCGATCGCCAATCATTCCAACGAGTTTTCCTATGCGTGATGCGAGCAGCACATTGATGCCGGCGTTGATCAGGAACAACAAAGAGATAGACGCCACGTTGAAACCGAATTTCTCGACCATTAGAAAACTCGCAAAGACGACGAAGATCTGGCGCCTTGCCCCGGAGAGAAACACCAGAACGTAGTACAGCCAGTAGCGTCGGCGCAGGATCAACTTGCGGTGTTGTCGAACTTTCTCGGGAATCTGCGGAAACAAAAGCCAGCAGGAGACACAGATGATGGCGGTCAACCCGCCGCCCAGCATGTAGACAACCGAGAATCCAAAATCAAGGCGATCAAACAAAACCCAGATCAATGCAAAAGCGACAATCGAGGTAAATGATCCCACTGCAATGATTCTTCCGAAAAACTCCGCCGCTCGGTCCTTTTCCAACCACTGGAGTGAGAGCGACGTTTGAACCGTCTCATAATAGTGATAGCCCATCGACATCAGCACGGTCGTGGCGTACAGACCAATCGCGGTAGGAAACCAGCCCGTTACGAAAGTTCCGATAGCAAGGAGTAGCAGAGCAAGATAAGCAAGCGTTTGCTCACGGCATAGAACAAGCAGAAGAACGACGGCAAACGAGAGAAACCCCGGCACTTCACGCAGGCTTTGAAGGATACCAATCTCGGCGCCAGAGAATGCAGCTCGTTCGATGACAAAATTATTGAGCAGCGCCTGCCAGGTAGAGAAACTGAAGGGTACCGCTGCCGCCAACAGCAGCAGCAAAAAATCGGGGCGCCGGAGATATCGATTCACTTCAAGTTTGGCTGATTTGGTCTGGCCACAATTCCCAGGGGTGGCTACTATCGGCTAGGAGACGTCAGCCGGCAGTGTACCGGGGCATGGGCAGGGGCATTTTGCAATGCTACATTGTACTTTCATCAACAACGGAGACTGATGTGGACGATTCGTCCGGTAGGGAAGACAATTTGGACACAAATTCCGCCCCGGCGACGGTTGGGTTTTTCGTAACCTGCGTTGTCGATCTTTTGCGTCCTGCCGTAGGGTTTGCGGCAATTCGTTTGTTGGAGGATGCAGGATGCCGTGTGATTGTGCCGCGTTCGCAAGCCTGTTGTGGGCAGCCGGCGTATAACAGCGGAGACGAGTGGACCAGTATCGGCATTGCCCGCCAGGTCATTGCAGTTTTTGAGCGGTTTGACTATGTGGTTGTGCCCTCGGGTTCCTGCGCTGGCATGATTCGGGAACACTATCCGCGCCTGTTTGCTGCGGATCTTGAATGGTTGGAAAGAGCCTGTCGGCTTGCGACCAAGACTTTTGAGTTGACACAGTTTCTGGTGGAGGTCTTGAAAGTAGAGAAGGTGGACTCGGCTTTCAAAGGGACATGCACTTATCACGATTCCTGTTCAGGTTTACGGGAACTTGGTGTTCGCGAGCAGCCCCGGAAGCTGTTGTCTGCGGTGGCGGGCCTGGAGCTGGAGGAAATGAAAGAGGCGGACACCTGCTGCGGATTCGGCGGCCTTTTCTGCGTGAAGTACCCCGAAATTTCGACGCAGATGGTGGCCAATAAGGCCGACGATGCGACCCGTACCGGGGCCGACACACTGCTCGGCGGTGATCTCGGCTGTCTCCTGAATATTGCCGGTTACCTGCGCCGAACTGACAGTCCGATCCGCGTCTTCCACATTGCTGAAGTGCTGGCCGGTATGGCCGACGACTCGGGGATCGGCGAGCAGGAGGACGCCACATGAACAGGAGTTCCGCCGCCTCTGGCACATTTCGCCAGCGGATGCGGCGCGCTTTAGCGGATGATGGGCTGCAGCAAGCTATGAGCCGGGCCAAGGGCGGTTTCGTTGACAAACGGCGTGACGCGGCTGCGGCTGTGCCGGAGTTCGATCAGATGTGCGATGCATCCAAGGACATCAAGGATCATGTTCTGGCTCATCTTGATCTTTACCTCGAAATGTACGAGCAGAAGGTATTGGAAAACGGAGGCCAGGTACATTGGGCCCGGACCGGTGAAGAGGCAAGCCACTTGATTGCCCAGCTATGCAAGCGTGCTGGAGCAGGTCTCGTTACCAAAGGTAAATCGATGGTTTCTGAGGAAATTAATCTGAACGAGACTCTCGAGGAAGCCGGTATCAAAGTAATAGAAACCGATCTGGGTGAATACATCGTCCAGTTGGCATCCGAAAAACCAAGCCACATCATTGCACCGGCTGTGCATAAGACCCGCGACCAGATCACGGAACTTTTTTACCGCCACCATAGACCGCTTGGTTACCACGAGCGTGTCACAGAAAGAAAAGAAATTGTCAGTGAAGCGCGCAGCGTGCTGCGTGAACGGTTTGTCAGCGCTGACGTGGGAATTACCGGGGCCAACTTCTTGGTGGCAGAAACCGGGTCCAGCGTGATCGTGACCAACGAGGGCAATGGAGACCTGACCAGTTGCCTGCCACGGATGCAGATCGTTGTCGCCGGCATTGAAAAACTGATTCCCTCGCTGGAGGATCTTTCTGCTTTGTTGCGGGTGCTGGCGCGCAGCGCAACGGGCCAGGAGATGAGCGCCTATACTAGTTTGTATTCGGGACCGCGCCGAGATGAAGATCCAGAAGGGCCCGAGGAGTATCACGTGGTGCTTCTCGACAATGGTCGCTCCGGGATGCTGGGCGGGGTGTACCGATCGATGCTTCGCTGTATTCGTTGCGGCGCTTGTCTCAACCATTGCCCGGTATATACCGCCATTGGTGGGCATGCTTATGGTTGGGTGTACCCGGGGCCAATGGGCTCGGTATTGACCCCACTGATGCGGGGATTCGACACGGAATTTGATCTGCCGAATGCCTGTACCTTGAATGGTGTCTGCAAGACCATCTGTCCGGTAAAGATTCCACTGCCAGATCTCCTTCGCCAGCACCGGGTCGAACAGCACCGTCGCAAACTGACGTCTTCTGCGAGTCGCGTTCTGCTCGCGATCTGGGCTTACCTGGTCCGCCGTCCTCGGTTTTATCAAGCCGTTGTCGCTTTACCCGTATGGTTGCTGCACCGGCTGGGGCGCGAGCGCGGTGTTCTGAAGCGATTGCCGCTGGCGGCAGGCTGGACTCGAAGCCGTGATTTTCCATCGCCTGCTGCTCGCACGTTTCAGCGGCAGTGGCGAGAAAAAATAAGGAGCCGGGAATGAGCGACGCCCGCACCGCAATTCTCACCACAGTACGCCGTTCTCTGACCGGGGGCGAGCAAAGATCGAACGCCGCGCGTGCGGCAGCGGAAGAGCGTATTCAAAGTGCCCGTGTTGGGGTTCAGCCGACCGTTACCGGGGATTTGTTGGAGCGGTACTGCGACAAGCATGTGGCAGTACACGGGACCTTTGATCGCCTGACTGGGACCACTAGGATCATCGACGCGCTCGATCACTATCTGCAAAAACACGGATTAATCCGACAGCTGGTGTCTGGGGCCGGCCCGATACTGGATGGTCTCGACTGGCCCGATGGGTGGCAGGTCGAGTGGCGCCCGGCTGGAACGCTTGATCGGATCGTGATCAGCGAAGCTTTCGCCGGGATTGCCGAAACGGGCACGCTGGTTTTTTTACGTACCCCCCAAACCCCGACCTCACATCTCTTTCTAGCGGAAGATCACCTGGTGGTGCTCGATATCAGCCGGATCATCAGGTATCAGGAAGAAGTTTGGCAGCGGTTGCGATCCGAGCATCCCATTTTTCCGCGTACTGTGAATTTGATTACGGGCCCCTCCAAGACCGGTGACGTTGAACAGACCATGGAGTACGGAGCTCATGGCCCTCGGCGCATCCATGTGTTTTTGGTCGATACGTAAGTCGCGCCTGGTGGGGTTAACGCAATGGCCAGCCATGTGGCAAAGCGCGCGCGGTATAGTATTCCGGATGCCTGGTGATCACGCCGGATGAGGAACGCTGCTTGTGATTCAAAGCAATCAATTTAGCCGGGAGGAACTCCTTGCCTGCGGCCACGGTCAGGTGTTTGGCCCGGGCAACGCACAACTGCCGTTGCCGCCCATGTTGATGTTTGATCGCATCACCCATATCTCGGACGAGGGTGGGGAGTACGGCAAAGGGGAAATTGTGGCCGAGCTCGATGTTGATCCTGATTTATGGTTCTTTCAATGTCACTTCGTGGGCGATCCCGTGATGCCGGGTTGCTTGGGTTTAGATGCGCTGTGGCAGCTGATCGGGTTTTTCCTGGGTTGGAAAGGCGGGCTGGGACGCGGGCGTGCGCTCGGTTCAGGCGAGATCCGTTTTACGGGCCAGGTCACGCCGGATTGCGCTCAAGTTCGGTATCACGTTTCCTTGAAACGGGTGGTTACCCGCAAGTTATACATGGGAATCGGCGATGGCCACGTGGAGGCGGACGGTCGCATCATTTATACAGGCAAAAATCTTCGCGTCGGTCTTTTTCAGACGGAGAAACCCGATTCGGAGCTTGCCGGATGAAGCGGGTTGTGATCACCGGGATGGGTATCGTATCCAGTATCGGTGTTGGCACGGAAGCCGTGCGGGAATCGCTTCGCCACGGGCGATCCGGGATCGTGTTCAGTCCCGAGTACCACGAACTTGGTTTTCGTTCGCACGTCCACGGCGCTTTGGATATCGATTTGGATGCGGCAATCGACCGGAAGACCAAGCGTTTCATGGGTGATTCCGCATCCTACAACTATATCGCCCTGGTGGAAGCTGTGGCCGATGCGAAGTTGGATGACGAAATCGTGCGCAGCCCGCGAACCGGGCTGGTGGTGGGCACGGGTGGCGGGTCGCCGGCCAATATTGTTGAAGCAGCGGATCTGCTGCGTGCAAAAGGCATTCGGCGGGTTGGGCCATACATGGTCACCCGCACGATGTCGAGCACCAATGCGGCCTGTTTGAGCACGGCGTTTGGCATACGTGGTGTTGCTTATACGATCAGTTCCGCCTGCGCGACCAGCGGCCATTGTGTTGGCAACGCGGCCGAGTTGATCCAACTTGGAAAACAGGATGTGGTGTTCGCGGGCGGAGGAGAGGAACTGCATTGGGCCATGACCATGTTGTTTGATGCCATGGGGGCGTTGTCCTCCAAGTACAACGACGCCCCGGAGGTCGCCTCGAGAACCTACGATGCGGATCGGGACGGGTTTGTTATATCGGGCGGTGGCGGGGTTCTGGTAGTAGAAGATCTAGAGCATGCGAAGGCCCGCGGCGCAAAAATTTACGCCGAACTCGTCGGTTACGGCGCGACGTCCGATGGGTGGGACATGGTTCAGCCGTCAGGAGAGGGCGCGGTTCGTTGTATGCAGCAGGCCATCGCAGATGTCGATGGCCCTGTTGACTACCTCAACACCCATGGCACCAGTACTCCACTGGGTGACACTCGGGAACTCGAAGCCATTCAAGAAGTGTTCGGTGATGCGCTGCCTAGAATGAGCGCTACCAAATCGATGACTGGGCACGCGTTGGGTGCGGCTGGCGTAAACGAGGCGATCTACTCGTTGTTAATGATGGAGAGCGATTTTATCGCACCGTCCATCAACATAGAGCGACTTGATCCGGGGGCCGAAGATTTTCCGATTGTTCGTGAAACGGTCGAAAACGCCGGACTCAATCTGGTGATGAGTAACAGTTTCGGTTTTGGTGGAACCAATTCCGCCTTGGTGTTTCAGCGCTGGAAAGACTAGCGGCTTCGGGAAGATGATCGAAGATCAGGTCTTGTTTGCGGTTGCTGGGCTGCTGTCGTCGTTCGCGCCTGATTGATAATGCGAGGCAACATAATCCCCCAGCAGTTTCTTAAACTGTTCGGTAATGTCGGCGCCTTTTAAGGTCACCGTTTTTTTGCCGTCCTGGTAGACCGGGGCTACAGGACGTTCACCGCTGCCCGGCAGGCTGATTCCGATGTCAGCATGCCGGCTTTCACCGGGCCCGTTAACGACACAGCCCATCACAGCCACGGTCATGTTTTCGACCCCGGGATAATGGCGTTTCCAGGCCGGCATTTGCTGGCGTATGTGCTCTTCCACTTCGCCGGCCAGTTGTTGAAAGTATTCACTGCTGGTGCGGCCACAGCCGGGACACGCCACCACCCGCGGCGCAAATGATCGAAGCCCCATGTTTTGCAGAATTTCCTGTGCGATACGCACCTCTCGGGTCCGGTCGCCACCCGGCTCCGGGGTTAACGACACGCGGATGGTATCGCCGATCCCTTCCTGCAGCAGGATCGCCAGCGCGGCGGTGGAAGAAACCACACCTTTGTCGCCCATGCCGGCCTCGGTCAGTCCAAGATGTAACGGCAGATCGGTGCGGGTCGCAAGTTCGCGATAGACACGAATGAGTTCTGGTACCGAACTGACTTTGCACGACAGCACGATCCGATCGTGTTGCAGGCCTTGGTGCTCGGCAAAGCGCGCACTTTGCAGGGCCGATTCCACCAAGGCATCACGGGTGACTTCAGCGAGTTCTCGAGGCTCGGCACAGGCTGCGTTCTCATCGAGCAATTGAGCCAGGAGGGCAGGGTCCAGTGAGCCCCAGTTGACCCCGATGCGAATGGGCTTGTCGTGGCGGCGGGCACAATCGATCATCTGGGCAAATTGGCTGTCATGCTTGCTGCCACGCCCGACATTGCCCGGGTTGATCCGGTACTTGGCAAGCGCTTTTGCGCACTCTGGGTGATTTTCGAGCAGCTTGTGTCCGTTAAAGTGGAAATCACCGACCAGGGGTACATGGCAGTCGTGTCGATTCAGTCGGGAACGAATCTCGGGCACGGCTGCAGCCGCCGCTTCGGTATTGACCGTGATCCGGACCAGTTCCGACCCAGCGGCCGCCAATGCTTGGATCTGCTGGGTTGTTGCCTCGATCTCGGTCGTCTCCGTGTTGGTCATCGACTGCACCACCACGGATGTGCCGCCGCCAATCACGAGACCCCCTACACGAACGGGCACCGTGGGTCGATACTGATTGGATGGCATAAAAGATGGGATAACGGAAGCTAAGTGGTGCCGTCATTGTACGGCATCCGTTGGCGTGGGCTACATCCGAAAAACTCCAAACCGGGTGGCTTCGATTGGCGCATTCAGTGCCGCCGCCAGAGCGCGAGACAACACGGCCCGGGTATCAACGGGGTCGATGATGCCGTCGTCCCAAAGACGAGCCGAGGCGTAGTAGGGATTTCCCTGCGTTTCGTATTGCTGGCGAATCTTGTTCCGGAATGCTGTTTCCTCCTCTTCAGGCCATTCGCTCCCGCTGCGCTCGGCGTTGTCCCGTCGAACCTCGGCCAAAACCGAGGCGGCTTGCTCTCCACCCATCACCGAGATACGTGCGTTCGGCCACATCCATAGAAATCGAGGGTCGTAGGCGCGCCCGCACATGCCATAGTTGCCGGCACCAAAACTACCACCAATGATGACGGTGAACTTTGGAACCTGGCTGCAGGCAACAGCCGTCACTATTTTGGCGCCGTCTTTTGCAATCCCCCCGCTTTCGTAGCGTTGACCGACCATGAACCCGTTAATGTTCTGCAGGAACACCAGCGGAATTCGCCGTTGACTGCACAGTTCTATGAAATGAGTGCCCTTGAGGGCTGATTCGGAAAAAAGTACACCGTTGTTGGCAATGATTCCGACTGGAAACCCCCCAATCGAGGTAAAAGCACACACCAAAGTCGTGCCGTACAGTGCTTTGAATTCATCAAATTCACTGCCATCGACGATTCGGCAGAGTAGCTCACGCACGTCGTAGGGCATTCTTGGGTCGGCCGATACCACGCCGTACATTTCCCCCGTATCGTACAGCGGCGGTGCAGCGGGGTTTTGATTTTGGGTTGCCGAATTCGAGGCAGGCAAACGGGCGACGATTCGTCGCGCCAGGCGCAGAGCGTCTTCGTCGTCGCTAGCCAGGTGATCCGTGACACCCGAGATGCGGCAGTGCATATCGGCCCCGCCGAGTTCTTCTGCAGTGACTTCCTCGCCGGTAGCGGATTTCACGAGTGGTGGTCCGGCCAGGAAGATAGTGCCCTGGTTGCGGACAATGATGGATTCATCGCACATGGCTGGCACGTAGGCACCGCCCGCCGTACACGAACCCATGACCACCGCAATCTGGGGAATTTCGTCAGCCGACATGTTGGCCTGGTTGAAGAAAATCCGGCCGAAGTGATCGCGGTCGGGAAACACTTCATCTTGTCGCGGCAGGAAAGCGCCGCCGGAATCGACGAGGTAAATGCACGGCAGACGGTTTGCCCAGGCAATCTC
>Ga0207966_1002187_pt1 | contig 10189 bp, 9 predicted proteins | sample Knorr_S23_td_NAD_FD_185611 | JGI IMG/M metagenome (GOLD analysis project Ga0207966, IMG submission 185611) | Marine microbial communities from Southern Atlantic Ocean transect - Knorr_S23_td_NADW_ad_2500m_LV_B (SPAdes) (version 2) | ecosystem: Environmental > Aquatic > Marine > Oceanic | place... | reverse complement strand
CTTTATTCGTTATCTTTCCAAATTTATACATTAGTTTAAGGATAGTAAAAACTTCTTGCCAATTATTTTGATTTAGTTTTACCATTAATAATTTTTCATAAAACCATCTTGGTGTATCTTTGTTCCTAGGAATTAATTCCGATAGCTTAGCAGATTTTTCTACATCATTATTCTTTAAAGAATAATCAATAGAATTTTTTAATGCTAATAGTCTGGTTTCAGGATGGGAAAGCATTTTATCTAGAACAGATTGTTTAGAATTAGAAATTTTTTCTGATTTTGAAATCCCCAATTCTAATACTAATTTTAAGGGATTTTCGTTTAGTATGCTTTTGGTTTTTCTATAATGTAATTCTGCTAAGTCTTTTTCGTTCATTATTAATGCTGATATACCAGAATGCAGAGCACTCACTCCTTTTTTTTGTTTATTGGCAATTAATTTATTTTTAATTCTTTTAGGAATTTTAAATAAATTTACTATAGCTTTAATGAGATAAAATATAAATATTATGGATATTAAAGTTATAAGTATAATAACTGAAACAGAAGATTTTATTAACCAGCCATACCATTCTATAATTATTTCTCCCGGATTATTGCTAAGAAATGATGCTATATATCCAGTGATGCTAAGAGCAAGAAATAAAAAAAATAATTTAATCAATTTTTTATACCTTCTTCTATGATCCAAGTAATAATTAAATCAATAGATTGTTCTAAACGAGCGAGGTTTTGTAAATTTTTCAACCATAAATTATATTCTGTATTATTATTTATATTAAAATTCTTTTCTAATTTTTTGGAATATTCTAATACTTTAAGTAGACTATAATCAAAATGGTTCGAAATTTCATTTAGAATTATTTTAGTACCTTTAATCTTGTCATTATTTATTTTCTCAATTTTAATAAACTTTTTAGAAATATTCAGTATCTTATCTATAAATGATTCTGAAGTTTTTGTTTTAATGTCTATTTTACTCCTATTTTTTATTATAAATTCAATTTGATTTCTAAGCTCAAATTTACTTATTATTTTTATATTACTTAATTCTATTAAAATTTTGGAGGACTTTATAATGTCGTCGGGACTATTAGTATTATTATTAATATATTGAGTTATAAAATTAACATTACTTGACCACGGATTACCATTTAAAATATTTTCTTTTGTCCAAAACAGATAAATTATGGCTCTTAGGCTATTGTTGTTTCCGTTTATACTAGAACTAGAATTGAGTGAATTAATATCGCTATTAAGAGATAAAAATTTACCTTCAATACTTTTCAGAGAGCTGTCTAATAAATTTTGGTTATCTTGTATTAGTTTTTTGTTATTAATTAAAAAATTATTTAACTTATTAATGTTTTCAGAATTACTATTTATTTTATTCTTTAAAGCTAATGGTTCTTGATTATTTGATAATAGGGATATTTTATTATCAAGAATAAATACTTTTTGCTCCAAATTTTTACTTAGGTAGAAAAAATATAAGCAAGCTGCTAACAAAATAAATATAGCAAAAAACATTATATAATTTATAAAATTAATTGATTTTTGACTGGCTTGTTCATCATTGTCTAATACTGTGAGCTGAGTGGATTCGTTTTTTAATTTATAATTATTTATGTTATCAAAAATATTACTTTCGATTTTAATATTTTCTTTGTTTGCTAGTTCATTAATAAGAAGTCTATACTTATATGGAATTCCATTATTTTTCCATTTATAAATAGAGGCAATATTAATAGGAAAACCTTTTGCAGAAATAAATAAAAAAATTTTATTTGTGCCACCTAATTTCTTTATCAATTCCTTTACTTCAGCACTACTAGTCATTTGAAAGTTTCTTTTTATTATTGGATATTACATACTAAAACTATTTTATATTATCCTCCCATTATAGAATTTGCAAAGCTTTTAGGTTTTACATTATTTATTGTTAGAACTTTTTTCCATTTATTTTTTTTCAATATTCTATTTGTATTTTCACCTAAACATACTGCAGTCACATCTTTTAAGGAATATTCTTTAGTCATTTTGTCAAATACTTCAGCTATATATGGAGAGTAAAAGATAATATGTGAGACATTTTTGTTAATTAAACTTCCTTTGCAACTGTCTGATAGATTCTTAATAGGGATTGTTTTGTATAGTATAATTCTTCTGCAATCTATACCTGCTTTTTTAAATGCAGGTATTGGATTGTGTGCTATTTTTTCTCCTCCAAAAATTATTATTTCTTTTTTAAAATTTTTTGAGTTTTTTATAATAGCTTTTTCTAGTGTTGCTCCAGAATATGCACTAGTACGTACACAATTAAAGCCACTTTTTTTTGCCCATTTTTCTGTTATATCACCAACACAGTATGTTTTAATATTTTTTATAGCCTTTTTATTAACATTACTTTTAAGTATTTTTACGCTGTTAACACTTGTAAACATAATTGCATCAACTTTATTAAAATCAATAGGTACGTAATCGTATGAATAAATACTTATTATAGGCTCTATTATTACTTTGTATCCTTTGGATAGAAGAATTTCTTTTAAGCATTGTGCTCTATCTTTGGATCGTAAAATAATAATTGTACTTTTTATAAAATGAGAGGTCATAAATTAAGTATTTCTAATCCTCCTTTTTTTATAAGTTTTTTTCCAACCGATGTTCCTATAGCTATTGATTCGTTTATATCTCCTTCATCTCTTGATTCAATCATTCTTTTTCCATCAGAAGAAAAAATACGAGCAGTAAGCTTAAGAATATTTTTTTCTATTTCACTTAAAATAGCGATGGAAGAATTGCAGTCCCCTCTTAAGATTTTTAGGGTAGCTCTTTCTGCCTGAGCTAGATGTCGGACATTGATATTTTCTAATTTTGTTAATATTTTATTAATTTTATCATTTTTTTTTAACGATTGAATTACTATAATTCCCTGTCCTACGGCTGGCATAAATTCTTTCACTTTTAATGGTGTAAATTTTTCTTTAATTTTAAGTCTTTTAATTCCTGCTAAAGCGAGAATAATTGAATCAACCTTCCCCTTTTTTAATTTTTCTATTCTAGTTCCAATATTTCCTCTTAGTGGAATAATATTCAAATCTTCACGTATGCGTTTTATCTGTGCCGCTCTTCTAGGACTACTAGTTCCTAAAGATCTATTTTTAGGTAAACTCCTAATAGTTTTTGAATTATCAGTAGACATTAATATGTCATTAACATCTGCGCGAGGTAATATATAAAATAATTCAAATTTTTTTTTTATAAAAGTAGGAACATCTTTAAGTGAGTGAACAGCAATGTCAATTTTGTTTTTTTCAATTGCCTCATCAAGTTCTCTAGTAAATAGGCCTTTCCCTCCGTATTTTGCAAGACGGCTGTCTAATATTTTATCTCCGGTGGTTAAAATTTTAATGACTTTAGAATTTTTTCCGATTTTATTTTGTACCTCTTTAGCTTGCCAAATAGCCAGAGGACTAGAGCGACTTCCTATCCTAATTAATTTGTTATTAAAATTATCTTTTTGCATATTTAATGTTTACTATACTTTAGAATACAAAATAAATGTAATAATAAATACGTAAAAATTATGATTGTATTAGGTATAGAAACTAGCTGTGATGAAACAGCTGCTGCTTTAGTAAATTCAGAACATAAAATATTATCTGAATCTATACATTCTCAATTAGATATACATCAAAAATATTTGGGAGTAGTTCCAGAAATTGCGGCAAGAAGTCATGTAGAATACTGTGATAAAATTATTTTAGATGTTTTTGAAAACATTGATATTAAAATCAAAGATGTAGATGCTATTGCTGCTACTGCGGGTCCTGGCTTGATAGGAGGATTATTGGTAGGGCTTACTACAGCGAAAGCTATTGCAATGTCCATTAATAAGCCATTTATTGCTATAAATCATTTAGTTGGTCACGCACTGACACCAAGACTAACTGATAAAATAAAATTTCCTTATCTTTTACTCCTAATTTCAGGAGGACACAGTATGTTTTTATCGGTAGAAGGACCAAATAAATTTAAAGTTATTGGTAATACCATAGACGATGCACTAGGAGAGGCATTTGATAAAACTGCTAGATTACTTGGGTTAGGTTATCCTGGCGGGTCTGAATTAGAAAAACTTGCAATTTTAGGAGATAAAGAAAGGTTCCGTTTCCCTGAGCCTTTAAAAGGTCAAAAAGGTTGTAATTTTTCTTTTTCCGGATTGAAAACGTCTGTTCGCCAAACAGCGGAAAAACTTTCTCCTCTAAGCGGTCAAGATAAGGCAGACATAGCAGCCTCTTTTCAATTTACCATTTGTAAAATTATATATGAAAGATTGAGTGAAGCTATAAAGATATTTTCTAATAAAAACCCAAATTCAAAAACTTTAGCGGCAGCTGGAGGAGTAGCATCAAATTTAGCCATAAATAATATTTTAAAAATAATTGCTACAGAGCAAGGTTTTGAATTAGTTGTTCCACCTCCTAGGTTATGTACAGACAATGGGGCCATGATTGCATGGGCAGGAATAGAATATAGATTATTGGGCATTGAGCATGACTATGATTTTGATGCAAGGGCCAGGTGGTCATTAGAGGGATTACAGTAATGAAATTTTCTTATGCTGTAATTGGAGGTGGTGCTTGGGGTACAGCTTTGGCTAATACAATAGCTAAGGATACTGAAAAAAATGTTGTAGTCTGGGCAAAGGAAAAAAAAGTGGTAGAAGAAATTAATCAAAGTAAAAAAAATTCACTATATTTTCCCAATCTTATTTTAGAAAAAAAAATCTATGCGACCAATAATCTTAATGAGGCAATAGCTTCAATAATATTTTACTCAACTCCTGCTCAGCATTTTAGGAAAATTTTATCTTTACAAAAAAAATTTATTACAAAAGACATGAAAATTTTAATCTGCTCAAAAGGAATTGAGGAAAAAACAGGAAATTTAATGAGTGATATTTTAGAAGAAAGTAATTTGGATATTGATTATGGAGTTTTGTCAGGTCCTTCCTTTGCTTCCGAAATTGGGAAAGGAATGCCTTCAGCACTAGTACTTGCTGCCAACTCATTGTCTCTTGCAGATAAAATTTCAAGACAAATAATATTTAAACAACTTCGTTTATATCTAAGTGATGATATAATAGGTGTACAGGTAGGAGGTTCTATCAAAAATGTATATGCTATAGGGTGTGGAATTGTTGATGGAATTAATTATGGACAGAGCGCTGTAGCAGCATTATTGACCAGAGCAATAGTTGAAATGGCAAGGTTTTGTGAATATGTAGGAGGCCAAAAAGAGACAATACTTGGGTTATCTGGACTTGGAGATGCTATTCTAACTTGTAATAGTGAATTATCGAGAAATTTTATTTTAGGAAAATCTATTGGAGAAGGTAAAAATATAAATCAAATGATCAATGAGAATATTACAGTTGCTGAAGGTTATTATACTGTTAAAGCTATAAACAAAATAGCTAAAGAAAATTCTCTAGATATGCCTATTTTAAGTGCAATTTATTCTATAATATACGAAAATTTTGATCCTAAATCTATGGCTGATAAATTAATGTCAAGGCCTATAAAAAGAGAAGACTTTTTTTAATCTCTCAGAAGATCATTAATAGATGTTTTGGATCTTGTTTGTTCATCAACAGTTTTAACTATTATCGCACAGTATAGGGATAAGTTTTCTTTTGTTTTTATAGAACCTGGCACTACCACAGAATATGCAGGAACTTTCCCCACATATATCTTATCATTTTTTCTATCTATTATTTTTGTTGAGGCGCCTATATATACTCCCATTGAAATTACTGCTCCTTCCTCTACAATTACTCCTTCCGCTATTTCTGATCTTGCTCCTATAAAACAATTATCCTCTACAATAACGGGAGTAGCTTGCAAAGGTTCTAATACTCCTCCAATTCCTACACCCCCTGAAATATGGCAATTTTTTCCAATTTGCGCGCATGACCCTACAGTTACCCATGTATCAATCATTGTACCAGATTCCACTCGGGCACCTAAATTCACAAAAGATGGCATTAAAATCACTTCAGGTGCAATATATGCACTATAACGAACTATTGAACCTGGCACGCTTCTAAAATTATTATTTTTAAAGTCTTTCTCGGTCCAACTAGAAAACTTAGAAGGGATTTTATCCCACCAGCTAGAATTATCAGGGCCTCCTTTAATTACGTTCATAGGCCATATTTTAAACGAAAGTAAAACTGCTTTTTTTAGCCATTGGTTTACTTTCCAGCTGTTATCAACTTTTTCACTTACTCTCACTAACCCACTATCAAGAAGATTTAGTGTTTTTTCTATTGCGTTTCTTGCTTCAGTTGACGAGGAAGTATTTATACTTTCTTTTTCGTTCCATATCTTTTCAATTGTATTTTTTAAAGATAATATTTCATTTTTTGAGTAATTATTCATTTATCCTCAAACCAAAACTCTATAAATCAACATAAATAGGCTATTTATCTAATTATGTCTAAATTTATTTTAGAAAGAAATTTTTCTAAGTTAGAGACTATATAATCAATATATTTTTTTTCGACCTCCTTTAAAGAAAAGAGATTGTCTTTTTTATCAGGATGAAATTTACTATTGATCAAAATGGTTTTAAATCCAATTTTTTTTGGATTTACTAAATTTCGTGCAATATCTTCAAAAAAAGCTGCTTGTCTAGGTTTAATCCTATAATGATTTATCATGCTATTTAGTGATTCCATTTTAGGTTTAGGTATAAAATTTGCTAATTCTATATCAAATATATCTTTGAATTGATCATAAATATTTAACTTTTTAAGAACTCTTATGGAGTGATCTTTAGAGCCATTAGTATATATATATTTCTTGCCTTGCAGTTTATTTAAAGCATTATTTAATTTAGAATTTGGTTTAATGTTTTCTATATCTATATCGTGAACATAATCTAAAAATGACTTGGGGTTTATTGAATGGTTCCTCATTAATCCATTTAAAGTCGTTCCATAATCTAAATAGTATCTTTTTTGTAATCTATATGCTTCTTCTTGATTTAAAGATAAGTTATTCATTATAAAAGTTTTCATTCTTACGTCTATTTTTGAATAAAGATTTGATGATGAAGGATATAAGGTGTTATCTAAATCAAACACCCAATATCTTATATTTTGAAATTTCATTTAATAAATACTATTTTTATAAAGCTTAGCTTATCATAGTGCCGTACCCAACATCTGTTAGGATTTCTTTCAAAATTGCATTAGGAACTCTTCCATCAATAATGACAGCAGCTTTAGATCCCGAACTTAAAGTATCTAAACATGTTCTTATCTTAGGAATCATTCCACCTGTTATTATATTGTTTTTAATCATACTTTCTATTTTATTTTTTGAAAGATTTGAAATTAACTTTTTGTTTTTGTCTAACACGCCTGCAACATCTGTCAGTAATAAGATTCTTTCAGCATTTAATGCGCTTGCAATAGCTCCAGCAGCAGTATCTGCATTAATATTAAATGTTTCTCCTTTCAAACCAACACCTATGGGAGAAATAACAGGGATAAATCCTGCATTAGAGAGAGTATGTATTACAGATGGATTTACTTTAATTGGTTCCCCAACAAATCCAATATCCAAAACTTTTTCAATATTAGAACTAGGATCTTTTACATGGCTAACTAATTTTTTAGCAATAATTAAATTTGCGTCTTTACCAGAAAGACCTATTGCAAAATCCCCTGCAGTATTTATTTTTGAAACAATATTTTTATTAATAGAACCTGCTAACACCATCTCCACTATATCTATCATTTCTTTACTGGTTATTCTTAATCCATTATGGAAAGAAGATTTTATTTTTAGTTTATCAAGCATTAAACCAATTTGCGGTCCTCCTCCATGAACGATAACAGGATTGACTCCCAGATTTTTAAGGATAACCACATCTTTTGCAAAGCTCAGAGATAATTTTTTATCTCCCATTGCATGACCTCCATATTTTATTACTATAGTTTTTCTTTTATATAGCTTGGAATATTTTAAAATCTCTTTCTTACTAGTATTAGCAATACTTGCTATGTCCTTAATATTTTTTTGTTCAGTATCCATTAATTCATTCCTTAGAGATATTAGAACTATTGACAATCAAATTTAGTTGTTCTCTAATTTTTTCTATACCAATCTTTTGTCTTGCGCTAGTCGAAATTATTTCAGGACGAGCGGCAGGATAATTTTTGATCTCAAGTTCTGTGTTATTTATTATTTTATCCAGGTTAGAACTAGATACTTTATCTGTTTTTGTTAAAATAGATTGGAAATTCAATCCAACTTTATTTAGAAAAAACATCATTTTATGATCTAAATTTTTGATTCCATGTCTGGCATCAATTAATAAAAAAATTCTTTGTAATCTAGATCTTGTGTGGAGGTAATCATAAATTAGTCTATTCCAGTCATATATTTTGGATTTAGGTGCTTTTGCATATCCATAACCGGGTAAGTCCACCAGATATAATTTTTTGTTCACTATATAAAAATGTATCAATTGGGTCCTCCCAGGAGTATTTGAAATTCTAGCAATATTTTTCCTTTCACAAATTGTATTTATTAAACTAGATTTTCCAACATTTGATCTTCCTATAAAACAAACCTCAGGAACTTCAGAAGAAGGCATATCCTTAATATTGGATGAGGCACTACAATGATTCACATGTTGTCCGAAAATTAAGGTATTATTTTCTCGCAAATTTGTAATCAATTGATTTTTCCAAGGTTTAAATTCAATTGTTTGACGAAGCAGTTTTTTTTATAATTATCCATTGTTGAGCTATGGATAGAATATTGTTACATGTCCAATATATTACTAAGCCGGCTGCAAATCGGGCAAATAAGAATATAAAAATATAGGGTAACATACTCATTATCTTGGCTTGCATAGGGTCAGGAGGTGTAGGATTTAATTTAAATTGAAGAATCATTGTGGCCCCCATAAGCAATGGCCAAATTCCAATCATTAAAAAAGAAGGTAAATCTATGGGAATTAGTCCGAATAAATTGAATATTGAGTAAGGGTCAGGAGCTGATAAATCTTTTATCCAGCCATAAAAGGGTGCGTGACGCATTTCTATAGTAACGGAAAGGACTTTATAAAGTGCAAAAAAGACTGGGATTTGTAGAAGTATAGGTAAACAACCAGCTAAAGGATTAGCTTTTTCTCTTTTGTACAATTCCATAACTTCCTTTTGCATTCTTACTTTATCATCGGAGTATCTTTCTCTTATTTCCATCATTTTAGGCTGTAGTACTTTCATTTTACTCATCGACTTAAATGATTTATTAGCAAGAGGAAATAAGACTATCCTAATACATATAGTTAGTGCGATAATTGCGAGTCCTACATTGCCAAAAGTTTTAGAAAAAAAGTTTAGAAGATAAAAAAGAGGTTTTGTAATGGCATAAAACCATCCAAAATCTACTGCACGATCAAACATTGGTATACCGCTATTTTCATGTTTATCTAAGATAACTACCTCTTTTGCACCAACATACATTTTGCTGGTGTATTGATTTTCAGCGTTTCCTGAAATCACTATACTAGGTCCTAAATAGCTTGCTTGATAATTAACTATATTTCCATCAAGAAAACTTTGAAAGTATCCCTCAAAACCAGTTTCTTTTTCAGGAACTAAGGCAGCTAACCAGTATTTATCTGTTATACCTAACCACCCATTATCAGTTTTTTCAGAAATCTTATTATCTTCTTCTAAATCATCATAATCGATTTCAGTAAGCCTATCATTAAATACTCCTATCGGGCCTTCATGGAGAATATATAAACCAGAAGTTTCAGGCATACCAGATCGACTTATTAATCCATAGGGGTATAATATCAAGTCATTAGGCGTATTATTTATAACTGTTTGTTTAATAGTAAACATATATTCATTATCTATGGAGATAGTTCTTTTAAATATTATTCCTTCCTGATTATCCCATGTTAAAGTAATAGAATTTTCTGGTGTCATTGTGTTCTTATTTGAGATCCAGATGCTCTTTGAATTTGGTAGTTTTAATTTTTCTTTAGAATTACTTACCCAGCCATGTTCTGCAAAATAAGGATTATTACTTCCTTTAGGTGAAAATAGTTTTATATTTTCGGAGTCTTTTTCCAAATTTTCATAATATTT
>Ga0207966_1002185_pt1 | contig 10199 bp, 4 predicted proteins | sample Knorr_S23_td_NAD_FD_185611 | JGI IMG/M metagenome (GOLD analysis project Ga0207966, IMG submission 185611) | Marine microbial communities from Southern Atlantic Ocean transect - Knorr_S23_td_NADW_ad_2500m_LV_B (SPAdes) (version 2) | ecosystem: Environmental > Aquatic > Marine > Oceanic | place... | reverse complement strand
AAAGTGTATGTAGATTAACCAATAAGGGTAATGTTATTATTTAAAAAAATAATACAGATTAGTTTTCTTCTTTTATTTATTGGATGCTATACGAGTTTCGAGAATAATTCTAATGATGAAACAAATTCCTTACGGTATCATCTAGGGACCACTACATCTGCCTATTTCCAAAACAGTGTTCAAGACATTGTTGTAATGTATGGGTATTCAGTCAAAGAATACACAAATTATGGAACTTATCAGATCGCAGATACTTATTGGAAAAATCGTGATCCATATCCAACTGAGTTAGATAAAGGATTTTTAGAAGCAAAAACAAAATTACTATTTACAGCATCAAATGATAGGGTGGACTCATTTGAATATGATGCAAATTTATTTTCGTGTTATTTAGATATTATAAATAGATGCTTCGATGGTGATAAGTGGATAGAGTATAATGATGGGCCTGAACTCCAATTATCATTGGACAGCATTGTGGAAGAAATTAAAAATGAATTTATTATGAACATGCAAAGGTTGTGACGTTGGCGCCACTATACTAACATGTAATTAAACACTATAATCGGGGTGAATGTGTATTTCATCGGGGTGAATGTGTATTTAAGTACCTTGAAATTAATAAAAATAATGTTTGAATTTGCCTTGACATCGTTTAATCTATTAACATAATTTTCAAAGGTTTATTAATGAGATGACACGTTAGTTCCGTGCCTATCTACGTACTAAACATTTGTCTTGGGAATATAATTTTGACAATATTGTCAAACAATCTCATAATAAATTTAATAGTTAATAACACAACTCTATAACGGAGACTCAATAATGAAGAACATCTTGCGCATAACTGCCTTGTTTCTAGTGACGTCACTGGCGTGGGCTCAGCAAACTACTGGTAAGATCAGTGGTCAGGTAACAGATAATGCAGGTGCTGGACTTGCCGGTGCCAATGTAATCGTCGACGGGACTTCCATGGGTGCAGCCACGGATAATGATGGAAAATTTACTATCCTGAATGTATCTGCCGGAAAATATTCTCTAACCGCATCCTATATTGGATACAGAAGTACAACAACTTCTAATGTGGAAGTAAAAACCAACTTAACGACACCGCAAAATTTTTCCTTGGAATCATCTGCGATTGAAGGAGATGCCATAACCATTATTGGTGAAAAGCGACTGGTTGAGTTTAGTGCAACAAACTCTGTGCGCAGTGTTAATGCAGAAGAAATTCAAAATGCTGCTTCCCGCAGTGTAACAGGCATGCTTGATATGCAGGCTGGCGTTACTATAACAAATGGTAAACTCCACATCCGTGGAAGTCGTGCCGAAGAAGTTGCTTATACTCTTGACGGCGCACAAATCACTGATGTGATCAATACTGGTCGTGATGTATCAGCTATTCCAGAAGCATTGGCAGAAATTAGTGTTGAAGCTGGTGGTTATGGTGCACACGTAGGTGGCGCTAACTCTGGTGTAGTCAGACAAACATTGCGTACCGGTGGAAATCGAATCGGTGGTAATGTACGTTTTGAATCTGGAGATTTTGGTTACCAGGATATTACTGCAACACTTGGTGGTCCTCTCGGTCCTGTAAAATTCTTTGGGGCAGTTCGTCAATCCCATACAGATGATTCGAATCCTTCATTCTTTACTGACTTTATGATTGATTTGGACGGTGTTGAAGGAGCTGACATGCTTGACAGTTACGAAGCAGGTGTTACTCTTGATGGTGATACTAAGGAAATAAATTTTAAAACAGATGATGGTGCAAATATAGACCATCGGGAACGGGATAATCTGCAGGTTAATGGTACAGCCACAATGGATTTAGGTCCTATAAATCTGCGTTTATCAGGTGTTCTTGATAATCAAAAAGGTCAAAGCAATGGTCTGCCAATACATAATATGTTTAACTCAGAACGACAATCAGAATATGAGCGCAAACTCAATATGATTACCGTTCGTGGTAATTACTTTATTAATTCCGATATGCTTGTAAGTGTTGGTGTCAGCACTTTGAATCGTACCTATGAGAGCTACGACGGCCTTTTCGGAGCGCCTGGTGGTTTTGGTGACGTTCTTGGATGGGGAGACTCTGCTACAGTAGTTAGTAAGTATTCAGGCGATATGGCTACCCTGGTAGGAAACAACTGGCGGAGTTCATATCAATCACCCAATAGCTATTATTTTGGGCAGTTTCCTTTTGCACGCGAAGGTGACATTGCCACAGGTTGGGGAAAAAATGAGCGTTCAACGCTTGGTATTGATGCAGGCTTAACCTGGCAAAGAGGAGATCATGAGATTCGTTTAGGTTTTGATCAAAAAAACTATTCATACAAAAGATTTTATCTTGGAACCAGTGCTATAGGTGGTGTTAATCGTATGATTGCTTCTGGTGACGTAACTAGAGCTGAAGCAGAAGGTGGCAAAAACACACTCGTTACTGCAGAACTAGCAGGAACAAATCGCAGCGGCAATATTGGTTATGATGATTATGGTAATGATGTGAATGATGGTTTAGATGGCCCGCGTGAGCCTTCTACGACGTCCTTTTATGTGAATGACAAATATGAAGCTGGTGACGTAGTTATCAGCCTTGGTGTTCGGGTGGACCAGTTCAATATGGATGATTGGAAGCTAAACGATCCAACTAACCCTCCATGGGATGAATTAAATAAAAGCGTTTTTGAAAATGAGATTTCGGATTCAGATACCAAAACTGAGATTCAACCACGCTTGGGTATGGCTTTCCCTGTATCCGATGAAATCGTTTTTCACTTACAGTATGGTAAATTCGCTCAAATGCCTGAGTTAGACCTGCCTTATGCAGCAACCAGGTATATGCACTTAGTATGGGGTGGTCAGAACTATACGCCAGATCCAATGGGATTTGACTTAGATCCGGTGCTAACTACTCAGTATGAAGTTGGTGTAAGCTACCAGTTTTTACCTGATGCTGCTATTGATGCAACGGCATTTGCAAAGAACACTACAGGGCAAATCGTTTTGGGCGTGAATCCTAATGTGGAGCTTGGCAATACTTACAATGCGGCTCGTTCGAGTGAGTATATGAATGGTGACTTTACGACAGTTAATGGTTTCGAGTTTACCCTGCGCACAAGACGGATCAATAATTTACAGTCTTTCGTGTCTTATACATATTCGGATGCACGAGGCGTGAACTCTGATCCAAATTCAAACGCAGGAAACTTAGACCAGGCTGCGTTGTCGCCTCCCCCAATGATGATTAACCCGCTATACTACACAAACAAACATCGTGGTGCAGTATCTCTGGATTATCGATTTGGAAAAGAAGCAGGCCTTTTATCAGGTCTGGGAGCCAATGTGCAATACAAATTTAACAGTGGACACCCTTACACATTAAGTGATGGTGGCATGGGACAGCGCGCAGCATATGCGGGAGCTCTCTTAACAGATGCTCGTTCTCGTGAACCGCAGGAACCAATCGGGCAGTCTACAACGCCTTGGCAAACAAATATTAATCTGAAAGTTGATTACAATATTAGCGTAGGCAATTATGGTTTAACTGTTTTTGCTTATGTTGAAAACTTGATGAATACAAAGAATGTTGAAAATGTATACTCTCGATCCGGGAATGCATATGATGATGGATTCTTAACTGATCCTGCATTAAGCAGTGAAATTGTAGCTGCACAGGGTGATATATATACAACCATGTATGAAAATGTCAACCTAAATAATCGCCAACATTATACTTGGGACTATGGTAGAGATTTATTTTCTACTCCCCGTATTGTCAAATTTGGCGCTAGCGTCAATTTCTAATCGATTAATCTTTCTAAATAAAAGGTAGTTAGAAACATGAAAAAACAATCTTATTTAATAATGCTAACATTGTGTGTGTTCTCAACAGCATTGTTTGCGCGGTCTACAGTATCGCAAGGTGCTGTACACCAAACTTCTAGAACAACTGGAATGGATGAAGTCATTAATCCTTCAATTACAGTTGTGAATATTAATAACATGGCCTATTGGATCGCTAAGGATGGTGCAGGTACGACTCAAGGAAGTCCTAATGGCGAGCAGGCTGATTACCCTATCTTTACTGGCGGCTTTATCTATGAAGATGGCATGCTGTGGGGTGTAAAATCAAATGAGTATTCTGCTGCTGAACCAGTACGTGTTGGTGGGTCTACCTATGCACAGGGAATGAAAGCTGGTAACGTTCGTTATGACGCTGATGATAATGTCATTGGCTCTGATGATCCTACTAACCATCATGCGTGGCGAGTTCGTACAGATTGGAGCACTGCTGACCTTACAAGAGACGCATCGAACTTTTATGGTTATACTTCTCCAACCGCAGCATCTACCGAAGAAATTCAAAATGTAAAAGATCAGTACGAATCTGACTGGAACAACTGGCGAGCAGATTTAGGTGCTCCCTATGATGACGTGGATGGTAATGGTTCTTATGATCCTACGGTAGATGTTCCAGGATATCCTGGTGCTGACCAAACCGTATGGACCATATCTAATGATGTTCCAACAATTGTTGATGCGAATGGTGACTCTATAGGTTATTCAAATACGTCGGAGTCGCTTTATGGCGCAGACCCCGTAGGTATTGAAATGCGTTTAACTATGTGGGCCTATGCCTTTGGTGCAAGCGATCCTTTAGGAAATTCAATTTTCAAAAAAGCATCAATAACTTATACTGGTCTTCCAGCATCATCACCCTTTGTAAATCCAACGGTATTGGACACAGTCTATTTTACCCAGTGGTCCGATCCAGACCTCGGTACATACACTGATGATTATGTTGGTTGTGATATTGAGCTGTCATTTGGTTATGTATATAATGGGAACCGTTTAGACGGTGTTTTTAACGGAATCTATAATCTGCCATGTCCTGCGGGTGGTTATGACTTTCTGCAAGGTCCTGTAGATAATCGTGATATAGATGGTGATGGAGATACTACTGAATATTTAGGTATGACATCATTCGCATATTTTGGTGCTGGTTCTTCAATCAGTGACCCGTCCTTCACCTATGAAGGTTCTTTGCAGTGGTTTAATCTGATGGAAGGTTTTTTACCGCGTCCTGAGTATCCAACTCAAATACCATTCACAGATCCAACCACAGGAGAAGCAACAATGTTTGCTCTTTCTGGAGATCCGGTAACTGGTTCCGGTTGGGTTGATGGTGTAGTGCTACCACCTGGAGATCGTAGACAAGTAATGACCAGTGGTCCTTTTAAGATGACTAAAGGTGAAACTGCTGACGTAGTGCTTGGTATTGCTGCAGGAATTGGACTGGATGCAATTTCATCAGTCTCAGTTGCAAAATACGTAGATACCTATGCTCAATATGCATATGACCAAAACTTTTCACTACCAAGTGCTCCTGCTGCACCTTCCTTACTAGCTACTGAAATGGATGGTGAGATTATGCTTGATTGGGGTGGAAATGCAGCTGCAGTTTCTTTAACTGAAGAAACAGTAAGTGCTGGTTTTGAATTTGAAGGATATAATGTTTATCAACTACCCAGCGCTGGGTCACCACTATCTGAAGGTAGAAAGATTGGTACTTTTGATAAAATAAATACAGTTCAGAATATTTTAGATCCTGATGTGGATGCCTTGACTGGATTGGTTGTTGATGTTGTAAAACAAACAGGTACAAATGCTGGTGTTCAGCGTTGGTACTCAACTGACTATGACGAAATACGTGGTCGACCAATGTCTAATGGTGTGGCGTATTATTTTGCTGTAACAGCTTATAGTTATTTACCAGCAAATGAAATGAGTCCTTTTAAGACGCTAGAATCTGGTGAAGCCAGAATAACAGTCAAACCGCATGATGCTAACCCAGGTGTTACTGCACATAGTGATGTTACAGTAACTCATGATGGTACAGCCAATGCTAGTGTTGATGTCAAGGTTCTTAACACCAATAATCTTAAAGATGAAACATATGAAGTAACTTTTGATCAACAGCATTACTATCGTGATCTAGCAGGAATATGGCAGCATGCTGCTACAGATTCAACACCAAGAAGTGCTGGGAAAATTGTCGATTGTTCACCTTCAACTGTGAGTGCATCAGCAATCGCATCAGCAGATGTTGGTACTATTGATCTTGTATTGACCTTTGATCTAGTCTGCCCTGGTGGCGCCTGGATTGATGGTGTTCAATTTGAATTTCCTGAAGGTTTTTCAGCTAATGTAAACAGTTGGGCTATCACAGGTAGTGGGAATGTTTGTTCCTATGGAACTGGTTCTGGTCAAAACTGTGAAAATCTTGATGGAAGCTGGGCTGGTGATGTGCTGCTATTTGGTACAGAAGCTACTGGCGGCGGGTTCGGTGCATTTGAAAGTAGCAATGTTTTTACTGTAAATGTGAATCCATGGTTTGCTGGTGATCTAGAAGCCTTGGCAGTAGGATATACTGTTTGGGATGACGGTTACGATGGTACCACAGTCAATGGTATAGGAACATCTACAATCACTGAGCTTGGGTTTGAGTTTAAAACAGAGACCCATTGGAATTTATCAACGGCTGGTGGTACAGCGTTGTTAACAGATCAGACATTTGTTAATGGTTTAGACCTTTATGGCGGTTCAAGTGTAGATGATATGTCTGCACTTCATTATAACTCAACAGCAGCTGTTACAATTGACGGTTTTCAGGTTAATGTTAATGGTGGTTATTCTGCTCCTAATGACTTTTATGGTTTGGATTTCGAACTGAATGAAGAACTAGCTGCAACAGATGGTGATGCGATTTTTGATTTTGGCTCATACATGCAGCATGGTTGGGCACTAACAGCTCGCGCTGTAGATACTTGGGGAGCAGGAATAACATCTGTTGATATTCTTCAGAGAGATATTCAGATTCGCTTTACAGGTGATATTGTAGATGAACCCACGACCACTGCTGCTGGAGTTGTATACTACCCGGCTAAAGAAGGGGAAGGCTCTGGCGGTTCTTATGCTTGGATAGATGGAGCGCGTGTGGGAGGACTTGAAAACCACCCAGATCCAGCTAATCCAGGAGATGGACAATATTTTAGGATTAAGATTCCATTTGAAGTATGGGACATGGAAGCTGCAGACGGTCCTGCTCAGATAGATATAACTATTTATGATAGACTTCAAAGTTATACTGCTGGAGACACCGTTTATAGTTTTAACTACTACAATAGGATGTATACGCACTTTATTCATCTCCCGTATCAGGAAGATGGTGATTATGCAGATATTGATAATAATCTTACATGGAATGTAGTATGGTGGGACACTCAATTTAATCAAGGAGATGTTGTTACTTTTCAGTATGCAAATCCAATTCAAATGGGTGTGGATAAATTCTCATTTGCTATGCAAGCAACTGATGTAGTCGCTTCTGATGTTGTTGAAGATGTAAATGTTTATCCTAATCCTTATTATGGGTTCCATGAGTTGGAAGCAAGCAGGCAGAATAAATTTGTTTCATTCAATCACTTGCCTCAAACAGCTACAATTAAAATCTATTCACTTGGTGGAACGTTAGTTTGTCAGCTTGATAAAGCAGATGATGGAACACAGTTTCTAGATTGGAACTTAAAAAATCAGTATGGATACCCCGTAGCCAGCGGTCTATATATTGTACGTATAGAATCTGGTGGTAACGAAAAAGTATTGAAGCTAGCACTTGTTCAGGAAACACAAGTGCTCAAGTACTATTAATCAATTAAATTAATGGAGAATAAAATGAAAAAAATCATTTTGATGGCCACTGCAGTTCTAATGTTGAGCTCTATGGCTCTTGGGCAAGGATCCAGAATGGGTACTGCTTCATCCACTCAGATACAAGTTGTACAGGGTGCTCGCTATCTTTCAGGTGGTGGGGCCGCAGCTAATGCTGTAGGAATGGATGCAGTTTATTGGAATCCTGCCGGTTTGGCTCTATCTGAAAATGGAGTAGATGCTATCTTTTCCAATCGCCAGTATATTGCTGATATTGACAATAATTACTTTGGAATAGCAGTAGATTTCCTGGGAATGAAAATGGCTACAAGTGTTCGTACATTTAATATCGGAGATATTGATGAAACAACTGTATTCCAACCAGATGGAACTGGACAGGTATTTACACCTAATTTTTCAATATTGGGCGCTACAGCATCCAAAAGACTCTCTGATAATACCAGTGTTGGTATTAATGCCAACTACATCAGGGAAAGTTTTGGGCGTGTTGCTGCCAGTGGAATGGCATTTGACTTAGGTGTTCAATATAAATCTCTGGCAGGTATGGAAGGTTTAGATGCTGGGTTCGTACTTAGAAATTTTGGCCAACCTGTAAAGTATGGTGGCGAAGGTTTAGGAGTAGCAGCAGAAGCCGTTGATGGTGATCGTCCTGTTGAATACTATAAAGTAGATGCAGCTGCCTATGATCTTCCATTCGCGTTTGATATGGGACTTTCATACAATATAGCTGGCGCTAACCTGGGACTTACTTATACCAGTAACTACTACACAACAGATGAAACCAAATTTAAGGCATCCTATGATGTAGGTTTAGTTGCAGTCGCAGTTGGTTTTCAACAATCATCTGAAGCCAAAACTCAGGGTGTTATGGGTCAAGATTCGCAGGAAATTGCTGCTGTTGAGTCAACTTGGTATGAAAATCCATCCGATGGAGTATCTTTTGGTGCTTCATTAAACCTATCTCAGTTTACGGGAATGAATTTGGTATTAGATTATGCCATGCTCCCTGCGGGCGATTTTGGAACTAATCAAGTAATTGCACTGCGTGTTGGTTTCTAAAATAGTCTAATAATATTACATAAAAAGGGCAGATATTTATCTGCCCTTTTTTATTATACAATATGAATAAGAATAGAACAATTCCAATGATACTATTGTTATATATATGCAACAATACTGCTACATCTAATGTCTATAATGGAATCACCTTATATTCAAATGGCGGTAATCTAGGTCCATCTAACACTTACTTAATTAACAATTCATTGCACACTATTAACACATGGTCTCACCCTGCAGGAGTTGTTGGCACTCCTTATTTATTACAAGATAAAACCCTACTTGTTCAGCTTCGCTCTGAGCAACATCATTTTGGCGACTCCCATGGGCCCATAGGTGGACGATTTAATAAAATAGACTGGGACGGTACAGTTCTATGGGAATATTTTTATTACGATTCAACTTATCACCCTCATCACGATATTGAGCCAATGCCTAATGGGAATATTTTAGTTTTGTGCTGGGAAAAGAAAACATATGAGCAAGCACAAAATTATGGCAGGGTAGATATAAACGGAGAAATGTGGCCATTGAAAATTGTAGAGATTCAACCGATAGGATTAGATGATGCAAATATTGTTTGGCAGTGGCACCTATGGGATCATTTGGTTCAAGATGTGGATTCCCTGTTACCAAATTATAATGATATAGCATCCCACCCTGAATTAATTGATATTAATCTTGGGCAATTCACCAATGAAAACAGCGGTGATTGGCTACACACAAACGCCATTGCATATAATCCTGATTTAGATCAAATTGTTTTTTCATCCAGGCATCTAGACGAAATATTTATTATTGATCACAGTACTACAAATAATGAAGCTGCTTCTCATATGGGAGGTAATAACGGTATGGGCGGAGATATATTATATCGATGGGGAAATCCTGAAAATTATAATAGAGGGGATGAAAGTAATAAAATGCTTAATGCACAGCATGGCGTGAATTGGATACTTAATGATTATCCTGGAGCTGGCAACTTATTGATATTTAATAATAATCCTAGCGATACCAGTGGGCAGGACCATACTGTAGGAAATTCCAGCGTTGTTGAAATTATAACACCTTTAAATGATGATGGGGGATATGATATCTCTACCGATAGTGGCGTTTACGGCCCAAACGGATATTTATGGGAGTATGGTGGCGATAATTCATTTTTCTCTCATTTTCAGTCAGGAGCTTATAGACTTCCAAATGGGAACACAATAGTAACAGTATCACAAGAAAAATATATTTTTGAAATTGATACTCTAGATCAGATTGTCTGGGAATATTATTTTGAAACTCAATCAGGGTTAAATGGTAATACAGCACGCGCACAAAAATATCAACCTAATTATTTTACATTTTCTCTTGGAGATATGAATTTTGATTATGTATTAAGTATCGAAGATTTA
>Ga0207966_1002184_pt1 | contig 10200 bp, 10 predicted proteins | sample Knorr_S23_td_NAD_FD_185611 | JGI IMG/M metagenome (GOLD analysis project Ga0207966, IMG submission 185611) | Marine microbial communities from Southern Atlantic Ocean transect - Knorr_S23_td_NADW_ad_2500m_LV_B (SPAdes) (version 2) | ecosystem: Environmental > Aquatic > Marine > Oceanic | place... | reverse complement strand
AGACGGAGTACCCTGTGTGCTCAATGGCGATGTTGCGGATTAGCTCCATAACTATAACGGTCTTGCCCACGCCTGCCCCGCCAAACAAGCCCGCTTTTCCACCTTTGACAAAAGGGCAAAGCAAATCAATGACTTTAATTCCAGTTTCAAGAAGCTCTGAGCTGCTAGCTTGTTCATCAAAAGTTGGTGCTTTGGCATGAATAGGTCTTGTTTCAGAAGCATCAATGGGCCCAGCTTCATCCACTGGGTTTCCCAGCACATCCAAAAGCCTCCCGAGTGTTTTTTCCCCAACAGGAACAGTTATCGGTGCTCCTGTGTTTTCTACTTCTAGGCCTCTTTTTAAGCCTTCGCTGGAGCCCATAGCAATGGTTCGAACAACGCCATCTCCCAACTGTTGTTGGACTTCAAAAACCAGTTTCCCGCCTTTTAGGGTTAATGCCTCGTATACCTTTGGGATGCTTTCTCTTGGAAACTCTACATCCACCACTGTCCCAATTATCTGCACTATATTTCCGGTGCTCATGTCACTATCCTCATGTTTGATTATACAGCGGCAGCGCCGCCTACAATTTCTGAAATCTCTTGTGTAATAGATGCTTGTCTTGCCTTGTTATAATCAAGCTCCAATTGTTCAATTAATTCTCCAGCGTTGTCTGTCGCGCTCTTCATAGCAACCATTTTTGCTGCCATTTCACACGCTACGTTTTCAACAACCGCTCGGTATACTTGTGATTCTATGTACCGGGTCAAAACTTGATCGAGCAATTCTCTTGAGCCAGGCTCATAAATATAATCCCAGTGTTTTTGCAAGTTGTCTTTGTCAATTGCCTCCACCGGCAAGAGTGTTTTAATCTCTGGTTTTTGTGACATTGTGTTGATGAAGTTGTTGTGAACCAAAAAAAGCCTGTCAATTTTTTGGTCACTGTATTCATCCAACATGATGGTTATCGCCCCAACCAGATCTGCAACATTTGGATCTTCGCCCAAATGGCTTGTTGCGCCAACAATATTGACATTTATTGAGCGAAAGAACTGCATTCCTTTTGCTCCAACCAGACAGAGATTGGTTTCAATGCCTTTATCTCGCCATCGCTTTAACTCTGCCAAAAGAGCCCTAAACATATTTACATTTAACCCCCCACAAAGACCCCGGTCTGTGCTTACAACGATGTAACCAACTCTAGAGACTTCCCGCTCAGTTAAAAATGGGTGTTTATAATCGGGATTGGCTTTAAATAAATGCCCAATAACATTTTTTATTTTGTCTGCATAAGGCAGTGCCGACTGCATTGTTTGTTGGGTGCGCCTCATTTTACTGGCCGCGACCATTTCCATCGCTTTGGTAATTTTTTGAGTGTTTTTAACACTCCCAATTTTTGTCCGAATTTCTTTCTCGTTTGCCACGTGCTGGTTGCCTGTTAAAACGTTCCAGTTTGTTTAAATTCTTCGACCGCTTGTTTAAGCCCTGCCTCTATCTTGTCGGTGTAATCTCCAGAGTCATTAATTTGGTTCATTAAAGCTTCGTGGTTGTCTCTGAAACTGGCGTGCAACCCAGACTCAAAGCCAACCACTTTGTCAACATCAACATCATCTAGATAGCCAGCGTTGGCAGCGTATAAAGATATTGCCATTTCTGCGATTGACAGGGGTGAGTATTGTTTTTGTTTCATAAGCTCTGTCACTCTCTGGCCTCTTTCTATTTGCTTCCGGGTGGTTTCATCAAGGTCGGAGGCAAATTGAGCAAAGGCGGCTAATTCCCTATATTGGGCTAAGGCCAATCGTATGCCACCCCCAAGTTTTTGAATAATCTTGGTTTGTGCTGCGCCGCCAACCCTTGAAACAGAGAGCCCGGCGTTTATTGCAGGCCGGATGCCTGCATTAAATAAATCGCTTTCAAAGTAAATTTGTCCGTCAGTAATTGAAATAACATTTGTGGGAACAAATGCAGAGACGTCGCCTGCCTGAGTTTCAATGATGGGCAATGCAGTAAGTGATCCGGTTTTGCCCTTGATTTTCCCTTTGGTTATTTTTTCAATGTATTCTGCGCTTACTCTTGCAGCTCTTTCCAAAAGGCGAGAATGAAGATAAAACACATCGCCCGGATAAGCTTCTCTGCCAGGGGGTCTTCTTAACAGCAGTGATACCTGTCTATATGCCCAAGCCTGTTTGGTAAGGTCGTCGTAAATAATGAGAGCATCCTCGCCTTGGTTCATAAAGTGCTCACCCATAGCGCAACCAGAATACGGGGCAATGTATTGCATTGCTGCAGAGTCAGAGGCGGCCGCGGCAACAACGATGGTGTGTTCCATTGCTCCGTGTTCTTCTAGCTTTCTGACCACGCCAGCAATAGAAGAATTTTTTTGTCCTATAGCAACATAAATACATTTAATCCCGGTTCCTTTTTGGTTAATAATCGTATCCACAGCGACTGCTGTTTTTCCTGTTTGACGATCCCCGATTATCAGCTCCCTCTGGCCCCTGCCAATAGGGACCATGGAGTCAATCGATTTTAGCCCTGTTTGGATGGGTTGGCTAACCGATTGACGAGCAATAACGCCTGGGGCGATTTTTTCAATGGGGGCGCTTGTTGCTGCCTCAATAGGTCCCTTGCCATCCAATGGTTCGCCAAGCGAGTTAACCACCCTGCCCAACAACACATCTCCCACCGGTACCTCAAGTATTCTGTTGGTTGTTTTAACCGTATCGCCCTCTGAAATATGCGTGTAATCGCCAAGGACTACGGCACCAACAGAGTCTTGCTCCAAATTAAGCGCCAGCCCAAATGTTGCTCCCGGAAATTCAATCATTTCTCCGTATTGGACATCGCTCAGACCATGAATTCTGGTAATTCCATCGGTAACAGAAACCACCGTGCCAATATCAGACGCTTGAGCATCTCCTTCGAAGTCTTCGATTTTTTTCTTAATTAACTCGCTTATTTCGGAGGCTTTAATCGTCATCTGTTTTCCTTTTTAGTTAACTAAAAATCTAGTTAGGTTTTTTAACTGAGAGCTCACTGTTCCATCAATCATGTGGTCGCCTGTTTGAATAACAGCGCCGCCAATGAGCGCTTCATCGATTGTTACTGTCACATCAACCTTGGTTCCTAAGCTTTTTTCAAGTGCGCGGATTATGGTTTTGAGCTCTTTCTCCTCTACTGGTGCTGCTGCGGTTAATGTAACCTCGGTTGTTTTTTCTAACTCTCTTTTTTTCTGGTCATATTGTTTATGTAGCTCTTTGATAATATGGAGACGGCGGTTTATAGACAGTGTTTGGATCAGGTTCAAAAAATGTTTTTGGCTTGCATCATTGGCCTTGAGCCCAAGGATGGCGCTGTCATAAAAAACTTCTGCGACCTTTTTTTTATTTAGTCCGGGTGCTTTTATCAAGGCTTTGATTTCATTGTTTTCCAGCAAACTAGAACATTGTTTTAGAAAATCAGACCATTCTGTTAGAGATGAAGATGCAGCAGCAACATCAAACACTGCTTTTGCATAAGGTCTGGCAATTGTTCTTAATTCATCCATGTCACTTAATTTTCTTAGCAAGTTTCTTTAAGAGAGTTTCGTGGTCAGAAGCTTTGATCTCCCTAGTTAAAATTTTCTCTGCGCCAGCAATTGCTAGGCTTGCAACCTCTGCCTTAAGGCCTTCTTTTAGTTTGATTGCTTCTTGTTCTGCTTCTTCTTGAGCTGTGGTTAAAATTCTTGCTCGTTTTTTCTCTCCGTCTGATTTTGCATCTTCCATAATTGAGGTAGCACGACTGTTCGCTTGATCGAGAATGGAGGAAGCCTGTTTTCGGGCTTTCGAAATTAACACTGTGACTTCTGATTCGGCATCAATCAATTTTTTTTGTCCTTGTTCTGCTGCCGCTAAGCCCTCTGATATTGTTTTGTTGCGTTCCTCTATCGCCTCCATAATCATTGGCCAGATAAACTTCATGCTAATCCAAACGACCGTGGCAAAAACAATCATTTGAACTATAAGCGTGACATTAATGTTCATTTCTTAGCCTCCAAATCAATGGCTTTGATCCATCAGTCTAGGTCATCCAATAAAGGGATTGGCAAAGACAAAAAACAAAGCAATACCAACACCAATCATAGGCACCGCATCCAATAGCCCAGCAACAATAAATAACTTGATCTGCAACATTTGGGCCATTTCTGGCTGTCTCGCAGCACCTTCTAGAAAGCGCCCGCCCAACAAACCAAAACCGATTGCTGTGCCCATTGCGCCCATTCCTATAAGGATGCTCGCAGCAATTGCTGTCATTCCTAAAATAAAGTCAGATTCCATTTTTTTTCTCCTGTTATAGTTTTGCTCAATTGTTTCTAATGCTCTTCATGCGCCATGCTTAGGTAGACTATGGTGAGCATCATAAAGATAAAAGACTGTAATAAAATTATAAATAAATGAAAAAGCGCCCACACCAAGCCTAAAACAAACTGCATGACCATATACCCTGAGTCGCCGACAGTAAACTGGTCTGTTGCTGCTCGTATTGTAAATAGAGCGATGATCAAAAAAATCAATTCGCCTGCGTACAAGTTACCAAACAAACGAAGGCCTAAAGAAAGCGGTTTTGCGATCTCTTCAATTAGTTTCAACATTAGATTGAAGGGCAACATCCATTTCCCAAAAGGTTGAAAGGCCAGCTCCTTTGCATAACCCTTCAGGCCTTTTATTTTAATGCTGAAGTAAATAATTAAAAGAAAAACCGTTAAAGAGAGGCCAAATGTTATGTTTAGGTCAGCGCTGGGTACCACTCGCATATACTCAATACCAACACGCTGACCAAGAGCCGGCAATAAATCGACGGGCAACAGGTCCATGAAATTCATCAAAAATACCCAACAAAAAATTGTAAGGGCAAGTGGGGCTATGAGTTTGCTTGTGCCGTGATAGGTGTCTCTCACCTGTTCATCAACAAACACAACGACCATCTCGACAAAACCCTGCCATCCTGTGGGCGCGCTGACTGTTGCTTTTCTCGCGGCCAGATAAAAAGAAAAAGAAAATACAAATGCCATAAAAATCGAGTAAAAAATGCTATCCAGGTGCAGGGTCCAAAATCCCGCATCTTGGCCGGGAAGAATTGTCTCAGAACAGTTAACAAGGTGGTGTGAAACATAGCTGCGGTATGAAAATTCTTCGTTCTGACCGGGTTCTGTCGTGCAACCGTTCTCGCCACTGGAAAAAGCGTTCGCAGTCGTCAATAAAATACAGGCCAAGAGCAGTGTTTTTAGCAAGCTAATCTTATTCATTGTATCTGCTTTTTTATACCGCCAATAAGGACAACCAATAGACAAAAACGGCAACAATATAACCTATTATTAATGGGAAAAACATGGCTTTTAACAAGATAACCGCGACACCAAATAATGCCCCAGTAACAAGAAATTTTAAGGCCTCCATAATATACAGTGTGTTTGCGATCTTTTTTGGGCTTTGGGGGTTGCTTGTGAAAACAAGCCTGAGCAAATGAACCGACGAAAAAACAGCCACCATGCTGCCAGCAATTGATGATTTTGCGCTCTCAAAACTCAAGAAAAACCAAAAAATCGCCGCCGTTGTAAGGCCTAAGAGGGTTTGTGCGGAAAGAATTCCGATCGCGGTCGTTTTTGCACTAAGTGGCTCAATTGGCATGCTTGAGAAATTTACAGTGTTGTGTTTTTGGCTTGATTGTTGTTTTTTTACCCTAACGAATTCTGTCTAAAATCCCTTGAAGCTCATCCGAGTTGGTGTATGCGATCACCAGCTTGCCTTTGCCGGACTTTGTGTGTTTGATCGAAACCCTTGCCCCCAGTTTCTGGGTTAAGCTGTCTTCAAGTCTTTTAATATCTGGATCTTCCGGTTGTTTTTCTATTTTTTGTTTCGTTGTCCCTTTAAGTATGCTTCGCACCAGGTTTTCTGTGTCTCTAACAGACAGTTTTTTGTCAACGACAAGGTTTGCTACTTCTAGCTGCATGGATGGGTCAGTTAAAGACAACAGAGCTCTTGCATGGCCCATGTTTATTTTTACATCATTTAAAAGCTCCTGAACCCCCGCGCTTAGGTCCAACAGTCTTAATGTGTTGGTGATGCTCGCCCTTGCTCTTCCCACCGCGTTGGCGACCTCTTGGTGGGTCATTTCATATTCTATGATCAGTTTTTGAAATGCTCCCGCTTCTTCTAAAGGGTTAAGGTTTTCGCGCTGGATATTTTCAATCAGCGCTATTGCCACCGCCGATGCGTCTGACATTGCTCTGATAACAGCTGGCACTGCACCAAGGTTGGCCAATTGTGCTGCTCTCCACCTCCGTTCTCCGGCTATAATTTCATAACGAACACCTGTTTGTGAATCAAAAACTGCACGCTCCCTAACTACAATTGGCTGAATAATTCCTTGTCCCTCAATGGACAATGCCAGCTCTTTCAGCTGCTCTTCTCTAATGGTTCGTCTTGGTTGAAATGGTCCTGGCCCTATTTTTTCAATAGCTAATTGGTGAATGGCTTCGTCTGGTTTAAGGGTTCGTTGTGCGGGCTCTGAGGCGCCAAGTAAAGCCTCGAGTCCTCGTCCTAGGCTTTTCTTTTTTTCTTGCATTTCGACCCTCAGTTTAACGGGTTAAGGAAATCATTCCATGGTTTTTTTGGTAATTTCTTTTGCCAAAGACACATAGGCCTTGGCGCCTAAACAATTGCCATCATACGCCAATGCCGACAGCCCAAAACTCGGAGCTTCCGCCAACCGAACATTCCTTGGAATAAACGTCCAAAACAGTTTGTTGCCAAAATGCCTTTTGAGCTGTCCTGCAACCTCCCCAGCAAGACTGTTTCTAACATCAAACATGGTCCTAAGCACTCCTTTGATCGTGAGCTTTGGGTTGATTTTTTCTTGAATTTTGTTAATTGTTTCAAGCAGGCCAGTTAAGCCTTCTAGCGCATAATATTCGCATTGCACAGGAATAATAACGCCGTCGGAAGCAGCCAAAGCATTGATGGTTAAAATATTCATTGATGGTGGTGTATCAATCAAAACATAATCGAAGCGTGGGCTTATTCCTGCCAAAATTTGTTTGAGCTGGAACTCCCTCTCTCTAAACTCAAGCAACTGGATTTCTGCCGCCATTAAGTCTTTGTTGGCGGGCAAAACCCAAAACCCATTTGCTTCCGGGTGTACCAAAGCAGCATCCGCTGTGGCCGCACCCACAAAAAGGTCGTAAACTGAAACCTCTAAATTGCTTTTATCTATGCCACAAGCAGTGGTGGCGTTGCCTTGTGTGTCCAAATCAACCAAAAGTGTTTTTTTGCCTGTTGCATGGAGAGCGGCAGCAAGGTTTACCGAGGTAGTTGTTTTTCCAACGCCGCCTTTTTGGTTTGCGATTGCAATGATTTCTGGCATCTTAAGTTGACTTACGCGCCGTTATTAAATGTCGTTCTGCCTGTAGGTGAGGTACATGTATTTTTTTTGTTTCTAAAGCCTCCCACCCCAATGGGATCTTGCTTATCTCAGAGTGAGGGATTTTCCCTTTCATTGCAAGCAGCCTTCCTTGTTTTTTTAACATATGGCCTGCAACTGAAATAAAATAAGGAATGCTTCCCAGCGCCCTGCAGACTATGGCATCAGCTTTTTTTGTAAGCTCAATATTCTCTGCTCTTTGGCAAATAACTTTGGTGTTTTTGAGCTTGAGAGCCTGAATTGTTGTATTCAAAAAATCGGCCTTTTTGTTTTTTGATTCCACTAAAATAAATTGGTTTTCAGGCCTAATTATTGCCAGCGGTATGCCCGGGCAGCCGCCACCGCTTCCAACATCTACAACTTTGCCGCCCGGAACATCTTGCGCTACGCTCAAAGAGTCCAACAGGTGTTTGGTAACCGCTTCCAATGGGTCAATAATTGCGGTTAAGTTAAGTGTCCGGTTTTGTTGTAACAACAAATTGATATACGCGATCAACAAATTCACGCTGTGCTCTTCTACAAGAAGCTCCATTTGTCGCAGGCCTCGCCTTAACAAATCCTCTTGTCTGGCCACTTGGTTTGGCGTTGGTCTTCTAGCTGTTGCCCTGACCTTTTTCGGTAGCATTTACTAAACAGGCCATGTTTCCATAGGGGTGTTTGTTTTCATACATCAATTGGTGTGCATAACCAATTTCATCAAAAGAATATGTTCCAGACAAACATGGATCCACTTTTCCCGCCAAGACTAGTTGATTTAGTGCTTCCGCCTGAACGTCATTTGCAAGATGTGAGCCCTGTAAACGTTTTTGCATCATCCAATGGTACCTAAGATCCATCGTGATATTATATCCTGAAGTCCCAGCACATATCACAACCATCCCGCCAATATCGCATACAAATCCAGAAGTGGGCAGGGTAGCTTCGCCAGGATGTTCAAAAACGATTTTAGGGTTTTTTCTTTCTCCAACCGCATCCCAAATTGCTTTTCCAAAACTTCTAACGCCACCCACCCAGGCCTTATAATCTGCTGAATTAGTATCCGGCATGGGCCCCCAATGAGTGAATTCCTTTCGATTTATTACACCCACTGCTCCTTTGTCCAAACAAAACTGTCGTTTGTCTTCATCAGAGATTACTGCAACCGCTTTTCCGCCTGCTGCTGAAACGATTTGCAAAGCCATTGCCCCTAAGCCTCCAGCTGCGCCCCAAACCAATACAACATCATCTTTTTCCACTGTATGTGGAGCCCAGCCCATTAATTGCCTATAGGCTGTTGAAGCACAAAGCATATAACAGCCAGCCTCTTCCCATGTTAAGTGTTTAGGCTTCTGTTTAATTTGATGCGATTGCGCTCGGGCAAATTGACAATAAGAACCGTAGTTAGTTTGATATCCCCAAATGCGCACACTGGGTGCTAACATCGGGTCTCTTCCTGAAAGAACCCAAGGATCTTCGGGCTCCCACCAACCAGAATGAACTACTACTTCGTCGCCAACTTTAACATCGCTTACATCTTCACCAACAACCCACACTATACCGGCGGCGTCCGACCCGCCCGCGTGAAACTCTTCTTCTTCGCCTTTTTTCTGTCGATCCGCTATTACGTCTACTGGAACCCCCAGCCCTGCCCATACGTTGTTATAATTAATGCCTGTAGCCATAACATAAACCAGCACATCTTTGGGCCCAATTGATGGCGTATTTATTACTTCTCGCTGCCATGCTTTTGTTGGTTCTCCAAATCTGTCTTGCCTGACTGTAAAAGCATGCATTTTTTCTGGAACGGCTCCTAAGGGGGGCGTTTCCCCAAGATCATAAAGCGGTTTTATGCCCATTTTTTTCTCCTTTAATTCTTGTGGCTCTTAAGGTTGGTAATGTTATCAAAAATTTTAATTTATGTTGCTCAATCGTTTGCGGTGTTTTTCTTTTTCAAGCCTGGGGTCAGGGACGGGGACGGAGTCGAGCAGGTCTTGGGTGTATTGGTTTGCTGGGTTTTGAAAAACTGTACTTGTTTTGCCTTGTTCTATTAAAGCGCCTTTTTTCATAACAAGCACCCGGTCGCAAATCTTCCTTACCACCGCCAAGTCGTGGGCAATAAAAACCATTGTCAGTTTTTTGTCTTGTTTTAGTTTGAGCAATAACTCAATAATTTCAGCCCTTATTGAGGCGTCCAGAGCGCTCACTGCTTCATCACAAACCAGAAGTTTTGGTTTGCTAATCAAGGCCCTAGCAATGGCAACCCTCTGACACTGCCCTCCCGACAATTCGTGAGGATATCTGCCTAAGAAACTAGCTTCCAAGCCGACGTCACCGAGGCCCGTGGTAATTATTTGTGTTGCAGCGCTTTTTGTTGTTTTTGGGAAAAACGAATGAAGTGGCTCTGCTAGTATTTCTGAGACTGTCATTCTTGGGTTTAAGGAAGAGAAGGGATCCTGAAAAACAATCTGGGTATTTTTTCTGAATTTTTTTGTCTGTTTGTTGTTCATCCTCAAAATATTCTCACCAAAAACAGAAATACTTCCGCCTGTGGGTTTTTGAAGTTTTAAAATACTTCTGGCTAAAGTTGACTTGCCGCTTCCAGACTCGCCAACTACACCCAAAATCTCTCCCTCTTTTATATCAAAGCTTAAATTGTTCACTGCTTTTAAGTGTTCTGTTTTTGAAAAAAAGTTGTTTTTAGGCATAGGAAAAAAAACAGAGAGTTTTTTGATGCTCGCACTGGTTTGTGGTTTCGCGTGTGGTTTTGTTTTTTGCAGCGGCTT
>Ga0207966_1002182_pt1 | contig 10203 bp, 7 predicted proteins | sample Knorr_S23_td_NAD_FD_185611 | JGI IMG/M metagenome (GOLD analysis project Ga0207966, IMG submission 185611) | Marine microbial communities from Southern Atlantic Ocean transect - Knorr_S23_td_NADW_ad_2500m_LV_B (SPAdes) (version 2) | ecosystem: Environmental > Aquatic > Marine > Oceanic | place... | reverse complement strand
AAAGGGGAGACCTATGTCAACGATCCCAGGCCTGGAGAGACCTGCCCCGGTTCCCAATGATCTAACGAAGCCTTTCTGGGACGCCTGCAACGAGCGGCGTTTGGTCTTGCAGATCTGCACCGAATGCGAGAAGCTGCAGTATCCTCCCGCCCAGCGGTGCAACGAGTGTGGCTCGGCCGACAAGCTGGAATGGAAAGAGGTGCAAGGTAAGGGACACATAGACGTGTACTTCGTGATACGCGACTCTCGTATCAGAGGGTTCCGATCGGCGCAGCCCATCAACTTTGCGGTGATAACCTTGGACGAAGACCCGGGCATCAACTTCTTGTCCAACCTTCCGGGTACTCCGCCGGGAGAGGTCCCCGTTGGAGCGCCGGTGGAGATGATATTTGAGGCGACGAGTACCGGCCAGTTAGTCCACGAGTGGCAGGTGCTCACTTAGCCCAGTTGGGTCTTACGATTGAAATGAACATCATGGAAAGCATAAGGGAGCTGAGATGGTTAGTGACACTAGTTGGATGAGAGATCGTGAAGGTTTGGGAGTCTGGGAACACCGCGGCAAGGTAGCCGTCGTAGGCTGGGGTCAGTCCCATATGGACCGGCGCTGGGACGGCGTGACCATGGACAGAAGCTGCGGCGGCTTGGCGAAAGAGGCATGCCTGAAGGCGATCGCGGACGCGGGCCTTTCGCTAGACGACATTGATGGACTTATCACCAGCGCGGATACCCGCGCCGAACAAACCTGGGCTCCAAGGCCCTATTTCGCACCGCCGTACGACACGGAAGACGGCCTTATCAAGGCTTCGGCCGAGTGGATAAACAGGGAGTTGGGATTTAAGAACGCCAAGTATTTTAAATCAGATGCTTCCTACATCGGCCCGATGATGGGCCTGGCCGCTCAGGCCGTGGGTGACGGTTTATGCGAGACCGCCCTGGTGTGGTACCCAATGGTTAACCTTGAAGGCCGGTACGGGCACAACAACCCTCAGAACTCGAATGAGGAAGCACCCGGGAGCAGCGCCTTTACCCTCCCGTGGGGTTATCAGAGCGGCGCGATGTTCAACAATCTCGTGATCTTCCAGCAGTATTGCAAAAAATACGGCAAGTCCCACGAAGGGCTGGCCCCGTTGTGCTTGAATCTGCGCAGAAACGGCCTGATGACCCCCTGGGGATACTACGCTATGCATGAGCCGCATCAACTCACCACTGACGATTATTTGAACGGGCGCATGATTGAGGAACCGCTGGTGATATTTGACTGCGACAGGCCCGTCAATACGTGTGGCGCCTTCATCTTTACCACGGCCGAGCGTGCCAAAGACCTAAGGCAGAAGCCAGTCTACGTCCTGAACCATGCCCAGAACACCGGCAAGGGCCGGAGCACCATGTCAACTCTGGAGGAGCATCAGGAGGCGGTCTCCAGTCTGGCACGGAAGATGTGGGAGGGTTCCGGGCTTGGCGCGGCGGATGTTGACATCTTCAACCCGTACGACGGCTACCTCACTTTCACGCAGCAGTTCCTGGAGGGCTTCCAGTGGCACGGTGTCAAGTTTGGGGAGGCCCACGACTTTTATGCCGACGACATCAGGGTCGAAGGCCCCCATCCCTTCCTTTCCAGTGGTGGAAATAACGGAACGGGGCGCAACCGCTCCGTCCTCTACTCTGACAGCATTCAGCAGCTTCGAGGGACAGCGGGTCCACGGCAGGTGACCGTTCGGGCTGACACCGCCCTCGCCGGCTGCAATACGCCCGACAGTAACGGCTTCATCATGTTCAGCAAGCACCCGAGCTAGGAACCGGCCGGAGCAGATTATCGCCCGGGGGGCTTGTTGACATCAAATGAAGCGACAAGCCACCGGGCGTTTTTCGTATCCCCATTCTCTTACTTCGAGGTGCGAGTTCCCTAAGCTTTGAACGACCCCGTATTTGAGGGTGGGACGAATGACGTGCCCGCTATGGTTCCCGGTTCTCAAACCCCATGAGTTCAGTCCCCAACCCGATCCCTTTGGTCTGGGCAAGCACTTTGAAGTCGCCATACTCGTCCGGGTCCACCAAGCTCATCATGGCCATTCGAGCCAGTTCCATCCTGGCGGCGGACAGGTCTTGCGTTTGGAGCGCATCGAGGTACGAGGAGAAGCCAAGGTTCGTCAGGAACTGGCTCTGCAGGGCGTAGCCCACGGTCGTTAGACCGTGCCGGTCACCCAGCTGCATAAGGGACGTGAAGTCGACCAGGGCGGTAATATCCTGTTGACCGATGTCCTGGTACGGGTCGCTACCGACGACGTGCCGGTTGTAGCAGACCAGCGTACCTTGGGAATTTTGGGGCGAATAGAGGTCGGGGGCCAGTTGACCGTAGTCGATAGTGAGAACAAACCCTCGGTCTAGGGCACTGGCAAGCTGGCCGGTCCAGTCCTCCATCGCCAGGTTCACCTCACCACGATACCCTTCAGGTAGGGACAAGCCCAGACTAGCCAGCCTCTTTTCGATGCGGGGTGTTGATGGCTCATCCAGGACTTCGGTGAGATTTCGTCCCTCCGATGTGACGAAGACTTCCTTGACTCTTCCATCCTGGATGGCGAACCGATGGACGGGGAAGTTATCGATCAACTCGTTGCACAGGATACAGCCAACAACATTTTGGAACGGACGTGATCCTTCGGCCTTAACTCGTTGGATCCCCAAGATGGTGTCTTCTCTCTTGGGACCCGCGAAGCCCTCAGTCCCGTAGTTCCAGCCTGACGTGTGGTCCGGTGATTGGAGCCAGCAAGGCTGGTAGTCGGTAGCGACGTAGTTGAGCGCCCGAGCAAACCGGGGGGGCATCCTCCTGCAGGCTTCCACGATGGATCGAGCCAAGGCGCCGTCGCCGGAGCCTACCTCAATAACGTGGAAAACAGGAGGGTCTCCGAGTATGTGCCACATCTGCTCCAGTTGACGTGCGATCAGGGAACCGAAAACCGGGTGACTCGTGGGGGAGGTCCCGAAGTGCGAGCTGATCCTGTTGCCCCGGGAAGAGTAAAAGCCTCCAAGGGGCGAGTACAGGCAGGCCTGCATGAACTCGGCGAATGTGATCCGCCCTTTCTTTTGGATCAGATCTCTGATCTCCTGGTCAACCGCTGACCGCAACCTCATCCCCCATAACGGCTAAGATCCCACAGCCCCATAAGCAGGTTTGTCAAAGGTGGTATGTCGAAGATTCTAGTAACTGCGCTTGGACAGCCCATCTGGTTGTGACCTCCTTCGTAACTTTGGAATAGGCCTAGGCCACAACCGGCAGCCACCAAGTGAAGGCGTATAAGCGCCAAAAGCCCCGATTACGTAGAGAGAGCAACCCCGACCCACCCACTACTTCCACTGCAAATGAAGAGGAAGTTAAAGGTAGAATTTAACGTCATACGCCCAGCCTCTGTCTCGGCATTACAATCAGCTGCTGGTGGCGGAACATTCGCAACAATACCAAGCTGGATGTATCCACTAGCCGTTATATCACCATTAGACGTTATATCGCCATTAGAGAAGAGCCCCCCGGTCCGACATTCACCGCATTCCTGACATAAAGGTTATTACCAACGTCCACGTTCTCGGTGACTTCTATGGTGCTTGCTGAGATATCCCCGATGGTGGCTGCTGGAGCATCGATCCCTGAAATGTCCACTATGGTGAGGCTGTCTGCAAAAGCAGCGGCCACATAAGCGTATTTCCCAGAGACATAGACAGATCTGGCGCCGTCTAATTGAATATCCCTTACCGAGCCTGCGAAGCTGGGATCGGAGGGGTCGCTGACATCCACGATGGTGAGGCTGCCTGCAGTAAAAGCGGCCACATAGGCGTATTCCCCAGAGACGTAGACAGATCTGGCGCCGTCTAATAGAACTCCACCATCACTTACTGAGCCTGCGATGGCGGGGGAGGAGGGGTCGCTGACATCGACTATGGTGAGGCTATCTGCCTCAGAAGCGGCCACATAGGCATATTTCCCAGAGACGTAGACGGATCGGGCGGTGTTTAATGAACCATCGGATATCGAGCCTGCGCTAGTGGGAGAGATTGAGGTCTGGAGGAAGGTACCTCCAGCCAAGCTCAAATTGCCGTCGTTATCAACGGTCAGAACGTCCGTCTGAGATCCATCTGCCGCGTCCAGCGAATTGCCATCGCCAAAGGGCAGGGTCGACAGGTCGGCGCTATTGCCGCCCGTGATGCTCAGCAAGGTCCCCGCGAGGGCTAGTGTCTGGTCGTCGGTGGCGGGGTCGCCTTGAGGTCCTGTGGCGCCCTGGATGCTTTGTTCGCCCTGAAGACCGGTATCACCCTGGATGCCTTGTTCACCCTGAAGGCCCGTATCGCCTTGGATACCTTGGGCACCTTGGAGTCCTGTGTCGCCCTGAAGGCCCGTATCGCCCTGGATACCTTGGGCACCCTGGGGTCCGGTGTCGCCCTGGCTACCAACGGCATTCCAGTCTAGTCGGATATCTTTCTTCTTGCAGCCGTCATCAGAATCTTCGCTGCCCTTGTCCTTGCTGCCGCCATCGCCCAGCGGGTCGATAATCTTGATCTCGCCGCTCTTGCCGTTAACGCAAGCGTGGATAAGTTGGTCTCCCACTGGATCGTCATGGGCAATGATGCGTGGCACCGCCAGGAACAAGAACAGCGCGCCCAAGACCGCCGTGAAGACGATCAAAGGTATGGGTATTACTGGGATTTTTAGGTTAGACAAAACTTTCACCATATTCACAAGATTTGGGGTAAAAACCAGGGATAATCCAGACTCCAAAGATAGTCTTGGGGGTTCGGTGCTTGCATCAGTCCACCCCCCTAAATTTCGCTGCCATGACGAGATTAGGCCCATCTCGGGGATCAGCGTTCTGGCCCCGAGGGATAATGCCGGATTGTCTATCCGTCGTCAACTAGCCTTGTATTTCCCAGATCAGTCCAATCCCTGAACATAATACTTTCGAAACACCGTGAACTATAAACCCAGATCATCGGCAACTAGCGGACCGACGCGAAGTCTAGTCTGAGGTGGGGACTGGTCAATGTCACTGACCCACCAGCGGATGAAGATCGGAGCAGTCGTAGATCGCTCAACCGGTAACCTAACAGAGCCTGCTCAACCGCGTCCCCTGCTATACTCCAACCGGTATAGCCCTACCGGTGGTTCGGCAGCTGTAAACAGTGGCGTAGTAATGTGCCACAAAGGCGGTAGAAGCGCGGCGGCAGCGGCGGTTAAAAAAATTGTACCAGCAGAGCAGGCAAACCAACCAGCATCAGTCAACAAACTCGCCCTAAGCTCTCACAGACCAGGAGACTTTCATACTCACACAGTGCCGTTCGGTGGTACAGTTTTGCTCTGCCTTGCTGGTACATTTTCTCTCCGTCCTTGACACAAAGGGTCACGTTTATTGGGAACCAGTTTCATCTGGGAAATCTCGGCCGAAAGGGGGTTGAAGAGTGGCAGGACCATGTACGGGCCTAACCGTCCTGGATTTCTCCTTGGGGATGCCGGGGGCCATCTGCACCTTGGTAATGGCCGATTACGGGGCCGAAGTGATAAAGGTGGAACCTCCCGGCGGAGATCCTTTCCGTTTTCAGCCTGCCTGGATCTCGTGGAACCGCGGGAAGAAAGGCATTGTGCTGGATCTCAGCACTGCGGAAGGCCGCGAGCAAGCCATCCAACTCGCCGGCGAGGCTGATGTGCTGGTCGAGTCTTTCCGTCCCGGCGACATGGCCAAATGGGGATTGGGGTACGACACCCTGTCGCAACTTTACCCGAGGCTGGTTTACTGCTCTATTACGGGATTCGGGCAAAATGGCCCGCTCCGCCGGGTAAAAGGGTACGAGGGCATCGTTGCGGCCAAGGCCGGCCGGATGCTCAACTTACAGGGTCAGCCCACCCGGGATGGCCCAGTGTACTCGGCGGTGTACACTGGCAGCTGGCACGCCAGCCAGGCGGCGGTGCGCGGAATCATCGGCGCCCTGCGCGTGCGTGACCTATGTGGGCGTGGGCAATGGGTCCAGACCAGTATCCTACAAAGCCTGGCCTCTCCCCACGACAACAACGCCGGCGACGGTGGACTGGTGAATATGCAACTCCGGCGCAGGGACCCGGAGCGGTTTCCCGGAAGACCCGGCGGCGGTAGAGGCCTCTCCTCCATCGGATACATCCCCGTGCGGACCAAGGACGGCACATGGCTCCAGCACGCCAACCTGAGGGGCCCACACATCCAGGGCCATATCAAGGCCATCGGCCTTGGGCACCTGCTTGAGGATGAGCGGTTCAAGAATGTTCCCGGTATCACCTTGGACAACCGGGAGCTCCTGCGCCGGGAGATACTGAAGAAGCAGTTGGAGAAGACCGCCCACGAGTGGATGGAGATCTATCTTCAGGACGGCAACATCGCCGCCGAGCCCTATCGTGACAGCATCCAGGCCATGGATCATCCCGCGGTGCGCTCGAACGGTACCGTGGTAACGATAGATGATCCTCGAGTCGGCGCTATGCGCACCTTGGCCCCGCTCGTGGATCTCAAGGACACTCCGGGAGAGGCAAGCGGACCGGCCCCCGATGTGGGACAACATAACGTCGAAGTGCTGGGACGCCTGCGGCAGCAGCCCGTAACCACAATCGTTGGCTTACCTGAGGCCGATGTGCCGGCCCACCCCCTGTCAGGGGTCACGATCCTGGACCTGGCCACGATCCAGGCCGGACCCTACGGCGCCGCGCTTTTGGCGGACCTTGGGTCGCGAGTCATTAAGGTCGACGCCACCGACGTTCGATTGGATGAGGGGCGGCGCTCCACGGCCCAAGCGATGGCCGACGCCCGGACCTACGCTGGTAAGGAATGCATTCAGGTCGACCTCCAGACTCCTGAGGGCAAAGAGATCGTCCACAAGCTCATCGCCAAGGCCGATATTCTCTTGCACAACTATCGCCCCGGCGTTCCGGAGCGTCTTCAAGTCGATTGGGAGACTTGCCACAAGATCAATCCCCGCCTGGTCCATGTTTGGATGGGGACCTATGGAGAAAACGGGATACACGCGCGTAGGCCCGGCGCCCATCCAATTCCCGGCGCCATCATGGGCGGCCCCTTGCGGCAGATGGGCCGGAGCATGCCCCCGCCTCCGGAAGAGGTCATGGACATTGAGGAGATCGTTGAGGCAACCCGCTGGATCATGAGGTCCAACTGGGGACCGGACCAGAACACTTCCGCGGCTGTGGCCACGGGCATCATCCTCGGCCTCCGGGCGCGGGACCTCACCCGAACGGGGCAGCCCATCCACGTCACCATGCTCAATGCCAATGCCTGGACCAATGCCGATGAGTATTACGACCACGCCAACCGTCCACCCATAGCGATGCCCGACGATGATATCCATGGCCTCCATGCCCTGTACCGTCTCTACCGCTGCAAGGAAGGGTGGGTGTTCCTGGGTTGTCTGTTCCAAGACGAGTGGGAGACATTCTGCCGCACCGTGAGGCGGGGAGACCTCCTGGCCGATCCTCGATTCTCTAGCCGGGAGGCGCGGCAGTCCAATGACGAGGCCCTGATCTCCGAGATTTCGGGGATATTCTCAGGACGCACCGCTGTCGAGTGGGAGGAGTTGTTGATCAAGGCGGACATCGGCTGTGTCCGGGCCGACGAAGCTCTGGAGGGAGGGTTTTATGCGGACCATCCCCACGCTAAGGCGAATGCTCTGAGCGTTGAGGTGGAGCATCCGCATATTGGCAAATACTTGCGTTACGGCGGGTTGGTCGAATTCTCCCTGACACCTGGACTCTACCGAACCTCAAACCAGATCGGCCAGCACACCAAGCCCCTGCTTCGGGAGATGGGCTACGACGACCAGCGGATCGAGGACTTGGGAACGCGGGGCGTCGTCCAGTGGGCGGACCCATCGGTGGGTGGGGAGCCGTAGGCGAGTAAGCCCCAACTCAGGGCCCACGTGTTCGCCGACGCTAAGGGCGAATAGTGTGGGAGATTCTACCAGCCAACCATTTGGAGTTTTTAACAGCACGTTACCCAGGATTCATGAGGACTCTGGGCACCCATTTGGGCCAGGTCCGGCGCGGTTCTGGGACCTCGTGACAGACGGCATGATGTCTATAAGAGGGTGAACCGGATGACGAGTTTTGTGAGATGGGCCACCCAGCGGGCCGCCCCGACTCCTGTTCAATTGGGTCTTCGATCGACCCTCGATCTTCAAGACCTAAATGTTCCGTCCATAAAGAAATCCTAAGTTCTTTTGCGAAGCGGCCGACCAGTGGCAGACCCTGCATCTTGCTCTCCGTGGTATCGCCATCCACTATGGCAACAGTCAATTCAGAGTCAGTGGCCATACTGCGTTGGGTGACATTCGCGCTTCCGATAGAGACATAACGGTCGTCTATGATCCAGAGTTTGGCATGGACGTGTATTTCCGGGCCAAGACCAGATTGTTGTAATTGGGAAACGAACACGTTCTCCGGAGCCAAGCCTCGGACCTGTTCCAGAGCCTCAAACCGCATCGCATTGTGATATTTGGCCATAATTCCACGAAAACTTCGATTGGCGAGAAGCAATATTATCTTAACTCCGCGGCCGGCCGCCTCTCTCAATCTTTCGATTAGGCTACATGGCCAAAAGAACTGATCTTCGATATAGATATAATGGCGAGAGCGGTCGATGGCCCGTGCTAAGGCGTGATTGACGCTCTGCTCTCCATCCGGCGCAAACGAATAAACCCCGCTTCCGGCAAGCGTGCATAGAACCTGAACATGGTGGGTGCCGTTGGAAACCGGCGAATCTTGTGGCCTTGAGTCATCAGAAATGGCGGGAGGAATCCTAGGTTTTGGCGCAAAAGGGTTGCGGTGAGCCGGATTCAAATCGTTCCAACGGTCCCTGAAATTGTCCCACAGTTGGGCAACCGCGGGCCCTTCGACTAGACAGTGAGCGTCGTGCCACCCTTCGTGCTTTTGCTTGGTACGACGGGGGGAGCTATCGTGGTCCGGGGTGTCCCACCGGTCCCGGCAAATGTCGATACCGCCCACGTATGCGGCCACGCGCTCTTTTGCTCCGAGAATGATGGATTTTTGATGGTGCGAGCTAAGCGCCCAAAGTCGGAGACGCTGGTCCAACAAGGCCACCCCGTTGGGCTTCTTTAGGCCGTTGAGCGCACTCACGAACCCGATATTACCTCTGAGTTGGGAATATTCGCGGCCGACCCTGAGCGCTGACGCCGGGAAGTACCAGATAAGGCAGCGGACATCTACCCCAATCGACAGCAGGTGTTCAAATTCATCCAGTAGCGAGCCCGAAATATCGCCCTCTCCCAGCAAATTTTGCGTCTGTGTCACCCGCCAGCCTAAGAAGTATAGAAAATCTCCCTTTCCCAATGACTTGATCCGACGGTGAAGATTCTCCATGTACGCCGCGCCGTCGATCAGCGGTACGACCGAGTTACCAGAAGTATACGCTGGCGTGTTCGCGATCTGGCTTCCCTCTAGGAACCAATAATCTGGAGACGTTTGGGCAACAAGGCCGGTCATTTTTTAGACTCCCGCACCATATTCCAGCGGTTCGGATAGTCGGTTGTTACGCCGTCCACGCCTAGCAATAACATCAACCTCATCAACCTAGGGCTGTTGACAGTCCACACGGCGACTTGGACCCCTCGATTGTGGGCTTGGCGAATAAGCGTAGGGTCAAGGATTACCGCTGCCCAGAACACATCCACAACGGCCGCCTCTGCCGAAGAGGGCATGGAGCCTCGCCACCAAGATATCAATCCGACTCGTGATCCAGATGCGGTCTTTCTATAGGTGTTCACCCACTCATCATCAAATGACAACACCACTACATCGTCACTTGCTTGGTGCTTCTCCAATATATTAGCGATGTCCTGATCCATACCTGGATACTTTCCAGGACTCTTGGCCTCCAAGTAAAGTCCGACATTGCTTCTGGCCGTTAATTCCAAGATTCTTTCAAGTGTTGGAATTTTCTCTCCAGCATAGTCTGGAGAGAAGTGGCTTCCCACCTCCAAGACCTTTGTCTGCTCCTGTTGGCAACCAGCAAAAGTGGGACACTTTTGTTAAGGAGAGATCAGGGGGATGTGGCAGTATTGTAGGACTCGCGGCGCTGCCGGTTGTAGCGTTTGCGCCATTGTAAAGTCTGAGCTTTCACCTCCCTTCTTCTGATCAAGATCCCTTCCCGTCTCCCCCTTAAGACATCA
>Ga0207966_1002181_pt1 | contig 10204 bp, 10 predicted proteins | sample Knorr_S23_td_NAD_FD_185611 | JGI IMG/M metagenome (GOLD analysis project Ga0207966, IMG submission 185611) | Marine microbial communities from Southern Atlantic Ocean transect - Knorr_S23_td_NADW_ad_2500m_LV_B (SPAdes) (version 2) | ecosystem: Environmental > Aquatic > Marine > Oceanic | place... | reverse complement strand
CTACTAAACCAAGCCTTTTTTCTAAATAAAAATTATTTTTATTATGTGTTACTATACCACACGCTTCTTGACCTCTATGTTGAAGTGAGTGCAGTCCAAGGGCAGTTATTGTAGCTGCATCATTATGATCGAATATACCAAAGATTCCGCACATAAATTTATTTTATAGAGCTATAATACAATTTGTATGATATTTCTCAAGTTTCAAGTAATCATATCATTGTTTAAATTAAATTTCATTGTTTAAATTAAATTCTAAATTTTTTTTGAAGTAAATTGATATTTTTTCAATGTATTTAATTGAATAAGAATCATTAAACCATGTAGGTCTTCCCTGATTGTAAAAGATATCTGTGTAGATAATAAATAATAAAGAAAATATTAATATCATTCTAAGGAAACCAAATAAAAAACCTAAAAATTTATCAATAAAACCAATGCCTTTTAAAGATAAAAATTTAGATAAAAAATTAAATATGAAAGTTAGGATTAAAAAAGTTATTAAAAAAATGCTTGTAGCAGCTATTAAATCAAGAATTTCAGAATCTTTTAAAAAATTAGATAATATAATCTTTGTTTTTTCAAAAGATATAAAAGCAATATACAAGGATAATAGCCATTTAATTAAAGATAAAAACTCTTTTATAAATCCTCTTGATAAACCTAAAAAAGATGAAAAAATTGTTAAAGTAAGAAAAATAAAATCAAAAATAGCCATTAAAATTATTTAAATGGTTTAATTATTAATATTAATTTTGGTAAAAGAGTTAAAACAGCTAGCATTGCAATCAACATTGCTAATCCGGTAAATAAACCAAAATAAATTGTCGGAATAAAATTAGATAAAACTAGAATAGAAAATCCAAATATAATAGTAACAGAAGTATTAAAAATTGCTCTACCGACACTCATATGACATCTATCAATTGTCTCTTCATAATTATTAATTTTTTTAAACTCTTCCCTAAAACGATAAATATAATGAATACTATTATCTACAGCAATTCCAATCGTTATAGAAGCAATTGTAATTGTCATCATATCAAGTGGTAGTTTAAGTAAACCCATAATTCCTAAAATAGATATTGCAGCAATAAAATTTGGGATAATACCAATAATAGATAATGTTATTGATCGAAATAGAACAATAAACATAATTGCTATCCCTAGCATTACAAATACAAGAGTCTTTATTTGTGAATCAAAAAGACTTTGTAACATATTGTTATATAAAACCAGAACACCAGCAATCTGAAACTGATTTTCACTTAATCCTAGCTTATTTACAAAATCACTATTTATTCTTTCAATTAATTCTTTTCTTCTCAAATCTTTTGATGAGTCTAAAACTCTTAAATTAATTCTAGCTTCATTATTTTCTATTGATATATAAGGATCAACAATATTTTTTTTTAATTTTTCAGGAAGTTTTTTATAAATAACATTTAATTCCAGAGGTTCGAGTTTTTTACCATTATTTGAGTCTTCAAGAACTCTAATTAATGACGTTAAAGATAAAACCTTACCTACTTCTGGTAGACTTTCTAAATAATCATGAACTTTTTCAATTTGATTAATTTTTGTTTGTGTAAACCAATAGTCTTCAGTATTTATTTGAGTTTCTGACACTAGATCAAAAAAATCATCATCTAAACCTAATTCATCATCATCTGATAATGAAATATTTTCACTGGTCTCAACTGTTTCTTTTTCTTTTCTAAAGTTTATAACAACATCAAGAGGCGTAGTACCACCAAGTTTTTCATCTATAAGCTTCATTCCTTGATAGATTTCTGTTTTTTCTTTAAAATAATTTATGAAACTATTTTCAACTTTTAATTTTGTAATACCAAAAACTGTTATGATTATCAATAGTCCGGAAATAAACAAAATTTTATTTCCATGATTTTTTGTTAAATATGCCAGACCCCTAGTTAAATGAAATTTATTCTCGTTACTGAATGTCTCTTCTTTTTTTTTTAAAAGTAATAATATGGATGGAAATAAAATAAAAGAAGTTAGAAAAGTTACACATAATCCAATTGTCATCATCCAACCAAAATCAATTACTGGTTTTATACCGCTAAACACTAATGATGTGAAAGCGCAAATAGTAGTTAATGCTGTATACAAACAAGGCCATACCATTTTTTGGGTTGTTAAAAAAACAATTTCATTTTGATCGCTGTTTTTCATTTCACTACAAAGTTGCTTATATCGGACAGCTAGGTGAACATTCATGGCTAATGTTAAAATTAACATTAAAGAAATAAAATTAGACGATATAACTGTCACATCCCAATTTACAAATCCAAGTACTCCTATCATAATTAATACAGCATAAAAACAATTTAATAATGGAATAGTTACCCACCTAATTTCTTTAAAAACAATAATAAGTGTGATTACAATAAATAAAAAAACTCCTACACCAAAATTAATTAAGTCACTTTTTATAAATTCGATCATATCATCAGCAATCATTGGGACTCCACCTAAGTGAATTTCCCCTGTATTAGAAAATTCTTTAACAATTTCTCTAACGGATGTAATAGTTTGATGGTTAATTTTTTTTAAATTCGATTTTCTTTTATCATATTCTAGAAGTATTTCTTTAAGCTCGTTTTCTTCTTCAATCTTTAATTTTTCTTTAGCTCGTAAGTCATTTCTTTTTCTTAGTAATTCGATAAATTGTTCATCTCTTTTAAGATTAACAATTAAAGAAGTTAATTGCCCATCTTCACTTACAATAAGATTTTTAAATATGGGGCTTTCTATAATTTCTTTTTTTGCAAGATTAATATCAATATCTGAATCAGTAATTCTTTTTATTTTATTTACATCAAGTTTTTTTAATGGAACGTTAGTTGCTTTTAGTAAAGGAAGATCTATTAATGAAATAACCTCATGAACATTTTCTAAATTTTCAAGTTTATTTTTTAAATCTTTAATATTTTTAAATGAGTTTAGAGAAAATAATTCTTCATTTGGCTTATAAGTAATAATTATAAAATCTTTTGTGTCATAGGTTTTTACAATTTTACGAAAAATCTTAAGATCTTTATCATTTTCTAATATCAGAGAGTCAGCTGATGCATCTAGCTCAAAATTTTTTGCATGTATTGTAAAAAAACCTAGTATTAAAATTAAAAAAATAATCATTGCTATTGGATAGCGAATAACAAGATTTTTATAAATTTTGTTTATTATTGATGCCATTCTTTTTTTAAATTAAAGGAATTTAATATTTAAACAATATAGAATTTTTTATTCTTTATTAGCTATAGATTGACTTTTAGATAGATTACTAAATTTTGTGATTGAACCTTCAAAATGAAGATTAACCTTTCCAATTGGTCCATGTCTTTGTTTTGCAACCAAGACTTCTGCAACATTATGAATTTTACTCATTTTTTCTTGCCATTTTTGATAGTCTTCAGTACCTGGAGATGGTTCTTTTCTTTCGGCGTAATATTCTTCTCTATAAATGAACATAACCACATCAGCGTCTTGTTCAATAGCTCCAGATTCTCTTAAATCCGATAATTGTGGTCTTTTATCATCTCTTTGCTCAACTTGTCTAGATAACTGGGATAAACATAACACAGGCATATCTAATTCTTTTGCTAGAGCTTTTAAATTTCTAGTCATTTCTGCAATTTCTAAAACTCGATTATCAGGCCTTGCTAAAGATGGTCTAATAAGTTGGAGGTAATCAATTATGATGGCATCTAAACCGTGTTTTCTTTTCAATCTTCTTGCCCTTGTTCTTAAAGCAGAAATAGATAAATTTGGGCTATCATCAATGTATAAAGATAAATCACCTAAAGTTTGACTTGATTTAACAATTTTTTGTAAATCATTAGAATTTAATTGCCCTCTTCTTATTTTTTCTGATGAAATAGAAGAATCTTCTGCAAGTATTCTAGTTGCAAGTTGCTCTGACGACATTTCTAAAGAAAAAAAACCAACAACATTTTTTTTATTTTCATCATCCATAGATCTTGCATTTACCATTTTAAAAGCAATGTTTGTTGCTAAAGCTGTTTTACCCATTGAAGGTCTTCCAGCAAGTATAAGCAAATCAGTTTTATGAAAACCTCCGAGCAATTGATCTAAATCTGTAAATCCTGTTGGTATTCCTGAAAGCTGCCCATCTCTTTTAAAAGCAGCTTCAGCGCTATTAATAGCATCAGTTAATGATTTATCAAATTTTTTAAAATCTTGATTTACTTCACCTGTTGAAGATAAATTATATAATTTAACTTCAGCCTTTTCAATAATATCAGATGCGTGAGTTTCCAAATCAAAAGAATTTGCTTCATTTGTTATTTCATCTGAAATTTTAAGAATTTCTCTTCTTTGATATAAATCATAAATTAATTTTCCATATGTTGTAGCGTTAGATAAAATTGTTGAGTTTTTAGCAAGTTCTATCAAATATCTATCTCCACCAATTAATTCCATCTGATCTTTTTGTAAAAAATAATTTTTTAGAGTTAAAGGGTCAGCTAATTGATTATTTTCAAGTAATTTTGCTATTGCCTCAAATATTTTACCATTTATATCGTCGTAAAAGTGCTCTGGTCTTAAAAAGTCAGATATTCTTTCGTAGACTGAATTGCTGGTTAAAAGAGCAGCAAGAAGAGCTTGTTCTGCCTCTATATTCATTGGCAGAATTCTTAAATCTTTTTCATTTTCTTTAAATTTTTTGATTTCTGATGTCATTATTATTCGAAAGAAATATATTAACACAATTTTTTATTTTTTTCTTCGATTGACCTGTGAAAGACTGGGATAAGATGAGAAATCTGTGGATAAATTACTATTTATCTTTTTTTTTCACTTTTTTTGTTTTTTTCTCCTTAGTTTTTGCTGGTTTTGTAACAATTTCTTTCTTTTTTAATTTAGTTTTCTCTTTTTTTTTAGTTGGTATTTTATTTATTTCTTTTTTAGGTTTAATTTCTTCTTTTTTTTCTATTTCACTAATTAAATCTTTTGTATTAAGTTCAGTATTATCTTCAGTTTCATTTTTTTTATTAGCCATATCTTCTTTTTTTTGAATTTTTTTTATTTTTTTTGGATTTTTAAATTCTTTTATCTGTTTCAATCCTAATTCTTTTGTTTTTGCAACACTTACTAAAATTTTTATTTTTAAATCAGTGTAAACAGAAATTTCAACTTCATATACTCCTATAGATTTTAAAGTTTTTTTTAAATTAATTTGTTCATTTAGAAGCTCAATTTTATTTAGTAATACAATTTCTTTAACAATGTCTTTAGATGTAACAGAACCATACAATTGACCATTTTCTGCAGCATTTCTTATAATTATTACTTCTAGATCTTTAATTTTTTTTGCAATTTCCTCTGACTTTATTTTTCTTTTTTTTTCCTCAGCTTCAATAACAGATTTTTTTTCTTCAAAAACTTTTAAATTTTCTTTATTGGCTCGGAGAACTTTCTTTTTGGGAATAAGGTAGTTTCTGGCATAACCATCTTTAACTTTAACAACATCGCCTACTTTTCCTAATTTTTCTATATTTTCAATTAAAATTACTTCCATATTAATTATTTATAAGGTAAAAGGGCTAAAAATCTTGCTCTTTTAACAGCCTTAGATAGTTCACGTTGTTTTTTTGTGGAAACAGAAGTTATTCTACTAGGTAGTATTTTTCCTCTTTCAGATATAAATTTTTTTAAAAGATTTATATTTTTATAATCAACCTTAGGTGCTCCAGCACCAGACAATGGACAAGATCTTTTTTTAAAATTATATGGTCTTTTATCTGTTTTTAGATCTTTTTTTATTAATTCACTCACTATTTATCCCCATATTGATTTTCTTTAAGCATTTCTGTAGGTTTTTTATCAAAATCTTTTTTTTTAATTTTTATAAACAAATGCCTTATTATGTCTTGTGTTAATTTAATTTGCGAACCTAGTTCATGAATTATTGTTTCTGAAGCATTTAGTATAAAAAAAATATAATGCCCCTTTCTATTTTTTTTTATTTCATAAGCAAGATTTTTAAAACCCCAATATTCCTCTTTTTGTATTTTGCCACCTTTGGATGTTATAAAATCATTTACTTTTTTTGCCAATTCTTTAGCGCGAACAGGTGAAACTTCTTGCCTGGCAATAAAAACTAATTCATATAATGACATAATTTTTTTATAATATATATTTTAAAAATAAGGTTTTTTTACTCCAAAATAGTTTAAACATCAACATAAACTATTTTTTTTTTTTATATTTATGAATTCAATAGTTTTTCCAGGCCAAGGTTCACAGTATGTAGGAATGTGTAAAAATTGGTATGAAAATTTTGATGAAGCAAAAAGAGTTTTTAATGAAGCAGATAAAATATTAAATGAACCTTTATCAAATATAATTTTTCAGGGACCCAAGGAAGATTTAACAAAAACAAACAATGCGCAACCAGCAATATTGGTATCAAGTATTGCATTATTAGAGGTGATAAAATCTCAGAAAAAAATTGATTTAAATAATTTTTGCAAATTTTTAGCAGGACATTCTTTAGGTGAGTATACTGCTCTTTATGCTTCAGAGGCTCTAGATTTTCAATCTGTATTAAAATTAGTTAAACATAGAGGGATTTTGATGAGTAAGTCTGACAAAACTGGAAAAGGTAAAATGGCTGCAATTATAGGATTGAAAATAAGTGAAATTGAAAAAATACTTAAAGACATTAAAGAAGAAGGAGTATGTGAGATAGCAAATGACAATTCAGAAGGACAAGTTGTTATTAGCGGTCATAAAGAAGCTGTTGATTCATTTAAATCTATTGCAAAAAATTGTGGAGCCAAATTAACAATTGATTTAAAAGTAAGCGCACCGTTTCACTGCAAGCTAATGAGAGATGCGGCTACAAAAATGAATACAGAGATAAATAAAATATCATTTAATCAATTTAAAGTACCAATAGTTTCTAATGTTAAAGCTATTCCCTGTAGTAATGGTTTAGAATTTAAGTCATTATTGTCGCAACAAATTACTATGACTGTAAAATGGAGAGAAACAATTTTATTTATGGAAAATAAAGGTGTAAAAAAAATTTTTGAGATTGGACCAGGCAATGTTTTATCTGGATTAATTAAAAGAATAACAAAAAATATTGAATGTTTTTCTATACAAAATCCAGAGGATATGGATAATCTAAAATAATAATTTATGGCTGATTTAAGTTTAAAAAATAAAACTGCTTTAGTAACAGGTGCCACCGGGGCAATTGGTGGATCTATTGCAAAAAAACTTTTGTTATTAGGTGCTAACGTAATAATAACTGGCACAAATAAAAAAAAAATTGATGATTTAAGAAAAGAATTAGGACCAAAAAGTTTAAGCTTGATTGCTGATCTTTCAAAAGATAAAGAAATTGAAGATCTATATGATCAATCAATTAAAAAATTTAAGTCAATTGATATTTTAATTAATAACGCAGGAACCAATAAAGACGCTTTAAGCATAAGGATGACTAAAGAACAGTGGGATGAAGTGATAAATATAAATCTCTCAGCAACTTTCAAATTATCTCAATTAGTAATAAAATCTATGATGAAACAAAAATGGGGAAGAATTATAGGCATAAGTTCTATTATTGGAATAGTTGGTAATGCTGGACAAGCCAATTATGCTGCTTCAAAAGCAGGAATGATTGCACTACATAAATCTTTAGCATTAGAATTTGCTTCAAGAAGAATAACAGTTAATTGTATTGCACCTGGTTTTATTGAAAGCCCAATGACAGAAGTTTTATCTAATGAGCAAAAAGAAATTATGTTAAAAAAAATACCTGTAGGTAACATTGGCAAACCAAATGATATTGCCAATTGCGTTGCATTTTTGACAGATGAAAAAGCATCTTTTATAACGGGTTCTACTGTTAATATTAATGGTGGAATGTTAATGGTTTAATTATTATAGTTTATAAATATTTTTTTTAAGGAGTTATCGAATGTCTGACGAAGTTGTTGATAGAATAAAAAAAGTTATTACTAATCATCTTGGAGTAAAAGTTGAAAAAGTTACAGAAAATGCAAAGTTTATTGAAGATTTAGGAGCTGATAGCCTCGATCAAGTTGAGCTTGTTATGGCTTTAGAAGAAGAGTTTAAATGTGAGATACCAGACGAGGCTGCTGAAAAAATTGTAACAGTTAAAGACGCTATAGAACTTATTAAAAATAAAACCTAATTAATAATATGAGAAGAGTTGTCGTAACCGGAATGGGGATGATAACCGCAATTGGTTGTGGAGTTAATGACAATTGGAAAAATTTAATTTCTAGCACATCAGGTATCAAATTAATTGATTCTTTCAAAATAGACGATTTATCATCTAAAGTTGGTGGAACAATTTCAGATGAGTTAATTGATAATAATTTCAGTGATAAAGAAAAAAGAAAAATGGATAAATTTATACTTTATTCATTAATAGCAGCTGAAGAAGCAATCAAAAACTCAGGTTGGATTATAAATGATGATAATAAAGCATCTAGATCGGGAGTAATTGTAGGATCTGGTATTGGAGGTCTTTCAACTATATATGATAACTCTATTTTATTAGAAAAAAGTGGTGCAAGAAAAATAAGTCCTTTTTTTATTCCTTCTAGTCTAATAAATTTAGCTTCTGGACAAGTTTCAATTAAATATAATTTTAAAGGACCTAATCACTCTACAGTTACAGCATGTGCTTCTGGGGCACATGCTATTGGCGATTCATTTAGAATAATTCAATTAAACAAAGCAGATGTAATGGTTGCTGGAGGTGCAGAGGCAGCAATTTGCAGAATTGGCATGGCTGGTTTTTGTGCTCTAAGAGCTTTATCGACAAAATTTAATAATGATCCAAAAGATGCCTCCAGACCTTTTGATAAAGATAGAGATGGATTTGTTATGGGTGATGGAGCAGGTATATTAATTCTAGAAGAATATGAACATGCAAAAAAAAGAAATGCAAATATTTTATGTGAAATAATAGGTTATGGCTCAAGTGGAGATGCGCATCATATAACTTCACCTCCTGAAGATGGTAATGGAGCGGAAAGATGTGTACTATCAGCATTAAATGACGCAAAAAAAAATCCTGAAGATATAAATTATATTAATGCTCATGGCACTTCAACACCGGTAGGTGATAGAATTGAAATAAAAAGTATAAAAAAAGTTTTTTCTAAAAATTTAAATAAAATAAAAATGTCATCTACGAAATCTTCTATAGGACATTTGCTTGGCGCATCTGGAAGTGTTGAATCAATATATTCTATACTTTCAATAAAAGATGGGAAATTACCTCCAACTTTAAATTTAATATCACCTATGCCTGAGGCAGAAGGTTTAGATTTAATACCTTTAAATTCTGTAGATCAAAAAGTTAATTGTGTATTAACAAATTCTTTTGGGTTTGGTGGAACAAACGCATCTTTAATCTTTAAATCAATTTAAAAAAAATGAAAAGTATGTATTCAATAAAAAAAAATATATATATTTTTTTTTTATATTTTTTTTTAATTTTTTTATTAATCTTTGATTTAGTATTTACAAAATATCAATATACGCATACTTTTTTTATTAAACGCAATCAATATTTAAATGATATAACAACAAATTTATATAAAGAAAAAATAATTAATAATAAATTTTTCTTTAAATTAACAGTTCGTTTAACTTTAGCTGAAAAAGTATTGAAAGCAGGTGAGTACAAATTTTATAATAATAATATTTTTCAAATAATAAAAAAAATTAAAATAGGCGATACATTTCAAAGAAAAATAACAATTCCTGAAGGGTTAACTTCAAATGAAATTATTGATATTATAAAAAAAACAGAGGGTATTGTTTTAAACCAAAAGGGATCTAAACAAATATTTGAAGAGGGCACATTGTTTCCGAGTACTTATTTTTATGTTTACGGAACAAATTCAAATATAATTATAAATAATATGAAAAAAAGAATGAAATCAACACTTATAGAAGCTTGGAAAAATAGAGATAAAGATTTAGATCTTAATAACTATAATGATGTATTAATTCTTGCATCAATAATAGAGAAAGAGACATCACTAAATTATGAAAAATCAGGAATAGCGCAAGTTTTCTTAAATAGATTAAGACTTAACATGAAATTACAAGCAGATCCGACTGTAATTTATGGTATAGAAAATGAATTAGGAATAAAAAAAAA
>Ga0207966_1002177_pt1 | contig 10215 bp, 9 predicted proteins | sample Knorr_S23_td_NAD_FD_185611 | JGI IMG/M metagenome (GOLD analysis project Ga0207966, IMG submission 185611) | Marine microbial communities from Southern Atlantic Ocean transect - Knorr_S23_td_NADW_ad_2500m_LV_B (SPAdes) (version 2) | ecosystem: Environmental > Aquatic > Marine > Oceanic | place... | reverse complement strand
TGGACGCGCTCCAACGCCGTGATGACATCGGCGACACCAGCAACCTGATTCACCTCCCAGTCCTTCTGCGGCGCCAGCCGGATGCGGGCTCCGTTGGCACCGCCCCGGAGGTCCGTGCCACGGAACGTCGACGCAGAGGCCCAGGCGGTTGCGACCAGCTGCTGGACCGACAGGCCGGTGTCGAGGATCGCGCCCTTGAGCGCGCCGATCTGGTCGTTGCTGAGCTGCGGTCCTGCGGGTACGGGATCCTGCCAGATCAGATCCTCGTCGGGAACTTCAGGACCGAGGTACCGGTCGTTGGGTCCCATATCTCGGTGCAGTAGCTTGAACCACGCCCGAGCGAACGCATCCTCGAACTCCGCTGGGTTCTCGAGGAATCGCCGTGAGATTTTCTCGTACTCCGGATCGAAGCGCAGCGCGAGGTCTGTTGTCAGGAAGGTCGGATGGTGGCGAGAGTCGGGGTCGTGCGGATCGGGCACGCGGCCATCGCCGGCACCGTCTCTCGGTCGCCACTGGTTGGCGCCTGCCGGACTCTGGAACAGCTCCCACTCGAACTCGAACAGGTGCTTGAAGAAGTCGTTGTTCCACTGGTTCGGCGTGGACGTCCAAATTCCCTCGAGACCGCTGGTGATGGTGTCATTGCCCATTCCGGAGCCGTGAGGGTTCCTCCATCCAAGGCCCTGTTCCTCCAGGCTGGCGCCCTCGGGCTCCGGTCCCACGTCGGTGTCTGGCGCAGCACCGTGGGTCTTCCCAACCGTGTGACCACCAGCGATGAGGGCCACCGTCTCCTCGTCGTTCATGGCCATCCGCGCGAACGTCTCGCGAATGTCACGCCCGGCCGCCACCGGGTCGGGGTTTGCGTTGGGCCCTTCCGGATTCACGTAGATGAGACCCATCTGAACGGCGCCGAGTGGCGTCTCGAGCTCGCGGTCGCCGCTGTAGCGCTCATCGGCTAGCCACTCGCGCTCAGCACCCCAGTAGATGTCCTCTTCGGGCGCCCAGATGTCTTCGCGCCCGCCGCCGAAGCCGAATGTCTCGAACCCCATTGACTCGAGCGCAACGTTGCCGGCCAGAATGAGCAGGTCGGCCCACGAGATAGCGCGGCCATACTTCTGCTTCACCGGCCACAGCAGGCGTCGTGCCCTGTCCAGGTTGGCGTTGTCCGGCCAGCTGTTGAGGGGGGCGAAACGCTGCGCGCCGGTCCCGCCTCCACCACGGCCGTCGCCGACGCGGTAGGTGCCGGCCGCGTGCCACGTCAGCCGAATCATGAGTCCGCCGTAGTGGCCGAAGTCAGCAGGCCACCAGTCCTGCGAGTCCGTCATCACCGCGGCGATGTCGGCTTTCAACGCCTCATAGTCGAGGGAGTTGAAGGCTCTGGCATAGTCGAAGTCCTCGCCCATCGGGTTCGACTTGCGATCGTGCTGGTGCAGGATCCTCAGATTCAGCTGTTCGGGCCACCATTCTTCGGTGGCCGTGTTCCCTTTCGTGGTGTTCGCGCCGGAGAATGGGCATTCACTTGCGTCGTCTGACATGGATTCCTTCAGAGTCGGTTCGAACGGGTGATGTGGGTCTGGGTGTTGGTATGGGTGCGGGGCCACGCGCTTGAGGGTGCGTAGGCTCCTGATTCTGGACGGGTTCGGCCCGGTGGAGCCGCGGTGATCAATCTAGACGATGGCACAATGGAAGTGATACGCACCCACAAGGTACGCCAGATGGAGCACCGCCTGACAATGGCGCAGAGTTACGAGGATAACGACCTCGTGTTCCCCAATGAATACGGCCAACCACTTAACCCTATGAGGCTCACCAGAGCGTTAGATCGGGCAGGGAAACGAGTAACCGCCGATCACGTAAAACTACACGACCTGCGCCACTTTCACGCCTCTGTGCTTCTCCAGAGCGGCCAGAGTCCGGTACTTGTGAGCAAGAGGTTGGGACATTCCAGCGTCAGCATGACACTCGACATCTATGCGCACCTGATGCCTGGTTGGCAGAGGGAGGCCGCAGAGGTGTTCGCCAAAGCTATGAATCAAGGGAGTTGAGTATCTATGTCGGCAAAATGTCGGCAAAACAGACGGGCCACTCGCAATGAGTGGCCCGTTTAGCTATGAAAATTCTCTTGTTATGTTAAGTGGTGCCGAAGGAGGGAGTCGAACCCACACATCCGTAAGGATACTACGTCCTGAACGTAGCGCGTCTACCATTCCGCCACTTCGGCAAATTCTGTCCAGGTGTCTTGAGGAGTTGAAATTCGGCAGGTTGGATAAATACCCTCGTGAGCCGATCCAACTAGTTTTGGTGGGTAATCGAGGATTCGAACCTCGGACCTCTCGCGTGTGAGGCGAGCGCTCTAACCGCTGAGCTAATCACCCTTGTGCACAGCCTGGATCGTCCCCTCATAATGCCTGTCGGCGACGACGCGACTTCATGCATACGCGATAAGGCCGATGGCTCCGCCCCTTTGTTGTCCTTGCGGAGTGGCAACGACTGGGATCGAACCAGTGACCTAGCGCTTATGAAGCGCCCGCTCTAACCGCTGAGCTACGTTGCCACCTTGGTTACACCTGCACAAAATGATATATTACGCCGCAGTTTAGTGTCAAACGTGAGGCAGCCAAACAATCATGCAATCCGATAGCATCGACCCCATCGTCAAACGGGCCATAGCGGACGGTGTTTTGCAGCGAGCGGCCAGGGAATTGGACAAGCTGTTGGAAGAGCTAGCCGCCGCTCTCGACCCGTTCCCGTTCTTCATGGGAACCAGTTCAATTCAGGCCCTTGAGATTGATCCCGCTGGCGTGGCCGATCCCACACGCGGTTGTGTCGTGGTTCTTCCCGATGGGCGACTGCGAGAGCTCGTGCTGCGTATGATGCCCGGCCCTTTCGATACTGGAGGAATCGACCAGTCCGAGGAATTCAAGGAGCTTGACCTGGCTCCTGGTGACTATGTGGCCTACGCCTATGCGGCGGCGGTCGAGTTGGCGCGAATTTTGGAGGAGCGCGAAGGGTAGAAGGCCCTATATCTCCTCGCCCGTCATGCTTTGGGACTTTTTGATGCGCCGGGGAATGCTTCTGAAGAACTGCCTCCAGGTGGGAAGCTCTGGGCGCGCCTCTAGTAGCTCCTGAAGTTTTCCTGCCCCACCGGATTTGAGCAGGGCGCCGTGTCCGCCACATATGGCGTCGAAGTCGAGGGTCGCCAGTCGAGCCAGCGAGGTCCGATAGGCCTCAGCGTCGTACCCGGGGAAGGGCACCGACCTGCTCACACGCTCTCCGTCACTGAATATGGTGTCTCCGGAAAACAGGGAGCCGGTTCCTTCCTCCAGAAAGCAGACACTTCCTGGCGTGTGACCTGGAGTGTGGATGACTCGGATTCCGCCAGCAATCGGCAGAACGTCACCCTCATCGACCAATGTGGCGACTGGTGTGCGCTCGAAGAAAGGGAGCGGGACGGGCAGGGAGCCTAACACGCCCATGTAATTCAGGCTCGCTCCGTTGCCTCGGCGTTTTGTGTCGGCGCGGTGAGCGATCACTCGCGCTCCGGTTTTCTTGGCAACGCTGCTAGCCGAGCCGATGTGGTCGGGATGAGCATGAGTCACTAGCAGATGGGATAACTCCTCCGGCTCTCTACCAATCTTGCGAATGTATTTGAGTATGTTTCGGGCGCCCCACGGCGGTCCAGCGTCCACGAGCGCGAGAGTGTCTCCCTCAATCAGGTATGCCCTTGACCACTTGACGCTTGGCAGCGTGTGGATGCCTGGCAGTATTTCCAAGCGTGAAACTCCATACGTTGATTCGACAGCGTTCAGTGTAGCCAGTTTCCGAGAACGAGGAAAGTAGCCGATTTGCGCTCGGCGACAAACGCCGTATAATGGGCGAAATCGCCGCAAGGAGAGCATTACATGGACATCGGAATTTCGACTTTCCCGACTGATTATTCGATAGACATCGCCAAGTTGGCCCAGAGGGCCGAGGAGTACGGATTTGAGTCGCTATGGGTGCCGGAACACTCCATTCTTCCGGTCAACACCGAATCGCCGTGGCCGGGCTCTCCCGACGGCAAAATTCCAAAAGTGTACGCGGACATCGTTGACCCGTTCATTGCATTGAGTCGTGCGTCCGCTGTGACCACCAAGCTCAAATTGGGCACGGGCATATGTCTTGTGCCGGAGCGCAACCCGCTGCTGCTGGCCAAAGAGGTTGCGACTCTAGATATGTATTCTCAAGGAAGGTTCCTGTTCGGAATCGGAGCGGGCTGGCTCCGTGAAGAAACAGAGATCATGGGCGGCGATTTCGCCCACCGATGGAGCCAGACACGAGAGTCCATTCTCGCGATGAAAGAACTTTGGACCACCGTGGGAAGCGAGTACCATGGCAAGTATTACGATTTCCCGCCGGTATATTCCTTCCCGAGATCGGTTCAGAAGCCTCACCCTCCGGTGTTTTTGGGAGGTATGGCCAAAAACGTTTTCAAGCGCATTATTGACTACGGCGATGGCTGGATGCCCAATCGTGTGGTTCCCGAGGACGTCCAAAAAGGCAGGGCGACGCTAGATGAACTGGCAGAGGCCGCAGGCCGCGACCCGAAGTCTATTATCGTCTCAGTATTCGGTCAACAGCCGGACGCAGACCTCCTGAAGGGTTTCGAGGAGGCAGGCGCAGACAGGGTAATGATCCGTGTCGAGACCGCCAACGAAGAAGACACTCTCAAGAATCTCCACAGCATCGCAGAAACGGTCTTGAATTAGGCTTCTCACTTAGGGAATTTTGGCATCACCGACTCGCCGAACAGCTTGATCGCCTTCTGGACGGCGTCAGTGTCCATCTCGCCGACGTTGATCTTGAGCATGAGGTTTCGGACGCCGAGGTCTCGTAACTCAGCCACCTGATCTGCGACCTGGGACGGCGTGCCGATGATTGTGGCCTGGTCGAAATCCTCTCCCACAGGTAGCGGCTTGCTGGTGTCCAGGGGTGGGAAGCCTTCCGGATTGTAGATTTCTCGCGCTTCGCGGAAGTGTTTTCTCTCCCTGGCGAAGCCCGGTTGTGCCAATTCTCGCGCTTTTGATTCGGTTTCGGCCACGAACATATTGCGAGCAACCCATATCTGGTTCAGTGCGTCTTCGGTTTGTTTCTCTGTAAATCCTGCTCCCAGCATCTCGGTTTTGTAAGTGGACAATCGGTTGGCCGTGTCCTCGGCTGTCTGGACGCCGATTAGGATAGGCCTGCCAATTCGGGCCATCGTGATGGTGGACGCTTCGCTGATGCAGGCTCGGACAATCGGCGGGTGGGGTTTCTGATAAGGGATTGGGCGGAGGGCAGGGAATTTCACGTTCCAGAACTTGCCTTTGAAGGTCAGATTTTCGGTGGTCCACGACTTCACGATCAACTCTTCGGCTTCGGCCAGGCGTTCCTCGGCCTCCTCCATCGGGATGCCGAAGCCCAGATATTCGTAGGTGTTGAAGGCCGAGCCTCGGCCCACGCCGAATATCAGCCTGCCGTGGCTGAGATTGTCCAGCAGCGCCGTCTGCGCCGCCAGCCGCACCGGGTGATGGAACGCCATCTCCACCACGGCGAACCCGATCTTGATTCGCGTCGTGCGTGCCGCCACTGCGGCGCCGAACACCAAGGGGTCAACATACGCCGAAGCTCCATCAAAGTGGTGTTCTGTGAGCCACGCTGCCTCGAATCCCACTGACTCTTGAAGCTCAATTTCTGCCAGCGTGTTGTCAATTACTTTGCTGTCGTTTTCGGGGTTGTGGCTGACTGGGAATACGAACGAGCCGAACTTCATTCGAGCCTCCAAATTGTGTTGATCACAATGGAGAATATATCACTGTTGGGGTGATGGTTGTCCAATGCCTTCTGAGGCAGTACACTTGGGAACCAAATCGACGAAATGATAGCCGACTGGAGAGCTTGCGATGGTTGCGACGTTCAACTCCGACACCCTCAGAGAGAAGTCCCTCCAATACCTGTGGATGCACAACCGTGACTGGACTCAGATGGCTGAGGACGGTGAACCTTCGATAATCGTTGCCGGCGAAGGAGTGCGCGTCACCGACGGCGACGGCAGGTCGTGGATTGACGTGAACGGCGGGTACAACTCCGTCAACGTCGGGTACGGAAGAGATGAGATTGCCGATGCCGCCTACGAACAGATGATGAAACTCTCGTACTTTCCCAACGGCACGACCACGGTGCCAATGGTCGAACTTGCGGAGAAGATCGCCGAGATTGCCCCAGGCTCGTTGAACAGGGTGTTTCCGGTCTCGGGTGGCTCTGAGGCCAACGAGACGGCGCTCAAGATCGCGCGAGCCTATCATAAGCGCAGGGGGGACAACGGACGCTACAAGGTGATAAGCCGTCGGGGTTCCTATCATGGCACCACCGCCGGAGTTCTGTGGCTCGGAGGAAGTTCTGCGGCCCCTCGCGACGACTTTGAGCCCATGTATCCCGGTATGGTGCACGCTCCGCAGCCCAACCCATACCATTGCGAGCTTGGGGGCGAGACCTCCTCCGAGTGCGCGACCCGATGCGCTATGGCTATCGAGGAACTTATCCAGTTTCACGGCCCCGAGACGGTGGCGGCGGTCATAGCAGAGCCTATATCTACCCCGATGGGCGCCGTGGTTCCCGGCGACGAGTATTGGCCTCTCTTGAGAGAGATATGCGACCATCACGGAGTTCTGCTCATCGCCGACGAGGTCATCAACGGCTTCGGGCGCACTGGCGAGATGTTCGCGGTCGAGCACTGGGACGTTGTGCCTGACATCATGACAATCGCGAAGGGAATCATCAGCAGCTACCTGCCTCTGGCCGCCACGGTCGTGAAGGACGAGGTCGCCGACGCCTTCGCGGGCAAGGAGAACTACTTCAGGCACGTATTGACGTTCAGCGGACACCCGGTTTCAGCGGCGGCGTCGCTTAAGAATATCGAGATTATCCAAAACGAAAACATGGTTGAAAATTCCCGCGATGTTGGAGCCTATTTCAAGGAACAGCTTGAAGGCCTTGCGGGCGATCATCCATTGATCGGCGACGTTCGAGGCCGAGGGCTTTTGATGGGCGTCGAATTGGTGTCGGATCGCGAGACCAGGGCGCCGGTGGCTGAAGATGTTCATATCGCGGACAAGCTCAACGAGCGGTTCAAAAAGTACGGCCTGATTTTGCGAATGTCTGGCAATATCATCAACATCGGTCCGCCCATCTGCATCACCGAGGGCGAAGTGGATGAGATTGTCCACGCGCTCGATGTGTCGCTCTGGGAGGTCGAAGGCGAAATGGGCATCGCCCAGATGGCGTAGTCAGGTTCTTGATACCTGAAACCCTGATCACTTGACACGTAAATACGAAAGGCGAGTCTATGACCAACGCATTAGACACTGAGCAGATCAGAAGGTCCGCGCTGGAGCATCTGTGGATGCACAATCGTGACTGGGTTCAGATGGCCGAGGATGGAGGCCCTCTGATTATTGTCGATGGCGAGGGCATCCGCGTCACAGACTCAGACGGTCAGGAGTGGATTGATGCTCACGGCGGTTACGCGTCGGTGAACGCAGGCTACGGACGCACCGAAATCGCGGAAGCCATGCGCGATCAGATGAAGGCTCTGGCCTATTTCCCGCAGGGTTCGACCACCGAGCCGCTGGTGAATCTAGTTGAGAAGATAGCTGAACTGGCTCCCGGAGACCTGGAGCGCAGTTGGCCGGTTACAGGCGGATCGGAAGCCAACGAGACCGCCATCAAGATCGCTCGCGCCTATCAAAAGCGTGTCGGACAACCTGGACGCTACAAGATCATCAGCCGTCGGGGCTCCTATCACGGCGCGTTGGGCGCGGTGATGTGGACCGGCGGCAACTCTGGTCGAGAGGATTACGAGCCTGCGTTCCCTGGAATGGTGTACGCTCCTCAACCCAACTCGTATCGCTGCGAACTTGGTGGTGAGACTCCTTCAGAGTGCGCAGTGCGCTGCGCTCAGGCTATCGAAGACCTTATCCTGTTTCACGGGCCGTCCACCGTTTGCGCCGTTATTGCGGAACCGATCGCGTCGACTCCAATTATTCCCGGAGACGAGTACTGGCCCATGCTCCGTCAGATTTGCGACAAATACGGAGTCGTGCTGATCGCCGATGAGGTGATAAACGGCTTTGGGCGCACGGGCAAGATGTTCGCGATGGAGCATTTCGGTGTGACGCCGGATATTCTGACGATGGCGAAAGGCATCACTTCAAGCTATCTGCCTCTTGCCAACACTATCGTGACTCCTCAGATCTCTGACGCCTTCGCAGGTAGCGACAACATATTCCGTCAGGCGCTGACCTTTGGCGGGCATCCGGTCACCGCGGCGGCGGCGCTGGCGAACATCGAGATTATCGAGAGCGAGGGCATGGTTGAGAATTCCGAGAAGACCGGGGCGTATTTCTTGGAGCAACTCAAGAGCCTACAAGAGGACCACGAGATGATCGGCGATGTCCGCGGAATCGGCCTGCTTGTTGGCATGGAGTTTGTGAAGGACAGGGAGACCAAAGCGTCCTTCCCTGCGGAAGCTCAATTGGGCGAAAAACTGACCGAGGCGTTCCGAGAGGAACGTTTGATCCTCATGGGCGGAAATGGGAAAACCGTTGGCATGGGGCCACCGCTGTGCATGACGCCGGCGGACGTGGATGAGGTGGTCGGGAGATTGGACAGAGCGATAGGTAACGTCGAGAAAACGCTCCCAATCTCCTAGCATGCTTGTTGCGGGGTGACTTATGGTTTGTTGGCACGATGAGCCAGGGTCATTAGTTTTTGCGCACAGGACGGGTAATGTCCAACAATTACAAGCACGACTACGAAATTAGAGACGACGAGCGGGTCGCCATATTTATCGACGGCAGCAACCTCTACCACAGCCTTGAGGAGAACTGCCGAAGGTACGACGTCGACTTCGGGGCCTTTTCTGCCAAACTCGCCGCAGGCAGGCCGCACCTCAGGACCTATTACTACAACGTTCTGCGCGATCCAGACCGCAACCATCAGGCATACCAGGATCAGCAGAAATTCCTGACGGCGCTACACAGCACGCCCTACCTGGAGGTGCGTCTGGGAGTTTCAAAGCTTCGAGGTGACGTGCCTGTGGAGAAGGGCGTCGATATCATGATCGCCACCGATTTTCTCAGAATGGCATGGAACGACCTCTATGATACCGCGATTCTCGTAAGCGGCGACGGTGATTTTTCCTACGCCGTCCAGGCGGTCAAGGACTTGGGAAAGCATGTCGTGGTGGCGGCGTTTCCGGCGAATCTCTCCAAAGAACTCGGCCAAGTGGCAGACTCGAAAGAGTATTTTACGCCTGAGTATTTCGCCGATATCTGGAGCCGAAGACGCGGCCCTGAGAGGTCAGGTTCTTACAACAATAACGACCAGGGTCGGCGGTTTCGCCGCCCGTCACCCTCAAAACCAAGGCAACCTGAGGACGCCGGACCCGACCGGAACCGCAGATTCGACGAGAGAGATGACGACTTTTCGTAAATCCCAAAATCGCCGGCTGGAATTGACCCCTTTCACTTGCGACCCTATAGTGCGATGGCGTGGCGCGAGTCTGGGCCATATTTGTTTGGACCCGCATCGTCTTGTTTGATGAACCATACCAACAGCACGATCCATCCAATGATCACAGCGAAAACCAGCAACAGCCACCAACCAGTTCTGTTGGTGTCATGAAGTCTTCTAACGCCTACAGCTAATCCGGGAATTAATACGGCAAGTTCGAACAATCCACCAAGAATGCCCGAGGTGCCAGCAATCGCGTCAGCGATAGACAATGCTATGCCAGCAATTAGCTCAAATAACGCCCACCACCAAAATTCAGCCCGAGTCGACCTGCCACGGAAGTCAAAGTACCGGTTGAACCCAAGCTTGATGGCATCAGGAAAGCTGACCATCGTCAGTTCAGTTGCGGCTCCTTGAGGACGAAAAGGCCCGGGTGAGCTTAAGGGAACGCCACAGGCGCTACAGAACTGAGCGCCCTCTGGGTTGTCGCGACCGCAATTCGGGCATTGCATGGTGACTCTCTTTACATGATCGGATATTCACAAGATGGGACGTGAATTTTTGCATCCGCGATAGTGGGGAACCCCTCATATCTTATTGACCGAGCATCGAAAGTGTCAACATTGGTTGCATCAGAACAACGGGTGATAAAGTACGCGCTGGTGGTGATCGTGAACAGGCGACAGC
>Ga0207966_1002171_pt1 | contig 10237 bp, 9 predicted proteins | sample Knorr_S23_td_NAD_FD_185611 | JGI IMG/M metagenome (GOLD analysis project Ga0207966, IMG submission 185611) | Marine microbial communities from Southern Atlantic Ocean transect - Knorr_S23_td_NADW_ad_2500m_LV_B (SPAdes) (version 2) | ecosystem: Environmental > Aquatic > Marine > Oceanic | place... | reverse complement strand
CGAAAAATAGCCACTAGTGCGAACCTTGAGCGTTTGACCGGTTTTAATCAGTAGGAGATTGTCCCTGAATTGCCCTGACACACCGGTAACCTTGACCGTCTTGCCCATAATCTCATCTTTTATCCGTGCCCCGCTATATCTGTTCAATGTGGCATAGTCGACTTGCATGGTAAATTCTCCCAGTTCGATATCCTTTGATTTCAATTTGCCTATGACAATGGAATAAAAATTAACAGGACCTCCTTTGCCTCCACCTTTTCGCATGGCAACGAATTTTCCTTTTTTCTTCTCGCCTTTTTCGCCGGCCACCTTTTTGGCTGTTCCTTCACCTAGATTAATCAAGATGGCATCTCTTTTTTCGAGATCACGGAATTGCGATTCAACCCTTTCCCCAGTGAAGGTAATTCTGGGCCATTCACTTTTATCTTTGCTTTTGGACTGAATGATAAATGAAGCTTGATATTGACCATCATCATCTTCTTTTCCGCCCAGAAAAAAACCGTTAAGCGTCAATAACGATTCGTCCTCCTGATTCTTTTCGATCGATTCAATTTTGCTGTCGGCCTCGGCTTTTCGGTATTTTGCCATGGCCTCTTCTTTGGACATTTCGCCGTTTTTGACAGCTGACTTTAATTCAGCACCAAATTTTGAAAGAGAGATCTGTTTTTTTCCTGAGCTTTTATCGTCAACATCCTTTGCGATTACAGACGAGGCGAAAATCATTGAACCTGCCAAAGTCAAGACCGAGAGAAGTGAATTTAGTTTCATATTATTTTGATTTTTCTATTCCAAAAAAAGCTTATTCAGCCACCTATGTGAATGAATAGCCGATTTACCAAAGAAACGATCAATCCCCAGGTTTCCCTCGGATAATCGTTGGTTGATTATTAACTTCGGCGCCGGAATTCCCACCCCGTGACTCTCGCCTGACCTGTTCGTTGATTTTTCGAAAGGAATCATGCATCGACTCGTAAGCTTTTTCGTCATCAAATCCTCTTCCTTGGATTTTTGATTCCACTCTACCGTAATATATTTCATTCGCCCATGACATGATGTCGTCATCCCCAAGCTGAATCGTGTCCATCAGGGCCAATCGAGACTGCAGAACGGTCGCTTGTTCGTTTTTGTCCATGTTAGTAAGGTCTTCGGCATTGTCCATGGAACGGATGGTCTCCATCTTGACATCAAGAGAGTACTGGTCGCTTGTCATGATGTCTTGGAACAATGAGTCAGCCTGGGCATCGTTTTTACCGACTCCCTGCACAGCTACTCTAGCCATTTCTCTCATATCACTTTCTCTGAGCTGCCCGCTTTGCATTGCTTGAACAACTGCGTCGATGGCATGTCCGTCGCCGATTTTTTCAAAATAGCTCAGCACGGATCGATCGATTTTGCCATTTTCCTTGATCAACTGATCCTGGGCGGTCTGTATGAAAGTTTTGTCGCCATACATTTCCAGCACCATGAACAGGTACTGTCTTGAGGCGGCATCAAACTTGTTGCCGTTAGCCACATCGATCGGTTCCGCCAAAAGCTCGTGCGCGGCACCGAGCGCTTCGTCACGGTAAGCATCCTTGCCGATCCATTTCTGCAACTTCTTTGCAGTGTAGGCGATTTCAAACCCGCGGCCGGTGGTGGAAAGCACTTCTGCCAGCGCCTCCTCCGCTTTTTTTCCGCCAACTTCGGCCAGAATATCAATCAGGCCAATTCGCAGGGAAGGCGGCTGCTCAAAATCGAGTGGGCCATGAACCATGCGAGTTCGCCAGTATTCGAGTTCATTTGATCCATCCTTCGCTGATTTTGGGATGGCAAAATCAACATCCTCCATCCTGTTGAGGAACTCGCGGATATGGGGCACGGCGACCTCACCCTGCTCCGACAAGCTCTCGAAGAGAAAATTAATGCGGCGCTGAATTCTACCGCGGTTGCCGGAAGTCAATTTGATTTCCATCAACTCGTCTAGGATGTCGGGTGCAGACAGTCCCCCGGAGTCACTCGGCGCTACGGTGCTGTTGAGTTCCAAACGGAGACTGTCGATGGCCACCTGGGCGCTAGCCAGCTTGGACTTGAGCGATGCGGCTTCCTTCCTGAGCGCCTCGACTTGGTCGGCCTCAGTGGAGGAGTCATCGATGGGGGCCTTACCACAGCCAACGAACAGGATGGCGGGCACGATGATCGCTCCAGCAAAACAATTTCTTAGATTAAAAGTTCTTTTCATTTCCGAGTTACCGTTAGCTGTCACCATCCCATTTCTCAATTTCTTTCTGTGGCCGGAAGTATCCTAGTTCAGCCAAACGCAGACAACACTTACTTCATTGTAAAAACATTTCATTTTCTCTCATATGATGTACCGATCAGTTATTTAGAACTGATTCCAGTGTCTACTTTTTTGTACCCCTATCTTTCTTTATTCCGTTCTTACCGCTTGCGATCGCCCCGGTCGCTGCCTCCATCTCCCCCTTTGATTTCTCGCCAGGCTTGGCTGTATTCATCTCTTGATATCCGGCCCGACTTAACTGCCTCTTTCAACTTACTGTCCAGTTCTTTATAGACCTTCGCGCTCTTGTCATCCCCTTTAGGTTTGGCGGCCTTTTTTTCTGCTTTTTTGCGTTCGATGGCTGCTTTGATCTCAGCCGCTCTTCTGGCAGCATCACTTGATGATCTGGACTTGGAGGAGGAACTTTTAGAGGAAGAAGTACGCGGGGCCTTGGATACGGCAGTCTTGAAGCCGTCAGCCTTGAAGTTGAGTTCCCGCTCTGAACCAAGCTGCAGCAATGTCACACGGCCTGCGCGTTTGTCGATTGCCTTGATTTCAATGGTCCCCTGCTTTTCCCCAACTGCCAATTGGAGGAAGGTGGGCTTCGTGTTTTTTTTGTCCTTTTCGATCAGGGCAATCGCTGCGCGCTCCACGCCATTACGGAGGAAAATACCCGTAAGCTTTATATCGCTTGCCTTGAGTGGTTCAGGTGCCTTCTGTTGCGTGCTGGGTGGCGTGTCGGTCAAGTCAAAGGCGTTGCGCTTGACGATTGCAAGGTAGGGGTTCTTTTCGGCCTCCTTCCCGTGGGCCGGTGGTTGCAATCCGGAAGCCAGCATGATTCCAGCGATGGCTGCATAGAGTTTATTCATGGCATGGAAGGTCTTGGTTTGAGCTCTTGGGCCAGTCTTTTTCGGGCGCGGTGCAGCCAGACTTTCACCGAGTTGGGCTTCCGGTTCATGGCAAACGCCACCTCGTCTATGGTCATGCCTTCGCTGTAAAAAAGCCGAAGGGCGGTGAAGTGGTTTTCCGTAAGCAGCCGCTTGGCATGGGCCCATAGCGAGCGGGCCCACTCCTGCTCAATCACCTCGCTGCTCGCGGTCGTCTCGATGGCAAATTCAACCTCTTCCACCCACGATTTTTGTTTCCGATAATGGCTAATGGCCAGCCGGTTTGCGATGGTGAAAATCCAGGAGGAAAAAGGGTAGGCGGGGTTGAACCGGTCCAGTTTGCGGTAGGTGATGAGGAAGGTGTCCTGCAGCAAATCCTCCGCCTGGTGGTGGTTGCGGGTCTTGGTCAAAAGAAAGTGGTACAGCGGTTTCTCGAACTGCCCGACCAGCGACTCGAATGACTCGATGCAACCACTCTGCGCCGCAATGGCCAGGCGCCGGCTCTCGGCGCGCCGCGCTTCCTTTTCCGCCTGGCCAAGCGCTGCGGCTTCAGCAGCTCGCGGCGAAGGCGGCGCCTTCGACCCGGCCGGTGCGACTTCATCAACGACCGATGCGCTGTAGTTCATTGCCCCACCTCCCTTGGCAGGAACTTGACGCTGTGAATTTCCAGCTCGGCGTTTTCCTCGGGCGACACAATCCAGATGTCAGCCAGCTCCATGCCAGCCGGAGAACCGGGCAGATCCTTGGACATTGGCTTGAACTGGCTGAGCGGCACCTCGACCTGCCACGGCTCGCCCGCTTGGCCAAGCGCCCCGGCCTCGACCATGGCAGTGTACTTGCCGAAAAAAGCTCCCTTGATCCGCTGGGTCGTGATGCCGAAATAAACCGGCCCCTCCGTCCGGGTGGTGCCCCGGATGCGAACCCTCGAGCCGCTCTCTATCAACACCGGCGGCGAGCTGCTGCACTGCACCGAGAAGTTGGCCACGAAAATGGTGGTCTTTTTGCCGATGAGCAGCGGGATGGCCCCCAGCCGCACGCTGTTTTTTTCATCCGGCGGCAGCCATTTGCCGATCACCGCCCCGGAACCGGCGATCAGGCGGCAGCTCCACTCGTTGACCGGTTCTGGCTGGCGCGCCACGGCGAACGGCCGGCTGCGCCTTGCGGAGACGACGGCCTGGTGATCCGCCACAACGTCCGCCGCTTGGCCGTCGGCCAGCCGCACGACGTTTGCCGTGCCGCTGTTCACCCGCACGATCGACGTCATGGAGTGAGCCTCGACATCGAACTGCGCGACCTTGGCCTCGACCGTGGCTGTCGGCGTCTGGATCGAGACCGGCCTGGCCCCGGCTGATTGCGCCACCGTTGCCCAAAGATTCCCGTAGGCCAGTTGAAACCCGCGCCGGCCATCGACGTTGAGCAGCCGCAGCCGCGAGCGCCCGGCGATGGTCATCAGCGAACCGCCGTTCAAGTCCAGCTTCACCCAAGCGCTGCTCGAGCGCGTCCGGATCGTATCGCCGACGCGCAGCACGGTGCCTACTTTCACTTCGTCCCGCACCTTGCCGTCGGCGGCGATGTACTGGCAGGGGCCGAGAATGGCGCTGACTTTTGCCGCGTGCCTCAGCGGCGTGGTGGCGATCACGAACGCCGCCAGCAACACGAACGCCGCCGCAGCGGCAACCGCCCACTTCCACGGGCGAAAAACCGCCGTGATAACCTTGGCCGGTTGGGGCTTGTGTTGATCGAGACGCTCGACGTCGGCCACGACGACCGCCTGCTCGGCGACCGCCCGCAGGAAGGCGCGCGCCCCGGCATTGCCGCGCAGCAGGTCGGCAACCTTGGCCTCCTCGTCCGGGCCGAGTTGCCCGTTCAAGTGCCGCAGCAAAAGTTCGTTCTGTTCCTCACTCAATGTCATTTTTTGAAATAGTTCAGCCGGCCGGCTGTTCCAGCTTGGTTTCGATACACTTTTTCAAGGCCTGATGCAGCCGGGAGAGCCGTTTGTAAATCGCGTCGAGCCGGGCGCCGAGTTGCTCCGCCACCGCCTCGCAGGCGTGTCCGTCGAAGTAGCGCCGCTTGAGCAGGTCACGCGACTTGGCCGGCAAATCCTCGAGGCAGTCGCGCAGCGCCTGGCTTCGGCCACCGGCCTGGCCAAGCGCTTCATCCGCCCACTCCCGCTCCAGTTGCTCGAGGAGCGTTTCGTCGAGAATCACCGGCTCGTTCTTCCGGCGGCGCAGCCAGTCGATGCCCTCGCGCCGGGCGGTGATAAACGCCCACGAAAGCAGCGCGCCGTCGGTCTCGAAGCAGATCGGCTTGCTCATCGCCTTGAGGGCGACATTTTGAAAAATATCCTCGGCCGTGTGCGCGTCCCGGACGACCAGCCAGGCCGCTGCCGACACGCGGTCGCGCTGGCTCATCAGCCGCTTCAAAATGTCCTGTTCAGAAAGCGCCACTATAAAAAGAACGGTTGATGACGCCGAATCCTGACATCGCCTTTTACCCGCTGATTGACTTGGGCGACTTCAGCAAGTTTACTCCGCGCATGCAACTGCGTTTTTTCTCTGTTGGATTATTGCTGGTGGTCGGATTGGCCGCCACACGGGCGGAACTGCCCAAGGTCGGGCTGAAGCCGGTTTGGGAGGGGCTCGAATCGACTCGTCCGCTTTGGCTTGAGACGGCTCCGGACGGTTCCGGGCGGTTGTTCTGCCTCGAGCAAGGCGGGGCCATCATCATTTTGCCGAAGGACAAAAACGCGGCCAAGCCCAAGCGCGAAGTGTTTTTTGACATCAGCGAGCGCAAGCCGTGGCGCGAAAACGAGGAGGGGCTGCTGGGCATGGCGTTCCATCCCCAGTTTGCGTCCAACGGAAAGTTTTACGTTTACTACTCGCAGCAGGAGCCCAAGCGCAGTGTCGTCAGCGAGTTCACCGTGGCCAAGGCGCACCCGAACCGGGCCGACATGAAGTCGGAGCGCATCCTGCTCGAGTTCCCGCAGCCGTACTGGAACCACAACGGCGGCGTGATTTTGTTCGGGCCGGATGGCAAGCTTTACATCGCCTCGGGCGACGGCGGCAAGGCCAACGACCCGCATGACAACGCGCAAAACCTGGGCACGATGCTGGGCAAGATTTTCCGCATCGACGTTGATACCCGCACCGGCAAGCTGGCGTACGGCATCCCGGCGGACAACCCGTTCGCCGGGCGCAAGGACGACACGCGCGGGGAGATTTGGGCGTACGGCCTGCGCAACGTCTGGCGCATGAGTTTCGACCGCGAGACCGGCGACCTCTGGGCGGCGGACGTCGGGCAGAACAAGTGGGAGGAGGTCAACCTCATCACGCGCGGCGGCAACTACGGCTGGAACATCCGCGAGTCGTTTCACAAGTTCAAGGAGGACGGCCCGGCCAAGGGAGACTGGATCGACCCGGTGATCGAGTACGCGCACCACGCCGGCGTGGAGAAGGAGAGCAAGTTTCCCGGTCACGGCTACGGTGTGAGCATCACCGGCGGCTACGTCTATCGCGGCAAGGCGATTCCGGCGCTGCGGGGGGCGTACGTTTACGGCGACTTCGTCACCGGCCTGATTTTTGCCGTCCGCCAAAAAGACGGCAAGGCGACCGAGCACGGCACCATCCACCAGCAGAAGGGCAAAGTTTACCAGATCGCCAGTTTTGGTGAGGATGCCGAGGGCGAACTGTACCTGCTGCCGCTTGTGTCAAACCCGCCGACAAAGCGCGACCCGCTGGGAAGCATCCTGCAACTTGTCGCCGAGTAACTTGGCCAAGCGGGGAGTCAGTTTTGCTCCGGTTCAGCCGTTTTTACAAACGCGATTCGATCCACAAAACGGCAGGAAAAATCAACCGGGTAGGCACCAGCCGTCCCTCGACCGCCTCCGCCGTGCGGAGTCAGTTGACGAGTCCAGCCGCCCCGAGAGCCCGGCCAGCATTGCCATCAAGAGTCTCGAGCTGGACGGCGCCAAGGCTGGGGACTTGAAGGTTCGGGTCGAGGCCAACGAGTGGGCGCTCGATGATCTGCAAAAAGTCCAAAGCAAGGCCGGCGACATCGCGGACAAGGCCGCGGAGGGCGATTTTCCTTTCGGCGGCGACCAGTCGGTCGTCACCGTGAAACCACTGCCGAGATCCTCCACGGCGGCATCGGTGGTGCCTTGATAGTTGACCTTGGTGATTTCCCCCTGGCATCTTTCGTGGCAACGAATGGCTCCTCTTTCACCTGCGCGACAATCTTTTGGCCAACGAGAAGGAGGCCATCGTCGAGCGGGACATCCCGGCATTGCGAAAGGATGCCGAGCACTTGATTCAGCACTTCGGAGAAGTGTCCGCCAACCAGATGATGCTCGATACCGTCCAGGCCCTGGCAGCTGACATCGAGGGCGAAGACGGCAAATCCATGAGCACCGTCGACAAGCTGGGCAACATTCAATACGCCCTGCACCGGGCGTTGGTTGATAACCGCAACTTCATCCAGCAAGATTCGTTCAAGGCCGTCGACTGAGCGCCGGCCGGCACCACTTCGCAGCTTGGCCAAGGGGGACGTAACCTGCTTGAACTTCAGCTTGGCCAAGCGTAGAACCAACGCGGTTCATTCGTTCATCCGTAATGTCAGAGGTAGTCACCAGAGCAGGGAAGGCACGGGTGTTGGCCGTCGTGATGGGCGGCGGACAGGGAGCACGCCTGTTCCCGTTGACCCAGGAGCGCTCGAAGCCGGCAGTGCCGCTGGCCGGGAAGTATCGCTTGGTGGACATCCCCATATCCAACTGCATCAACTCACGGCTGACCCAGATTTATCTGCTGACCCAGTTCAATTCCGCCTCGCTGCACCGCCATGTTTCGCACTCGTACAAGTTTGACCACTTTTCGCGCGGGTTTGTGGAGATATTGGCGGCCGAGCAGACGCCGACCAGCGACACGTGGTATCAGGGCACGGCCGACGCCGTCCGCAAAAACCTGATTCACCTGCTGAACAACGACTTCGAGCACCTGCTGATCCTGAGCGGGGATCAACTGTACCGGATGGACTTCCGCGACATCATCGCGGCGCACATCGAAAAGGAGGCGGAACTGACCGTGGCGACCATCCCGGTTGGCCGGGAACTGGCCAAGGCGTTCGGCATCATGCACAACGACGTGGACGGCCGGATTAGCCGGTTCGTCGAGAAACCCGGCACGCCGGAGTTGCTCGACTCTCTCCGGCTCTCCGATGCGCAGGTTGCCGAGCAGGGGCTCGAGGCGGGCGGCGACCATTACCTCGCGTCGATGGGCATCTATATTTTCAAGCGGGCAACGCTGACCGAGCTGCTCGACAACGAGATGACCGACTTTGGCAAGCACATCATCCCCCGCGCCATCGAGACGCACCGGGTTTTCTCTCACGTCTATCAGGGATACTGGGAGGACATCGGAACGATCCGATCCTTTTTCGAGGCAAACCTGGACATGGTCAGCACGGTCCCCAAGTTTGATTTCTTCCAGATGGAGACGCCGATCTACACCCGGCCACGTTTCATGCCTGCTTCTAAGATCAACGGCGCAGCCATCGACCAAGCGGTGATTTCCGACGGGTGCATCATCGACCGCTCGCGAATCAGCCAAAGCCTGATCGGCGTTCGCTGTCTCATCTCGCCCGGTTGCCGGGTACACCGCTCGGTGTTGATGGGGTCGGACTTTTACGAGACGAACGCCTCTAAGGCGGAGAGTGACGAAAAAGGCATTCCGCGCATCGGCGTCGGCGAGAACACCCGCATCGAGCAAGCCATCATCGACAAAAACGCCCGGATCGGCGCCAACTGTGTCATCACGCCCGACGACAAGCCGGAACATTTCGACGGTGAAAACTATTACATTCGCGAGGGTATAGTGATCATCCCGAAAAACGCCGTCATTCAGGACGACACAGTGATTTAACCCGGTGGCCGCTTGGCCAAGCGGAGGACGGCGGGGCTCAAAAATAATACGTGTAGGTATTATTTTGTTGCATGGAGTGCCCATCCGGCTACGCTTTTGTGCCTTTAGGTCTTCGTCAATTCGCCTTGAGTTGGCTTGGCCAAGCGGGACTTTTTTAAGGATTTTCAGATGAAAAACCTAATAACAGCCTTATTGAGCCTCACTGCGGCAGCGGCGACGGCTGCCCCAGTCGAGGGGTGGCTCCACATGCGCGGGCCGCTGCAGACCGGCGTTTCGCTGGAGAAACAGCTGCCGGACAAGATCCTAACCGAGGACGCGCTTTGGACGGCGGATCTGCCCGGGCGCTCCACGCCGACGGTGGCCAACGGCCGGATTTTTGTCGTCGGCCATCTCGGCGAAGGCGCGAATCTGCAGGAGGGCGTGTTTTGTTTTGACGCCGACACGGGCGAGAAACTTTGGGAGCGCAAGTTCAACGATTTTCTGAGCGACATCATCTATACGCGCTACTCCGCCTCGAGCCCGACGATCGATCCCGAGACCGGCAACCTGTTTTACCAGGGCACGCAGGGACTCTTCGCCTCGTTCACACAGGACGGCGAGATGCTCTGGCAACATTCTCTGATGGAGGCGCTGGGCCGGATGACGTTCCCGAACGGCCGCACCGCCACGCCAGTCGTTGATCGCGACCTGGTGATCACTCGCGGCATTATGGCCAACTGGGGGGCACAAGGCCCGCCGTGGGATCGCTTTTACGGCTTCGACAAAAAAACCGGCAAGCTCGTCTGGGCGGCCAAGCCTGGAGGGCGGCCCAAGGACAGTTGCTTCTCCTCGCCGGCACTCGGCTGGCTTGACGGCAAGCGAGTTTTTTACGCGACCACCGGTGACGGCAGCGTGGTCTGCGCCAACGCCCGCACCGGAGAAGCGATTTGGCAGGTGCCGCTCTTCAAGGCCGGCATCAACGCCTCGGTCGTCGTTTACGACAACGACATCGCCGCCGCGATTTACGGGACACCGTATGAGCCGGGTCAGATGGTCGGCCTGAGGATTCCGCACGTGCAGCCGACGGACGCCAACCCGGTCATCGTCGAGCGCAAACAGGTCGAGCTTTGGACTGCGAACATCTCGACCTCCACCAGCTCGCCGATCCTTGTCGGTGACACCATTTACGTCGTCGCCGAAAA
>Ga0207966_1002170_pt1 | contig 10239 bp, 12 predicted proteins | sample Knorr_S23_td_NAD_FD_185611 | JGI IMG/M metagenome (GOLD analysis project Ga0207966, IMG submission 185611) | Marine microbial communities from Southern Atlantic Ocean transect - Knorr_S23_td_NADW_ad_2500m_LV_B (SPAdes) (version 2) | ecosystem: Environmental > Aquatic > Marine > Oceanic | place... | reverse complement strand
GACGCCGACATCGAAAACGGAGGCATGGACGCGCTGTTGCTCGACCCGCCGCGGGTTGGATGCCATCCCGATGTGCTGAAATCTGTCAAGAAGCTGAGGCCGAAAAAGGTGTTGATGGTCTCGTGCGAACCGGCCGCAATGGCGCGCGATCTTGATCTGTTGTGTAGAGATGGTGTGTACCGGTTGGAAATCGTTCGACCGGTCGACATGTTTCCGCAGACCCGCCACGTTGAGGTAATTAGTTTGCTAACGCTCCAGGATTCCGGAGACCAGGATTTTGGCGATAACAGATAACAGTTCGCTGATTCTTGCCAGTAGATCGCCGCGCCGCGCGGAGATACTTGGCGATGCGGGGATAAAGTTCACAGTTACTTCTGCCGATATCGATGAAGAAGTATTTCTTTCTGGCGCCGGGCGTTCCTCGAACACACGAAGCCCGGTTGAAGTCGTGCAGCGACTGGCTTTCGAAAAAGCCAGGGCAGTCGCAGCCAACAGGCTAGGTGCGTTTGTTCTTGGTGCCGACACGGTAGTCGTTCTTGACGATGAGATACTTGGCAAGCCCGGGTCGTCCGGCAATGCGGTGGCAATGCTTCACCGGCTGAGCGGTCGAGCGCACGAGGTGATCACCGGGGTGACGGTCGTTGATCCCAACGGCACCGTTCGTACTGATTTTGCCAGCACCTCTGTATTGTTTCGTAATCTCGAGCGCAGCGAGGTTGCCAACTATGTCGCGACGGGTTCACCGCTCGACAAGGCGGGCGGGTATGGAATTCAGGACAGTTCATTTGCACTCGTCGAGAGTTACGACGATTGTTATTTAAACGTTATGGGTCTTCCGATGTGCGTGACGATCAGGCTGCTTGAAATATCAGGATTCAGGCGGTTTAGCACGGCCGTTTGCAAGAGACATTTGAACTTTGATGCTGCGTGTGGCTCGAAGGCGATCAAATGACGCTATTCGGGATTGGCGGTTTCGAGTTTCTTCTAATCGCCGCGATCGCACTTTTCGTGCTGGGACCCAAACGCTTGCTCGAAGGAATTCGCGAGGGGCGCAGGATTTATTCCGAATTCAAGCGTCAGCGAGATGCTCTACAGTCGATGATCGCCGAAGCGATCGATCTCGAAGAACTCAAGAAACAGAGTGACCCCGACGGGCTGATAAAGGAGTTGAAAGACAAAGCGATTGCGCTGAAGGATGAACTGGCGCTCGATCAGGTTGCAGACGATTTAGAACGGCCCACGGACCTGGGCAAGGGTGTCGGTTTCGGGTCGGTTGCAAGATCAAATCGGTTGAACCGTCCGTCTGTCGATGTCGACTCTGAGATACGAGATACCATCCCGGATGTTGATTTGGCTGAACCTCGCGCCGAAATTGCGGGAGAGGTTGAGCGGGCCAAGCCCGGAAACGATACAACCGATGATGAGGTGAAGTCTTGAACGACAACGCCATGTCGGTACTGCAGCATCTTGGCGAGCTCAAGCGACGGTTGGTTAGAGTAGCGATCGTGGCCGTTGTATTTATCGCGATTGCGATCGCTTTTTATGTGCAAATATTCGAGGTGTTTACGGATACGGCCAGACGGCTGATCGTTGATGCAGATGGCGTAGTTGCGGTCCAGAGAATCACAGAGGGTTGGGTGGTCGCTGCAAAGCTGGCGATCTTGGTCGGGCTGGTCGCCGCATTTCCGTACTTCATGTGGGAATTGGCGATGTTCTTCAAGCCAGGGCTAAAACCAGGCGAGCGCAAGTACATATTCTTGCTGGTGCCGGCGTCGATGGCGATGTTCGCACTGGGTGCCGCGTTTTCCTGGTTCATTCTGATCCCCAGGCTGGTCGAGTTTCTACTCAGGCTTTCGCAGCCCATCGGCGATCCGCTGATTACTGTCGGACCCCTCGTAGGGCTGATGGTTACCATCATGTTCTGGCTCGGAATCATTTTCGAAATTCCGATCTTCATGTTCCTGCTGGCAAAGATGGGCATTCTTACCTCGGGATGGGTCAAGACGAAGCGGCGGTGGATGATCCTTATCTCATTCATCTTCGGTGCGGTGGCAACGCCGACGGATCCGATTTCTCAACTGATAGTGGCGGGCCCGACCTGGCTGCTATTTGAGATCGGGATGCTGCTTGTGAAACTGGCCGAGCGGGGACAAACGGAGTAGAACGCCGGTTGCCAGCGTTTGTTCAGTTCGCACGATATTGTTGTCGGAAGGGGAGCGGTCGACGGATCAGGGGGCGAAAAGCCGTTCAGGTGGTTTTCGTATCGGTGTTCTGGTCGCCCGAGTCTGAGTCGGAGTCTGAATCGGTGCTGCCGGTTTTGTTGTTAATGGCCGACTTGAATTCGTTGATCGCCTGGCCCATTCCCTTGCCGACTTGTGGCAGTTTGCCTACTCCGAAAAGTAGCAGGACGATCACAAGAATGATGACGATTTGAATTGGACCGATTTGCGAGAACACTTAAAAAGCTCCGGTTTGCCCTTGAAGGACCTGTTGAAATGGATCGAGGTCCAACTGCAAGTATACGCCGCGACTATTCGAACACCCAACCAAGAGACGTGACGGTATAAGGAGCTTATTTGAGGGTTGTAAGGGGGCCTGGTTGGCTATCCCATGTAGCGCCACACCGCGATCACCCTGCTGATCACCTCGACATCGCTGGAGTTGAATGTCATGGCTTCCATTTGCGAGTTTGCGGGTTCGAGTCGGGTACGCGGTCCTTCGGCATAAAAATGCTTGAGAGTTGTTGTGTTATCCGACTTGATCCGCACGGCGGCCATTTGCCCGTTCCGCACGCTCGAGGCCTGTTCCATGATCACCAGGTCGCCATCGGAAATCAGGGCGTCGATCATCGACTCGCCGCGAACCTTCAGTGCGTACAGGTTGTTGCCGGGGCCAATAATTGCCTGGGGCAGGTCGATTAGTTCCTGACCTGTGAGGTCGGACCATGTGTCGTTCTCTGGCATCGGGAACGGCGAACCGGCGGCAATAGTTCCGAGTAGGGGAACTGCAACCGTGTCGATACCGACAGGTGCTGCAGTACCGCTCTTCTGGCCGGCCAGTTTCAGACCACGTGAAACCTCGGAGTCACGGCTCAGAGCACCGCTGTCTTTCAAGCGGTCCAGATTGTACGAGACTACCGACGTGGAGCTGATGCCACAGCCGCTCTGGATATCGCGAACGGTTGGCGGGTAATCATGTTCTTCAATGAACTCCTCGATGAACGACAGGATCTGCTGCTGGCGTTCTGAGAGTGCTTTCATTTGTCTTGCCTTTAGTCCTGACTCTGAATGGCCTTCTGGATCGTTTGATAGTCGGATTGCATCCGCACTAATGTTCGGAAATTATCAGCGGACGCTCTGCAATGTCAACAAAAAATGGCACCAATTGCGATCATCAGTTCGGTTTTGACAGTGGATCATTGCTTGGGCAAGCCGGTGCGGACCACTGATTGGGAAATTCTGCAGGTGCAGTTTCAAGGTGCGCCAGGAAGAGACTGGCACGGTACGCCGTCATCGTTTCCGTTCAGGCCATGCGGATCGTCACCGGGTCCGCCAGCAGCTATAAAGAATGCATTTGCCGATGCCCAGTCTTCGAACTCCCCACAGTTTTCGTCAGGGCCGAATGGATCGAATCCGATGACCGCTGTTGCACCCGCCAGCACCGATGCGGTCGCTACGGGTGGAGTGGAAGTGGCAAGAGGAGGTGTAGGAAGTGCAGGTGTCGTCGTGGAGGAGAGGCGGTCGGTACCGGCGTGAGCGGAGGTGTTGGTGGCAACGAGGTGGGCGTTGGCGTGTCGGTCGATGTTGGCGAAGACATGGGCGTGAGAGCCAGGATTACGGTTGAGGTGGACTGCGGTGCCGTTGTCGCGGTTGTGATGGGAGTTGATACTGGGGTCGCTGTCGGTATCGAGGTGGCTAAGGGGATCGAATCTGGCTGAGCTGGCGTCGCGGTAGCCGTTACCACGATTATCACGGGTGTCGCTTGCAGAACTGTGGGTATCGGACTGGGGTCGGAGCGGGTAGATCCACCTGATCCGACTGCACGGGGGATTACGTCGTCGCCAATCCCGTCCGATGTTGCTTCCGGAGTAGGTGTGGCCGTCACGATAACGGTCTGGAAGATCACGATTGGTGTTGCCGTGAACGCCAGGATTGTGATTGTAGTTGGCGACACAATCGGGGTGACGATCGCCGGTTTCGGTTCGGTGCCGCAACCCGCCAGCGCGAACAGCATAAGTAATGCCGAGGCAACAATTTCGACCAGGCGAGTTCTAGTGATTGTGCCCGGCGTGGTCGTGCGACCCGTGTTCGTGATCATGAGAGGGATCGAGATTTCGGTCGCCGGGATGAACCGGATGGTTATCGCCGAAAGAGATACCTTCGAGGTTGCCAGGCGGGGCACCGGCGTTTTCGGCCTGACCGAAGGCCACGTAGTGTGGAGCTTCGCCTTCAAAGACGAGATAGGCCGACTGTTGTGTCGATAGAGACTCATGACCGCCGAACCATACGACGAGAGGGCCGTTCACCATTTGAATTGGGCCTTCTTTTACGGGTCTTTTAACGTTTTCGTCTATTTCGCCGGTACCGGAGGGGCCGATTCCCCATCTTGCGGTGCCACTGAAATCGCCGGGTACGACGAACCGCCAGCGGGGCAGCAGGCCTTTCCAGGGTGCGACCTCTACAGCAACGCGATCTTCGATACCCTCGAACGGGTGGTGAATACGCCAGTTGTACTGGGTGTCGTCAGATTGAGACGACGGACCCGGCCGATGAGTTTCGGCTGCGTGGTCGTGGTTTTGATCGGGACCCTGGGTCAAAGGTCGGTACCGGGCTAGCTGGAAATATTGTTGTACTGCCTGGTGAGCCGTGACTTCTGGCGGGCGGCTGCGTTTCGGTGCAGAACGCCTTTAGAAACGGCCCTATCCAGGGCTGAGACCGCATCTTTGAGCGCGGCGTCGGACGCGTCGTTTTGTGTGCCTTCAGCGATCACTTCGGTCGCGGTCTTTACTCGACTGCGAGTGAACGATCGGGTTGATCGGTTTCTGGAGGCTTTGCGTTGCTGGGCGCGATGCGTTTTGGCGGCGGGCATTGATGTTCCTTAGTAAGAGATGGGGGTGCGCCCGATAATGGTGCGCGACTGGTTGGATATTCGAATCGTTATGAAGATGATTTGCGCGGCTTGCGTGGCTCGTCATTCCGGGGAGCCTGCGCCTCGGTAACCCGGAATACGCTATCGACTCCGGGGATTGCTTCCACGCGGGAGAAGAGCCTGCTTAATTGCTCTACCCCTGTAGTGTACACCGTGAGAGACACGGTACATGCGTTGGTTTTCTGATCTTCTTCAGATGTGAGCGAGTGGATATTGACGTTTTCCGACGAGACTACGTTGGTGATGTCACGGATCAGCCCAACGCGATCGAAGGCTTGAATCTGAAGCCTTGATGCGTAGCTCGTTTCACGGTGACCCCAGCCGACCGGGACATGACGTTCGGGATCTTTAGCGTCCCTCAGAATTGGGCAGTTATGGCGGTGAACTGTCACCCCCCGCCCTCGGGTGAGGTACCCGGTAATTTCGTCGCCGTATACAGGGCTGCAGCATTTTGCAATCCGAGTAAGAAGGCCGGGTTCGCCCATTACAACGAGTCCCCCGGCCTGATCTGCTGGCGGTTTCCCGGGGGTGATCTCTGGCGTGAAGACCTCTTCAGGTTCGGGGTTTAGGGTTTCGGCAACTCTCGAAATCGAAATCTGGCCGACACCGAGTGCTTCGGCCAGCTCGTTCAGGCTGGCGTAGTCCATGGTCGTCACGATTTCTTTTTCCGAATATTTCAGGCCAAGACGCCGCATCTCTTTTCTGAGCAGATCTTTACCGCGGCGGATATTGCTCTGTCGTTCCTGCTTCCTGAACCACTGCTTGACCTTGGTCTTTGCGCTCCCTGTGACCAGATATCCGAGGTCGGCGTTAAGCCAGTCGAGGCTGGGGCCGCGTGGGATCCTGGCCTTGCGAATTTCGACGACATCTCCGTTCTGCAGAGGCGTATTCAGCGCTGCGAGTTTGCCATTTACGACTGCGCCTACCGTGTTGTGACCAAGGTCGGTGTGAATACGGTAGGCGAAATCGATAGGCGTCGACCCGGCCGGCAGGTCTTTGATATCGCCTTTCGGAGTGTAGACAAACACCTGGTCCTGGAGAATGTCGGTTCGGACCGTGGCGAGGTATTCATCGTCGCCCGAAAGTTCTCGCTGCCAGTCGACCAGTTGCCTGAGCCACGACATCTTTTGATCGAAGTTGTCAATCCGTGCCGAGCCATCCTCATCGCCCTTGTACATCCAGTGCGATGCAACACCCTCTTCGGCCATGTCGTGCATTGTCTGGGTGCGGATCTGCACTTCTATCGGGAAATTGCCGGGTCCGCGTACCGAGGTGTGTAGCGACTGGTACATGTTTTCTTTCGGGCTGGCGATATAGTCGTCGAACTGCCCGGGGACCGGTCGCCATGTCGAATGCACCACGCCGAGTGCCGCGTAACAATCGCCGACGTTTTCAGCGATGACGCGAATTGCGATCAGATCGTATATCTCGTCGAACTTTCGACCCAGTCGCTCATATCGCTGTAACTTGTTGTAGGTACTGTAGAGGTGCTTGACGCGCCCATCGACCGAACACTTGAGCCCTGCCTTTCGGAGCGGTCTCTGAATGGCCTTGACTGCAGCTTCGGTGTAAACCTCACGCTCAGCACGTTTGCGGTTGATCAGGCGGGATATCGACTTGTACTGCCGGGGCATCAGGTAGTGGAATGCCGCGTCTTCGAGTTGCCACTTGATTTCGTTCATTCCGAGCCTGTGTGCCAGCGGTGAGTAGATGTCGAGTGTCTCTCTGGAAATCCGCTGCTGTTTTGGCACTGGCAGGTGGTTCAGTGTCTGCATGTTGTGCAGACGGTCTGCCAGCTTTATCAGGATCACTCGAACGTCGTCGGCCATTGCAACGAGCATCTTGCGGAGCGAGGCGGCCCGTGTTGCCTCGGGGGTCGAGGCCTGCCGCAGCATTGCGCTGTTCTCCGAGATCATGTCGAGGCGCTTGAGTTTCGTGACGCCGTCCACAAGCTTTGCGACGTCGGTCCCGAAGCCCGTCTCGATTTCCTCGAAACTGATCCCGCAGTCTTCCATCACATCGTGGAGCAGTGCTGCCTGGATAGTGGTGGTATCGAGCCGCATATCGGCGAGCCGGAGCGCGGTGGCTATCGGGTGCTCGATGAAAGGTTCACCGGATTCCCGAAGTTGGCCCTGGTGCGATTCGATCGCAAAGTTCAGCGCAGTTTCGACTGCATCGGCCCGGTCCGCAGGCAGGTATGCGCCAATCGATTTGAGGAGCGCATCGGACGAACTGCTCTTTTGGCTGGTAGTCATAGTCGATCTGCGTGCCGCTAAGTTGCCATGTGTTGCGACGACTCCGTTGAGCAGGATGCAACTTAGTGCTTAATTCATTCTAAGCCTTAGGCGATTATTGGTGTGCTAGCGGAATATACGCGATATGCAGTGTCAGTTATCGGCATCGTAGAGGCGTGCAATCTCATCTCGATCGAATCTGGGTAGCGGTTCGGCGATTCCGCCCACAATTCGCTGCAGGCGCATGCTTTGGTTTTCCTCGTTGCCGGGGCCAGTGCCTGAACCGGGGGCGAACTCGGTAACGGTGCCGATGGCGGTCGCGGAGATCCCGTCGTCCGACAGTGCTTCCAGGATGTTCTGGGTCCCCGCGGGTCGACAAGTTATGAGCAGCGCGCCCGATGAGATCAGGCCCCATGGATCGAGATCGAGAGCTTCGCAGATTCGTCGAGTCTCCGGGAGGACTTTCACCCGGTCGGCATCGACCGTAATTCCGGTGTTGGAAGCGAGGGCCATTTCTTCTACCGCACCAGCGATTCCGCCTTCGGTGGGGTCGTGCATTGCTGTTACCTGCCCGGTCGCAGTGGCAATCCTGGCGGCTGTGACGACCGATATCCCGGGCGAATTGAGTAACCCGGCAGCCTTCTCGATCTCGATTTCCGATAGGCCGGCGTCTATGAGCCGGGATTTGCTCTCCCGGGCGATGATGGCCGTTCCTTCGATTGCGATGCCCATGGTGAGGATCACATCGTCACCGGATGTCGCTCCGGATGTGCTCACTGTCTCGGATGGTGCAGCCTCGCCGAGCATTGTTCCTGCAATTATCGGGCGCGGCAGCCCGACAGTTACTTCAGTGTGCCCGCCGATCAGTGTGATGCCGAGTTCTTCTGCCGCCATGTAGAGCTGTTCGAATATTTGTTTAGCGGTCGAAGCGGGTTCGTTTTCCGGAAGCAGTAGCGTTGCCAGGAACCACTTCGGAATCCCCCCGGATGCTGCGATGTCGTTTGCATTGACCTGTATGGCGTACCAGCCGATCCGATCGGTGGCGAACGTGATGGGATCGGATTTTGCGATCAGCGTGGTACTTCCGAATGAAATGAACGCGGCATCTTCGCCAACACCAGGTCCGAGCAGGACGCGTTTATCGGGGGTACCGAGATCGTCGAGAAAGCTAGCGAGTAGGTCTGGCGGGAGCTTGCCTGCTCGAAGTCTTCGGTTGGTGAGATTGTCGGTCATTTTAGGACATCGGATAGTGGGTCCCGATCAGGGGCCAGAGTTACGGGCTGGCGGTGGGAAGGGTCGGAATTGTTCGGCCGGCGAGATACGGGCCAATGATTTCGCCGACGATCGGTGCGCTTCCCATCATCCCTCGCCAGACAACATTGAAAGATGTGTAGTCTTCCTCGCAGATGAATTCAACTTCCTCGGTGCCGCCTGGAGTAACAAAGTCGAATCTGAATACCGTTTTGCACGCCATCGGTTCCGACAGTGTGGTCGCGAAGTCGAAAACGGCAATCAGGCGGTCGAGGTCGTCCCGGGTAATGGCGCTGTCCATTTCGAACTGATCGGTTGAAAAATTTCTGCGCATTAGCGTGACGCTCGTTGAACCATGCAGCCCCGCGGCCTGCGCAATGTTTACTTTCGGCCCGGTGAGGGGTTCGATTTCGTCGCAGCGAACGGTCACAGAATCATCGTCCTCCGTTATGAGGCGGACGTCGCTGCTCGTGTGGTATTCCCAGGTAGTCGAACCGTCGCTCAAGACATAAATAAAGCCGTTGTAGAGTGCGTTTTCCGATTCGTAAAAGAGACCGGGTTCCGGGCACCCAAGTGCTTCAGTGGGCCACTGAGCTGCTCCGACCGAGATGATTGACAGGTCGCCGGCTTCGACACCCTGCTCGAATATAAGTCGGGCCATTTCCTGCGTGTGCGAGTCGGGTGGCGGTGGGGTCGGTGTTGCAGTTGGCAGGGGTGTTGGTGTCGGGGTTGGTGCGGGCGTTGAGGTGGGTTCCGGCGTTGGCGTTGGAGTTGGGGTCGGCGTGATAGTCGGGCGTGCCGTTGGTGAGGGACGCGTGGTCTGCTGTGGTACTCCGGTTGCAGTTTCTGCCGGGTTTGTAACCAGATTTTCTTCATCGTCACCGTTCGACAGGATGACCGCGATAATTACCGCGATTACGGCGATGCCGCCGACGGCGAGAATGGCAATGCGCAAGGAATTGTTCAACTAGGACTCTTTCTGAGAATATTTATTCGATTTTGGTTGGGCGCTACTCTGCCACGATGAATTCGTAGGTTGAGTCGGGCTCGGTAATCTCGACGAGTGCCCATATTTGCGACGGGATGGACGCGATCACTGCACTCTCGTCTATCACAAGGTCCTCAGCAATGGCGACCTCGATGATGACGGTTGACGCGGTTGATGTGGCTTCCGAGCTTGCTGATTGTTCGATCGGCGATACGTATGCACGTGTGGCTTCGGCGTTTGGGGGAACGACCGCCCATCCTCCTACGAGTACCTCGGAGGTCCAGTCGATCACCTCGACGGAGATCGCCGCGATTTCAGAGTTTGTCGAATTGAATTCAGCGACGTCCGCCTCAGAACGGAGTATGTACACCGTATCCATGTCCGGGTCAACTGATGCTGCGATATTTACTGTCAAAGAGTCGAGGGCAGGTTCGACTGGAACCGGCTGTAGCGTGGTTTCGCAAAGGGCACCGGTTAACCCCGTGATGTCCGTGTAGTACTCGTAGAAGATGTCCTCGTGCTGGATTAGCAATCGATAGCCGGGTACTAGATAAGGACCCGCTACATCCGGGGGCGGCGGGTAACAGCCCGGTGCACGGTCGGTCCACGTAGCGTCCT
>Ga0207966_1002163_pt1 | contig 10271 bp, 9 predicted proteins | sample Knorr_S23_td_NAD_FD_185611 | JGI IMG/M metagenome (GOLD analysis project Ga0207966, IMG submission 185611) | Marine microbial communities from Southern Atlantic Ocean transect - Knorr_S23_td_NADW_ad_2500m_LV_B (SPAdes) (version 2) | ecosystem: Environmental > Aquatic > Marine > Oceanic | place... | reverse complement strand
ATTGGGGCAAGTGTCAGTATTGGTTTCATGATTGGACCGGCACTGGGAGGTTTGTTGGGTGGACAGGATGCCAGCAGCGCTAGCTTATTTTATCCGGCAATCGTTGCTGCAGGCCTTTCCTTGGCAACTGGTACAGCGACTTTGTTGTTTCTAAAGGAAAGTCTGCAACCAGAAAATAGAAGTCCCAAAACAAAAGAAAACACATCGTTATTGAAAAATTGGGGCTTGGTTTTCAAAAGACCCATCTTAATGGAAATTATTTTGCTCGCTATGGCAATGATGTTTGTTACCGGTTCATTTGAAACCATATTCCCATTGTGGACGCAATCAAGGTTTGTTTGGGGTCCAATAGAAGTTGGCTATTGCATGACATACATAGGCCTAATTGTGACTTTGGTGCAAGTTTTGGTGGTAGGCAGAATTGTGCCTATCTTGGGCGAGGCGAGAGTCATTCGATTGACATTTATCGGTTATGCCACTGGGTTAATCATCATGGCCCAAGCACCATCCTGGATAATTATGCTGCTTGGGCTAACTATAGCTGCCTCAAGTGGCGCTGCTTTTGGAACTGCTACTTCAAGTTTTGTTTCCAAGGTCGCTGGCGATAAGGAAAAAGGCTTTGTTTTAGGTGTATATCAGTCCAGTTCTTGGCTCGGGAGAATCTCAGGACCACTTGCTGCCGGCGCTGTCTTTGGTTTGCTTGGGGTGAATGCGCCACTTTACCTGGGAGTTCTAGTTTTGGTTCCATGCATAATCGCGATTACAATTGTGACGAAAAAATTGGATGCGCAAAAACTAAGTTCCGCTGCAAAACCTGGATGAGCAAGAAGTCTTTATTGTAAAAAATATAACGATATAATCTAATCAGATATAAAATAAAATCAAAAAAGGGAGCACGCAATGAGTAATAAGCTCGAGAGTATGACATTTCCAAATCAGATCATTAAAACCGTAAGTCTTTGTCTATTGGCTTTGATACTTTTTGTTTCAAGCTTTGCTATAAGGGCGGATGCAAATCAGGCTGATGGATACATTCCCACCACATTAATTACTGGTGCAAATCGTGGGATAGGGTTTGAATTTGCGAAACAGTATTTGGCAAAGGGATGGCGGGTTATTGCCACCTGCCGCAAACCAGAAGCAGCAGACGACCTCATAACACTGCAAGCACAATACCCTGAGTTGTTGATTATCGACAAGCTTGATGTTCGTGATCACACTCAGATAGATCTTTTGGCCGAACGATACAACAACACTCGCATTGATGTATTGTTGAATAATGCAGGTATATCCGGTGGTCAAATAGATCAAATGTTTGGACGGTTTAATTATGAGACATACAACGCTGTTTTGGAGACTAACACCATCGGTCCACTAAAAATGGCTGAGGCATTTTACCCGCATGTTCGAGACAGCCGACATAAGAAAATCATTACCGTCTCGAGTAGTGAAGGTTCCATCAGTAATGTTTTCAAGCGAGGCGGCAGGTTATTTTTTTATCGGTCAAGTAAATCAGCACTGAACATGGTAATGGTCAATCTCGCCTACATGTTGAAGGATAGGGGAATTGTAGTAGCTATGGTTAATCCCGGTGCGACGAATACGGATTTTATGGCCAGTTTGGCTGCTATGGGTTTTCCTCTGAGAAAAACCGAAGTCGCAGTCTCCGATATGATGCGGAACATCGATGCTCTCTCCATAGAAAATACAGGCGCATACCTCAATTACAATGGCAAAACGGTGCCTTGGTAATGAAGACACAAAAAAAGGTTGGGTTAATATTCGGCAACACCAGCCAGTGATCGCTCCACACTGGTTTCGGCACTGGCGGTCATTTCTCCAGAAGACAAATTAAATTTGCCCAGAAGACCGTTGAAAAAATTGCCTATATAGGCTGATTCTCCATCTGTTGATAAAGTTAAAGCGGCCCAACCTGGGCCCGGAAGATCCATAGAGGTAAAAATTTCTCCAGTTTCTGCATCATGACGACACAAGCTGAATCCAGCCCTAAAGTTTGCCTTAATCGAATACAAGTCCCCGTTGGGAGCGTAGCTGATGGCAATCACCATGTCACCGCTTTCTGGTGCATACGTTACCAGATCGTCCATTTGTGTACGATTCATTAAATCAAATTGAAAGATTCGGTTGCCCAATTCAGAGATATAAATTAATTTTGCATTGTCCGGGCTGATGGTGGAGGCAGTAACACCAAGAAACCCAGGCATGCCTCCGTGAGTTTCGGTGTCAAAGGTATCAAGCAGTTCACCTTCTTGCGTGAATTTGTAAATATTGCCATCCCCATATTTTTCAGTCCCTGGCATAAAGGGAAGAACTGTTTCTAGTTTTCTCGGACCTTCCAATGCCTTGTTGTTGGATTCATCACCAACCAAATGTTCGCCCAGATAAAGGCTTCCATCGTTGGCAAAACTAACGTTCGAATAGGACCGTTGGCCAAAATCAGTTTTTGGGAGTTGATTGCCGTCACAATCAACCTTAATAACAGAATAATTTTGACTGTCAAAAGCCCAGAGTGTTTGGTTTTGATCAAATTTTAAACCGCCCACTAAATGGGTTGTGTGTTGCGTCCATAAAACGCCTTTTTGGTTTAAATTTTCATCAAATTGGATAATCCGACCGTCTCCTGCGTGGTCGTCATCTGGGTTATTTAAGACCGTGGCTCCAACAAAAACATCTCCTTTGGTAAATGGTGTCAGACTTGATGCTTCAGACATTATGTTCTCCTTGTAATATAGCTCAACATTTTAGAGTAAGTGGCCCCATTTTTCCTTGATCAAAGCAAAGATATCAGGAGCATGATCCAAAAGATGTTCTCGGTTTAATTTAGGATACGGATCGGGTCCACCTTCTTCTGGCCATTGTCGTGTAGCGTCGATAATGATTTTTGAAGATCGGCCTCTAATTTTGGCACTGGGATCCAGAAAAAAACCGGGGCCTGCTTCTATAATTTTCCCCCCAGGATGCGGTTGCCAGCGAGCACCCACAGTTGCAATCATCTCCATGGGGTCATGAATATTTACGTCTTTATCGACAACTACCATGATTTTTGAAATGGGTAAAAAATTCAGTTTCTCTGCAACTTCAAACGCTTGGTGTGGTCTTGTTTTATCGATGCTAATAAAGAAAAAACCGGTGAAATCTGGGGGACCGTGAGCACCAACAAGTTCGGGAATAAATTGTCTGAAGTTCCTGGTTGAACTGGCTTCGCTGGGCGTGGTAATAAAGCCGCGGGTAACCCCGGTGAATTGATTCACAAACATCGGGTTTTTACGGTGCGTTATAGTTTTTATATTCATGTAAAACTGCTCGGCGTGTGGTAAGCCCATATAGCCATACATTTCCCCAAAGGGGCCTTCTTCCTCCATATCATCCAGGGGTATTTCACCTTCTATGATCATTTCAACATTTGCCGGTACAGTAATGTCGCTATTCTCGCATTTAACCACTTCGATGGGACAACCTTTAAACCCACCTGCAATTTCCAATTCATCTTGGCCAAGTCGTGCAGTTTTTGAGCTACTCATTGCAAACACAAGCGGGTCTGTACCCAAGACCACAGCTGCTTGGGCCACTTTCTCCCCCCGTTCTTTCATGCCCATCAGAAATTCCCAGCCATGTTGCTTCCTTTCTGGATTAATCCCTATCTTTCTGGGCCCTTTAATTTGCATTCTGTAGGTGCCAACATTCCTGCCTTTTTCTGGGTCAATCAGCACCAAATTACCGGTGTTTATAAAACGGCCGTTGTCCCCTGGATTGCTTTGCAAAAAAGGAAAATCAAGGACATTGATTTCTTCGTCCTGCAGCATGATTTCTTTGGCAGGGGCTTGGTGTTTTTCAATTTCAACCGGTTTGACGGGTTGTATTTGACCAAGGTCCATTACCAGCTTCAGTGCTTTTTTGAAATTTTCGATCTGATCGTTACCGATGTCTTTGAATGGTACCCCCACAGCTATTGCTTCGTGGGCAGCCAAACCATATTGATTTACAATAATCGGGCCTTCCATCCAGCGACCATCTATCTTGACTTTTTCAACGACGATTGCAGGTGCCCCCAACCAACCGTGTTTATCAATAAGTTTGTATATCAGGCCAGTCAGCTCGTAGGCATCCTGATCAATCTCCTTAATTTTAAGCACATTGCCATGCTCTTCAATCGCGGCCATGTATTCCCTCAATGAATCGTAAGGGCCAGTGGTGATCGCGGGTTCTTTGCTGGGTGACGTTTTTGGCATAGTGTTTATTTTGATTATTTTATAGTTCTTTAGTGAAAGTAAAAAAGTTCACAGTAATATACCAAAAAAAAGACCCGAGTAAATGACCCGGGTCTTTTTTTTAAGTTTACGAAACGAGAAACCGAATCATTTTTGGACCGTGATGAGATAGCATGTTGAGCGTGCGAAGCAGGTTCATTTCCTTGAGAGGCGCTCCAGCATTTCCAGGTGGCGCGTGCGGCTGATGCGATAGCGGCTGATTGCCAGTATCGCCCCCATGTAAATCACGAATACCAGTGGCCCATATACAAGCCCAAGATCGTAAATGACTTCCTGCGGAACGTCGCCGACGGCCGTTTTGGTCGGAAATGCGATCAGCGAAAGCAGGACCCCGGCGATCAAGGTGCCCAGACCATCGGCACACTTGGTTATGAACGTGATCGTAGACGAAATGACGCCCTCGTTACGTCGGCCGGTTTCCAGTTCCATTCGTTCGGTCAGGTCCGAAATCATGGAACGCCAACTGATATCGAATATCAAGAACAAGTTGGTCTCGAAGAAACCCGCCACAACCATGATCCAGAGCAAGGTGTCACTGCCGTTCTCCGGAAAGTACCCCAGCAAGCGCAAGCCGATGGGAATGACGTTAACGGTCATAGCCGCCAACAGGCCAATGATGGCGACATTCTTTTTTTCGCGCCCTTGCGTCAATCGCCTCATCACCGGTGGCAGAAACAGCGCCGCAAATGCCATGGGAGTCACGATGATAGTGATCTGTTCGCTGGTGAACTCCCAAAAATAGCTGTAGATGTAAACCCACAGCACAACGTAGGTGCCGGTTCCGGTGTAATACATCACTCCTGCTACCGTGGTCATCCGGGCTGAATGACTCTTGAATACGTCGGCAATCTGGCGAAAGAACTGGCGAACCCCAATTGATTGTTTGAACTGATGTTGCCGCAACCTGGGAATGAACCGTCTCAGGCCGATGCTGAATATCAACACTGAAATGATCATTAACGCCGCGCCAAAAACACCGGCATTCTGATAGCCGTCAGGGTTCATGACGCCATCGGGGATCTCGTTGGTGGGTACCAGCCAGATGGCATACATCAGGACCGACATGCCATTGCCGACCACCGAATAGACCACGTTAAAGCCCGTATGCAGGCGGGTCCGACCGTCGTAGTCTTCCGTAAGCTCGGCCACCATCGCATAGGTAGGCACAAGGAACATGGTGATGGCGGTGCGCATCGACGCATTGCAGATCGCGAGCCAGACGAACAGGAGCATGTCGCCTTCTACAAAGGCCGGTGGATGCCAGAGAAAATAAAATGATGCGCCCAGTGGCAGCACAGAGGCGAACAGCCAGGGGTGACGACGCCCCCATCGGGAGTGCGTGTTGTCAGACAGGTAACCAATCAGTGGATCGGTAATCGCGTCTAAAACCAGACCTATTCCTACCGCCAGACCAGCCAGCCCGGGGTCCAGTCCCATCACTTGGCTGTAGAAGATCAGGACAAAGTAATGTGAGTTGTAGAAAACGCCATACGCAGTCCCGGCGGAGCTATATGTCCAGAGCGTGGCGGGGGTTAGGCGGGTTGAACGCACTTTACTCCGGGCTCATCGTGTCAGGGAGGACTTGTAAATTCGGATCCCCACTGGTGATCTGTTTCAATCCAGAACGGCATATTTTTTCTGCCATTTTTGCATCGCCTGCATTCAAAAAAGCTTTTGCTCTATCGGGCGATGCCTTCAGGGCTGCAAGCTCATTGGTTGCCATACTCTTCCTGGGTTTGAAGTGTTATTTTACTAAAAATTTACGCTTTTTTTGCTTTGCTTTGTCGATACATTATCCAACCTGCAATCGATACCCCAATGGCCACAATGGTTATCAGAATTGTTGCTAGAGCGTTGATATCTGGGGCAATCCCCAAGCGTACTTTTGAAAAAATCAACATCGGTAATGTGGTTGCACCAGGCCCGGAAACAAAACTTGCAATCACCAGGTCATCCAAGGACAGGGTAAATGAAAGCAGCCATCCTGAGATCATGGCAGGGAGTATTATTGGCAGGGTAATATCCCAAAGCACTCTTATCGGTTTTGCTCCCAGATCCAAGGCTGCTTCTTCTATGGATTCATTTATATTGGTAAGCCTGGATTGGATTATCACTGCAACATAAGCCATTGAGAATGTGATATGGGCAATGGTGATTGTGTTTATACCCCTTTGTCCTGGCCAACCGATTAAATTCTGCAAGCTGACAAAGAGCAGCAACAACGATAAGCCTGTAATCACTTCTGGCATAACCAATGGCGAAATAATCATTCCGGTAAACAAAAGCCTACCTTTGAATTGCCTGATTCTAGTCAGAGCTATGCCTGCCAAAGTTCCCATAATTGTTGCACATGTGGCGCTCACCATCGCAATCCGCAAGCTCAGTAGAGCTGCATCCAAAATATTGTCGTTGTTGAACAGCTCTATGTACCATCGGATGGACCAACCCCCCCAAATGGTCACTAGTCTTGAGTCGTTAAAAGAATAAATAATGACCAGGAGAATGGGTACGTAAAGAAAAGCAAAACCGAAACACAGCGCAGAGAAGATAAATGTAGATCTTTTCTTCATTGTTGTTCCAGAAGTTCTTGGTTCTGTCTTTTTTGAAAATAGACGATAGGCAAGACAAGTAACATTAACAAAACTATTGCCACCGCCGATGCCACCGGCCAATCTCTGTTCATGAAGAATTCATCGAAAAGCAATCGTCCAATCATTAATGTATCTGCACCGCCTAACAATGCTGGAATGACGTATTCGCCAATGGCTGGTATGAATACCAATAAGCAACCTGCAACTACCCCAGGCATTGAGAGGGGGAAGGTTATGTCCTTGAATACCCTCCATGGTCTGGCTCCAAGATCCGCTGCAGCTTCTAACAATCGAATGTCCAATCTTTCAAGATTTGCATAAAGGGGAAGAATCATAAATGGCAAATATGAATAAATCATCCCGATATAAACGGCGGTGTCTGTGTAGAGCAATTCCAGTGGTTGATCGATAATACCGGCCCAAAGAAGAAAACCATTGAGGAGTCCTTTTGTTTTTAGTATGCCCATCCAAGCGTAGACTCTGAGCAAGAATGAAACCCAGAATGGTATAACCACCATGAGCAACAGTATGTTTCTGGTCGGTTGCGGGGATCGGGCAATGCCGTAAGCGATTGGGTACCCAATCAGCAGGCAAAAACAGGTTGAAATAAAAGCCAGTTTGACCGAATTGATGTAGGTAACCACATACAAAGAATCCTCAAACAGATAGAGGTAATTGTCAAAAGTTATGGAGATGGAAAGGTATTGAATATAACTTGCTATGCCTGAAAAAAAACCCAATTCCTTGATTATTTCTAACAGACTAGTTTCTGCTAAATTTTGAAACAAGGGCGTGAATGGTGGTTGGGCTACAACTGGATCAGCAAAACTGATTTTGAAAACAATTAAAAAAGGAGTTAGAAAGAAAAGTAACAGCCATAAATAGGGTATGAAAACTATAAACTTCTTCCAGAGTCTTTCTCTGAATGTCGCATCCATGCTGGCTAGTACAGCAGACATTATTCAGTCAACAACAAAAGGTTAGAAGGCTCCCATGAAAGATAAACCTCGTCATCCCAACTTATTGCGGTCTCTGATCTGTATCGGTTTTGTTTACTAACCTGGATAATGTTTCCATCCGAAGTTTTTACTCGGTAAATTGAGAGGTTGCCGAAGTAACCGAAATCTTCAACGATGCCTTTTATATAAGTGTTTTCAGAGCTAGGCGGTTGATTGTTAATCATGATTTTTTCAGGTCGAATCGCGAGAGTGATCGATTCTATATCGTCGGCAATGCTGCCGTTGAAATCAATCTCATGTTGGCCACCTAATGTCGGACAATTGACCACAATTTTGCTTGCTTGTTTTGAGAGTATGGCTGCCTCAAACATGTTGATGTTGCCAACGAAGTCAGCAATAAATTTTGATCTTGGGTTTTCATAAATTTCACTGGGTGGGCCAATTTGCAGGAATTTTCCCTCCTCCATCACAGCAATCCGGTCCGATAGGGTCATGGCTTCTTCCTGGTCGTGGGTTACGATAATGAAAGTGACTCCAAGTTCCTCTTGAATGTTTACCAGCTCGAATGCCGTGTTTTGTTTCAATTTTTTATCCAGTGCTGCCATGGGTTCATCAAGAAGAAGCACTTTTGGCTGTTTGATGAGTGCCCTGGCAAGAGCAACCCGTTGCGACTGTCCTCCTGAGAGTTGATCCGGTTTGCGATGGTTGTATTCGGACAACTTCACCAGTTCAAGCATCTGTGCTACTTTTGATTTTATTTCTCCCTTGGGCATTTTTTCTTTTTTTAGCCCGTAAGCAACGTTGTCAAATACGGTCATGTGTGGGAACAAGGCATAGTTCTGAAACATAATATTGACCGGACGTTCGTACGGTGGTATGTGTGTCATATCGATCCCATCGATGATGATGGAACCTTCGGTTGGTGTTTCCAAGCCTGCCATGACTCTGAGCAAAGTTGTTTTGCCTGAGCCGGATGCACCCAGGATGGAAAATAACTCGCCTTTAAAAATAGTCAGATCAACTTTGTTGACTGCCACGAAGTCACCAAAGTGCTTGCTGATTCCTTTGATTTCGATAAAAGGTTGTTTTTTAGTTGTTTGATTGTCGTTGCTCATTTCAAAATAATACAGTTTTTATCAATATGTTAGTCCCGATTTTGCTCTGGTAAAAACCCTGGTTTTCTGGCGTTGGTATTTTGGGGGATCAACTTCGGTAAGAAACAAACGTTCCATTATTTCTGGGGTTGGGTAAATTGCAGGGTCATTCAAAACTTTCTCATCAATGAATGCATTCGCTGCAGGTATGGGACTTGCGTAGTGAGTCAGGTTTACAAAGTCCGCCATCACTTCCGGCCTATATAGGTAATCAAGGAACAAATAAGCGTTCTCGGTATGGGGCGCATCATCCGGGATGATGATGGTGTCAACCCACAATAGGGATCCCTCTTTTGGTACAAAATAGGCAAGATTGATATCCGAGCCCACTTCTTCAGCTCTTGCCGAAGCCGTTGCATAATCTCCTGCCCAACTCATAGACACACACAGATCGCCATTGGGTAAATCATTGAGGAAGGTTGTGGAAGTAAATTTTCTGATGTAGGGACGCACACTCAACAGCAGATCCTCTGCCGCTTGTATCTCCTCTGGATTTCTGGTGTTGTCGGCATAGCCTAAATAGACCAATGCTATTGGAATGACATCCGTTGGAGAGTCAAGAATACTTACCCCACAATCTTCGAATTTAGAAACCACTTCGGGATCAAACAGCATTGCTCCACTATCAAGCGGGGCATCTGGCATTCTTTCTAAAATCATATCCACGTTATAGGCAATGCCTGTGGATCCCCAACTGTAAGGAGCCATGAAATTATTACCCGGATCAAATGTAGCCAATATCGCCATCAACTTCGGGTCTAAAAGTTTCCAGTTGGTTAATTTGGTTTTGTCCAATTTTTGGAAAATATTCAGAGGAAAAAGACGTTTTGAATACATGCTGCTGTGCACCACAATGTCATAACCGGTGCGACCACTCAATAGTTTTGCCTCAACCATCTCGCTGGATTCGTATTCGTCGTAATTGACTTTGATCCCGTATTCTTTTTCAAAGTTTTTAACTGTATCGGTGCCAATATAATCAGCCCAATTGAAAACGTTGACAATCTTTTCATTGCTCTGTGCCATCGTCTGTAAAGGGACAGCTGCAATGGCAATTGCGATCAAATATTGCCAACAGAGTTTTTTACCCACGCTCTTCATCCGTTTGTTTTTATCCTATACACTGTAATTCACCGATTAGCCTTACTCCATCGACTGGTTGTTAGCACCACACCACCGATGATCAGTATACAACCGGTCAACATCACCAATGTTATCTTTTCCTGCAATAAAAGATAAGCCCAAAGCATCCCAAATATTGGCACAAGCAATGCCACC
>Ga0207966_1002154_pt1 | contig 10289 bp, 9 predicted proteins | sample Knorr_S23_td_NAD_FD_185611 | JGI IMG/M metagenome (GOLD analysis project Ga0207966, IMG submission 185611) | Marine microbial communities from Southern Atlantic Ocean transect - Knorr_S23_td_NADW_ad_2500m_LV_B (SPAdes) (version 2) | ecosystem: Environmental > Aquatic > Marine > Oceanic | place... | reverse complement strand
ATCGATCGGGCAAATCGCCGTTCGAATCAGGAACCTCGTCAGCGGCTACGACCTTCACATTCCGAGGTGCATCCGCCGTCGGCTCGACAAGCGAGAGTTGCTGAGTCTGGATGGCTTCCAGAGGTCTCAGATCCTCTGCTGGAACTTCGAATTTGGTGACGAATTCAGGCGCATCTGCGGGCTGGAGTTCGTAGTCCAGCTCTTCCTCATCTGCGGGCTCTGGATGGTCGACAGTCAGAGAGAATGTCGGAGCTCCACTGAGTGTGATGATGTCGTCTTCGCCGTACTGCTCGACATCGAGGGTCACATCATCCATGGTGAACTTACCCTTCGACCAATCGACGATTCCCTCTTCTTCCTCTTCCTCCATCTCACCAATCAGTTCATCGAACAGACTGCTGGCTTCTTCTTCATCCACCGTCGCCACCTGCTCGAAGGATGCTTTACCGAGTTGGTACAGACATTGAGCGCACTCCGAGGCTCCTTCTGGGTTGTTGGTGTGACACAATGGACACTCCACAGTAGGGCCAAACTCGGCCTTACGCCAATTCTTGAAGCGGTCGAATACCATATGTGCACCTCATCAGTGGTGTCGCTTCGGCCGCCATCCCCGTATAACCCTCACTCGCCGTTGTAGACAGCGGGCTCATTGCTACCAACCTCTGGGCTCGGCGCAAAGCGTGATGAGCGAGACGCGCTGGGAGTGCTTCGTGGACGCTGATGATGACTTGCCGGCTCGCTTCAAGCGGAGTCAGGATCATCATGAGGCTTACTTGGAATTAATCAACTGGGAACTCGATGATGAACTTCAAGCGACCGATGAGCGATTGCGGAACTGGTCGCGCTCCAAACTCAGAGCACATGGATTGGCTCTTTTCGACTTGAAGGCGAAAGCCGATGGTTGGCTCTTCGGTCAGCGTATCGTGAAATTGCAATTCGAGGGTGGAGGCAAGTTCGGTCAGCATCGCTTCAGGCAGGGCGATATCGTGATGCTGAGCCGCAATGATCCGATATCCGAGAGACCTATCGGGGCTATCGTCTCGGACCGCTTCAAGAACCGTATTCGAGTGGTCATGCCCGATTTGCCGAGTGAATTGCGGCGCGGCTTCTGGCGTATGGATCGCGCTGCGAACAAAGTCGCATTCGACAGGATGAGCGAGGCTCTCAACTCGATTTTCGAAGAGGAGGGCGGCGCCCCACTCAGAGATCTCATTCTCGGCACCGTCCACGACCCTGTCGAGGCGGCGCGGCTCCGTCCTGCTCTCGGCGGCGCCGACCGCCGTCCAATCGATTCGCCAGCTGGGCTCAACGAATCCCAGATCGCTGCGGCCAATGCAGCCATCGAACGCCGACTCACCCTCATCCAAGGACCTCCGGGCACCGGCAAGACTCACACGGCGGTCCGCATCCTACAAGCTTGGGCGAGCCAAGACATCGGCACCATCCTCGCCGTCGCCGACTCGAATGTCGCCGTGGACAACCTGCTCGAAGGATTGCTCGGCCTCGGCGTCCGCGCCGTCCGCCTCGGCCAGCCGGTCAAGGTCCGCGAGAACCTTCGCCTCGCAACGGTCGATGCGCAGATGGAGAATCACCCTCTGCGCCGCGACCTCACAGAGCATCTCGAACTGAACGACAAACTCGCCCGCAGAATCTCGGGGATGAAGGGCAAGGAGAAGGGTCTGGCTCACCGAGAACTCAACCGCGGTTGGAAGGAGGTGCGTCGAATCGAAGGGCAGATGCGAGACGATATTCTCAACCGTGCTCAGGTGCTCTGCTGCACCTGCATCGGCGCCGGCCATGTTCTGCTCGATGGACGCCGCTTCTCGCGTGTCCTTCTCGATGAAGCGACCCAAGCGACCGAGCCCGCGAGCCTTGTTCCTCTGGTACGAGGAGCGCGACAGATCGTCCTCGTCGGCGACCACCGCCAACTACCACCGACAGTCATCTCGCAGCGCGCCGAAAAAGGCGGACTGCGCCGCTCCCTCTTCGAGAGATTGGCTAAAATGGGCATCGAGCCCATGCTGCTCGATACCCAGTACAGGATGCATCCAGCGATCTCGGCCTTCCCCAATGAGACATTCTACGAAGGCCGACTCATCGACGGCATCGAAGCAGCTGAAAGACCAGCCCCAGCAGGACTGCTCTGGAACGATTGGGAAGCCCCGATAGTCTTCCTGCCACTGAAGGGCGGAGAAGTCCTCTCACCCGACGGAGCATCGAAGGAGAACCCAGCCGAAGCAGGCTGGATAGCCCGCCTGCTCGAGGGTCTGCTCGAGGCCGGTGACCTCGACCAGAAAGACATCGGCATAATCACACCATACGCAGGACAGGTGAGGGCGATTCGCGACGCCATTCCCGAGAGGTACGACAGTGTCGAGGTTCACACGGTGGACGGCTACCAAGGCCGGGAAAAAGAGGTCATCCTCTTCTCCTGCGTCCGTTCAAACGACGATGGCAACGTCGGATTCCTGGCTGATTCTCGGCGATTGAACGTGGCTTTGACTCGAGCCCGCCGCGGATTGATCGTCGTCGGCGATCCCGATACCCTGCGCAGCGACGAGACCTGGAGCGCCTGGCTCGCACATATCCGCAGTCGCAACCTTGAGGCGTGGCACTTGCTGGGAATGGCCTGAAGGGATGCGATTTGTCTGACCACGATTCACCGATCTCGCTGCAAGGCGGCGGCACGCTGGCGAAGCAGTTGGTGGCCGCCGAAGATGGTGGTCACTGGCCTGTTCCTGAGGGAACGATCCTAGCCAGTGGAGTTAGTCGAGTCGCCGCTTTCAGCGTCGATGTCGTCATCGTCACGACGATTCTCATGGTGGTGACTGGATGGCGCATCATGGATGCTTGGAACATCACTCTGTGGTCCTCGCCCGACTTTCATTTCGCCCTCGCGATGGCAGTGATTCTACTCACCGCTCACTGGCTCTACTGGCGACTGACCGGTCTGCGCTATTCGCGCTCGCTCGGGCAGCGGATGTTCGGATTGGCGGTTCTCGCCGAGGATGGCTCGGCGATGACCAGCGCGATGTTGGACGAGCGAGCCGCGCGCAAATTGGTTTTCCTGATTCCTGTGCTCAACGTGGTTTTCGGAATCATCGAATTGCGGCGTATCTCGAGTCGGCACACGCACCAATCGAATATCGATCTGCACGTCGGCTCGATCGTCGTGCACGCCGACTCCTTGCCGCCCGCCAACAGGAAGCACGTCAGGTAGGTGAGAGAATGGACGAAGCTGTCAGAATCGCTCTGGCGGGCGGCTGCATCGTCTATCCCACAACGACTCAGCCGGCGCTGGGTTGCATACCCGAGCCGGCTGCCCTCGACCGCCTTTTTGCACTCAAAAAGCGGTCGGCCGAAATGCCGGTCAGCATCGGCGTGGCGGACCTTTCACAGGCTGCCACGCTAGTCGAGCTGAGTGATGACCTACCGGCATTCCTCGAATCATTTCCCGAGGGCTCGCTGACGGTCATTCTACCCGCCCGCGAGCCACTCGATGCCCGACTCGGAGGCGAGAAAATAGCCATCCGAGTCGTCGCCCACCCACTCGCAAAAGCATTACTGCGCCGCACCGGACCACTGACAGCAACCTCGGCCAACATCAGCGGCGCACCTCCATCAAAAACCTGCGAGGCGGCAGCAGCCAGCCTCGCAGAAACAGGCGAAAAAGTAGGAATTGTCGCCGGATTGACGGCCTCCGGCCCACCCAGTACTTTGATAGCGTGGCATTCGGTCTGTGTTCCACTTGAGTGCGCATGCATAGAGGTGCTGAGAGAAGGAATGATTCCGTCTGAGGAGGTTTTGACATGGTGGAAGAATCAGACCTCAAACAATGGCGAGACGCTGGACATGTAGCACGTCGAACGCTCGAAGGCATCAAAGGTGAAATCGTCGCTGGCAAGGCTTGGGACGATGTTATCGACTCAGCCGAACGCTTCATCCGCAGACACGGTGGAACACCTGCTTTCCCAGTCACCATCTCGGTCAACCATGTCGCCGCACATTACACGACGAATTCACGGTTGACTCCGCCTGATGGTTTCGATGGGGAGATGGTCTTCCAGAATGGTGACCTCGTCAAACTCGATGTCGGCGTACATATCGCCGGTGCTCTGGCTGACAATGCTATCAGCATCGAGGTAGGCAGCGGCGGCAATCACACGGATCAGATCAAGGCGGCGCGCGAGGCGCGCGACGCTTCTGTCGAGATGATGCTTCCCGGCACGCCTTGGCATCTGGTCGGGGCGGCTGCCGAACAGGTCCACAAAGACGCCGGCTTCGAGCCGATCCGCAACCTCTGCGGTCACGAATTGAAGCGCTGGAACCTGCACGCGGGCAAATCGGTCCCGTCCTACGCCTGCGGCTCTGAGAATCCTGGATTCAAAGGAGAGGTCGAGCTTGGCTCGGTCTATGCCGTCGAGCCATTCAACACGAATGGAAAGTCCGGCTTGATCGAGAACATCCCACCATCCTCGTCAAGCAACATCTTCCGAGTCACAGGCGACATCACCATTCGCAAGGCGATGTCGAAGGGCAAGCTCAAACCACTCGGTGCGACCATGGCACGGTACATCGAAGAGCGTTACAACACTCTGCCGTTCGCCGAGCGCTGGGCCTACCCATTGCTCGAGAAGCCATTCCCTGGTGAAGAGAAGGAGGTGCTGCGCCGCAAGTGGAATGCGCTGATTCGCAAACTGATCTCGATTCGCTTCCTCGAGACCTATGCCGCGCTGCGTTGCGCAGATAGTGGCATGATTGGCCAATTCGAGCACACAGTTCACATCACAGAGGGCGGACCAGAAATTCTCACGGTGGCATGATAGGCGCTCAGTGCAGCGTTCTGGGGCTTGGGAGGCCGATGTCGCACAACGATTATCAATCGCGGGCTGCAAGGGTCACCCGTACGGGGCCGTGAGGTTCTCGCAGAGTGCATCCCATCCCCTCGCTTGTGTCTCTCGCCCTGTACACCTCTGAGCGGCCGGCCGGCAGGCTCTGCATAGTCAGTGATGGGGGGAAAGTTCCTTGCTGAGGAGGGCTTCTCTCGGTGCGTGCCGCCACTGAGCGTTGACGATGAGGAGGACTTCGACGACGATGAGTTAGATGATGAGTTCGACGAGGAATCCGATGCCGAGTCGGATGAAGAGACGGCTGAGGAGTGGGACGAGGATTTCGATGCGATGACTCTCGTAGCGGCCACGGCTCGATTCATCGTCCGTTTTCGCCTCGCCCTAGCCGCGCTGATGGTCGTCGGCATGCTGGTTACAGCGGCTTCGGTGGTGGTTCCGATGTTATTCGCCAGCGAGGTGGTGAGCGGTCCGCAGAGTCATCTCTGGGGGTTCCAAGTCAAGACATCGGATGATAGCACATTCCAGAGCATCTTCGTCGAAGATGGCACGACTGAGATTATCACCTTCGAATTCGACGAATCGACCAATGTCTCGCATGTCTACGTCGGAGCTCACTTCAGCGAGAACAACGAGAATGTCGGTGTTAATCTGTGCGATTATGTCACCGTCATCATGAATCTCGAAGAGGTTAACAGAACCGAGCGATATGAGACCAGTCAGACCGATTCGACAACCAACGACTGCAATGTCGAGGGGGATGCGATCTGGTACAATTACAATCTCACACTGCCAACCATCACTCAATTCGAAGGAACTGCTGCTGAGGCTCGCGACCAATGGGATATTGTCAACATGACAGGTGTCGGTCTGTGGGTCATCGAAATCACCGTCGATGCTCAGACCTTATTGGAGGACAATGGCGAGGATGTGGATATCACCATCAATACGGTGGAGTTTGAAGTTCTGATGACCATCCTCGATGATTCTGCTGAACCTCAAGTCGAGGTTTGATCACTGACCGAGCCGAAGAGAGTTACAGTGAGGATGCCGGCGACGACCGCGACGACACCGAGCATCTGCTGGGATGATGGTTCTTCGGCCAGAATGAGGATTCCCCAGATGAAGGAAAGAGTAGGTTGCAAGAGAATCGCGAAGGAGGTCAGGCTACCTGGCAGGCGGGGCAGAGCATGGGCGATGGCAATCCAACCCAAGACCTGAGCGAGGAGGGCGAGGAGTAGAATCCAAGCGTGGCCGGGCCAAGTCGGAACCATCTCGAAATTGCCCGAACCGAAGCTCAGTAGAAACAACGAGGCTGTGGCGCCTAAGGTGGCGTCGAACTGCAGGCTCGGCGCAGGAGCGAGTTCTCTGTTGGCGTAGCGGAAGAGGATGAGGAAGCTCGAATAAGCGAAGGCGCCGATTATGCTCAGAATCACACCTAATCTCGGATTCACGCCGTAAGCGGATTCGTCGCCCACTCCAGACATCAGATAGACGCCGAATAGAACGATTGGGATTGAGGCGAAAATCGCCTTGTTCGGCCTTTCCTTGAACAGCAGCCACGACATCAGAGTTACGATGATGACCTGTGAATTGGCGATCAATGTCGATAACCCAGCGCCGATCATATCTATCGCATAATGGTAGGCGAACATGTCGGGACCCAGAATTACTCCGGCTCCCACCGCAATCCAACGAGTCCGTCTGCCGCGGTTGTCAGCGCCGCGAACTCTCCAAGCGATCACCGCGAGGAAGGGCAGAGCGTAGAGCATTCGAAAGAACGCGGCCGAGCCAGCCTCTACGCCGGAAAGTGAGTAGATTATCGGAGAGAATGAGATTGCGACCGCACCGGCGAGCGCAATCGCCATATTCCGGCGATCGTCCACGAGGGACAATCGCTTCACCTCACTCGGATGAGGCTTCACCGTCGGCGAGCATCTGCTGAAGCTCGCCGGATTCAAACATCTCGAGAGCGATGTCAGAGCCACCGATCAGCTCGCCGAGGATGTAGATCTGAGGCATTGTCGGGAAGTCCGCCCACTCACAGACGGACGGAATCGCACGAGGGTCGGAGAGGATGTTGACGCTGGTGTATGACTCCCCGAGTTGCTGCAATACCTGTGCCGCGCGATTGCTGAAACCGCAGAGCGGCTCCTGTGGTGTGCCTTTCATGAAAAGCACGATTCGGTGTTCGTTGACGAGGCTCTGTAATTCATCTGGTGTCCAATTAAAACTCATTATTCTCACTCCTTCTCGGGTCTGCGAATGTGTACTCCGAAGAACTCGGTCTCCTCCTCGGCATGCGGATCGAAGGCTGTTGCGCCGCTCGACTCCGCCTGCTCCGGAGTCATGCACTTGAGGTCCAGTGCATGGACGATATTCTGGGCGATGAAGGGTTTGAAGTGGCTGAGTATCGGCCGTTGCCGCTGCAATGGCCGCAAGCCCTCGTAACCCTCTGAGATTACTCGAACGTGGAAATGGTCGCCACTGCCATGCAGATCGGTCGCCTCGATCCGGGCTTCACCTACGACCTTGGCGACCTCGTCGACCACCCACTGTTCTGTGACCATTCGCTAACGACCCCGGGCTCGACCAATTTGAATGCTCGCGCGCGCATTGTGAACGAGATTCGTGCAAACTCTCTGAGTTTGTGGTCTCAATTTCCCAATGCAGCGTCGATCGCTGCCTTGTTGCTGGCGATGCTGGCGCGCTCGTTGATGAGGCCACTGCCGACCACCGCGATGTCGATTCCCCACCCTGCCACCTGCGCAGCGTTGTGGTCTTTGATGCCACCATCGATCATCAATTTCGTCGCCCGACCTCCCGAAGCGATCTGCGCGTCGATGGCGGCGCGAAATTCTCTGACTTTGGCTTCAACCTCGGGCATGAACGACTGGCCGCCCTTGCCAGGGACCACCGACATCACCAGAACGAGGTCGAGATCGCCCAACATCGGCAGCACAGCATCTGCTGAGGTTGCGGGATTCAGAACCACTCCTGCTTGACAGCCGGCGCCATGAAGCGCTGCGATGAGCGCCGGAAAATCGTCGACGGCTTCGACGTGGGCGATTACAAGGTCAACCCCCGCGTCGACGTACTGCGACCAAGTCTCTTCGGCATTAGTGACCATCAGATGACAATCGATGAAGATCTCCGGCCCAAGCCTATCGCGAACAGAACGAATCAAGGCAGGGCCGAAAGTAATCGTCCGATTAACCACCCAATTTCCATCCATGACATCGAGATGTATCCACTCGATGCCAGCATCAATCGCTTCATCGAGGGTCTCACCGAGCCTCGTGTAGTCGGCGGTCAAGATGCTCGGTGTAACCTCCATCGCCAACCCCTCAAGCCGAGCCAAGGAGAGTCGGTTCTCAAGCCTATGCCCACAACTGAGCAGGAATCATTTCGCTCACGGCCGAGTAATCAGATTGATAGGACTCCTTCGCAGGCGTGGTGTCCGAAGGTGATTGAATGGGCAGAGTGATCGAGGCGGGCGACGCGGATTTTGACGCGGTGACACAAAGTGAGGAATGGGTTCTGGTGGACTTCTGGGCGCCTTGGTGCGGCCCTTGCAAAATGATAGCGCCGGTTCTCGAACAGATTGCTGGCGAGCGTGAAATGACCATCGCCAAAGTCAACACCGACATCAACCAACTCTCTGCTGGAAAATACGGCATCCGCGGAATTCCCGCCCTGCTTCTGTTCCACAATGGCAGTTTGGTCGATCAGATGTCTGGTGCGATGCCGAAGCCCGGCTTCGACGACTGGTTGAATCGCCACATGCAATAATTCGCTGAATAATTGAAATCCGTTGCACGCCGACTGTTGCATTCCCGTGAAAACCACAGAGAACAGAGAGGCACGGATATTCACTCTCCGGAAATTGGTAAAGCGCATACGCAGCCCGCCCAGCCATCGACAACAGAATCCTCTCTGTACCCCTGTGGTTGATTCTCAAAAAACCGGAGAGTTTCACAGGCTTTCGCGGAGTTTTCGGGCGCGCTCTTCGAGCGGCGCACCGACCTCTCTGAGTAGTCTCGAGCGAAGCGCTTCGTGCAACCACATTCCATCTTCGAGTTCGAGCATCAAGCCTCGGGTCAACAGGTCTTCTGGTGGAGCGCCGTCGTAATTGGCGGCTTTGGCCAATTTTTCCCATGGGACTGGCCGATCCGCAACGGCGAGAAGTGCTAGTAATTCGTGCCGGTCCTCGGGCAGCACATCGAGGATCTCCTCGTCCAAGAAGCGCAGCCAATCGTCGTGCAGTGTCTTGCCGTAGAGTTCGAGGAGTTCAACCGCCAAGGGGTGGCCTCCAGTGGCGCGGTGAATCTCCTCGGCAGGAGCTTCTGATGGCAGTTGGATGGTCGAGAGCCACTCGGCCACCTCCTCGAGCGATAGGCCTGTGAGGCTCAATTCCACTACCCGCCCGCGTGTGTGAACGTCTCTGCGGTCATAGAATGCGAGGTTTGTGCGAGAAACCAGTAGGAGGCGGAGCGAGGTTGCTTCGGCGACCTGAAGAAGTGCCCCGAAGAGGTGATTTCCTTCAGTGCCGATATTGTGCACGTCATCGAGGATGACGAGATTCGATTCCTCCGCTTCGCCGCGATGTCCCTCCTCATCGAGCAGGTGTGCGATCAGACGACGGCGGTAGAGGTCGATGTCGAGGCGCGCACCGGGCTTCAGCGGCAGGGCCTCGAGAACATTGTATGGGTCATCGCCATCAGCATCAGAACTGATGCCAAGGCGATGCAGCAGACTGGTTGCGATGCCCAGAGGACTATCCCAAGGTTGGCATGGATAATACATCACTGCGAGGTTGGGGGAGGAATCCAGATTATGGTCGAGCCAGTGACTCACAAGGGTTGTTTTGCCACAACCCGCGATGCCCGAAACCACTGCCATCGCTGCCCTTCCAGCAAACCACTCATCGAGGATTTCGACCTCATTCTCGCGCCCATGAACGGTGCGTGTCTCAGGCGGGCGCGTGTGATAGGTCGAATGAGCCCCAGCGAGCAATTTCAGCGAGCCGGGCTTCGACTTCTCCTCCACCTCGCTGCGAACGATCGCCCCGAAACGGATGTCCCCAAAATTCAGCACAGCCTCGTGTTGAGCATGCATCAGCACCTGTAGCAGAGTCAGACCAGTCTCTAATTGCTCACCAGCAGAATCGGCGCGAACCTCGAGCAATTCTCCATCTCGCGCGCGAAGCAGAACCTTGGTTTCGCGCAAAGCCTGCAATCGCCGGCCGATCTCCTCGCGACCATCATCGGTCAATTGCCAGGTCTTCTGCCGACGCTCCTCGCCACGAACCACCCGAGTGTGTTCACTGACCAATCCGTTCAATGCGAAATCGCGCATCGTTCGAGAAACATTGGGAGGATGCAGAGCACAGATTTCAGCAATACCGGGTCGAGTCACCTCGCGACTCACCAGATAGTGATC
>Ga0207966_1002152_pt1 | contig 10294 bp, 10 predicted proteins | sample Knorr_S23_td_NAD_FD_185611 | JGI IMG/M metagenome (GOLD analysis project Ga0207966, IMG submission 185611) | Marine microbial communities from Southern Atlantic Ocean transect - Knorr_S23_td_NADW_ad_2500m_LV_B (SPAdes) (version 2) | ecosystem: Environmental > Aquatic > Marine > Oceanic | place... | reverse complement strand
AAGAGTTGGAGCAGATCTTCGCCCGCTGCTGGCTCTTCCTTTGCCACGAGACCCAGATCCCCGATCCGGGAGACTTCTTCACCACCTACATGGGGGAGGACCCGGTGCTGGTGGTCCGCGACCGGCAAGGTAAGATTAACGCTTTCTTGAACATCTGCTCCCACCGAGGCAACCGACTCTGCCGCGCGGAGTCGGGCAACGCGGCTAATTTCATCTGCTCCTACCACGGCTGGGGCTACGGCAATGACGGCGCTCTCCAGGCGGTGCCGAATTCCAAAGACGCCTATTTCGGCGAGTTGGACCAGAGTAAATGGGGCCTAACGCCCGTGGCTCAACTGGACAATTATAAGGGGCTGATCTTCGCCACCTTTGATAAAAACGCACCGTCTCTTAAAGAATACCTGGGCGAGATGGCATGGTATCTGGACACCTTTTTCGACCGCTGCGAAGGCGGCGTAGAGGTGGTCGGCGGGGTCCACAAATGGGTGGCGCCCTGCAACTGGAAGCTCCCCGCCGAGAACTTCGGCGGCGACGCTTACCATGTTCCCTGGTCCCACATCTCGGCAGTGCAGGCCAACTTCAGCGTCGGCGTCACCGCTTCGCCCAACACCGGCGGCCGGATGGTCTCCCCAGGGAACGGCCACTGTCTGATCACCGTGCGGCCGGAAGACTCCCCAGATCCGCCGATGCCCGCCATCCAAAAGTATGAGGCGGATATTCGGAAGGACGTAGCCAAGCGGTTGGGCCCGCGATACGGCGTTATAAATCCCATCGTCGGCACATTGTTTCCAAACTTCTCGTTCCTCCGGGGCAGTTCGCGTGCTTTCCGGGTCTGGCAGCCCAAGGGGCCGGACAAGATCGAGATCTGGTCGTGGGCCTATGTGGATAAATCGGCCCCGCCGGAAGTCAAAGAGGAACATCGGCTGGCCGCCATACGGGGCTTCGGACCGTCGGGTACATTCGAGCAAGACGATATGGACAACTGGCAGCAATGCACCAACACCGGCCGGGGCGTAGTCTCCCGACGGCGTCAGTTGAACTACTCCATGGGCCTGGGACACGACGGGTTCGACGATGAGATAAAGGCTTGGGCCAGCGACGCCCGCTATAGCGACAGTAACCACCGCCAATTCTACGGGCGGTGGGCCGACATGATGCAGGCTGATAGCTGGGCGAATCTTTAGCCGCTTACTTTGACATCGAGGGCGATTCTGAATGCGAGACGAAATTATCAGGGAAGTCGAGCAGTTCCTGTACAAAGAAGCCAGGTTGCTGGACAACCGGCAGTTCCACCAGTGGCTGGAACTGTTGACCGACGATCTGCGGTACTGGATGCCCATACGGTCCAACCGGTATCCCGTGAACAGCAAGGCCATATCGATCTTGGACGGCTCCCGGTACGAAGAATCCGAAGTCTCGTCGGAAAGTGATTTGGCTTTGATGGACGAGGACAAAGACTCGCTGACCCGCCGGGTCGACCGGCTGGATTCCGGTATGGCCTGGGCCGAGGACCCGCCGTCTCGCACCCGCCACATCATCACCAACATCGAGGTCGAGGCCGGCGATTCCCCGGACGAGCTGCGGGCGTACTCCAACTTTTTCATGTACCGGACCCGCGCCGAGACCGAGCAGGACTTCTATGTTGGCAGCCGGCAGGATGTGCTGAGGCGGATCAACGGTCAGTTGCGCGTCGCTTCACGGAAGATCGTCCTGGACCAGACGGTGCTGCTGGCCAAGAACGTGAGCAACTTTTTCTAGGGATTCCTGAGTTCCATCCTTCGGAAGCCTACGTAGTCTGTCCCCTTGATCCTTTCGCTGAAGGAGCCGAGTCTCGTTGCAGTGGTGGAACAGGGCTTGACCAAAGCAATGAGATTCCCCGTCGGCCTTCGGCACTCCTCGGAATGACATGTGGGTGGCCTACCAAGTTTCGAGGAAGTAGTAAGGCCGCAACTACTCCGAGTTTGCGAATTTGACCTCTCCACCAACATGTCATTCCGAGCGAAGCCGAAGGGTCTGCCAACTCGCGGCCTGGCAGATTCTTCGTCGGCCTACGGCACTCCTTAGAATGACAGTTGCGGGGAGAAGTTCGAAGGCTGTGGCATCAGGCCCGGGTGCTAGACTCTGCGATTGCTGCCTGTAGTTCCTCGGCGCCGATGGGCCCGGAGTGCAGCCTCCCGCCAATCTGGAATGACGGCGTCCGGGTAACCCCGGCCTTGAGAGCTTTCTCGTGCTGGACCAACACCATGTTGTGGTAGCGCCCGGACTCCAGATCTGGCCACAATTCGTCCCAGTCCAGCCCGGTGGCGATAGACAGCCGGCGCAACGTGTAAAGGCTTCCCAAATCGGTGCCCTGCTCCCAATACTCTTTCGAAGCCGCCCAATAGAACGGGCCATCCAGGCCTCGATCCTTGGCGTAGGCCGTCGCCGCATGGACGGCCAAGGTGCTGACGGACCGGTTGGATGCCGGTTCAGTCCCAATTCCGTGGCCAGGTTTGTAGAGGGGTTGCCGCCGGGACCCGTCTGCCATATCCGCCGGACCGCTTGGGCGCTCGGAAATCTCCAGGGAATCGGCCCGCACCAAAAACGGTCTACGGTCTATCTCGAAACCCAGAACGGACGCCAGTTCTTCGAGTTGGCTCAGGCCGTGGTACGAGTGGGGACAGGCGTAATCGAACCAAACGGTGACCAAGGCGGGAGGCACGGTCCGGACTCAGCTCAAACTCAGGTCTTTGGCTTGCTTGAGGACCTTCACCAGAGCGTCCATGGACAGAACGCCGGTGTTGGTGTTGCGCGGGCTGGGATGGTAGGAGGCGACCATCATTGGCAGCGACGGCCCGAACCGGTAGACCTCGCCGTGGAGGAATTTACCCCGCACCTTTTCTGACCCCATGTCGCTCAACGTTTGCAATGCGGCTCGGAATGCGATGTGGCCCAGGGCCAGGATCACCTTCAGGTTGGGCAGCGTTCGGAGTTCACGGACCAGGTAGGGCAGGCAGGCACCCTGTTCCTCGGTGGTGGGCTTGTCGCCCGGAGGGACGCACCGCACAGCCGCGCACACGTAGGCACCGGTTAGGGCCAGCCCGTCATCCCGGTGCTCCGAGGTTGGTTGGTTGGCCAGACCGGCCTGGTGCATAGCGGCAGTCAAGAATGAGGCTGAAGGGTCTCCGGTGAACACCCGTCCCGTCCGGTTGCCGCCGTGGGCCGCCGGGGCCAGGCCCAGCAATACCAGGGACGCGTCGGGGTCACCAAAACTAGGGACGGGCTTGGCCCAGTAGTCCCAGTCCCGGTATGACGCCCGTTTTTCGGCGCCGATCTTCTCCCGCCAGTCCACCAAACGGGTGCACATCCGGCAGGCCACGATCTCGTCTGTGAGTGCCGCCAATTGTTTTATGTGACTATCTGCCACGCTTTTCTCCGAGGGATGTCTTGGCCTGTGAACCGTCAGAAACCGGTGGGCCCGATGCTATACTCCGGCCCATGACCGCCGTTTCCCTGATCTTGGTGCTGCTAGCCGCGGTAGCCCACGCCTCCTGGAACTTGTTGCTGAAGCGGGCCGACGACCCCGAGGTGTTCGCCTGGTGCTTGTTGGTGGTGGCGACTGTTCTGCTGGCGCCGTTGGGGGTGGTGCTGTTTTTTTACAACTCGGTGGATGTGACCGGTCTTTGGTTCATCCTGGCTACTATCGCCCTTCACGTCTTGTACTTCAACCTGTTGGCCAGGGGCTACGTCCAGGGAGACCTTTCCCTGGTCTATCCAGTGGCCCGGGGCATGGGACCGATGCTGGTGCCGGTGCTCGCGGTGGTCTTCTTGAATGAGAAGATCGAGCCGCTGGCCATCGGCGGAATCGCCGCTATCATCGGCGGGATATACACAATCTCATGGTGGGGTAATTTCCATCAACTGCTAAGAAGTCCCCTGCTGTTCCTCAAATCAGCCGGAATGCGTTACGCAGTGCTCACCGGACTGACAATAGCCGTCTATTCCATCGTCGATAAAGAGGGAGTCGGCCATGTTCAGCCGTTACTCTACATGTATTTTTTGACTATCGGAACGGCCGCCATGTTGGCGCCCTACGTTCTTTTTCACAAAGGCGTCAAGTCGGTGCGGACAGAATGGCGGGCCAATGCTGTTCCCATCACCATTGCTGGGCTGTTTACCTTCGCCGCCTACGGCCTGGTGCTGACCGCCTTCTCGCTCTCCCGGGTGAGCTACGTTGCCCCGGCACGGGAAGTTGGCATTGTGATTGGAGTGATGCTGGGCGTCTTCCTGCTCAAGGAGCCGTTTGGCCGTGGGAGATTGCTCGGGTCCGGTTTCGTAGTTGCCGGGTTGGCGCTGATCGCATTATCGCCGTGACCTACTGTCTCGGCGCAAACCTATCTCCCGCCAAATTCCCGGCGAAGGCGCTCTCGCAGCGGCTCCCAAGCGTCTCCGGTTAGCAACTCTCCATACTTCCGTTGCAGGCCCTGCTCCCAACACTTGGCGAAGATGTGTTCCCGGTAGAAGAGGTCGCCCTTGGGAACCGACTTCCTGGCGGACTGCAGACGGCTGGCCGTGGGCCCGGGAGCGCGGTTCAAGAGATACCCCAACCCCTGTCCCATCAGCGTGGGGATCAGGTAGGAATTCCGGTATCGGTAGGACTCGGAGATCAGGCCCCAGTGGTCCAGTAGGTCGGCAGCCACCGTCAGATCGTCCATGGCTCCGGTCACCAACTCATCCAGCACTTCGTTAGAGAGGTTGGACGGCTAGCCGTCTTCAACTGAGTCTCTTTGGTACAGGTCTAGCAATTTGGCCAATAGGAGCGAACCCTGTCCCCGGTAATACCGGGGCAAAGGGTGGCCGGGGGACGCTTTCGCGGCGGCGGTATATAGGTCCCACGCCCGGACCGGGTCGCCAAGGTACAGGTAGCCGTCTGCTTCCTGGCACAAGGACCTGACGAACCCGCTGCCCAGTTCATCACGGCTGATCTTGACGCCCTCTAGGGCGTACCTTAAGGCGCTGGGCCAATCTCCCAAGGAGAATGAGCAGTTGCGGCCAAACGGTAGAGATAGCCATTCTTCTTGCCGCCTTCCGTCCGCAGGGCGCGGCGGATACAACGAAGGGCCGCGTCCCATTCCCCATGCCGCGGGCCAGGGTACTGCTCTGGGCCACATCGTCCACCACTGTGGAAACATCAAGGGCCCATTGCTCAACATCGTTCGCCAGCTTGGTTAGTTCATCTTTCTCTGCCGCGTCCCAGATCCGCTGGGCCGGTACGTCCAACATTCAAGCGACGAGTCTCACTGGCGAGTTGGTCGGCGTTATCCGGTTGATGGTGGATAGAAAGGCGGAACGGATCCGGTCCAACTGCCCTTTTGTAACCAAACTGTCCATAGCGATCACAACCCCAGCGCCGGACAACTCACCCACGAAGCCACCGCCGCCGGAAACCTTGGCGTCATCTCCCAAGTGGGTCCTGACGAATGAGCGTCATTCCAAGTGCCTCAGAGTTTGAACTAGCCAGCCCTTGAGATGGTCCGCGCCACCCGGATCGGGCTCATCTACGCCTGGTCGGTGGGCGGACAACAAAAGGAACGGCAATCTCATATCCTGATCTATGTCGCCCTGCACCCGGTGGTCGGCGGACTTTCGTTCTAGCAAGTCCAACATCGCAGACCTGAATTGCTCTTGATCCAAGACGTTGTTGGCCGATACGTTGGCAAAAACTTCGGCGGAGTGCCGGGCGGCCCTTTGGCGTTCGATGATCTCGCCGATGATCCGGCTGAAGATGGTGAGCACCGGCACTTCCACCGCGAGCTGTTCTTGTGTCATCCGGGGGAACAACATACAGAGGGAGCCTTTGGCGCATCCGGGCGTGGAGACGAAGGTCAACGCCAGGGCGGATACGGCAGACTGTTCGCCGTTTTCGTGGTTGCGGCTCCGCAGGTAGCGCATCTCGGATTCCACAGACCCGATACCCGTAGCCCACGGATATTCGGCTTTCTCAATCACCAGAGGGACGCCGGTGTTGCTGGAATATCCGGAGATGAAATCCAGGCTCTTGGGCGGGTTCCATGGTGACGGTTCCCACGGTTTAACGGCGGAGTTGGCCAACACCCGGCCCACCGGAGAGTCGGACGGTAGCTCGCTAATCTCACTGAGCGAACCCTGGTATCCGTGTTCTAGGAATTGGGTCATCAACCACCATGGAAGGTCGTCCCCAGAGCCGGGCTCGGGCTCCGCGGGACATATTGATCTGGCGCAGGCGGCCTGCGGCAAGATGGCCCTCGGCAGCGATACTGGGGCCTGTTTGGTCTTGGCGATGTTCTTTCAACCCTACTGGATCGCGGCTGCGGCGGCCGCCACCGCTGCTGGGACTGAATACTACAGCCCCCGCATCCCAATGGCCCGGGATGACAACCTGTCGGTGGTGGTGGCGTTGCTGGTGGTGATGGCGGGCCTGACCATCGCCGCTAGGTGACGATTCCGTCAAATCGACCGGAATCCGTGCTGGTCCCTCCCTGACATAATGTATAATACTTGGAGCCTAAAAGAGACCAATATCAGACGTGGAGATAGAGGGAGCAGATGATTAACCAGGAACGCTTGGTCAACGCATTCTGTGAGCTTGTGAAGATCGACAGCCCGTCGGACGAAGAAGAAGACGTGGCCCGGCATCTGACCGAGCGCCTGGAATCTTTGGGCTTCAGCGTCGCCAGGGACGCCCACGGCAACCTCATCGCCTCCGAAGACGGCGACAACCCGTTGATGCTCTCGGCCCACATGGACACCGTGGAGCCGGGACGGAGCATCAAACCCCAGGTCGACGGCGATATCATCCGCTCTGACGGTACGACAATCCTAGGCGGCGACTGCAAAGCCGGGGTGGCCGCCATCATGGAGGCCTTGGAGTCGGCCAAGGAAGACGACTCTCCCAGACGTACGGTACAGGTCGTTTTCACCCGTGGCGAGGAGATCGGCCTGATCGGCGCGGCCAATTTGGACTACTCTCTGATCCACTGCAAACAGGCGGTGGTCTTCGACGGCAACGGCCCGGTGAACACCATCACCGGCTCCAGCCCCACCTACATGGCCTTCGACATCACAGTGACCGGCCGGGGAGCCCACGCCGGCGTGGAACCGGAGAACGGCATCTCAGCTATCCGCATCGCCAGCGAGATCATCGGCGACCTGCCCAATGGGCGTCTAGACGAGGAGTCCACCTTCAATGTGGGCCTGATATCCGGTGGGACGGTGCGCAATGCAGTGCCCGTGGAAGTGACATTTGGCGGTGAGTTCCGCAGCCGGAACACCGAGACCGTAGACCTGCTGGGACTGCAGGTGACCGAGGCGCTGAATAAGGCCCGCGCCAAGTACACCGAAGCCATCATCAAGGAAGAGATGGAGATGCTCTTCCAGATGTACACGCTGGACCCCAACGAGCCGGTGGTGCGCATGGTCACCGATATGCTGAAGGACATGAAGCTGGCGCCGGACATCAAGCCCTCGGGCGGCGGCACCGACGCCAACCAGATGCGGCTGAACGGCATCGATTGCATCGTGGTAGGCATGGCCACCAACGATATGCACACCGTGAACGAGTACGTGGTGGTGCCGGACCTGATGGCCACCGCCCGCCTCTGCCAAAACCTAATGAATCCCAACCAATAGAGAAAATTATTCTAGTACTAACGTAGGGGCATCCGCGATTGAATCGGGATGCCCCTACGTATATAAAAGGAGAAAACATGAACGGAGCAGAACTAAAAGCAATTTTGAAGTCGGGTGGGCGGGTGTTTGGCACCATGATCTCCATCGCCCGGAACCCCAAGTGGATACCCATCCTCGACAGCGTGGGACTGGACTACGTGGTCATCGACACCGAGCACAACTACCGCAGCCGCGGTGAGTTGGGCGACTTCCTGATCATGATGAACACCAGCGGGGTCGTCCCCATCGTCCGTATCCCCATCCCCGACTCTCACTACGTGACCATGGCCATGGACGCCGGCGCCCATGGCGTGCTGGCCCCCTACTGCGAAACCGTGGAGCAAGTCAGAGAAGTGGTGGCCGCAGCCAAGTGGCGTCCCCTAAAGGGTGAGTCCGTCGACCGGTTGGTGGCGACCGGAGAACACGTCAGCGACGCCACCAAGGCTTACCTGGAGAACCGCAACAAGAACAGCATCGCCATCATCGGCATCGAGAGCCAGGCGGCGGTGGACAATCTGGACGCCATGCTGGAAGTGCCGGGCATCGACGGCATATTCGTCGGCCCCAACGACATGAGCATCTCCCTGGGCATCCCCGACCAATACGACCAGAAGGTCTATCTGGATACGGTCAAAGGGGTAATCGACCGGGCCGAGGCCAAGGGCATCGCAACCCTCGTCCACCAGCAGACCCCCGACCTGTCCACCTACTGGATTTCCCAGGGCGCCCGCTTCATCCTCCACGGCACCGACCGCCGAGCCCTGACCGAGGGATTCAAGGCCGACTTCGGGGCCCTGCGGGACTTCGCCGAGAATAACTAGGCTACTGGCCGTCCTCCAACTCGTCGTCCCGTCCTTCCGAGGAACGGCGGGACCCACTGACGCAGCCAGGCACGACATTTGATCCATTAGTGTCGTCGCCATGAGCATGGTTGCCGAGTGGATTCCGGCCTGCGCCGGAATGACGGGCGGCGGCGCTTCCGGCGACCGGTGTCCGTGGGAGCGGGTTTCTAACCCGCCGTCACATGTCTGGAGAACGGTCCAAGGGTGGAACCAGCCACTCCGTCATCTCATCCTTCCTAAGAAGGATGGAACCCACGGCACTACAGTACAACGCCGTGGACTACTCCGGAACAGACGGTGCAATCACGATTCAGATTTGATTTTTCGCATCCTGCGGTACAGCCAGATGATCGCGACCAGCGCCAGCGCTCCTCCCATATAGCCACCGACGATGTCACTGGGCCAATGCTCACCGGCCAACAGTCTGAACAGGCCCAATAGCACGATTCCGACTCCCAGCGCCACCTGTATCCCGATGCGCAGTCTTCGGGGCGCAACGAATTCGCCCACCAGGAATATCAAGAAACCCAAAACCAGAATAGCTACGGTTGCGGTGCCGCTTGGGAAGCTGTTGGTCAACCCCTCCAATGTGCCTTCGGGCCGGAGCCGCTTTACGAGGATCTTTGGGAATGAAACCGTAAACACTAAAATTGGGAGGAGTAGCAGAAACGCCGCCGCCTCCAATTTTCTCCGCAGCAACCAGAGGGCAGCGGAAATCGCCAGAACTAAACTCAGGCTGATGGTGGGTGTCGTGTCGAACCGGGCAAAGAACTGCTGCCAGGTTATATCGTCGACCCTCAGGGCGGACAGGATCTTTGCGTCGCCCCAAAACAGGTCGTTGTTGTGAACTGCGGCCATGGTAAATAGGGTCACCGTCAGGGCGGCGAATATCGATATACCGAGTTTGGCTTTCATCGGCGGGTATGGTACCACGGGAATCCACAGTAAGCCCGCGTGAGTATTGTGCGCTTTGAGGCCGGTGTTCCCTCACCGTCATTCCTGCGAAGGCGGGAATCCAGGAATTGCTTGCGGGATGATGATTCGCTAACCCCACTGATCTGGATTCTGGCGAAAGCCTGGATGACGGGGTAGGCGGACCTACCCCCCATGCTCCCCGATAAACTCCAGCACCAGCCGGTTCCAGACCTCCGGTTGTTCGTGGAAGGCGGCGTGGCCGGCTTCGGGGACCACTTCGAACCGGCAGCCGGGTATCTGGTCGGCGACCAGCTTCATCATGGCCGGGGGCGAAAGCAGGTCGGCCCCGCCCGTCAGCAGTAGCACCGGCGTTTCCATGTTGGCCAAGCGGGCGTAGGTCATGGGGCTACGGGGCGACTGGCCCATCTCGGGGCTGATCTCGTGGCGGCTGGACTCTTCGATCTCCAGCCACTTGGCCACTCCCTCAGGGTTAATCGCCCGGTAGGATGGCCCCACCTCGCGCAGCACGATGGGCAGCTCCGATATCTCCGGCGGCCGCAGCCGGGTCTGGACGTCCAGATAGGACTGGTCCGTGACTCCGGTAAAACTGCTGGAGACGGTCAGGCTGATCACCCGGTCTGGGTATTCCGCGGTGTAGTCCAGGCCGATTATGCCGCCCAGGGCTGTGCACACCAGATGGAACCGGGTTAAACCGAGCTCTTGTGCCAGGGCTTCCAGGTCATCGGCGGCCGAGCCAGCGGGAGTAATTGACTCAGAACGGCCCCAGTTTTTCCGGTCGTAGGCGACGCATCGGTATCCCGCCTCGATGAACGCCGGCTCCTGGAGTCCCC
>Ga0207966_1002144_pt1 | contig 10313 bp, 7 predicted proteins | sample Knorr_S23_td_NAD_FD_185611 | JGI IMG/M metagenome (GOLD analysis project Ga0207966, IMG submission 185611) | Marine microbial communities from Southern Atlantic Ocean transect - Knorr_S23_td_NADW_ad_2500m_LV_B (SPAdes) (version 2) | ecosystem: Environmental > Aquatic > Marine > Oceanic | place... | reverse complement strand
GACGCAGCATCATGTAAATGGCGGCGGCGTAGAGCACGCCCACCACCAGGGCCATCAGGCTGGTCATGTGTCCTGCTCCGCCAGGTTGATGATGATGGTGCTGGCGGTGCCCAGCACCACCAGAAACACCCCCAGATCGAACAGCAAGGGCGAACCCAGCTTCAGTTCACCGAACACCGGCAGGCTCACGGTGAGCCAGTGGGCAGTGAGAAACGGCTGGCCGCTGACCAGGCCGATGATCCCGGCGGCCAGCGCCAGGATCAGCCCCCAGGCGATCAGGTCGCGGGGATCGACCCGCAGGACCCGGCGGGCGCCGGCTTCGCTCATGGCAAACAGGTGCACGGCGATGGCCGCGGATGCCACCAGCCCGGCGATAAAGCCCCCGCCCGGGGCGTTGTGGCCGCGCAGTAAAAGGAACAGGGCAAACAGCAGCAGCAGCGGCAGTACGTGTCGTCGCTCGGCCTTGAAGATCGCTGCCTGGTACCACAACGCCTGCCTGAGACCCTCCGACCACGAATCGGCGCGCTCGACCTCGATTACATGAGTCGGGAACTTAGTACTGAAGCCGATCAGCAGGTCGGCCCGCTCCTTGCCGGTCCACATCTGCGCCTGTTCGATCACATTGATCCCTGCCAGACCGATTATTCGCACCACCTCTTCCTGGATTTCAGCCTCGGCTTTTTTCGGAATCCCCTGGGCGGCATCGAAGCCCTTCATAATGCCGTCTTTGAGCGTGGCGTGCGAAAGGTCGTACTGCGACTCCCACGCCTGATAGAGGGCCGACTTTCTCGAGTTGCTCAGCTGCGACCATCCAGATGCCTCAGCCTCCCGATGAACCACCGAGATAATCCTGTCTCGCTCCTCTTCGAGCAGTTCGGCAAGGGTACGAGTCATGATTTCCTGGTCGTCATCTTCGGAGGTTTGAATTTCTTGCCTGCGGCATGGGCATCAAATCGTTGTTGTGCCAGTTCCACGTACTCTGAAGATACGTCGTATCCAACAAAATGACGACCGTTCTTCGCGGCTGCCAGTGCAGTCGAACCGGTACCCATGAACGGGTCGAGCACCACCTCGCCCGAGAATGTATAAAGCTCAATCGCCCGCCGGGGAAGTTCTTCCGGGAACGGAGCAGGGTGCCCGGCCTGCTTGGCCGACTGGGGAGCGAACGACCACACGCTCTTGGTAAATTCTAAGAATTCGTCCTTCTTGATGGTCGACTCTCGCCCTTCGAGCGGTTTCCGGCCAAAAGGCACTTTCTGGAAGACGAGGATGTACTCATGGGTGTCGCGGAGAGTCGGGTTCGACGGCGACATCCAGCTGCCCCAGGCGGTCGATACCCCGGCGCCAGCCGACTTGTTCCAGATGATCTCGCCCCGCATGTGGAACCCTACCAGCGCCGCCTGCTCGATCACGTATGCGTGCAGCGGAATGTACGGCTTGCGACCCAGATTTGCGACGTTGACAAGAGCGCGACCCCCATCGACAAGCACCCGGTAGGTTTCGCGCATCACGTTGCCGATCAGCGTCATGAACTGGTCGTGCGTCAGGTCGTCGTCATAATCCTTGCCAACGTTATATGGGGGTGACGTGACCATGAGGTGAATCGAGCGGTCGGGAAGCTCGCCCATGCTCTCGCTTGAGTGGGCGAAAAATCTGTCGAGAATGTCGGCTGGTACCGCCTGTTCAGATTCAGGCTTCTTGTCGAGATTTTCCCGATCCCCGGGCTGCAGCGCACGCGCGTAGTACCCGGAAGAATCGTGGCTGAATCTTCCATTCGTCCCGAATGACGAAGTACTGGTAGGGCGCTGCTTCGGTGTGGCTTTTGATCGACGTGGCATCTTCTGTACACGGATGCTAGCAGTTGCCGCGCAATAGCGCGAATCGAAATTGATCGGTGTTGAGGAAACCGTGTGACTGCAGGAATTCGCAACCGACCGGACGTTGTCATCCTGAACTCGCTGCCGGATCAGATTCGGGCGGGTGAAAGTGCAGGCCGCAGGGACAACTCCTGTGATTCTGTGGCCTCTGCAGGAACGGTGCAGATCCTGAATCAAGTGCAGGATCACAACATGGGTTTCAGGTGACGATTCGGATAGGGATGTTTCATCGCATCCCCGGGCAACGTCACTCCGTCGCCTGATCCAGGATCGTGATCAGGTCGACCGCACGCTTCGTATCTTCCTGTCCCTTTGACGAAATGCCCTCGTCGAACATCTGGATGCAGAACGGACAGGAAACGGCAACCGTCTCGGCACCGGTCTCAAGGAACTGATCGGTGCGCATATGGTTCACCCGCTCGCCCTCCTCCTCCATCCACATCCGACCCCCTCCTGCACCGCAGCAGAACGCCCGCTCCTGGTTCTGGTCCATCTCGACGAAGTCCAGTCCCGGTATCGAACTGATAATTTCCCTCGGAGCCTCGAACTCGCCGTTGTGACGACCCAGATAACACGAGTCGTGGTAGGTAACCGTCCCGATGCTGCCAATACCCGCCTCGTTCGGCCTCAGTTTGCCCTGCTTGAGCAGTTCGCCAACAAACGCCGTATAGTGAATTACATCGTAATTGCCGCCCAGCTGCGGGTACTCGTTCTTCATCGTGTTGAAACAGTGCGGGCAGGTCGTGATGATCTTCTTCACGTCGTATTGCTTGAAAGTCCCGATGTTCGTCTCGGCCTGCATCTGGAACAGGTATTCGTTGCCAAGCCTGCGGGCCGGATCGCCCGTACAGGTCTCCTCCTCGCCCAGCACCGCAAAGTCGACGCCCGCCTTGCGCAGCACCGACGCCATCGACCGCGTCGTATCGACGCCCCGCTGAACCAGCGCCCCCGAGCATCCGACCCAGAACAGTACTTCCGATTCCGGCTTTTCGGCAAGTGTCGGAATATCGAGACCGTCCATCCACGAAGTACGGGTGAGCGTCGTCCCGCGCCACGGATGACCCCGCTGCTCGATCGATTGCAGTGCCGATTGGGCGGTGTCGGGGGTGCTGGCCTCTTCAAGTGTGAGGAATCGGCGCATATCGACAATTGTTTCGATGTGGTTGATCTCGACGGGACACGCATCGAGGCACGCCGCGCATGTCAGGCAACTCCACAAAACATCGTCACCCACAGCATCGTGGACCATCGACGTGGCAGGGGCGGGCGGGGCTTCGCCTGCCGGCGTGCCTAGCAAAACCGGAGACCGCTCCTCCATGTAGCCGCGCATGTCCTGGATCAGCTTTCGTGGAGAAAGTGGTTTGCCCGATAAATAAGCGGGGCACACGTCCTGGCAACGACCACAGTTGGTGCAGGCGTCGAAGCTCATTAGCTGGGTCCATGTAAGGTCGGGCAGGTCTTTCGCCCCGAACGTCTCGAGTGTCTCGAAGTCACCCATCGACTTCAATCCACCACGCGGCTGCAGGCTCCGGTAGTACCAGTTCATCGGGCTGACAATCATGTGGGTAAGGCGGCTGAAGCGGAGGGCCGCGTAAACGAATGCGCCGGCGAAAATCCCGGCATGCAACCACCATGTCGCTGCGTGAGCAGTTTCAAGGAAACCCACCGAGAATCCGATCCCGAGCAGGCTCTTTGCCACGACCCAACCGATTGGCGACCAGCCTGCCACCGACGGGTCGTAGTAGATCGATGCAGGGTTCAGTTCAGTCGCGCCAATGCGAAGCCCTTCGATCAGGAACCCAGTGATTAGCAGCCCAAACAGAAAAGTCATCACAAACCCATCGTCGAGCGCGGTGTTAAGGCGTCCCGGCCGCATTACGTAGCGTCGCCAAAGGGCCATCGAAAGCCCGACTGCTGCAAGCCCGCCCCCGAGGATGTCCCAGGCGAACCCGAGTGGAACGCGGACGTGTGCCGTCGGCCAGACCCAGTTCAGGTATTTTTCAGCGTTGAATTCCAGGGCCGCGACGGTTGTGGCGAGAAGCAGGATGCTGAAGCCCCAGAAAATCGCGAAATGCATAATTCCGGGATAGAGATCGCGCCTTCTCACGAACTGACGATGGGCAACAAGGCCAGTTGCCACGAGGGCCAAAAAGGCCTTCCATCGCTCCGCAGTTGGACCGAGCTCAACTTCGCCCCCGGCAGTGTGCCACACCCGCCACCTGCGCCTGATTGCGTAGGCAATCGAAGCCAGTGCGATGGGAGCGACCAGGTACACCAGCGCTCCAGCGTACGGGTATCCAATGTTCCAGAAATCTGCGCGACCGGGGAATTCAGGCATGGGCCGGGTTCGTCTTCAGGTGCTGTAATGGCGTAGGGCCGAATCCTAGAAGTTTACGATTCACCAGCCGCCGTGTCCTTTCCAGATAATCCAAGACAGAGGGATCGCGATCAATTAAAGAACCGATCCCAGATGAGACCCCATGAACCTAAGCGGTCCCATATCAGCACCGACGAGCCTGTGATCAACCACAGGAAGATGTTGATCCGAAGTGGCCAGTCGCGAATCAGAATTTCTTCAGGTGCCTCGCCGTCTCCCCGCACATGGATCAGATACAGGTAACGCATGATGCCGTAAGCGACAAACGGTATCGTGAGCATCATCGAGTTATTGGTCGGCACATTGGCTTCTGCCACTCCGGTGCTGAACGTGTAGAGCGTGTACGCGATCAGAGTCGCGGTCGCAACCACATTAATCAGGTTGTCGAGGAGGGGAAGCGAGTATTCGCTGAGGATCGACCGATGCGCTTGCGAGTTGTCGCCCGCGCTGAAAAGTTCTCCACGGCGCTTTGCCAGGGCCAGGAAAAGCGCTCCCAGTGCTGTGACCACGTACAACCACGGCGAAATCGTCAGATTCAGCTCGACCGCTGCCCCCGACCGCTCGATAACCGCGTGGTCGATCGCGACGGACCCCGCCACGGCACGTAAAACAAACCCCGAAGCCACGGCCATAACATCAAGTAAAACAACGTTTTTAATCCACCAGCTGTAGACGACATTAGTTGCCAGGTAGGCGGCGGCAGTGATCAGCATTATTGCCGAAAACGCAAGCGACGCAGCGAACGCGCCAACGATAAACACGACTGCCAACCCGATAGCCCAGCCAACTGATATCCGACCCGCCGCGATAGGGCGGTGCCGCTTTCGGGGGTGTGCGCGGTCCTGATCGATATCGATTGAGTCGTTAATAAAATAGACAGCGGCCGACAACAGCACGAAAATACCGAGTGCAGCAAATGCCCGACCCACAATTGCGGCCATTCCTGCGATATCGTCGCCGCTGTACCAGATGTTTACAGTGAAAAACAGCGGAACGAGCACGAGACCGTTCTTTACCATCTGCCGCGGGCGCGCCTCTTTCACGATGGCACCGATGCTCGGGATTCGGGACGTCTGAATAGTTGCTTCCTGTTCTGCCGACATATCAGCGATGATAGGTGTATTCGGAAACCGGGGTCAATTTAGGCACCCGACAAGAATTCCTGTTAATTTTTGGAAACAATGGCCGAAAATTCTAAAATCAGACTCGACCGACTCCTTGTCGATATGAACCTTGCTCCAGATATCAAGGAGGCCGCCGCACTCGTCATGGCCGGAAAAGTGTCGCTGGCCGGGGAGCGCAGGTCGCCTACGCCGGGCATGCAGGTGAGGCCGGGCGTGGAGATTACCCTCGCTCCGAAGATACGGTTCGTTTCGCGGGGCGGCGAAAAGCTCGCAGGGGCGCTGGAACTGTTCGATGTTGACGTCGAAGGCGCGGTCTGCCTCGATGTAGGTGCATCGACAGGCGGATTCACAGATTGTCTACTGCAAAACGGTGCCATTCGCGTCTACGCGGTCGATTCCGGTCGAGGGCAATTGCACCGGAAATTGATGGACGACGAACGTGTGATCAGCATGGAGCGAACCAATATTGCAAACGGGATCGAGCTACCCGAACAGGTCGATATCGTCGTTGCCGATGTTTCGTCCACGTCGCTCATAAAAGTATTACCACCTGCGTTCGAACATTTCGTCACACCCCGGCCCGGCCGAAGATGCCGAGCCGTCGTACTTCTAAAACCGCAATATGAAGCAAAAATATCGGAACTCCCCCGAGGTGGAGTGATTACGGAATCAATCGTCCACGCAGCCGTAATAGGTCGGTTTGTAAAGTGGGCGGGCGATTCAAAAATACGCGTTCGGGGCCTCGTCAGTTCGGGGATACTCGGCGAAAAAGGAAATCGCGAGTTCCTTCTTCTTCTTGAACCCTGGGCTCCTGGTCAGACAGATCACGAGTAAAAGAGCGAATCGGCGCACCGAGTTTGCGTTGACCCGCAGGTTAACGAGGGTTAAAATTATGCAGGTCGTTGTCGTCCAAATCTGGAGTTGCTCGACAACGCTGAACCTGCCGGCGCATCGGGCGCCGTGTTGAGCTGAATAGTCCGAGCTGAAAATCACTTCGCCTGTGCCAGAAACCCAGGGCCCGATCAACATGTTTTCAGACGATAAACCGCATGAAGAGTGCGGGATAGTCGGGGCTTATATCCCAGAAGAAAACGTAGCTCAGACCTTATTCTTCGGTCTTTTTGCCCTGCAACACCGCGGTCAGGAAAGTGCGGGCATTGCGACATCAAAGGGCGAGCGAATTGGCATCAAGGCCAAGATGGGGCTTGTTTCACAGGTCTTTCGCGAAGAAACGCTTAGCGGTCTGCCGGGTCACCTCGGCATTGGCCATACCCGCTACTCGACGATGGGCGGAAGCAAGGAATACAACGCCCAGCCGCTGCTTGCCAATGGTCAGCGCGGCCAAATCGCAGTAGGCCACAACGGCAACGTCATAAACGCAGCCGATCTCCGCATCGAGCTGGCCGAGGAGTTCGGGGCAACTTTCAACAAAACGTCCGATACGGAAGTTATTGCAGAGTTGTTCGCCAAGGCACCCGGTGCCAACTGGTTCGAGGTTTCGGCCTACGCCATGCGCCGCCTCAAGGGTGCGTACTCACTCGTGATAATGACGAAAGACCAGTTAATCGCCGTACGCGATCCGATAGGCATACGCCCGCTGTGCCTGGGAACGCTCAACGGCGGCTGGGTGGTCGCTTCCGAAACCGCGGCACTTGACAACCTTGGCGCAGAATTCGTAAGAGAGCTCGAACAGGGTGAAACTCTCGTCATCGATAAAGACGGCGTCAAGTCAAAGATCTGGTCGGGCGCCCGTCCCAACCACGCGATGTGCATTTTCGAGCAGATTTACTTTGCCCGCCCCGACAGCATATTGAACGGTGAGCTGGCATACGAAACCCGGCGGCGACTGGGAGCGGCAGTCTACAGGGAGCACCCGGTCGATGCCGATATCGTCGTCGGTATCCCAGATTCCTCAACCCCACATGCCGTCGGACTGGCGGCTGCGGCGAAAATCCCGTACGTAGAAGCGATAATCCGCAATCGCTATGTGGGACGAACGTTTATACAGCCCGATCAGCATTCTCGTTCCCAGGGAGTGAAGACCAAGTTTAACGCCATGCGCGGGGTAGTCGAAGGCAAGAGGTTACTGGTGGTGGACGACTCGATCGTTCGAAGCACAACCGTCACCCGCATCGTCAAGATGTTGCGAAAAGCCGGGGCCAAAGAGATCCACATGCGCGTCGCCTCACCGCCGATCAAGTCGACCTGCCATTTTGGCGTCGATATGGCCACACTCGGCGAACTGATTGCTTACAACAAGACAGTTGACGAGATACGCGACTATATCGGTGCCGACTCGCTCGCCTATCTCTCAGTAGAAGGGCTGCTCCAGGCCGTGCGCGCACCGGATAAGACCTACTGCAACGGCTGTCTAACCGGTAAGTATCCGATTCCCGTACAACTTGAGATGAACAAACTGGAACTCGGAATTACGCAGGGTATCTAGTATCGCAGCGACGACTTCAGTCACCCGTTTTTCAAGTATCAAGAGTCCTCCGAATCGGCCCTTCCAAACGTATACTTATCGCCTGATTTTACGCACCTGTCCCGAATTATCGCAGCGTGTCTTACCTGAAAAAGTCAACGGGGACCCTCACGCATGACCAACCGTCCGGCAGCCAAGACCTACGCTGATGCAGGCGTGGACCTGGCAGCAGCAGCAGCCGTCAAGGACAGGATCAAGGCAATCGCAGCCGCCACGCTCGGCAGCGCCGTCATAGCTGGTCCCGGCGGCTTTGGCGGGGTGATCGACCCCGACCCCTCGGGCGATACGCTCCTTGTCGCCAGTACCGACGGCGTGGGCACAAAACTCCGTATCGCCGATGCGCTTGGCAGGCACGACACGGTCGGGGCAAGTATCGTAAATCACTGCATCAACGATATTCTCCCCGCCGGCGCGCGGCCGCTGTTCTTTCTCGACTACATCGGTCTGAGCCGCTTCGATCCCGACAAGATCGCAGAGATCGTCTCCGGCCTTGCGAGGGCGTGTGCCGATGCGGGCTGTGCGCTACTCGGCGGCGAGACTGCCACAATGCCCGACATCTATCACGGCAACGATTACGACCTTGCCGGGTTCATCGTCGGTACGGTCCGTAAAGACGCACTCTTGAAGCCTGAAAATACGCGGGCCGGCGATGTGATTTTGGGTCTGGCTTCAGACGGACTCCACACGAACGGATATTCACTGGTCAGATCGGTGTTCGATACCGACGAAAACCCGTCTGTACTCGCTACCAACGTTCCAGAAACATCACACACCCTGGGCGAACTGCTGCTGCGCCCCCACCTCAGCTACCTTGATGTAATCGGCCCGGTCCTCGGAAAAATTCGCGGGCTCGGCCACATTACCGGCGGCAGTTTCTACAAGAACATTCCGCGCGCGCTCGCCGACGGCCTCGGTGCTGACATCGACATTTCGACGTGGTCAGTCCCACCGCTGTTCGATTTCATCAAGGAGGTCGGGCACGTCGAAGACCGCGAGATGTTCAGCGTGTTCAACATGGGCGTCGGGATGACGATCATCGTCGAGCCGGGCCTTGCCGACGATGTGATGAACAGCATACCGGGGGCGTTCCGAATTGGTGAAGTCGTCGAGCGGGCACCGGTCGAAGAGCGGACAAAGCTGATCGGGCTTTAGCCGAACTTTCTGTAATTCACAAGAATCAGATTAGAAACAACAGCGAAAAGGGAACGAGACCAATTTTGAGGGCGCTTCTATCCGCATACGACAGGACCGGACTGGTTGAATTCGCGAAGGTACTGGCGAGCGCCGGGTTTGAGCTGATCAGCACCGGCGGTACGGCGAACGAACTCAAATCCGCCGGGCTGGAAATTACAGAAGTCGCGAATGTGACAGGCGCACCCGAAATCCTTGATGGTCGGGTGAAGACGTTGCACCCCAGAATTCACGGTGGACTGCTCGGAAAGCGCAGCAACCCGGCGCACATCGAAGAGATGAAGCAACAGGGGATCGAGGGCATCGACGTAGTCGTGAACAACCTCTATCCGTTCCAGCAGACCATCGCAAACCCCAATGCTACGCTCGATGACGCGCTAGAAAACATCGATATCGGCGGTCCGGCCATGACCCGTGCTGCCGCAAAGAACTTCCCCGATGTCGTCATCATCGTCGACCCGTCCGACTACGAGCGCATTGGCGAAATGATCGTGTCGGACGCAGGAGTCTCACAGGATGAGCGCCGGGGTCTCGCCGCGAAGGCATTTCAGCACGTCGCCGCGTACGACACCCTGATATCCGCTTACCTGCGAGAGTCAGAAGCAACGAGTGAAGACAAGACAGCCCTTTTCCCCGAAGAGATCACCTTCGGGTGGAGGCGGGTTGCAGTTCCGCGCTACGGAGAGAACCCGCACCAGGCCGGAGGCATCTACGCAACACCCGGCGAAACTGGCGGAATCGTAAACGCCCGGCAACTGCACGGCATCGACATGTCGTATCTTAACTACTTCGACGCCGACGCCGCTTGGGTCGCCGTCAACTCGTTCGGAGTCGCCGATAAGCACTGTGTAGCGGTGGTCAAGCACGCCAATCCCTGTGGCCTCGCCATCGATACCGATCAGGCCGAGGCGTACCGCAAGGCCTACGCGGGCGATACGATGTCGGCGTTCGGCGGAATCGTCGGCTTCAACAACATCGTCACAGCAGAAACTGCCATCGCAATGAAGGGCGTTCTGTACGACGTGATCGTTGCCCTTGGCTATGAACCGGAAGCCCTCGAAATACTCCAGAAGCGCCGGCGTACCCGGGTGCTGGAAGTTGCACTCTCAGACACCCCGCTTCTCAATGTCCGCAACGTGACAGGCGGCGCACTCGTTCAGGAGCCCGACGATATTGCTGAAGTAGCGGCCGACTGGAAGGTCGTTACGAAAAAGTCGCCAACCGAACAGCAGCTGGTCGACATGGCCTTCGCGTGGAAG
>Ga0207966_1002141_pt1 | contig 10319 bp, 8 predicted proteins | sample Knorr_S23_td_NAD_FD_185611 | JGI IMG/M metagenome (GOLD analysis project Ga0207966, IMG submission 185611) | Marine microbial communities from Southern Atlantic Ocean transect - Knorr_S23_td_NADW_ad_2500m_LV_B (SPAdes) (version 2) | ecosystem: Environmental > Aquatic > Marine > Oceanic | place... | reverse complement strand
ACTACCAGGATGTGGACGACGTCGGGCTTGATGTAGTTCAGCAGTCGCTGGTAGTGGGTGACGATGATGAACGACCGCTCGGGTGAGCGCATCGAGTTAACCCCGTGGGCGACGATTCGGAGTGCATCCACATCGAGGCCCGAGTCGGTCTCGTCGAGGATCGCAAGTTCAGGCTGCAAAACTTCAAGCTGCAACATCTCGTTGCGCTTTTTCTCGCCACCTGAAAAACCTTCGTTGAGCGATCGCTTGACCAGCTGCGGGTTTATTCCGACCGCTTCAACTTTTTCGTCAAACAGCTTCGAGAAATCGCGGATCGACATTTTCTCCTCGCCCCGGGAATCGGCCTTTGCATCGAGTGCGGCCTTAAGGAACTGCCACGGTCGCACGCCCGGAATTTCAGCCGGGTACTGGAAAGCAAGGAACATTCCGAGGTGAGCCCGTTTTTCCGGGAGCAGGTCGATGATCGATTCGCCGTCGTACAGAATGTCGCCCTCGGTTATTACGTACTCGGTTCGCCCCATCAGCACATTGGCGAGTGTGCTTTTACCGGAACCGTTGGGGCCCATGATGGCGTGCACCTCGCCGGTCTTCACGGTCAGGTCGATCCCTTTAAGGATCTCCGAATCGTCGATGTCCAGTACGGACACCCGCAGGTTTTTAATCTCAAGCATTTTTATTTTTTCTGACTTCTATCTAATTACGAATCGAAAAGTCGAACACCGCAATACGAACTGTCCGTACACAAACAAAGGTGGCCGGGTGCCTTAGCCGACTGCGCCTTCCAGCGACACCTTCAGCAGTTGATTGGCCTCCAGCGCGAACTCAAACGGCAGTTCCTGGAATACCTCGCGGCTCCATCCGGTGATGATCATGTGGTGCGCCTCTTCTTCGGAAAGCCCACGCGCCCGCAGGTAGAAAAGCTGCTCGTCGCTTACTTTCGAGGTCGAAGCCTCGTGTTCGAGGCGGGCAGTCGGGTTTCGCACCTCGATATACGGCACTGTGTGGGCACCGCATTTATCGCCGATCAGCAGCGAATCGCACTGGGTGTGGTTCACCGCGTTTTCAGCACCCGGCATGATCTGTACCTGTCCCCGATAGGTGTTGTTGCCGTGACCGGCAGAAATGCCCTTCGCAACGATGGTCGACTTGGTGTTCTTGCCGATGTGGATCATCTTGGTTCCGGTATCGGCCTGCTGGTAGTTGTTCGTCAGTGCCACCGAGAAAAATTCGCCAACCGAGTTATCGCCCTTCAATATCACGCTCGGGTACTTCCAGGTGATTGCAGAACCGGTCTCGACCTGGGTCCAGGAAATCTTGGCGTTCTTATCCGCCCTGCCACGTTTGGTGACGAAGTTGAATACCCCACCTTCGCCTTCAGGCGTGCCGGGGAACCAGTTCTGGATGGTCGAGTACTTGATTTCGGAATCGTCGAGGGCAACAAGTTCGACAACGGCGGCATGGAGTTGGTGGGTCTTTCGGAATGGCGCAGTGCAACCTTCTAGATAAGATACGTACGCACCTTCGTCGGCGATTATCAGGGTGCGCTCGAACTGGCCCGTGTCAGCCGTGTTAATGCGGAAATAAGTCATCAACTCGATCGGGCAACGTACTCCCGGCGGGATGTACGCAAACGAACCGTCGCTGAAGACGGCCGCATTCAGGCTGGCGAAGAAATTATCGGTATATGGCACAACCGACCCCAGGTATTTCTTCACCAGATCGGGGTGATTTTTGACCGCCTCGCTGAACGAACAGAAGATGATGCCAAGTTCGCCGAGTTGCTTCTCGAAGGTGGTCGCAACAGATACCGAATCGAACACTGCATCGACCGCTATCCCGGCCAGCTTCGCCCGTTCCTGGAGCGGAATGCCGAGCTTCTCGAAAGTAGCCAGCATTTCCGGGTCGACATCGTCGAGGCTCTTGGGCGCTTCGGTAACCGACTTCGGCGCGGCGTAGTAGTAGATGTCCTGGTAGTCGATTTTCGGATACTTGACGTTCGCCCACTCGGGCTCGCTTTCGGCGTCGTTCAACTTGACCCAGTGCCGGTAGGCCTTTAGCCGCCACTCGAGCATCCACTCGGGTTCGCCCTTCTTCGATGAAATCAGGCGGACAATGTCTTCACTCAGACCCCTTGGGGCGAGGTCGGTCTCGATGTCGGTGACAAATCCCCACTGATATTCCTGACCAGACATGTCGGACTTGCGTGAGATGGTGTTCTGGGTCGCCAAATAGATGCTCCGATGGGGGATTCCAGCCCTTTTAAGTACGACTGAAGGTCAAGAATAAAGCCATAATTCGAACTCAAATCGAGTCAAAACACATGGGAAAATCAATTCCTGACCAAATCGGTACGCTTTAATGCTAAAACCCACCGGATGCAACGTCAACGAATTTCGTAACTGCGAAGTGAATCTGGTGCAGGTGCGAAGCGGCCGAGTCCGATCGACGAAGGCCCGTCTCTGAAGGCGAAGCAGGGTGGTTCGAAGTCAAGTAGGCGGGCTGCAAAGAACCGCGTAAAACCGGCAAACGGTTGTGACACCGTTGCGAGTTTCACTCTGTCCGGCGGGCAGGACGGCCTTGGAGCTCGGGGAAACTACTTTTTGCTCTCGACGATGATGGCCAGGATTTCAGTATCGTCGGTATTCGTCACCTGGTGCGTCCATGCCGGGTGCCACTTGGTGGCCCCATCAGGTAATTCAGCTTCCATCGTGTCGCCGTTTTCGTCCACGATACTGGCCTTGCCGCCGGTGATGAAGTAGACCGTCTCGTCGGGATGTGAGTGCTTGTTGTCCGACCCTCCGGCAGGGACAATCATCTCAAGCATGCGCACATGCTCGTTTTCGAGCAGCACCTTGTAGTTGTCTGGAGAACTCTCAACAGGGTCGATGTAAATCATACGCCAGTCTTTTTTTGTTTACTTTTCGCTCAGCAGGGCAGTTCTACCCGGACGTGAACAGGCCCTATCAATAAACGTCGATGCGCCGGGTATTGGTAGGAGGGTAGGTCAGCCGGGTGCTATATTCAATTTTTGGCATCTGCCAGTTTGATTCAGGTAACGCGAAATCGATTCGGGAATATTGAAAGGAAACCTGTGGAGTACGAAGCGGTAATTGGTCTTGAAACCCATGTGCAGTTAAAGACGCGCAGCAAGATGTTCGGCACCTCGAGCGCCGAGTACCAGAATGCCGATCCGAACACCGTTGTCGACGCCGTAAGCATGGCGCTGCCGGGCACCCTGCCTGTCGTGAACGAAAAGGCTATCGAGTACGCCATGATGATCGGCATGGCGATCAACTGCAACATCGCCAGGGTCACCAAGTTCGACCGCAAGCAGTACACGTACCCCGACTTGATGAAGGGTTACCAGATAACCCAGCTCGACGAACCGATCTGCTACGACGGCTATATCGACCTGCCTCTCGACCCGCCGCTCCGCGTCCGGATAAACCGCGTGCACATGGAAGAGGATGTCGCCCGGCTGGTACACGTCGAGGGTCCACGGGGCGGAACCGTGCATTCGCTTCTCGACATCAACCGGGCCGGCACACCGCTTATGGAAGTCGTGACCGAGCCGGACATGCGCACTTCCGAGCAGGTCGAGTCGTATATCACCAACCTCCAGCACATCATCCGGTACCTCGGCGTTGGCACGGCCAACATGGAAGAAGGATCGTTCCGGTGCGACGCGAACGTCAGCGTCCGCCCCGTCGGCCAGACCGAACTTACGACCAAAGTAGAGGTGAAAAATATGAACCGGGTCCGCGCGGTGGTCCGGGCAATCGAGCATGAAATCGAACGTCAGATCGCGGTAGTCGAAAGCGGTGAGCGGGTCGTCCAGGAAACACGCGGATGGGACGATGGCAAGGGCGTGACAATTCCGCAGCGCAGCAAGGAAGAGGCGCACGACTATCGCTTCTTTCCCGAACCCGATATTCCGCCGTTGGTCATTACCGAAGAATGGATCGACAGCACCCAGGCGAAAATGCCGGAGTTGCCAATCGCCCGAAAAGACCGCTTCGTCGATGAATGGGGACTCAATGAATACGACGCCGACCTACTCACGGCAGTCCGGTCGACTGCCGATTACTTTGAAGAGGTCTGCGCGGGCGTAAAGGCTTCGACAGCCGACGTGAAAAAGGCCTACGCCAAGGAAGCGGCCAACTGGCTCAACGGCGAGATGGCCCGAATGATGAACAACGACGAAATATCCGATATGTCACAGACCAGGGTCAAACCTGCAGCGCTCGCGACACTGGTTGAGAAATTCCGGAAGCGAGAGTTGAACAATAACTCCGCCAAGCAGGTGTTCGAGGTGATGTATACGAAGGGCACCGACCCTGAAACAGTCATCAAGGACCTGGACCTCGGCATGGTATCTGGAGCTGATTCACTCGGCCCGGTCGTCGACGAAGTGATCGAGAATAACGAAAAGGCCGTGGTCGATTTCCTGGCCGGTAAAGAGGCGTCACTGAAGTTCCTGATGGGCCAGGTGATGAAAGCGACCCGCGGGCAGGCCGACGCTGCCCAGGCGACCGAAATGATCAGGGAAAAGCTGGCTACCCGCCGGTAGACTTTTACGGTCTGCTTAAGAACGACATGGCCCGGCGATTCGACTTTTTCGCCTCTCCGTTGTTGCCCCGCTACGGCCTTAACGTGACATGCTCGGCAGTGGCGGTACAGGATTCGCGGCCCTACCATAGATAGTCGTAGCGAAGAGATGCCGGTACGCGGCGCACAGGAAACTTTATGGAAACCGTTTTTAGCCTGATCCTGATGTTCGTAGCGATCGTGATTATCGGCATATTGCTGCTGCAGGTGCGCGGTTCGGGCTCATCCCTCTTCGGTGAAGCGACCAGCACGTTCCGGTCGCGGCGGGGTGTTGATCAACTTCTATTCCGCGCAACGATCATTCTCGGCGTGGTTTTCGTCGCGGTCGCCATCGCCAACGTGCGATTCAGCTAGCGACGGGCTCGACGCGACATCTGTCCCCCAATGTCGGGAGAAAGCTAATCCTGATCGTCGATCTCGCGATTTCAAGGTGGAATCCCGCGCCTTGCCTTCGACCCATTTACCCGTTCGATAAATTTGTGCCGTGTGGGTGTAATATCTTGCGCTATGCCAACCACCCACATCGTTGAATTCAGCGATCCCCAGGCGCTTGATCCACTGGTTGTCGGAAGTAAATCCGCATCCGTCGCCGACCTGGCAAGACATGGCCTGACGGTCCCGCCCGGATTCTCTATTCACGCAGGAGCCTTCGACGAATTCACCCGACCTGTCTCGGGCGAAATAGCGAAGATTCTCGAATCGGTGGATGCGGACAACGTGTCGTCGCCATTTGACGCCTCGGACGCGATCGGCAAGATCCTCGCCCCCCTCTCTCTGCCCGACGGTCTGGCGGAAGATGTGACCGAGCGCATCAACCCCCATTCGGGCATTTTCGCCGTGCGCTCGTCCGCGACCGTCGAAGATCTCGAAGGTGCCTCGTTCGCCGGCATGTACGACTCGTTCCTCGATGCCGCGGACGCCGAATCCGTACTGAGGCGCGTCCGAGATGTTTGGGCGTCCTACTACACGGGTCGAGCGATTTCGTACCGGCGGCGCATGGGAATTCCTCACGGATCAGGATCGATGGCCGTGCTGGTTATGGAACTCGTTAATGCCGATGCGGGAGGCGTTGTTTTCACCAGGGACCCGCGGGACGGGACGGACCAGATACTGGTCAACGCGGCGCTCGGACTGGCTGAGGGCGTCGTTTCCGGGGCCGCTGAAGCTGATTCGTTTACTCTCCACTCCGATTCATTCGAGGTCATCCGTCGGGACGTGATCGACAAAGAGTGGATGTTCGTTGCTGGAAAATCCGGCTCGACCGACCGCGTTCCGGTACCGGCTGCGAAAACAGGCCAGCCGGCCCTCTCCGACGACCAACTCGTTGCGGTTGCAAAAGCCGCAGCATCGATCAAGAAAGCCGCAGGTAACGACCGGGATATCGAATTCGCCATCACAGACGGCACAGTTCATATTCTGCAGTCCCGGCCCATCACGACCGGCAGCGCGGCAGACTCTGAGTTCCCGGTTGAATGGGACGACCCGGCGGACGCCGAGCTTCACTGGATGCCTGCGTTCACTCACACGGCACGCAATAAAAATCCAGCATTTCCGCTGCACATCGACTATCGACTCATCGCCGGCAAATCAGAACAACGCTCAATCGAATATGCCGCCAGTCCCCAGGCAAGGCCTTATCTCAAGAAGATCGTTAACGGCTATGTGTACGCCGCCGAGCCACCGCACGACGAGCAAGAGTGGAAAGCTCGTGTCATTTCGCACGAACGAAAGGCGGTTCGGTATCTCAAAAAGGGCACGACCTACTATCAGGAAGTAATTGAACCCCGCCTCCGTGAACGACTGGCCGAACTCGAGGGAAACCGCCCCGATGACAAAGACCCGCTCCCGGGTCTGGTAGCGAATTTACGAGCGACGAAACAGACGGCAGCCGACCACCTGGCGGACCTTCACTGGCGTGGGGCCCGCGGTTTTGGTGACGAAGGTGCGCTGCTGAAATTATTTGCCAGAATAACCGGCCGACCGGAGGTAGAAGCTGCCGGGCTGACCCGCGGGCTCGATCACATGACTTCCAGGCTTGTCGCCCGTCTGATCGCGTTGGCCGCATTGGTCCAATCGGATCCATGGCTTTCGGACGTTTTCGAGGAACGCAACTACGACGCGTTATTCGCACGCGGCGCAGGCAAGCGGCCCGCCGTTCGCAGGTTCCGAGCAAGATTCAGCCGGATGCTGAAGACCTGGGGTCGGCGCAACGGAATCGGCTACGGTTCAGCCTGGACGCCTACCGATCCCACATGGAACATGAAACCTGAAATCCCGCTCGATTCAATCGGCTCATTTGTGCGTCAGGACCTTGATGCGCTGAACAAGGCGAAACGCGATTCCATAAGTGACCGAAAATCGCTGGTCAAGCACGTACACAACAAAATCGGAAGCGACAGCAAACTGAGGAAACAGTTCGATTTTGAGTTGTTTCGGGCGGTCAAAAAAACCGAGTTCATGGAAGACCACAACTACCTGATCGAGCAGTGCTCTTTCGGGGAGTACAGAGAATCGATCAACCGGCTCGGAATGGCCCTGGCGCGGGACGGATGGTTCGACGAACCCGACGACGTATTCTTCCTGCGACTCGCGCAGATCGAATCTGCAGCCAATGACAGTGATTATTCGCAGTTGCGCTCACTGGTAATCCGGGCGAAAGTCGAATTCGCTGAGAACACGAAACTTTCGCCCCCGGAGTACCTCGGCACGAAGCCCCCAGAAAATAAGTCCGATGAGTCCACGGACGCAGACAAACAACCTCTGCGGGGGTTGAGCGAAGACCGCTCGACACTTTTCGGCGAGCCCTCTTCGCCAGGCGTCTTCACCGGCACTGCACGCGTCGTAATTTCGAGGACCTCAAGGCCGCCAGACGTGAACCAGGGTGACATTCTCGTAACCGACAACGCGGGCCCAGACTGGGTGCCGGTGTTTCCGTTGCTGGGGGCGCTCATCCTCGATAGTGGAGCAAACTTCCAGCACGCCTCGCTGATATGCCGAGAGTACGGAATACCATGCGTGATACAAACAAAAGAAGCGACAAACGTAGTCGCTGACGGCCAGCGGGTTTCAGTCGACGGTAGCGCCGGGACAGTTCTCCTGAACCCGGAGCTGCAGGCATAGATTCGACAACCATGACAACTTTCAGTTTTGCTACTTCCGCCATCGGCAGCCCACCATCCGCACAGATGGCTGTCGAGTGGGCCATCGAGCACGGGTTCGGCGGGGTCGAATTCAACGGCCCCATCCGGCTGGCCGACGTGAGCCCGGATGACCGTGCGTTTCTGGCCAGTGCAAGGGTCGATCACGGGATGCGGTACACCCACCATTTCCCGGTTTCAGCAATGCCCTGCTCCCACGATCCTGCAACTCGACAGCGCGATCTGGCCGAATTGATCAGCGAGGTCAATGCGGCAGGCGAACTCGGGGTTGAAGTCATTGTCCTTCATCCCGGAAAAGTCGACGTCCCCGGCCTCGAATACGAAGAGACTTCCGAAACCCAGCGCAGCGAGGCGATGGCGTTCTTGATCGAATTCATGAAGACGGTGGCACCCGTTGCCGAGGGTGCAAATATCGTGATCGGTCTTGAAAACATGCACTACAACCCCGGCTGGTTGATACACGCACACAGCGAGTTGGCCGAGCTGGTCGATGCGATCGGCAGTCCGGCTGTGGGCATCACTTTCGACGTCGGGCATGCCTGGGGCTCCGGTGGTATCGACGCCGGAATAGAGACTTTCGGCGACCGCATCCGTCATGTCCAGGTGCACGACTGCCGTGGACCGGAAGGAGCGGGGAACGTCAGGGATCAACACATGGAAATCGGAACCGGTGTGCTCGACTTCCGGTCGGTCGGCGATCTGATCAGATCGGGCTCCTTCGTCGCGACGCTTGAGACCTCGGGCCGCGCTCCTGGCGGCAAAGATGTCGTAATGAGAAGCCGGGACGTGCTTAAGGCGCTCTGGGATTAGCAACCCCAAATCCGGCCGGCGCACCGGTTTGGACCCGCAGCCGGGTATGAATTTAACCCCGGATACTGAACGGGAATACAGTCTCGACCATCACCGATTGTTGATTACACGGGGGCTGGTTCATGTTCATCAATATCATCTGGTTCATCGCGTTCGTCGTACCCACGGTACTGGCGGCCAGGTTTTTCATGAAGACGATCCGCTCATCCCGCATGCCGGTCCGGTTCGGAGGCGGGTTCTTCGTGGGGTTCCTCACCCTCCTGTTAGGGCTGATCTCCATACTCGGAATTCTCGGGATGCTCGCCATCTACATGCCGCGCGGGAGCGAGGTGGTGGAAGTACAGGTCGCGGGAACGGCGGAGCAGGTGGAACGCGGTCGCGCACTGGCCAGTTTCTCGTGAGCCGGCTGCCATTCCATCGATAACGAACTCCCGCTTTCCGGTGGCGAGAACATCCTGGCCGACGTTCCGATGCCCATCGGCAAGGCAACGCCTCCGAACCTGACGTAGGCAGGCAGAGTCTCGACGTGGTCGGACGGTGAACTCCAGCGGGCCATTCGGGAGGGCACTTCGCCCGACGGTCACGTGATGACGATCATGGCGACAAACGCGTTCAGGTATCTGAGTCAGAGCGATCTCGACTCGATCGTGGCGTACCTGCGCTCTGTGCCCGCGGTCGAGTCCGGGGTTGAGCCAGATAGCAGTCTGACTTACCTGGCGATGGTGATGCTCCCACTCGGTGCACTACCGAGAAAGGACGTGCCGGACATCGACCCGCCCCTTACGTCGAACCTGCTGCGAGCTTCGCCTGTGGCGAATACCTGGCAAACGTCTTCGATTGCGCCCTCTGCCACGGCGATGACCTGGCGGGCGGTCCCGGCGGACTGTTCCCGGTCGGACCGAACCTGGCGGGAGCGAAAGTCTGGACGACCGAGCAGTTCATCAGCACGATGCGAACAGGTGAGACCCCGTACCGCAAGATGTTGAGCGAGGACATGCCCTGGGAAGGCCTGGGGAAGATGGACGACCTGATGCTGGAAGCCGTCCTGCCGTACGTGAAGCAGGCAGCTCCCTGATTTCGGCGTTCGCTGTGATCGCGCTCTACCCGTATAACGATTCTGCGTTGTGCTGCGGCTGGTAGCCGATCTCGCGCCTTGTCGTTTCGATATCGAAGATGTTGTAGGTGTTGTCCGAGATCACGTAGTAGTGAGCACTCGGTCGTAGCTTCCCAACCTGTGACGTTTTGAAACAGGCGTCGACGAACCGGGCTGAATCCTCCTGGTGGCACCAGACCGTGTAGTAGGAAATTTCGTCTTTTTTGCCGTTTTCAGGATTTATGCCGCCCCATCGGGCCGCGACCGCATCCTGTCCCACCGCGCCAAGACGGTGGCACCACGCCTCCACATAGGCTTTTTCGATTCCGTAATCTCCCGTCGGGAACGGCTCGGTCATCACTGACAACGGCTCGGGCCACGGGTCGACTTCGTCAAACCGCCGTGCCGCTATCGGCCCATCGGGATCATGGGTGAGCGAGTAGTACGCGCCACCCGTGGCGTGAACCGAGCTTGACCCGATCATCAGCGCCTCAGGGCAGACATCCATCACGGCCCTGAACACCCGCTCGGTCATTGTGTTCATGTCGCCAAGAGGGTCTTTCCGCGCAAGATATACGACCAGATCCCGGCCTTCGAGGGCTTGACGTAAGCAGGCATCGTCGGCCGATACATCGAGATCGATGAAATAG
>Ga0207966_1002140_pt1 | contig 10320 bp, 8 predicted proteins | sample Knorr_S23_td_NAD_FD_185611 | JGI IMG/M metagenome (GOLD analysis project Ga0207966, IMG submission 185611) | Marine microbial communities from Southern Atlantic Ocean transect - Knorr_S23_td_NADW_ad_2500m_LV_B (SPAdes) (version 2) | ecosystem: Environmental > Aquatic > Marine > Oceanic | place... | reverse complement strand
AACATTTATAAAAAATTAATTTTTATGTTATCTAAAGAGCAAATTACACAATTTAAAGAAGAAGGTTTTGTTATTATAAGAAATCTGTTTGATAAAAAAGAGATCGATCTTCTCATTCAATATACAGAAGAACTGCAAAATGCCCCAGTTGTTAGTGGTAAAGAATGGAAATATTTTGAAGAAAGTAAATTAAATAAAAATAAAAACATTTTAGCTCGAATAGAAAATTTTTGTAAATTTCATAAAGGCTTTGCAAATCTATGTACAAAAGATAAAATTATTGAATGTATAAATGATTGCCTTGGAGAAGAGGGAATTTTATTTAAAGATAAGATTAATTTTAAGATGCCTGGTGGAGCTGGCTTTTCACCTCATCAAGATTCACAAGCTGGTTGGGATGACTATGCAAAATTTTATTTAACAGCAATGGTAAGTATTGATGAAGCAACATTACAAAATGGTTGTCTAGAACTTGCCCCAGGTCATAATAGAACCGGCTTAATTGGCAAACTTTGGGAACCTTTAAGTGATAAGGAAATGGAAAATATGAAATTTATACGAATTACAACCAAACCTGGAGACGCTATCTTTTTTGATTGTTATACACCTCATAGATCTGAGTCAAATCTAACAAGTAAACCACGAAGAATCTTATACTTAACTTATAATAAATTAAGCGATGGGGATCATAGAAAAAAATATTATTTAGATAAATATAAAAATTATCCACCAGATATAGATAGAGATCCAAAAAAAAATTATAGGTTTAGAGTTTAAATTATACTTTTAAAAAATTCTTAAATCTTCTAGCAACTTTACTAGGATGTATTGTTGGTCTTCTAAGATTGTCTATAGATCCAGATTTAATTTTTACGTCTATAAATATAGGCCCTTGTTTTTTAAGACTTTCTTTTAAAGATTTAGCAAATCCATTTAAATTATCTACACAAAATACAGTTTTGTAACCACAACTAATTGCAACAGAAGAAAAATCAACAGTTGAGGCATTTGTTAATTGTTGTCCTGTTGAATCATGAACATTATTGTCTAATAAAACATGGATGAGATTTGATGGTTGATTAGCTCCGATAGTTGTTAAATTTCCCATTTTCATTAACATTGCCCCATCACCGTCAATTACTATAATTTTTTTTTTATTGTTCAAAGCAATCCCAAGACCGATAGCGCTAGCACAACCCATAGATCCTACTTGATAAAAAAATTGTTTATTATCATTAATCGTAAATAATTCTCGTCCAGTTCTTCCAGTGGTTGCAATAATTCCTATATTCTTTTTTAAATTTTTAACTATTAATTGGAGAATTTCATATCGAGAAGGAATACTTTTGTTATTTTTTAAAATAATTTTTCCTCCATTCTTTTTAAGTAATATTCTTTTTTGTTTTAACTTTTCTTTTTCAATCGTTTCTTTTCTCATAATTAAACAGTAGGGAAGAGAGTTTTTATTTATTGATTTATTAATTTTTATTAACGTTTTTTTTAAAGCATTTTTATTTGTTGGAAAAATATCATTTTTAATATTTATTAGATCTAAAATTTTTCTAGTTTTTTCTCCCATAAGTTTATGTTGAGGTTCGTCCTTCAATTTAGGATCCCCCCTCCATGTTGAAATTAATAAAATAGGAATTTTAAAAGGATAATTTAAAGAAGTTAAAGGGTTGATTGTATTTCCAAGACCAGAGTTTTGTATCATTACAACACTTTTTTTTCCAGCTAACCATGCTCCTGAGGCAATTCCAACTGCCTCTCCTTCACTTGTAGCTCCTACATATTTAATTTTCTTTGAATTAATTACACCGTTTATAACTGAAGTTAAATATGAACATGGGACGCCGGTAAAAAAACTATACCCATGCTTAGTTAACTCGTTAAGAAAGAAATTCGTATTTATCATAGTTTCTTCAAATTTACTTTAATTTAAAAAATTATAAAATATTTTTAAAGGTTATTTTAATTTAATATTTTTCAATGGACGAAGACGAAGAAATAAAAAAAAGTAATATAGTTGAAAAGAACTATGAAAATATGGATATTTCTGAACTGAAAAATGAGTTAATTGTGGCAAAAAAAAATTTAAAAATAATAGAAGAAACAATTAAAAATAAGAAAAAAGATCAAAATACGGCTCAAAAATTATTTAAAAAATAACACTTCCTAAATAATCTCTAATAAGTATACTATCAGCTACCTTTTTTTTATATATAAGGGGGAGGATATATGAATAAATTAATAGCATTATCTTTAAGCATCGGAGGAGTTGGTGGAATTATGGCTTGGATTTATACAGCCACACCTTTAGCTCTTTCGATACCTATATCATTTATTGCCTGGGCTTGTTTTGTAGCTGCAGGGGGTAATAATAAAGCCTTAAGTTCAACTATAACTGCTTGGTTATGGGGAGCTGTAGTTGCTTGGGTCACAGCCCTTGCTGTTATTCCTAATTTAGGCGGTTTACCGGCTGGTCTAGGTGTACCCGTAAGTATAGCTGTTAGTGTTTTTGTGCTGATTTATGGTACAAAAGTTAAGGCATTTTCATTAGCACCAGGCGCTGTTTATGGATACGCTGCCTTTTTTGCTATGTTTTTAGCTGGTACAGATGCTTTACAATCAGCAACTTTAGGTAATCCATTAATCTTAGTTGCATTATCTGGTGTTGCAGGCGCAGTACTAGGTATGATTGCACTTAACGTGTCTTCTTCTTTAGGAAAATAATTCCTATAGAACAATTTCAAATTTGAAAAAAACCGGTTTTATTTTTTTATAAAAAAATAGCCGGTTTTTTTTATATTATAACTACTATATTAATAATATTAAAATGGCGGGAGTAGCTCAGTTGGTTTAGAGCGTCGGCTTGTGGTGCCGAATGTCGTGGGTTCGAATCCCATCTCTCGCCCCATAATTAATAAAATCAGTTATTTTTTTTTTGATATTTTTATTTAATTTATTAATTAATTTTTGTTAACGGCATACCAACTTTTTTTAGTAAACTTAAATCAGAATCTGTATTATTATTACCAGTTGTAAGTAATTTATCCCCATAAAAAATTGAATTTGCTCCTGCCATAAAGCATAAAACTTGTGCTTCATTAGTGAGATCTTTTCTTCCAGCGCTTAATCTTACTCTAGCTTTTGGCATTATAATTCTTGCTGTGGCACACATCCTTACAAGTTCAATCGGATCTATTTTTTTTTGATTAGCAAGAGGCGTTCCTTTAGATGGTACGAGTGCATTTATTGGAACACTTTCAGGATGTGGTTTAAAATTTGATAAAATTTGTAACATTTTTGCTCTATCATTTATTGTTTCGCCCATACCAATAATTCCTCCGCAGCATACTGTTATACCAGCTTTTCTAATACATTTTATGGTATTTATTCGATCTTGAAATTTTCGAGTTGTAATTATTTTTTTATAAAAATTCGGACTAGTATCAATATTGTGATTATAAGCTTTTAATCCGGCCTGAGCTAATTTATTTGCTTGGCCTTGGTTCAGCATGCCTAAAGTTACACAAGTTTCCATACCTAACTTTTTTACACCTTTAACCATCTTTAAAACTTTTTCAAATTCAGGGCCATCTGTTACTTCTCTCCATCCAGCACCCATACAAAATCTAGAGGCGCCCGACTTTTTAGCTTTATTAGCTTTTTTTAGAACTTCATTTACGCTCATAAGGGATTCTTTTTTTATTCCCGTATTATAATGGGCAGACTGAGGGCAATATTTACAATCTTCAGGACAAGATCCAGTTTTAATACTCAATAAACTTGCTAATTGAACGTCAGATTTAGGGAAATTTTTTAAATGAATTTTTTGCGCTCTATGCACTAATTCTAATAATGGAGAATTTAAGATTTTTAATATATTATTTTGAGACCAATTTGTTGTAATCATAATTATATATTAAATTATATAACGAAGAGATATAAAAGAAAATTTTATTATATTTATAAAAAAGAAATGTTAAAAAATAAAATCTCAAGAAATGCAATTTTGTATTCTAAAAATCATATTGATGCTGATAAAAAAACAATAAAAAAATTTATGTCTGGACAAAAATTAATGCAAAATGCTGGAAAATGCATTTTTCATTCATTAAAAAAAGAAAGTAAAAAAAGAAATATTAAAATACTTTGTGGACCAGGGAATAATGGGGGTGACGGGTATATAGCTGCGTCTTTGTTAGATAAAGCAGATTTTAATATTGAAGTTTATTCATCTATATCAGAAGAAAAATTAAAAGGAGATGCAAAAACTGCTGCTTCAAAATGGAGAGGTCCTATTAAAAATATTAGTAATTTTACTGCTTCAAAAAATGATTTGATTATAGATGGATTGTTCGGGTCTGGATTAAAAAAAAATATCAGTGGAAATATTAAAAAAGTAATCAAAAAAATTAATTTAAAAAAATTGGATTGTGTTTCTATTGATATTCCTTCAGGTATAGATGGTGATACTGGTGAAATTAAAGGCATCGCTATTAAAGCAAAAAAAACTATTACGTTTACAAGAAAAAAACCAGGGCATTTATTAAATCCTGGATACGATTATTCTGGTATAGTGCAAATAATGAATATAGGAATAAATTTAGAGAAATTATCTTTCAAGCCTTTGATTTTAGAAAATAATCCTGATAATTGGATAAAAAACTTTCCATGGCCTGATGCCACTTCACATAAATATACAAGGGGGTATGCATTAATTATTGGTGGTGAAAAAATGACTGGTGCGACAAGACTCGCAGTAAGAGGAGCAGGAAGAATTGGATGCGGATTATTATGTCTTGGCGTTCCTAAAGAGTCGTTTGATATTTATTCTTCCGAAAATCCAATATGCCTCGTTGAAATTGTTGACACCCAGAAAGATTTAAAAACTTTATTAAATGATGATAGGATAAATACTGTTTTAATCGGACCTGGACTCGGAATCAGTAAAAAAAAATTAGACTATATACACCAAATTATTAAAACAAAAAAAAGAAAAACAGTTTTAGATGCAGATGCTTTAAAAAATAATTTTAAGACTATTCTTTCAAAAATTAAAGGAACAGTTGTGATTACACCACATGAAGGTGAATTTTCAAAAGTTCTAAAAAATTTAAAAATAAAAAAAATTCCAGGAGACAAATTATCAAACGCTTTAAAATTTGCAAAAAAAACAAAGTTATATTTAATACTAAAAGGATATAGTACAATTATTTGCTCTCCAAATGGTAAAGCCTCAATTGATCGAAATTCCTCACCTTTTTTAGCAACAGGAGGATCCGGTGATGTTTTATCTGGTATGATAACAGGTTTATTAGCACAAGGAATGAAAACATTTGATGCATGTTGCGCCGCAGTTTGGATACATGGAGAAGTTTCTAAAATAAAAGGACCCGGATTAATTGCGGAAGATATTCCTGAAATGTTACCAAATGTCTTGAAAAAATTAAAAAATTACAGACATAATTGACACGAAGATAAAATTTATTAAAAAGGTATTATTAAGATATTTAAAAGCGGGTGTGGCGGAATTGGTAGACGCGCTGGTCTTAGGAACCAGTGGATTTTATCCATGGGGGTTCAAGTCCCTCCACCCGCACCAAAAAAAGCATATTTTTTAAAAAAAAATATTATATTTTATATATGCAAATAAAAGAATTAAAATCAAAAGACCTACAGAAGGAATTCGAAATCACAATTCCTTCCAAAGATATTAGTCAAAAATTAAACAATAAATTATTAGAAATTTCTCAAACTTCAGAAGTTGAAGGTTTTAGAAAAGGTAAAGTTCCAATTAATATTTTAAAACAAAAGTTTGGTCAAAATGCTTTAGGAGAAATTTTAGATGATACTATTAAATCATCCTCAAATGAATTAATTAGAAAAAACAATTTAAAATTAGCTATGAAACCAAAGGTTGATGTAAAAAAGTTTGGAGAAGACACAGGATTAGAATATGTAATATCCTTAGAATTAATTCCTGAAATATCAGTGCAAGATCTAAAAAAAATAAAATTAATAAAATATGTATCTTTAGTTCATGAAGATGATTTAAACAAAACCTTAGAAAATATTGCAAAACATCAACAAACTTTTCAAAAGAAAGACAATAAAAGAGTCGAAAAAGGTGACGCTGTTTTATTAAATATGAAACCAACTTATGAAAACAAATTAGTTAAGGAGGCTGAAATTAATAACAAACTTACTGTTATTGGGAATAATATGATGTTACCTGATATAGAAAAAAAAATTTTAAATACGAAAGCAGGAGATAAATTAAATTTTACTACAAAATTTCCCAAAAATTTTATGAATAAAAATATTGCTGAAAAGGATGTAAAAATAGAAATAGAAATACTAGAAGTCCGTGTTCCAAAAAAGAAAGCGTTAAATGAAGAGTTTGCCAAATCTATGGGCGCAACAAATTTGGAAGATTTTAAAAAAAATCTAAAAGATCAGATGCAAAAAGAAATTGATAATGTTTCCAGGACAAATTTAAAAAAAGATTTGTTCGATCAATTAGATAAATCCTATACTGTTAAACTTCCTAATGGTATGGTTGATTATGAATTTGAGAATATTTGGAAAAAATTTCTAGATGGCAAAAAAAAGGGACAAATTGATCCAAGTGATAAAAATAAAAAAGAAGAAGCCTTAAAAAAAGAATATAAAACTATTGCTGAAAGAAGAGTTAAATTAGGGTTAGTATTAGCAAAAATTGGTGAAGAAAATAAAATTGTTGTTAATGATGATGAAGTACAAAAAACTATTGAAGAACAAATATCAAGTCAACCTGATGCAAAGGACAAAATATTATCATTTTATAAAAATAACTCTCAAGCCCTTGCCTCACTAAAAGCACCGATTTTTGAAGAAAAAATTATTGATTATATTTTAAGTACAATCAAAATTGATAAAAAAGAAATTTCCAAAAAAGAACTATTTAAAAAACAAATTTAATATATATATAAAAGTACGTAATGAAAAAATCCGAAATAAAAAATTTAAGCACTCTAATACCTATGGTAGTAGAACAAACTGCAAGAGGTGAAAGAGCATATGACATTTATTCAAGATTATTAAAGGAAAGAATAGTTTTTTTAACTGGTAATATTGAAGATGAAGCGGCATCCTTAATATCTGCTCAATTGCTCTTTTTAGAATCTGAAAATCCAAATAAAGATATTTCTTTTTATATAAATTCACCAGGAGGTTCAGTGACAGCTGGTTTGGCAATATACGATACGATACAATATATCAAGCCTGATATATCAACAGTTTGTGTTGGCCAAGCAGCTTCGATGGGTTCTTTACTTCTTGCAGCCGGAACAATTGGTAAAAGATACGCTTTGCCTAATGCGAGAATTATGATGCATCAACCGTCAGGTGGCATTCAAGGACAAGCAACTGATATTCAAATACATGCTAATGAAATACTAGCTCTCAGATCAAATATAAACCAAATTTATGTTAAACATACAGGACAAGAGTTAAAAAAAATTGAGGAATATTTAGATAGAGATAATTTTTTAGGGCCTAAAGAAGCTCAAGAATTTGGAATAATTGATAAAATAGTTGTAAAAAGAGTCGATATAGAGAAAAAAATAGATTAATTTTTTTTTATATTGTAATTTTAATTAAAAGATTCATATATTTTTATAGGTTTTATAAGTTTAATAATTTATGGTTAAATCAGCTAGCGATAAAACAAAGAACACTCTATACTGCTCTTTTTGTGGAAAAAGCCAACATGAAGTAAGAAAATTAATTGCTGGACCAACAGTATTTATTTGTGATGAATGTGTTGAGCTATGCATGGATATTATTAAAGAAGAAACGAAATCAAGTGTTATTCTACCAAACAGCGGAGTGCCAACGCCACATGAAATTCAAAAATTTTTAAATGATTATGTCATTGGCCAAGATAAAGCAAAAAAGATTTTATCAGTTGCGGTACACAATCATTATAAAAGACTAAGTCATTCATTAAATGAGAATGATGTAGAATTATCCAAATCAAATATTTTATTAATTGGACCAACAGGCTGTGGTAAGACATTATTAGCGCAAACGTTAGCAAGAATTTTAGATGTTCCATTTACAATGACAGATGCTACTACACTAACTGAAGCTGGATATGTCGGAGAAGATGTAGAAAATATAATTTTAAAATTACTTCAAACTTCTGATTATAATGTCGAGAAAGCAGAAAAAGGAATAGTATATATTGATGAAGTAGATAAAATTTCTAGAAAATCAGAAAATCCTTCTATTACAAGAGATGTTTCTGGTGAAGGCGTTCAACAAGCTTTATTAAAGTTAATGGAAGGAACAATAGCTTCTGTCCCACCTCAAGGAGGTAGAAAACATCCACAACAAGAATTCTTACAAGTTAATACAACTAATATCCTTTTTATATGTGGAGGAGCTTTTTCCGGACTTGAAAAGATTATTGATGCAAGAGAAAAAGACACATCTATTGGTTTTGGATCAAAGCTGAAAATACATAATAAATATGAAAGACTTTCTCTTTTAAATAAGGTTGAGTCAGATGATTTGCTTAAATTTGGCTTAATACCAGAATTTATTGGACGTCTCCCAGTACTAGCGATTTTAGAAGATTTAGATAGAAAATCTTTAGTAGAAATTTTAACAACTCCGAAGAATTCATTAGTTAATCAATATAAAAAACTATTTGAAATGGAAGGTGCCAAGTTAAGTTTTACAAAAGATTCTTTAATTGATATTGCAAAGAGTTCAGTTGAGAAGAAAACAGGAGCAAGAGGTCTTAGATCGATTCTAGAAAATATTTTATTAGAAATAATGTATCAACTACCATCGACTGATGGTGTAGAACAAGTCGTTATTAATTCAGACGTGGTAAAGAATAAAAGAAAACCACTTTTAATTTTTGGAAACAAAAAAAACAAAATAAATTCATCTGCATAATTTTCTTTTATTTATTTATAATATTTGTTTATAATTATATTTTTTAAAGTTTTTATAAAAGCGTGAAAAATAAATCAAAAAATAATTCTTTCTCAATTCCTTTACTTCCATTAAGAGATATTGTTGTATTCCCAGGAATGATTACTCCACTTTTTGTTGGAAGGGATAAGTCAATTAAAGCACTTGAATCAGTTATGGATATAAATAAAAAAATTTTCTTAGTAACGCAAAAAAATCCACAAGACGATTCACCATCAACAGATGAAATATATGACACAGGAGTTATTGGCAAGATTGTTCAACTATTAAAACTTCCTGATGGAACTGTGAAAGTTTTAATTGAAGCAATTGAAAAAGCAAAAATTGTAAAATATATAAAAAGTGATAATTATTTTGTTGTAGAAGTTAAACTTTTAAAAGCATCTAAGATAAAAAAAACTAAACAAGTAAATGCATTAACAAGAAGAATTTTGTCAAGATTTGAGGATTATTCAAGACTTAATCACTCGTTGCCGTCTGACAGTACAGTTGCTTTAAATCAAAGTAAAGATTTAGAACAGATAGCCAATACTATTTCTTCTTATTTGGTATTGAAAATTGATGATAAACAAAAGCTGTTATGTACCACAGGTCTAGAAAAATTATTAGATAAAATACTTATACATTTAGAAAATGAAATTGGAGTGTTAGAAGTAGAAAAGAAAATTAAATCTCGTGTTAAAAGGCAAATGGAAAAAACTCAAAGAGAATATTATTTAAATGAGCAACTTAAAGCAGTTCAAAAAGAGTTAGGTGATTTAGAAAATAGTTCAGATGAATATTCTGAATTAGAAAAAAAAATAAATACTTTAAAACTAACTAAAGAAGCTAAGGAAAAAGCAAATGCTGAATTAAAAAAGTTAAGAAGCATGACTTCAATGTCTGCTGAGGCAACTGTTGTAAGAAACTATTTAGATTGGATTTTATCTGTACCTTGGAAAAACCCAACACTAATTAATAAAAAAATTAAAAATGCGGAAAAAATTCTTAATGATGATCATTTCGGGCTAGAAAAAGTTAAAGAAAGAATATTGGAATATTTATCAGTCCAACAAAGAGTTGATAAAATCAAAGGCCCCATTCTATGTTTTGTTGGAGCACCTGGTGTTGGCAAAACATCATTAGGTAAATCTATTGCAAAAGCTACTGGAAGAAAATTTGTAAGAGTTTCTTTAGGGGGAATTAGAGATGAAGCAGAAATAAGAGGTCATAGAAGAACCTATATTGGTTCTATGCCAGGGAAAATTATACAAGGTATGAAAAAAGCAGGCACCTCAAATCCGCTTTTTTTGCTCGATGAAATAGATAAGATAGGTTATGATTTTA
>Ga0207966_1002132_pt1 | contig 10338 bp, 16 predicted proteins | sample Knorr_S23_td_NAD_FD_185611 | JGI IMG/M metagenome (GOLD analysis project Ga0207966, IMG submission 185611) | Marine microbial communities from Southern Atlantic Ocean transect - Knorr_S23_td_NADW_ad_2500m_LV_B (SPAdes) (version 2) | ecosystem: Environmental > Aquatic > Marine > Oceanic | place... | reverse complement strand
TGAAACGTTAGAAGCACAAGACCAAATTATTCAAAAGGCATTCAAAAATAATTTTGTTGATAAACCATTCACTACTGCTGAGTTTTGTAATTTTTTAGGGAAAATTAGTAGTGAGAACTCAAAATATCCTGAAAAAAGTTTTGTTATAACAGCGTATAATTATGATGTACCAATTTACATATCAACACTAAAGGATTCTTCTCTTGCACTCAATTTAGCAATTCATAGATTAAGAGAGAAGACATACAGCCTAGATTTTGTAAGAGAAATTTTGGAGCAGGCATCAATTTTATACAACTCCAAGAAATCTGGGATAGTTGAACTGGGAGGCGGTGTTCCAAAAAATACCGCCCAACAGACTGGTCCACTTCTTGATCAAATACTTAGGCAGAATGTTGGTGGTCAAGACTACATAATTCAAATCACAGATGCTAGACCAGATACTGGCGGATTATCAGGTGCCACACTACAAGAAGGAAAAAGCTGGGGTAAGGTACAAGATGCGCATCATGATATGGTAACTGTTTACGCTGATGCAACAATAGCGTTTCCTATTCTTGCATTATATGTGATGAGTAACCAAAAATCAAGAAAACCAAAGCGTCTTTACAAGAAACTTGGTACATATTATGATAATCTCAAAAATGGATTTTTTGATAACAATGAAAAATATTATGATAAATAAATACAGAATTAATATTTCTTAATATATGTCGAATCTTGCACGATCTAAAGATCTGTCATCTTTCGTTTCTTTTTTCCATTCTTTGTAATGCTCCTTGCAAAGAGCAGCCTTCTTACTACTAACAGATACACGTAAACCAGCCTCTTCAACTTTTTTGGTGTTAAGAGAACGAAACCCATCATTGTTACAATCTGATACATTACATTTTGCACCCTTTGCAATTATTCCCATAAAGCTTTTGCGTGTTTATAGATAATAAATTATTCCATATGATAATAATTCAACAAGAAAATTTGTAAAATTAATCAATTATTCGTTTATAAGTGGAATCATATTTTTGAATCAAATGGGTGGCTCGAAAAATAAATCTCCTGCACAAAAAGAAAAATCACAGAAAGGCGATGCAGATACAAAAAAATCTAAAAAATCTGAAAAGAGTAACACAACAAAGACAAATCTTTCAGTGATTATGGATGAATCCAAGGCAACAAAGTACATCAATGATGCAAAAGTAATTACTGTGCAAGATTTAGCAAGACAGACTGATGTTAAAATTTCTGCGGCTAATTCATACTTGCAAAAATTACTCAAAGATGGAGCAGTTGAAAGAATAGGTGGTTTTAGTGGCCATCATTTATACAAATCAGTTTCTGGAAAGTGATAAAACATCACTAGATTTTGTTTCACTTAATTTGTCAATACCATCTATTATTTTACCAATAATTGTCATTGGTTTTCCATCAGATATATCGTCCATATAGAAGCAAATGCTTCCTTCTGTTGGCAAAAATGCAATATCACCTTTTTTGAAATCTGTTCTTTTACGTTCAATCCCCGAATTAATTCCTGTCTCAAAATACATAATCGATCGTCCCATTTGATGCACATTTCCTTCCAAAGGTAACATCCTTGTAATCAATCCCACCGTCATTGGAGAAAGATGGCGTTTTAATTGACATTTGATTCTCTCACTACCATTAACTTCTAAAATAACATCAATTTTAGAAACTGTTCCTGAGCACATTTTACGTTATATAGCTAGTAGAATATATAACCGCTTTCAAGCATGTATTGATTGTCTGAATCAATAGAAAACGTAGACGAAATTAATAATGATACAGATGAAGAAATAATTGATAATAGTGTTGAAGATGCTATTACTTTGTATAGAAAAGTACGAGAAGGCAAAAATAAAGAACTTACTGAAAAAGAAATTGCAGATATCGAAAAAGAATGTGAGATTATCAGAAATCGTCAAGTAATAACCAAAGATTTACAACACAAGCCAGTAGAAATTACTAATAAGGATGGTCTAATTGTTACTGGGCCACCTACACTAACTAGGTTTGAAAAAGCTAGAATTATGGGCGCACGTGCACTTCAACTATCTCTTGGTGCTCCAGTATTCATTGAAATCCCAAAAAATGCAACAACATCACTTGAAATAGCAATGGAAGAATTAAAACAAAGAGTCATACCAATAGTAATTAAACGAACATTACCAAATGGGGATTATCAGAACATACCAATCGATCAATTTGCATAGATCATTCATCTATAAAATTTAATACAACCAAAATTTTTGTTTATATTAATTTACATGTGATGTTGGAATGATTGAATCTACGATTGATTACAGAATTGAAAAATTTCTAATTACCAATGAACCTGTGATGGAATTAGTAGTGGATGTATTACAAATATTAAATAAAATAGGTAAAATAACAATCAAAGGAAAAGGTGATTTATGCCCATCTGCAGTTTCTGTATCTAATATAATTATACAAAATGGGGGTTTAAAAACTGAAAAAATCTCTGTATCTAGTGATGCTTTAGATGATGGACGTCTTGTTTCAACAATAGAAATTGTTATAACAAAAATTCACAGTTAATAAACACTGCCTGGACCTTTAAGCAACATGTTCTCACACTCTTTGCATACTTCATCATCAATATTAGACTCAAGATTATGATGAATATCACATATGAGCAAACTAGATTTTATGTAATTACATAAACCAATAAATTTTGATAAACTTGATGGGGTATATGCTCTGTCAGATGACAAGCCGTCACTTATTTCATTGATCATATTTGCAACCTGCTCTTCACACAGAAGTTTCTCAATTAGCTTAGGATCACCACGGATTCCACGAATATAATTACTAACAGCAGCCTGAGTCACACCCAACATCTTTGATATTTCATCTTCACGTATATTGTGTTTTTTAGCAAGATCTTTTGCTAAAATTGCTCGTAGTGCAGGAATTAATGATCTAGATTCTATTTCTGCTGGTAATAGCATAATCCAACACATTGTCGATGGTATAAAAATCCGATTAAAATTAGCTATAACTATTTACTCATTATTCATATACATTTTTGAGACTAATGAGTGAATCTGCAGAAATTAGATTACTCCTAGAAGAGATCACAATGCAATGTGATGCAAATTGGATTGCATTTTCAGGCGGTCTTGATAGTAGTATTCTAGCACAGATAAAAAAAGAGAGTGATTTGAATGCCATAACAATTATTGCAAAAGATTTTCTTGCAAGTGATTTACAATATTCTCAAATTGTTGCAAAGCATATTGGTATTCCCCTAGAATTAAAATATGTAAATATCGATGAGATGTTAAGTGCAGTAGAAAATACAATCAAAATCTTAAAAAATTTTAATGACATTGAGATTAGAAACTCAATTGTTTCATATCTTTATTTGAATGCACTAAAGGAAAAAAGTGTAACAAAAGTGATTACAGGTGATGGCGCAGATGAAATATTTGCCGGCTATAATTTTTTAGTAAAAAAGGATCATAGCGAACTGAAAGACGAACTAAAAAGAATGAAGGAGATAATGCATTTTACATCACAAAAAATTGCCAATGAATTAGGCATATCAATTCAGATGCCATTTGTTGATGAAAATATTATCAATGCAGTTGAGACTTTACCAATTAGTTTACTAATAAACCAAAAAAATGATGACAAATTTGGTAAATGGATTCTACGAAAGGCATTTGAAAATGATTTACCATCTAGCGTAATATGGAGAAAAAAAACAGCAATGCAAGATGGTTCGGGCACGGTAAGCTTGACCAAACTATTTGATTCTATCATTACAGATGATATTTTTGAAGAAAAGATAAAAAAAATCAAGAAAGATGATGATGTGACAATCAGAACAAAGGAATCATTACATTATTACGAACTCTATAAGGAGAATTTCAGAATTCCTGAATATCAGAGTCAAAAAAATTTATGCCCAGATTGTAATGCGGAGTTATCTAGTAATTCAAAATTTTGCAGAATGTGCGGGAAGTTTCCTATCTAAGATTTATTTTTGTATTTTTTAGGTTTTTTCATGAAAATTTTTCTGCAACCATCACAGCAAAAATAATATTTTTTATCTTCATGTTCATGAACAAGTGCAAGACTTTCATCCATTTCTATCCCACAAACAGGATCAACTGGCATGTCAATATTTTAAATATAATCTATAAGTATCTATTCAATTTTTTTAAATGGTATTGACAAGGAAGCCTACAATAAGTAGCACGCCAGTAATTCTACTAAAATACAATGTTGAACTCATAATTGGGATTAGGTTGATTAGTTTATCATAATTTTGTTTTAGTTTTAATCCAGATCTTATTATCAAAGGAATTGTTAATAAAATAAGCAGGCAAAAAATTGGAAAAACTTCAAAATATACAGCAATTACAGTTATTCCATAGGTAACTACAGGAAATACCCATAAAATTGAGCATGCTCTTTCCTTTCCTAAACTTATGACAAGTGTTTTTCTTCCTTTTGCTTTATCAGCATCATGATCCGGAAATGATGTAATAAATAAAACCAGTGAGGATAATGTACCAATAACAATTCCTCCTAACACTGCCTGTTCGGTAATATCTGTTGTTTGCACAAAATACGTTCCAATAACAATCATACTTCCTTTAATTCCAACAAACACTTCTGCTAATCCCCAGTTAACAATTTTGGTTGAGTAAAAGTAAATTGATAATACCGCAAAAGCGAGAATTATTCCTATAACAATGCCATTAGTTGCAACAAAATACATTCCAATTGCAGCACCTATTATCAAAGAAACAATACCGGCTGCATATACTTGAGAAGGTTTTAACAAGCCCTCAGGAAGAACGCCTGAACCACCGCTCATTTTTGTTCTATGCGTTTTAGTATCTATTCCACGTTTAAAATCCCAATAATCATTAAGTAAATCCACACTAGCATGAAGAGCTAGCACACCACACATCGTGAGTATGGCATCAACTATAGTAATGTTATTGGTATACCACCAAGTAATTGCCAAGCCCACTGAGACAGATATTACTGATGCTAACAAAAAACGAATGCGTATTACACGTATCCAAGCGGAAATCATTACACTAATGATTCATTGCTTACACTAATTGGCTTTCTCCCCATAAAACCAGTGTCTTTTTCATGCCAAAATTTAATCTCAGTCTCTCCCTCTTTCCAACAAAGCCAAATTTCTTCATCAAAACGTTTTGCTGGGAAATCAAGTAGGCCTTCATCTAGTCCCTTCAAGGATACACCTGTATTTTCCAAGTCTTCTATTGATTGGTAAAATTTTGTGATAGATGAATTTAGTTTTCTTTTGTTGATAGTATATTCTTCCAATGAGGTTGTAGGTGTTATCTCAGATGTTAACTGCTGTTCCATTTTCATAACTTCTGCCTTAGCTTTTTTCGCATAATTGAATTTTTTAATTACTAATGGAAGGATTTCGTTTGCATCACTCACTGAAAAATACGAGTTCATAAATTTGGTTCAGAATTGAATAATTTAAAGTATGATCACAATTCTATGCGATAATAATCCCATCGTTCTGGATCAAATTTAAAAACAAATTCTGCTTTTTCCATACTTTTGGTACGTTTTTCGATTACATCTCTAAACGCAAAACTTGTTAGAAAGTTAAAATTCATTGTATGTGCTTGCATTAAGAAAATTTGTCTTAGTGTATGTCCAGCGCCAAGACCCCAATAACCCATTCTAAGTGCAATTGGTTCTAAAAATACAGTATTTTTCTTATCAAAGTTTTCATCCTTAATCTCAGAACGCAAATTGTAGTTTTCTAGTGGTCCACCCTTAGCAAACCCAATAACATCCCCATTTACATTATCTAATCGTAATGTTGTCAAAATTGTTTTTGAATCGTTTAATGAATCCATAAAATTTGTTTCATTAAATCGTAATGGTTTTGGTAATTCCTTGTATATGGAATGTAATGTATTTGTAAATTCAGCAGTCTTTTTTATTCCTTGAAACTCCATTATTGGAACAAATTTTAACTTTTGATTTGCAAAATTATCTGCATTCTGAAGTTCTCTCTGACGTAATTCGGCAAATTTTTGAATAGTGCCTGTAAAATTGTTTTGCATATCAGTCGGTAAGCATCCTAACACCAATTGAGATATTTTTGATTCATTCTCAGTTATCTCCTCAAAATATGTAACTGAACGTTGAACTAAAACTTCTGGATGCCAAGCAAGAGCATGCGAGTTCATTTTTGCAACATGCATTGCTTTTGAAAAATCACCTATGACATAACTTGCAGTTCGATCAATTATTGAAAGTATCCAGCCCAACCACATGTAATGCTCCTGTTTTTCAAGTTTATTTCTTGTAATTTCAGAAGCTTCAAAGCATCCTTGTATAGACGCTTCAGTATTTTGTTTTAATTGATCAGTCCATGGATATGCTGTTCTGTAAATTAGTACCTTAATAATTTCAAAGTCAATTCCTGCATCTAAAATAAGTTCCTTGAGTTTTGCATCTATCTGCAGATTTTTTAAAACATTCTCCTCATTTGGCTTGTCAGTAATTTTATCTGGTTCAAAATCATGAAAAATAGCGGCGATGAAAAGATATTTCAAATCATCATGTGACAAATTAGGAATTTTGTTTGAATCCCCTACTAACAGCGTGCAAAATGGTACTTCAAGCAAGTGATCAATGTTATGATATCCATAGTATTTTTCAGCAAAATTATTTGATTTAAGATTTGCAATAGTATAGTCAAGTATAGTTTTGTAATATGGTTCTGCCAATCCATTTTTTTCTGCCAGTTCTAAAATTTTATTCCTAAGACGTTTTGTATTAGAAGTTATAGAGGATGATTTTTCCATGTTAACCACTTTAATCAATAAAATCGTCTAAACTGTATGCATAAATGGGATAAAGCTTGCCTGTTTTTCTATAGTGATACTTCCACTTTGTATTTCTTAATGCTTTTTGTTTGAATAATTTCTGTGTTTCTGGATGCAGCCTATCATACACATCGCCACCGATAAGAATTTGATTAGGCATTGCCATGCTTTGTATTTTAGCTGCCATATTCATTGACGCACCTAAAATATCAACATGAGATTTTTTCTTATCAGAACCATAACGAACAATGATATTTTCGCCGCTGTCAATACCAATTTTAGCAGCAATCATAGGATAGCCATTTACATTTAACACTGGATTAATTGCTTCATTCATAACCCTAATCATTGATTTTGCACAATTTACTATGTTGTCAGCAGGATAAACTAGCGCGTGTTCTGCGTTAAAATATGCAAGTACTGCATCACCAACAAATTTTAACATATAACCACCAAACTGTGTCACGGTATATGCCATTTCTTGGGCAAATGAAGTTATGAGTTTGACAACCTTATCATCTGGTAATGTTAATGTGATATTTGTTGAATTAACCAAATCAACATACATTACAAAAATATGTACCCGAGAATTAACATGGTCACGTAGAAATTCCTCAGAGTTGTCATTAAATGGGGTATATTCAGCACCATTAATTATAGAATTACTTACTCTACTCTGTGCTTCTTTGATTAGTGTTTCAGAATCCACAGTTTTTTCTTCATTGTGAATAAGCATCTCAGCATAATCCTTATTGGATACACTCTTTTTAGAACGCTTTACTAGTCGTTTTCCACTTTTGATTTTTTTCGAAACAATTTTTTTGATCTTGGGACGTTTCACGTTATATCAATTACTCCTTTAACTTATTTTCCTGGAATGAACCAGAATTATACCAGCAATATCTAAAATAATCTAAACACCATTCATGAAATACATCATGATCACTGTAAAACATTTCAGTGAGATCTGCTTCGCCATTTTTCGGAAAAAAAACACATGCTTCTTTTTCATTCAAAACCACAACGGTCTGCACAGATTTCTGCATTTTTCTTTCAATTGAGCCATTCTCGAGCAGTTCATAAAAACCTGATTTTTTTAGCCTTGCCAGTCTGCCCTCAGGAACTATTGCAGATTCTGAAACAATGTATTCTAATTTCACACCATTTTTTATTTTTTTGATAATAGGATCAAAAAGTTCTTCAGGTATTTCTGATAGGATTTCACAAATGTATTCATTCGCATTGCTGTAAACAGATTTCCATTTTTGTAATGTTTTAGTGATCCCCTTGATATGTGAACCAGTTGCAAGTTGGCCAGCTCTCATGACAAACTTCAGCGGAATACTACCAAAATCATGATCCTGGAAATATTCGTTATGTTGAGACAGAAACAGTATCGATGGTATTTCAACACACATGGTTTTACCAAATGTTGTAAGGCTATACTTTCCATCCTTCTCTTTTGTTATCAATCCACTCCCTTCAAGCCGTACCAAATTTCTATGAACTTCTTGTTTTGTTGCACCTAATTCTTTGGCTAGCGGCTCAATTCTTTTACGATTTCTTTCTAGTAGTTTGAAGAGAATGTTAAGTCTTTGAAGACTAGCAAGTTCCAAAAAATAATCTGATACTTTCTCGTAAATATCTGTCATACTCCTATATTTTCTAGGTTTAATAAATAAGTGACAATTTCAATTTCCATGTTTAGCTAAGTAATGTACTTGAAAAGTAAACAATATAGCTGACGAGAGTATATGATCAATTAAAGGAATTATAACATATGGTAAAAATTAGTTCAAAACGAGGAACATCAACCATAGATGCAGCAGATGTAAAAAATTGGGCTGGAGAAACCTTCAAGAATTTCCAAAAAGAGCAGCTAAAAGTTGCTGGTTTGGATACAGTTCTATCACAGAAAAGAGGTACTAGCACAATTGTTGCAAGGGATATTCCTGACGTTCCACAACCTTCATTGAAAGGTCAGAAAATAACCACAAAAAGAGGCACCTCAGTAGAGACCCTCTAAACTTTATTTTTTTACGAAAATAGTATTTTTTGCAGTTGTAGTAAGTATTAAAAAGCTTAGAAACTTCGCATATTCATGGTAAGAGTAACCACAAACAGAGGAACCTCTACTAGAAATGTTAAGAAAGCTAAGCGTAACTGGGCTGGCTCAAATTACAAAAAGCTTCAGAATAAACAACTAGCTGGAAAAACACTAACTACTGGAAGAGGAACTGGTACACGAAAATACGTAGCCACTAAAGCATCTAAAACTAAAAGCAAACCAAGTATAAGATCAGGAAGGGGCTACGTTAGTAGATCTAGCGGTACAACCAAGCGTCGTGCAACAGGCATGAGGGCTGCCAGAGCATCAGGTAAAGTAAAACGCTCTGGAAGAGGATACATTACGACAAGTGGCGGTTCAGCTACTAAAAGAACTCCAGCAAAACCAAGTATGAGATCAGGCAGGGGAACTATACGCAGGACAGCTTCAAGCACATACAAAAAATCTACTGCTAAAAGAAAACCCAGTACCAGATCAGGTAGAGGAAACGTCAGTCGATAGTATTGTTGTTTTTTATAAAATCAATACTTCCTGGCTAATTACTTTTTTAAAAAATCATATATTGTTTTTATTATTAAGATATTGTAACTTTGGCAAATAAAATAAAGTGCTCACACATTCTTGTGGAAAAGCAAAGTCAAGCTATTGCTATACTAGATAGGATCAAACAAGGCGAAAAATTTGGAAAACTTGCAAAAGAACTTTCTATAGATTCAGGTAGTGCAAAGCGAGATGGTAGTTTGGGATATTTTGGCAGGGGAAAAATGGTTAAGGAATTTGAAAATGCAGCGTTTAGCTTGGAAGTAGGTAAAATTTCAGAACCAATTAAAACACAATATGGTTATCATATAATCAAAAGATTATCATAATTAAAAAAAGTCATCCATTACTTGCTCAGTTTTTTCAAGATGCTTAGTAATCTTATCCGCCATATTGCTCGCTAATTTTACTTTTCTCTTACCAATCCAATAGTATGCCTCATCAATTGTATCTTTTGCAATTAACACTACTAAACGACCAGTATCTTTTCTACCAGTCCTTCCCTTCCTCTGAACAAATCTGATTGAGCTTGGAACGTTATCATAAAAAATCACTAAATTTACTTCAGAAATATCAAGTCCTTCTTCACCAACTCGTGTTGCAACAAGAGCTTTAGTTATTCCATCACGAAATCTTTGTACAACCTCTATCTGTTTTTCTTGTTTGAGCCCAGTTTTACCTGCTTTTCCAATCAAAATTTCAGCTGCAATGTTCATGCTAACTAATTTTTTTTGTATTACATCAACAGAATCACGATAACTAGAAAAAATTAATACTTTAGATTCTATATTACGTAAGATTTCTACTAGTTTGTCAATTTTAGGATGCTCTATACCATTAGCT
>Ga0207966_1002131_pt1 | contig 10339 bp, 14 predicted proteins | sample Knorr_S23_td_NAD_FD_185611 | JGI IMG/M metagenome (GOLD analysis project Ga0207966, IMG submission 185611) | Marine microbial communities from Southern Atlantic Ocean transect - Knorr_S23_td_NADW_ad_2500m_LV_B (SPAdes) (version 2) | ecosystem: Environmental > Aquatic > Marine > Oceanic | place... | reverse complement strand
CGACCCATATGTCGGGTTTGGGTTAGAAGTAGACATTCGCACTTCGCTGTATCTCTATGAGTCCGTGGCTTAGTCCTCGGCCGATAGAAGGGCGGTAGGAAACTTTATTTATGACCACGAATCGTATGCAAGAGTTCCTGACCGAGCTGAAGAGCCTCTACGTCAAGCTTGAGGGAACCTACGAGGGCAACCAACCCCAAGTTCTTCGGAAGGTGGAAGAGACCCGCCAGCTACTATCACGAGATAGCGACCTCGGCGAATGGGAAAAGCAACTGCTCCATATGGCCGAACGGTCCGGGAAAGCGAATTTCCTATGTCTTGCCGTGCAAAACATCATTAAAGCGACCGAAGTCAGCCAGTTGTCCCAAAATGAGTATGACCGGGGATTCAACGACGACAAATGACCAGGGCCGGAGCATGACGGCAGTTGACGATGAGCCGCCCAAGAGGGCGCCCGGCGCATTGCTGGTGCCTGAACGCCTGCCAAGGAGAAACTTCGCCCTGCCCCATGGCGGGGTTTTTCTTTGTCCGCGGGCGGTGTACCGTCAGCGGGCGCTCCGGAAGGAGAACTAATATGCCGATCTGGAGGCTTGAGCCGATCAATCCGGATGATCACCACTGGCAGGCGAGCACGTACGCAGGCCCTTTGACCGTGCGAGCGGCGGACGAAGACAAGGCCCGCGAGGTGGCGGCATCGCAATTCCGCATCTGCGCGGAGAAATCCCCGGGGGCGGAAGTTCCGAGGTCGCCCTGGCTTTATTCATGGCTGGCGACCTGTGCGCGGATAGAAGATTCGGAATTCGAGGAGGACGGACCGGAAACGATCCTCGGTCCGCAAGAGGCATTGTCGAAGGCGCTTCAGTCACTTTGATGAGTTTTTCCGCATTCGCCGCCGCCATCATCGCCAGTGTAGCCTTTGTCGCCTCGTCGGCTTTTGCTTACCATGACACCTCAAGGAGCGGTGGCTCGATCGGCGTAGTTCTGCCGATAGTCATTGTCGTCGTCCTTGGCATGGTTGGGCTTGGGATTTGGGACCGGAAAATACGAAAGACGAAATCAAAACGTAAGCACAGGCGCCGGCGCAAGCGACGATGACGAGCAACCGATCAGGCGGCGTAAGACCGCGGTGACAAGGAGGACGGTCCACCAAAGGCTAGAGAGAAAAAATACAAATTATAGAAAGCCCTCGAAGAACTGGATAAAGACGATGCGTTAACGATCTGACCACCTCTATTGGACGCCCGTTGATATTAGGTTCTCAGACGAGGACAACATGGGTCACGTCCATCATGAGGCGATTGTCGGTTACATCGCCCATGCGCGGGTGACGTTCATTGATGAACTGGTCAAAAGGTCCGGCGTCAAGGACATTGACTATGTATTGGTCAATCTGAACGTGGATTTCCTGGGCGAGGTGAACCATCCGGGGGTCGTTGATGTTTCTTAATGGGTCGAGCGTATTGGAAACAAATCGGTGACGACCAAGCACGAACTGTTCAAGGAGGGCGAAAAAATCACCAAGGCCATAAGCGTCAATGTTTTCTTCAACACCAAGACTAAGGAAACCGTACCAATTCCCGATCAGTTAAAATCGGTCCTTTCGGGCCACATGGAACCACAATGAATGAAAAAAATAGACGCGATTGATTACCGGTCCGGATCCCCTTCGCCCCGGCGCCAGCGGTCCAGCCGATAGGGGTCCTTGGGCGCCGGGCTCGACAGGTCCCGGCCCGCGATCTCGGATGCCAGCCACAAGGCCAGAATCAGAAGACACAAGCCAAACAGGTACGTCATGGCGGTGATTATACACGAAAGTGCGCCGCCCGTGTTGGGAAACAAACCGTTTCATGGTATAAACAAGCATAGGGAAGCTGGAGAGTTTGGTCGGGCCTCGTCAGGATATGTGGTTCCGGAGACGTGGATTTCTCCGCCTCCTGAGACGATGGGACGGATGATTGTGACGCCCGCCGGATTTGAAGCCGGGCCGCCATGGGTCAATCGCTCGAGACACAGGGAATCAACGCGCCCACCGGTGGAAGTCCGGTACACTCCGCATAGGCCGTTCCATTGAATCCGAGTGCTTCGGGTTGGTTTCCGGGTCCGGTTCGGCGCCTTCCAACCCGTCCGGACGGCAAGGAGTGGAGCGATGCTTGTATCTGAAATTATGCGAAAGAAGGGTGGCTCCGCCATTACCATGAAACCCCAGGACGGCGTGGAAACCGCCATCCGCATGTTCAAGGAAAAGAAGATTGGAGCAATATTGGTCTGCGGGCCAACCGAAGACCTCGTCGGCATTGTTACCGAGCGCGACGTCCTCCACGCCATGGTCACGCACGGGGCCGCGACCCTCAACTAGGAAGTCGAGGAGATCATGTCCCAGGCCCATACCTGCAAGATGGATGATAACGTCAGAAGCGTCTTGCGCCAGATGACCTTCAAGCATGTGCGCCACGTTCCGGTTGTTGATGGCGGCGAACTGAAGGGAATGGTCAGCATCGGCGATATCGTCAAAAACCAGCTCGATGAGGCTCAGTTGGAAATCGACACCATGCGGGATTTTGCTCGCACTCATTGATCCGAGCGGGCCATCGGATCATAACGCCGATGGATGTCCGGGACCACGATGGGGTCGCGGTATGGCGCCGGATCCCGACGCTCAAATCCCTGGTCGGGAGAGCCCGCAAAACGGGTTTCAACAAGTCGTTGTGATCGTAAAAATAGGAGGACAAGACATGAGGACATTGATACTTGCGGGTGTACTTATCGCCCTCGTTGCCACGCCGGCGCTCGCCTGCCGGGGAACCGCGGAATACCCCGAAGTCGCCGCCGACATCGCCCAATCGACGCTGACGCCGGAACGCAAGAAAGAAATTCTGGACCAGCTCAATGTCGGCAATGCCCTGCACAAGGAAAGTCACCGGGAAGGTGACATGATGAAAATGGGTGAATCGATCCGGATTCTCGATGGGATCAAGAGGCAAATCGGAAAATAACAGCCAGGGATGGCGTCAGTAGAGTGGCGGCGCCGGCCACCGGGCACGTGGCCGCCGACGCCGAAGCGCCGGGGCCGTTGAAGGACGCCCCTGGTTCCGGGAAGGCGACCCCCACCACCGTTCCCGCTTGGCAACCCAGCGTTTGTCTGTATGATGGCGCGCCAACTCGGTCTATCGAGAAGACTGGAGGCGGCATGAAATTCCCCGAAGCCCTTACCTTCGACGACGTGCTCCTGGTGCCGGCCAAATCCGACGTCATGCCCGCCGACGCCGACACCACGACCCGCCTGACGCGGACCATCAATCTCGGCATTCCGCTGCTGTCGGCGGCCATGGACACGGTCACGGAAAGCGGCCTCGCCATCGCCATGGCCCAGGCTGGCGGCATGGGCGTCATCCACAAGAACCTGACCCCCGAAGAGCAGGCGGCCGAGGTCCTCAAGGTCAAGAAGTTCGAAACCGGGATGATCGTCAACCCGTTGACCATTACCCCCGACGCGACCCTCGCCGACACGCTGGAGATCAAGAAAACCCACGATATTTCTGGCCTCCCGGTGGTCGAGGAAGGGTCCTGCAAGCTGGTCGGCATCCTCACCAACCGCGACGTCCGCTTCGCCACCCGTCCCGAGCAGCCGGTCAGCGAACTGATGACCCGCCATGCGGCCGACAAACCCCTGATCACCGTTGAGGAAGGGGTGGAACTGGACGAGGCCAAGAAGCTCCTGCACCAACACCGGATCGAGAAGCTTTTAGTCGTCGACGACGCGTTCCGCTGCATCGGCCTGATCACGGTCAAGGACATGGAAAAGGCCCAGGCCCATCCCGACGCTTGCAAGGACGAAAAGGGACGCCTCAGGGTCGCCGCGGCCACCGGCATCAGCGACGACGGCGTCGCCCGGGCCGAGGCGCTGCTCGATGCCGGCATCGACGTCATCATCGTCGACACCGCGCACGGCCATTCGACCGCCGTCCTGGAGGCGGTGGAAAAGATCAAGAAGCTTTCCAACTATGTCCAGGTGGTCGGCGGCAACGTCGCCACCGCCGACGGCGCCAGGGCGCTGATCGACGCCGGCGCTGATTGCGTCAAAGTCGGCATCGGGCCCGGCACCATCTGCACGACGCGCATGGTCGCCGGCGTCGGCATGCCGCAGTTCTCGGCCATCGTCGAGACGGCGCAAGCGTGCCGGAAGGCCGACATCCCGTTCATCGCCGACGGCGGCATCAAGTATTCCGGCGACCTGGCCAAAGCCATCGCGGCGGGCGCCGAAAGCTGCATGATCGGGTCCCTGTTCGCCGGCACCGACGAAAGCCCGGGCGAGGTGTTCCTGTTCCAGGGCCGGTCGTACAAATCCTATCGTGGCATGGGCTCCCTCGGCGCCATGGCCCGGGGGTCGGCCGACCGGTACTTCCAGGAAGAGGTATCCGACAGTCTCAATTTCGTCCCCGAAGGCGTCGAAGGCCGAGTCCCCTACAAGGGGCCGGCCGCCAACATCATCCACCAGCTCGTCGGCGGGCTGCGCGCCGCCATGGGCTATACCGGCAACGCTACCATCACCGAGTTGCAGGACAACGCCCAATTCCGCCGCACCACGGCGGCGGGGCTGCGCGAAAGCCATGTCCACGACATCACCATCACCCGCGAGGCGCCCAATTACCGGACCGAAAGCTGACTTGACTTCCCCGGGGGCCTTACCGGGAGCTGGGGCAGGACCAAGCAAATGACCCCGGGTGCGCGCATGGAAGCGGCGATCGAGCTGCTCGGGCTGATCTGGGCCGGCAACGATCCGGCCGACCGCGTCGGCGACGAATATTTCCGCAAGCGCCGCTACGCCGGGTCCGGCGACCGCCGCGCTGTCAATGAGCGGGTCTACGCCATCCTCCGCCACCGGGCGCGGCTCGACTGGTGGATCGAACGCACCGGCCTCGGCGCTGTGCCCGGCCCGCGGACCCGCATCATCGCCGAGCTGGCGCTGGAGGACAAGTCGTCGCCGCAGGAAACGGCGAGGATTTTTTCCGGCGCCACCCATTGCCCCGAGCCGTTGACGGCGTTCGAGAACGAACTGGCCGGGGCGCTCTACGGTCGGCCCCTCAATCATGCTGACATGCCGATGCCGGTGATGCTCGAATACCCGGAATGGATGGACCGGTCGTTTTCGGCCCTGTGGCCCGAGCGCCTGGCCGAGGAAATGTCGGCCCTCAACCAGCAAGCGCCCGTCGACCTTCGCGTCAACATGCTGAAGACGACGCCGGAAGCGGCCCTGTCATCGCTCGGCAGCGATTACCTGGAGGCCGAGCCGACGCCGCTCAGTCCCATCGGGCTCAGGCTGACAGCCAAGGCGCGGCTCGCCGGCACCCATGCCTTCAAGAAGGGCTGGATCGAGGTCCAGGACGAGGGCTCGCAACTGATTTCGCTTCTTTGCGGCGCCCGGCCGGGGATGAATGTGATCGATTTCTGCGCCGGCGGCGGCGGCAAGGCGCTGGCGCTCGCGGCGTCCATGGGCGCCGACGGTAAAATCCTCGGCACACTGACCGCCTGCGACATCTCCGGCTACCGGCTGGAGCGCATGATCCCGCGCCTGCAAAGGGCCGGCGCCGAACAGGTGCAGACCCGGATCGTCGCCGCACGCAACGACGAATGGGTGGCCGCCAACGCCGGTCTTTCGGACCGGGTGCTGGCCGACGTGCCGTGCACCGGCACCGGCGCCTGGCGCCGCGACCCCAACGCCAAGTGGCGCTTCACCCTGGACGACCTGGACGACCTACTAGCCTTGCAGCAGCGCATCCTCGGCATGGCGCGGATTCTGGTCAAACCCGGCGGCAGGCTGATCTACGCCACCTGTTCGCTTTTGCAGGAGGAGAACGAGCGCCAATTGGCGTGGTTTCTGGAAAACCACGTGGATTTCCAGGCCCTGCCCATCGACGAGGTGTGGGCTGAAACGGTCGGCGGACCGCCGCCGGTGGGGCCGTGTCTCAGGCTCAGCCCCGCCTCGACGGGGACCGACGGCTTCTTCTGCGCGGTGATGGAAAGGCGCTGAGCCGCTGAGCCGTCGTTTTATTACTTTTTTCGGCCTTCGGAGGCCACTTTGTCTTTCCCAATCGATGATTTTTACCGGTTTTCCCCCCATAAAGCCCCGAAAAGCTTGCGTTTTTCAGTTAGTTACACTATATATCGCCTTGAATACCGATTGACCTTGGTCATCTAGTTAGCTGAATAGTCGTTTAGGGCATATATTTCCATAAACTCCGGCTTCGCTAACGCGCCTCCAAAAGGGGTTTGGTGCTGTTTTTCGGACCGGAGAAAGAAACCACACCCGAACGTCTTAGATGAGGGAGTACCCCATGGCCAGCCGCCGCAACGACAACAAAAAACCGCAATCCGACCGTCTGAACGAGCGCAAGAAGCGCCCGTGCCTGATGTGCAACAAGCCTTTTACGTCTGAACATTTCGGTCAGCGCGTTTGTCCCACCTGTAAGGGGACGGCGGCCTGGCGTTCGGGCGGCGAAGCCGCTTAAGGGAAGATTTTGGCTGGAATGTTGGAACGAACGATGGAGCAGACGATGAAAAAAAGCAAAAAGACACAGTTCGATTCCGGCCGCGCCCAGAAAAAGATGGAAAAAGCCTTCAAGCAGATGGCCGCCAAGAAGGCCAAGCAAGCGAAGGAAAAGGCCAGGCGCGAGGAAGAACAGATACCTGTCTGAGCCTCCTTATCAGCCGCTTTCGGCCTTTTTTCCGTTCCATTATTCCTGTTTCGACAGGGACGCCTCTTTTTCGGAGGCGTTTTTTCCCTGTCGGCGCCAAGCAGCGCCCCATAACGGATTTCCGGGAGACACCCCCGGCCTCACGGCCTCCCCCGAGCGAACCGCCGACGTTTACCTTTTCAAAACGTGACCGGGTGACAATGGCTGCTTCGGACAGGAGAAGTCTTATGCCAACGGCGGTGAAAAAAACCCGCGAACAGGACCATCCCCTGGAAGGTCCGCATCCGACCGATTAGGACGGAACCCCGCGGCACTCTCCCTGGCGGCGCGCGGCCCGCCTACGGCAGGCCCCGGCGCTTGCCCTGTTTTTCCACATACCGCTGGTGGTATTCCTCGGCGCGCCAGAAATCGGACGCCGGCGAGATTTGGGTGACGATTTTATCGTCCCCGGGGTTTCCGTCCCCTTTCCCGCTCAACTGCAACGCCTGCAGCGATTCGCCGGCCTGTTTTTCCTGTTCCGGTGAATGGAAGAAGATAACGGAGCGGTATTGGGTGCCCACGTCCAAGCCCTGGCGGTTGAGCTGCGTTGGGTCGTGGCAGGCCCAGAACACCTCCAACAGGCGGTCGTAGCCGACGCGCTGGGGATCGAAGGTCACCTCGACGACCTCGGCGTGGCCGGTCCGGCCGGTGCACACGTTCTCGTAGGTCGGTTTTCGGGTGGTGCCGCCGGCATAGCCCACGGCCGCGTCGGTGACCCCGTCGATGCGCCGGAACGCCGCCTCCACCCCCCAGAAGCATCCGGCCCCGAATGTCGCCTTTTCCATCGCCCTAAACCCATGGATTGTTAATTAAACCCAAGGATCAATGATAAAGCATGGAGGCCGAATGACAAGAAAGACCATGCACGGGTCCCCTATGGCAAGCAGCGTGGCGTCCGCATCGAAGCCATCATCCAGACCAACGAGGTATTTTCCCACGGCATCGGAAAATCGCCCTTTTTCGGCCGTCCTGTGACCCCCGTCACTGCGCCCCCCCGCGCCCGGGTTTAAATTCCAACATCAACGTTAATGGCCGAAGGTAGGGCAAGGCTGATATGACCGACGTGACGCTGTCCGCGACGACCCTAGGCCTAAGCACTTGGATTTCCTGATAGAGATCAACCGCAACCTGGCCCGTGGCCTCGGCTTCCAGGGGACGGTTTCCGGCCCCGGCGCCTCCCGGACCCATTGAGCCCGCCCCGGCCGTACGGCCTCCCCCAATGTTTTTGTTATTGGGGGACACCCCCGGCCTCACGGCCTTTCCCGGGGCCTCTTGACGATGTTCCCCGCAAGGCCCACATTGAAGATGTTCCGAGGGGAGCCCCGACAAGGGGCTGAGAAGCCGATAGCCCTCCTTCGCCAAGGCTTCGGAGGGTATGCCCTCCGTAGCGCGTAGCGCGAAGGAGGGAGTGCGGCGACCCTACGAACCTGATCCGGATCATGCCGGCGAAGGGAAAGGAGTCTGCCCCATGAACGTCATCACCAAGCCGCCAAGGAAACCAGAGTCGTCCGACATCACCACCGGGCCGCTGCCGGCGAGCCGCAAGATTTACCTCGGCGGCAAGATTCACAAAGACATCCGGGTGCCGATGCGCGAGATTTCGCTGCACGAGACCGCCGACGAGCCGCCGTTGGTCGTCTACGACACCTCGGGCCCCTATACGGACCCGCGCATAACCATCGACATCGAGGCCGGCCTGCCGCGCCACCGCGAGGCCTGGATCCGGGCCCGCGGCGACGTCGAGGAATACGACGGCCGCGACGTCAGGCCCGAGGACAACAACGCCGCCGGCGAAAGGTTGGTGCCCGAGTTCCCGATCAGGAACAAGCCCCTGCGCGCCAAGGCCAAAAAAGGCAAGGACGCGGCGGTAAGCCAAGTCAAGTACGCCCGCGAAGGCACCATCACGGCGGAGATGGAGTTCATCGCCATCCGCGAGAATATGGCCCGCGAGCACGACCCGGCCCAGGCCAAGGCGCGCATCGAAGAAGGGGAATCCTTCGGCGCCGCGATCCCCGAGATCGTGACCCCGGAATTCGTCCGCGACGAGGTCGCCCGCGGCCGCGCCATCATCCCCGCCAACATCAACCACCCGGAGATCGAGCCGCAGATCATCGGGCGGAACTTCCTGGTCAAGATCAACGCCAACATCGGCAATTCCGCCGTCACCTCGTCGGTCGCCGATGAGGTCGACAAGATGGTGTGGGCGACGCGCTGGGGCGCCGACAACGTCATGGACCTCAGCACCGGCAAGAACATCCACAACATCCGCGAATGGATCATCCGCAATTCCCCGGTGCCCATCGGCACGGTGCCGATCTATCAGGCCCTGGAAAAGGTCGACCGGGCCGAGGACCTGACGTGGGAAATCTACCGCGACACCATCATCGAGCAGTGCGAACAGGGCGTCGATTATTTCACCGTCCACGCCGGGGTGCGGCTCAAGTACATCCACCTGACGGCGAAGCGCGTCACCGGGATCGTGTCCCGCGGCGGCTCGATCATGGCCAAATGGTGCCTGGCGCACCACAAAGAGAACTTCCTCTACGACAATTTCGAGGAACTGTGCGACATCATGGCCGCCTATGACGTGTCCTATTCGCTTGGCGACGGACTCAGGCCAGGCTGCATCGCGGATGCCAACGACGAGGCCCAGTTTAAGGAACTCGACACCCAGGGCGAGCTCAACAAGGTCGCCTGGGAGAAAGACGTCCAGGTGATGAACGAAGGCCCCGGCCACGTGCCGATGCACAAGATCAAGGCCAACATGGAGAAACAGCTAAAGGTCTGCGGCGAGGCGCCGTTCTACACCCTCGGCCCCCTGGTCACCGACATCGCGCCCGGCTACGACCACATCACGTCGGGCATCGGCGCCGCGATGATCGGCTGGTACGGCACCGCGATGCTGTGTTACGTGACGCCGAAGGAGCATCTGGGCCTGCCCGACCGCGACGACGTAAAAACCGGGGTGATTACTTACCGCATCGCGGCCCACGCCGCCGACGTCGCCAAGGGCCATCCCGGTGCCCAGGCCCAGGACGACGCGCTGTCGCGGGCGCGGTTCGAGTTCCGCTGGGAGGATCAATTTAATTTGGGCCTCGACGCCGAGACGGCGAAGGACTTCCACGACCTGACCCTACCCAAGGACGCCCACAAGACGGCGCACTTCTGCTCCATGTGCGGGCCGAAGTTCTGTGCCATGGAGATCACCAACCAGGTGCGCGAGTACACCGAGAAGGGCATGGCCGAGATGAGCGAGAAGTTCGAGCAGGCGGGGGGCAAGCTCTATGACGAGGACTACATGGGGAAGGAGGCGGAGGCTTCGGAGGGTGGCGAAGAGGCGAAGCCGGCAACGGAGTGAGGGACTGCGATCTTAGTCAGTAGAAATTTTGGCGTTGAAAAATTCCACCTTGTACTTTGGACGAACCCGGAATAACTCCAAATGGTCCTCTAGGTCTAAATAACCAGATCGCGATACGCCAATCTTTATTAGGGTCAGGACCCATTAATTTTCTGTTTAGCATTTTCGCCGATGATGATGCTCCTGTTCAAGGAGGACATCACGTGAACGATCCATTCTGGCTGACGCCGACGCAACTGAACCGCATTAA
>Ga0207966_1002130_pt1 | contig 10339 bp, 15 predicted proteins | sample Knorr_S23_td_NAD_FD_185611 | JGI IMG/M metagenome (GOLD analysis project Ga0207966, IMG submission 185611) | Marine microbial communities from Southern Atlantic Ocean transect - Knorr_S23_td_NADW_ad_2500m_LV_B (SPAdes) (version 2) | ecosystem: Environmental > Aquatic > Marine > Oceanic | place... | reverse complement strand
GGATAAATGTCATGATGGCAATCAGGATCAGCGGAATTGGCTCGCCGCCGAACGACAGTGCGAACACCTCGCTGGCATTGGGCCACGGCACCGTCGTCGACGCCCGGCTTGAAGAACGGCGAAGTCCAATTCTCCATGAAGAAGGCCGGCCGGAGAATCACATAGGAGGGTAAGCCGAGCTCACGAACCGTCTCTTTGATGCGGTACTTGTTGTCGAAGTGCGGGATGCCCGTGGCCTGGTCGGCAGAGCCGACCGAGGCGTACACGAAATGCTGGACCCCCGCTTCCTTGGCGAGGCGCGCAAGACGCTTCCCCTGCTCTTCCTCGCCTTCGACACCTGCTTCCCATGTGTTCTGGACCGCGTATACGCCCCACTTGCCCTCGAGGACGGAGCGCAGCGACGCCTCGTCATCCAAGTCCGCTTGTACGAGCTCGGCCCCTACGACAGCGAGCTCTTCGGCCTTCGGTGACGACGGATTCCTGGTCATGGCGACGACCTTGTGTCCCGCGGCGAGTAGTGCCCTAGCGGTTGCCCCGCCTTGTTGACCTGTCGCACCCGTGATCAGAATGGCATCCTGTCCCTTGATCACATCGACCTCACATACTTAATGAATGATTAATTAAAGATTAAAGTAATAACCATCGATGTTGTTTCGGTGCAACCTACTTCAGGACGCCAGAACCATGTTCCGATTCCGCTCGCTACTAATAGCCCTTCTCATCGCTGCGACTACCGCCTGCGCGGCTTCAGATGCCGAAGACGCTGCGATGGACGAATCGGGGGCGGCACTGCCCGGCCCCCGTGTAGCCCTCAACCCGACCGCATCCGGACAACTGCCCTCAGCGATCATCGGGGAGGCCGGTGATCCGCAGGGCGAAGACCTCGGTTACCTGGAGGGCGACGCAGCCACGATGGGGTACCTGGCGGTCCCGGAAGGTGACGGGCCTTTCCCAGCGCTGGTGATCATCCATGAGTGGAACGGGCTGGTCGACCGCGTCCGGCAAGTCGCGGACAACTTCGCCGCCGAAGGGTACGTGACCCTGGCGGCCGACCTCTACCAGGGCCGAACGGGGTCGAACTCGGACGAGAACATCGCGCTCATGCAGGAGGCGATGGCCAACCTGCCCGTGGCCGTGGCCAACTTGAACGCAGCGGTCGCCTATCTCAAAGCACGGCCCGATGTCACGGGTCGCGTTGGGGCCATGGGCTGGTGCTTCGGAGGCGGCATCGCGCTCTCTTTTGGGTTGGACGGCGAACACCACAACGCCACCGCGATTTTCTATGGCCGCCTCATCGAGGATCCTGAAGTTCTCGCGCAGATGGATCACGAGGTCTACGGCACGTTCGCGGAGAACGACGGTGGCATTCCGCCCGAGCAGGTAAGGTCCTTCGAAGCCGCGCTACGCACTGCCGGAATCGAGAACGACCTACACATCTACGATGACGTAATGCACGGCTTTTGGCTGCGCGTCGACGGAAACCCAGAGCTGCGAACCGGTCCGGCATTGGACGCCTGGCAGCGTCTCAAGGCCTATTTGGACCGGTCGTTGAGCGACTGAAGCTTAGAGAGCGGGCCCCTCAGAGGTTGGACTTCGCACGTCTTCGAGCCAACAGGCCGTCCAGGCTGAACGAACCACCGCCGTTCGCGGCGATGAACAGGTAGATCCAGCAATACAGGACCGTCAGCTCACCGCGGTTCACGATGGGGACCCAGTCACGAGGGAAGTGCGACTGGAAGTAGGCCACTGCCATCTCACCGGCGAGCAGGAACGCCACGGGTCGAGTAAACAGACCCAAGAGAATGAGACCGCCGCCGAAGAGCTCCAGCACACCTGCAAACCAGAGCTTGCTCATGAACTCGACCGGGGCTTCAAAGCCGAAGACCGCGAAGAGCTTCTGCGCCCCGTGTTGCATGAACATCAGCGCTACAACAATCCGCATCGTATTGAGGAAGAAATGCGAGACGCCGGAGCGCGAGCCTTCACTAGTCATAGGTCGCAGCGTGGAGGGTCCATGGAGTTCCGAGAATGGACTTGCCCAGCGCCGAAGCCACAAGGCCAACGGCCATTTGCGCAGTATGGTTTCTGTCGTCCAGAACCGGATTCAGTTCCACCATCTCCAGGCTGACCAGTCTGCCTGATCGGGCGGCTTTTTCGCATACGAGATGCCCTTCTCGATACGTCAATCCGCCCTGGATCGGCGTGCCCACACCCGGAGCTACGCGTGGATCGAGCACGTCGAGATCGAACGAGAGGTGAAAGCCGCTAGTACCGTCGTTCGCGCGCTCTAGCGCCTCCTCCATACAAACTCCCAAGCCTCGTTCGTCGATCTCCGACATGGTGAAGACGCGAACCCCCAATTCGGAAATCAGCGCCTGCTCGCCGGCGTCGAGTTCACGCGCGCCCAGAACGCTCACGTTCTCAGGCCTAACGTCGGCAGTGGCGCCGAAGAGCTCGACCAGCCGAGCATGACCGTGACCCAACAGCACTGCCAGGCTCATGCCATGCACGTTCCCGCTCGGAGTGGTCTCGGGACTGTTCATGTCCGCGTGAGCATCGACCCATATCAGGCCGATCGACTCGCCGCGTTCTCGGAAGTGCCGCGCGACCGCCCCCACCGAGCCGATGGAGAGTGAATGGTCACCGCCTAGCACGAGTGGGAAGCAGCCATCGTCCATCCCGTCGTTGACCATCATGCCTACCCGCAGCGCCACCTCGATGATCTCCTCGAGGAAGCGCGTCTTCGTCTCGCCCTGATCCGTGGTCTCGAATCCACCTGCGGTCACGGTACCGATCTCGCGCACAGTATGGCCGAGGGACTCGATGGTCTTGGTGATGCCGGCGATGCGAAGGGCGGACGGGCCCATGTCGACGCCTCGACGACCCGCGCCCAGGTCGATCGAAACGCTCACGAGTGCAACGTCTCGCACGCCCTCAGCCACCCTTCATGCGCCGCCGACGTTCCTTCCGCTCCAACTTGCGGCGCCTACGAGCGTCACGGGCGGTCTCACCTGGGTGACGAACCGTGACCTCCACGCCACCCATGATCACGACGCCCGTGATCCTGAGCGTGGGCGCGTGCGGGTCCGGATTGTGATAGTCGTCTCCCCTGTGCTCGAACCCGCCCATGATGGCGATGGCATGGCTCTCCACGTTGAGCCCGGGAGGGACAATGACTTCTACGCCGCCGCAGAGTGTGAAGACTTGCAGCTCGGTAACGCCCGGTCCCATAACGGCCTCGCGAAAGTCGAGCTCACACCCGCCCATCACGGCAATGGAATAGTTCTTCCTGGCCGGGCTCCAGCGCCCCTTTCGAGCACTGCCTCCCATGATGGCGACAATGAAGCCTTGTTCTTTCACCTGCCCAGCCGAAGTGACGGTGAACTGGGAATCAGGTGCGGGCGACGGAGTAGTCTGAGGCTCGACGACCGCGGGTACGCCACCGCCAGGTAGATCCTGCAGCAGCTCTTTCAAAGCATCTACGGAAGTGGCGGCATGCGCAGCGTCCACACGCCGCTCGAACTCCTCGACGCTCATGATGTCGTTGGCGAAATGCACGCACAGCGCGTCGATGGTCACGTCGCGAGTGTTGGCAACCGGTGCCAGACCCGAATCGCTCTCGTTCGCCATCGCTTGGTCGGTACTCCTTTTCTCGTGACGCGTTTGAAACCGCCACCTACCCCATAACAGTGTCGTCTAAGTCTACGCTTCCCAAGTCCTTCGGGTTCAAGCGGACGTCACCCGTATGTAAGGTGCGTTGGTAGACCGGTAGCCAAAGCCGGCTCCACCCCGCATAATGCCCTAGTTGAACCTCAGAAGAAGGAGCGAGAGATGCGTGCTATCTCGTCCAAGCGTTTGATGTTGCTCTGGTTTGCGCTGATGATCGGTTTCGCCGGCTGCGCCAGTGGCAGCGGCGGTGGCGGTGGCGGCAGCCGCAGCAGCTCGAACCGACTCGTCACAGCGGACATGGCCAACCAACAGGAATTGGATCTGTACCAGGCCATCCGCCAACTTCGCGGCCGATGGCTCACCTCGCGCGGCCGCGGAACACCCAGAGTGCACGTCGACGGCGGAGCGCGTCAGGGCGGCGTCCAGGAGCTGCAGAACATTCGCGTCTCGGAAGTCCAGGAAGTCGAATTCATGGGCGCCGCAGATGCGACGCTGCGCTTCGGGACCGGCTACGAAGCCGGTGCGATCCTGGTCACGACACGAAGACGATAGCCGAGTCTTGAACCGGTAGGCTGGGGGGCCGGGTCGCTGATGCGCCCCGGCCCTTTCTCGTCTCAGACGGCGAGTGCTCGCGCGAAGGTCTCCAGAACCTCAGCGCAGGTGCGGATCTGGCGCACATCGATCCACTCGCCCTCGGTGTGCGCCTGCGCGATATCGCCAGGTCCGAAGCACACTGCAGGAACGCCCGCCTCATTCAGAAAGGCCGCATCGACCCAGGCCGTCATGCCTTCGACTCGAGGCTCTACGCCCCGCTCGCGCGCCGCATCGAGCAGCCCTTGAACCAGCTTGGAGGACTCGGGGACCTCCGTGCCCGGCCGCGAGAGTGTCATCTCGAGAGACGCGTGCACGTCGGGGTGACGCTCCAACAAGGCACCGAGCACCGCTTGAAACTCGAGTACCACCGCCTCCGGTTCCTCTCCGGGCACGGTCCTTCGCTCGAGCAACAGCTCGCACGACTCCGGATAGACCGACTCAGCCGTGCCACCCACGATCGTGCCGGCATGAAACGATCCATATCCGAGCAGTGGATGACCCGGTCGGGTACGCAGCTCTGCCGAGTACGGGTCGAGCTCGGCCAGGAAGAGTCCCGCGTGTCGGATGGCATCGATCCCGATTTCCGGCCGTGACCCGTGTGAGGCGCGACCCGTGAACAGCGCTCGCAGCCACACGAACCCTTTGTGCGCAGGCATCACTGCCAAGCTCGTCGGCTCACACACCACCGCGAGGTCGGCGTGCAGGCCCGACGCCACCAGGTGGTCCATGCCCAGACTGGCGTGTTCCTCGTCCGCGGTGAACGCGACGACAAGAGGCGGACGGGGCCCGCCCTTCGCGAGTTGGGCAACGGCGGCAAGAATCGCGGCATCGCCACCCTTCATGTCGCACGAACCCCGACCCAACAGTCGGTCACCGTCGAGCGTCGCAGCGAACGGAGGGATGGTCATGCCGTCAACGCCGACGGTGTCCAGGTGACCATTCAGCATCAGGGTCGGCCCCTCTCCCTTCAGCGTTCCCACAACGTTGAATCGACCCGGCGCGACCTCGACCATCTCCGGGTTGAGACCCCACGCCTCGAGCCACTCAGAAACGAGCTCTGCCACCGCTCGTTCACCCGCCCCGCCAGGCGCCAGAACCGGGTTTACCGAGTCCGTCCCGACCATCGCTTGGCAGAGCGCGACCGGGTCGCCAGCACTGGCTCGTTCGAGCACCTCAACACTCAGGGGGTCGTGCATGTCTTTCCTACCGGAACGAATTTCCGAGCATGGACTGCCGGAAGTGACGGATTTCGACGGTAAGGCCTAGAGGGGTGCCAGCGTAAAGTGCTGTTAACAGTGGGGATACAGATGCCTCGGCCAAATGGTTGACGCGGCATGGTTCCTGCTACAACAGTGGTAGAGCATTCGGTACTACACCAGAGGGTAAGGTCATGAGGAAGTTGACGGTCGGTCTGCTCAGCGCGGCAGCGCTCGCGACGACGATACTCCTGGTGCGCCAGCAGAAGCAGGTGGAGACGAGGCAAACGGCTGAGGCCATCCCGGCCGGCGAGAACGAGCCCGCGACCATTTCACTCGAGCGCATCCGGGAGCTCGGTCTGTAGGATAGGCCGACATCGCGGAGCTCCGGCTTCGGACGCGGACAAGGGAGAGGCGGCGGGGACCTTCGAGGCCCCCGCCGCCTTTTTTTTAGTCCGGTACGGGGCAGTCGAAGTGCGTGTAGTTCTTGGCGATGTACTCTTTCCATTCGCCGGGCACGTCGGTATCCGGGAAAATCGCCTGAACGGGGCACTCCGGCTCACATGCACCACAGTCGATGCACTCGTCAGGATGTATGTAGTACTGATCCTCCGCCTCGTAGATACAATCGACCGGGCACACCTCGATGCAGCTAGCGTCCTTGGTCTCGAGGCAGGGCTCGGTGATGATGTAGGTCATGGTCCAGCGCATCCTCTCATGTCATGCCGCGCACGACGGGGCCAAAGGTGTAATCAAAGCCCCAATGAGAGGCAAGCAGCCTACAACCTGCTCGCGAACGTCCGGTGCCAGTGCCTATAGCGTTGCGCCACGCGTTCATGAGTGCGTTCCGCCACGGGGAGCCAAGCCCGGGTAGTCTCCTCGTGGATGGTGGCCCACCACTTCGCATCGGGGTGGAGGTGCGCATGGCGCAGTTGATCCAGGCGCTCGGCGAGCGCGGCGAGCCGCGAGGTCAACGGGAGCGATACGAGCCGCTCCACAAGCCGCTCATCTCCCGGAGCCGGAATCTCCGCGAGCGCTCGGGCGACCTGCTCGCCGATCTCAGACTCTATTTGGCGAGAGTCCACACGCAGCGACTCGGACTCGGACTCCAACAACGCACTAATCGCGAGAGACTCCGCGTGCGCATGCCCAACGTCCCGAACGAGGATCAGCACGGTCCGGCCCGGATGTAAGTAGGCCGAGTGATGGTCGTCCTCGAGCAGATCGACCCTTGGCCCCATGGCCAGCTCGTGTGCGCGTTGCACCAAGTCGAGCGCATCGGGCGCGAGCCCCATCGACCGCAACGCATTCACCACCGACGCGGACATTGCCAGCCCGCGAGCCCCGCCGCTCAGTGGACGCGATCCACGACGTCAGCTGTCCTGCGAAAGCAGATGGCGTTCGAAGTGCTGGATGGTGTATCGCACCGCTTCGTCGAGCTCGGGCGGCGACGCTTCGAATGGATGCCGAGCCTGAAACGTATGACCCGCGTCGTTGAGGAGCATCATACGCGCATCCGCGGCTGCTTCTGCCAGGGTCCTCGCCTCGTCCGGCGGCACAGTCGTGTCTTCGAGTCCGTGCAGAATCAGCCATGGCGACACGACCCGGCTCGCCGCGGTCGGAATGTCCAGACGTTCACGGTTCGCCTCGTAGTCCTCGAGCAACGACAGGTCCAGAGGCATTTGCTGCCCGGTGCGCGTGTTCATGGCCCAGAGCCGACCGAGCTCGCGCCACTCGCTCTTGGTCTCGTCCGACCAACGGTCGAAGTGAGACACCGAGGCCCAAGTGACGAGCGCTGCGACGCGAGGCTCTTCCGCGGCGGCCAGAATCGCCTGCCCGCCGCCCCGGCTGTGCCCGAGCAGTCCGACCTTCTTGGGAGCGCGGGGCAGTAGATCTCCTTCGAGCACCTCGTCGAGGATCAGGCGCACCTCATCCAGCTCGAGACTGAACGTGTTGGTGCCGAAGCTCTCGAGCTCCGTGAACTCCATGGGATCTGAGCTGATACCGTTACGAGCGAAGTTGAACGAGACCACAGCGTGTCCGGCCGCGGCGAGGTGCTGGCACAGGTGAGGGAAAAAGCCCCAGTCCTTGAAGCCTTTGAACCCGTGCACGACAACGACCGCGGACGTCGGCGGCGGCCCATCGGGAATACGGACGTCCCCGCGGATCGTCTCTCCTCGCCGCGGATCACGCGTAAACGGGAGATGGATCATGGACCGTCGGGCTCCTTCTGCCACTCGGTGTCCGGCTCATTCGATCGATGATTCTCGAGACGCGCAAACGTGAAGAGTAGATCCGAAAGCCGATTCAGGTACCGGACCAGTTCTTCGCTCACAGGCTCGGCCTCAGCGAGCCGCACCACCGAACGCTCGGCGCGGCGGCACACGGTTCGGCTCAGGTGCAACGCTGCAGCGCCCGGCGTACCACCGGGAAGCACGAACGCCCGTAACTCCGGTAGCTCGCCGTCAGCTTCGTCCATCCAGGATTCCATCTCCGCCACACGAGCGGTCGGGAGGCTCGGCGTATTCGGGCGGCGCCGCCCGTCGGGCGGCGGGGGCGACGCCAGCTCGGCCCCCAGTGCAAAGAGATCGTGCTGCATCGCCTCCAGTCGTTGTCCGATCTGTTGGTCGGCGACATTTGCCACAGCCCAGCCGAGCGTCGCATTCAGCTCGTCAACCGAGCCGTAGGCCTCGACGCGTGCATGGGCCTTGGAGACGCGACCCGCTCCGAACAGCGACGTCTCACCGCCATCGCCGGTCTTGGTGTAAATCTTCACCGAAGCTTCGTGAGTTGGCGGAGCTGCTGGGCCTTTTCCAGCAGGGAGGTGGTCTTGTCCTTCTCTTCCGGCATCAGCAGCTCACGGATGTCGAGCAGCAACTCCAATTCGAGCTGGTCGCGTTGATACCCGATATCGAGGCGCGCCATCGTCTCGGTGTCCTCAGCTTCCTCGGCGGCGGTGAAGGCACCCCGATAAATCTTCTCGAGGCTTTGCAGCACCCGGTCTCGACTGCGCATCGCTTCCCCTCGTTACTAGACGATCGTAAGGAATCGAGAGCCTGGCCCCGACTCGTAATAACCGCGAACAGTGGCACGGAGCTCGTCCAGACGATCCGTGAAGTAATGGTCCGATCCCGGTATGCGCACCACCGTGATGTGCGCACCCAAGAGAGCCAGCAGATTCGACACGCTCTCGCCGGGACCAAATTCATCGTTCTCACCCTGCACGACGAGCACCGGCTTGTCAGCCTTCGCAAGGAAGGAGTAGTCATAGCGATCCATGTCGACCGGAAGGCCAAGGCCCAAAAGCGCGACCACACGCTCGTCGTCGGCTCCGACAGATAGTCCGACCATGGATCCGAAGGAATGGCCACCGACGAGCAACGGCAACTCTGGGTACTCCGCCGCCAGCCAGTCGAGCACCGCCTCGAGGTCATCCCGCTCCCCGATGCCATCATCGTAGCTGCCCGTACTCGCGCCCACGCCGCGGAAGTTAAACCGTAGCGCCACGAGCCCCGCGTCGTTGAAGGCCTGGGCGGCCCGGTACACAGCTTTGGTATGTATCGTGCCACCGTGAATCGGGTGTGGGTGGCACACGACCGCCGCACCGCGGGCGGGGCCCGCGGGCTGTTTCATCAGAGCTTCGAGGCGACCGTGCGAGACCGGGATGTGCATGCGAGAGAAACCGATCCGTGGATGCGGCGTTGAACGCGGCGGCGGCCGCTTGGTCAGCGGACCTCGCCGTGCAGTGCGGGCAGAGCACAGCTATCTTCATCCCACTCTACGAAGGGGTCAAGGCAACGCGGGACACCACATGAAGGACACCACTGAACACATGCGGGACGGGGCGGCAGCGGCGAACGAGCTGTATTGGGGATCCGAGTACAGCGTAAATCAGATCGCCGAACAGCTCGACCTCTCGAAGGGCGCCCTGTACGGCCTGATTCAGCCGCTACCGGCAGGGCTAGGCTGCCCCGTCTGCGGTGAAGAGGTCGTCTCGGCCAACCGTACCGCACGCGAACGGGGCGTGCTCTCGTGCGCTCAGTGTGAATGGAAAGGAGACGAAGATGAGGTCGTTGCTCTTGGCGGGGAGGACGTTGCCACCTTACCGGTCCACACGGAGGAGGACGGGGTCGTGGTGCTGACCCCGCGTGATCGCGGTCGCACCCGCACGATCGTCGGCGGCGCCCTACTCGGCGCCGCGGTGGGGCTTGCGCTGGTCCTTTGGACGCGGAGAGCTAATCGCGACCCTAGATGACCGTACGCGATCCCCGCAACATCATCACTCCGGACGGGTTCGAAGTCGCGGAAGACCTACTTGGTACGCCCCTAGCGACTCCGAGCAGACGACTGTTCGCCCTGCTCATCGATTTGGCCGTCGTCGGGTTCATTACGCTGGTGACGAGCGATTTCTCGATGGTATTGGGCCTCGTCGCGGCAGTCTTCTTCATACGTGCCGGGTTCAAGCGCACCCCCGTGAAGGGAAGGGTCTTCGGGAGGGCGATGCGTTTCTCCGTGGGGTGCCTGGGCGTCTTCATCGGCCTCGTCACCGCTGCTGTCTGGGGAATCTTCGGTTTCAACTCCGGCTTTGGAGGCAACGGTGACGACGATGACTTCTCCGACCCCGCGGCGGTGATCTCGATGAGGATGTGTTGGCCTCCATTCGAGAAGAGGTCGCGGAATACACAACCGCGGAGGCAGTGGTGGTGTACTCGTCTCAGTTGGAAGACGGACCTGAAAGCGAGTTGGCGGCCGCACGGCTCGCGGCACTCGCTGAGCGGCTGACCGGTGACATCGCATCGGATACCATCGCCGAGCTCCAAGATCGAATCGAGGACGTCGAGGACGAGCAGGAACCTACGGAACACCGGCTGGCATCCACT